>Ga0247758_1000601_pt1 | contig 31529 bp, 37 predicted proteins | sample UWRJL156409C4_FD_180950 | JGI IMG/M metagenome (GOLD analysis project Ga0247758, IMG submission 180950) | Plant litter microbial communities from Arlington Agricultural Research Station in Wisconsin, United States - UWRJ-L156-409C-4 | ecosystem: Environmental > Terrestrial > Plant litter >... | reverse complement strand
GATGTCTGCGCGGGGGACCATTTTGGGGGTGGCTGTGTTGTTGAGGGTGGGGTTGTGGTGTTATGGTTTGGGGCTTGCTTATTCTATGTGTCTTGAGCGGTGATGGGTTGGAGGCTGCAAGGGTGAAGATGCTTTGTGGGTACTTGGATGAGATTGAAGATGGTGCCGAGATGCTGAGATCGTGAGATGTGAGAAGCTGGTGATGCTGATGATGGTGGGACAAATACTCAAGAAATTCCAGAACTTTATACTCGTTCAAAATCCTTCAAAGTCTCTCCTGAAATGCTGAACGATGCTCAAGTTGCATGATGGCCTCGGTCGGTTGCACAATGATCCCACTTTTCTTCACACCTTCATTGACAGGTTCCTCGGCTGGGTTGATGTTCAGATTCCCGCCATCAGTCATGATTGGGTTGCCTACTCCTAGCCCCGGTTTAATCCGATTACTCAAAGTTTGAGCCGAGCGGAGAGGTCGCTGTGCCTCCGAAAGGGGCCGCCACTCAGTAAGCGGCTACATCGACCAATGGCTTTCGCTCTTGGCTGCTGGCTTGGTTGCCCGCCCTGAGCAACACAATTAGTACCTACTTTACTGGCATTGGCTGCTTTCGGCCTAATTTTGCTTTTCGGGATGTCGGCATCACAGCTGCATGCGAGATGTCTTCCAACCTTAGAAGTCAACCAAAGTCGTGATGTAAGGCATGCGGTATGTGGACGGAGCACCCGTAAAACCTCGATGAGTCAAGTTGCCTCGGATGTGTGAATGACGTGTGGGTGCGCTTTCGGTTGCGAATGTCGATATGGAAGACTTGAGGAAGCCACCTTATCCTTGGTCTTGGGCTGGTGCCGCATAAATACCCAGACCAAGAGATAGGCAAAAACACGCCAATCCGAGTAAAAAGCGGACAATCAAGCACAATTGAATTCGTCTCACTTATCTTAAAAAACTGCACAAGTCAGAAGAATCCACATATTTTCCATCCACGACCATTCCTGCCCCCTATTTTCACTCCGGCCCATACGACTCGGCTACCCGAGAAATCCCCGTGCTGTCCTTCCTCGGGAGATACAATGATAAAGTAGACTCGCTCGACCTCTCCGGCTCATACCACGACTACTACGCTCCGAGCTGCAAGTTCTACAACACTAACGGCGCCGTTTACGACGGCGGAGAGGCCATCTGGACCTGGATGAAGGGCCTCTTTGGCGTCTTCGACACTGTCAGACACGAGCACAAATCCATCCGCATATTCCCCGCCGCAGCCGAGGAATGGGACCCCGCGAGCAACGCGCAGTGGGTGTTCATCGACTCGACCACGTTTTTCCAGTTCGCGAAAAAGCCGTCGGGGCCGGATCAGGATGAAATTCAAATGCCCCGTTTCTTGGGTTTCCTTGTGGGCAAGAGTGAGGTGGAGGGTCAGGGGACTGATGGACTGCAGATATTGCAGGCTAAGGTTTGGCGGGATACTCGGACGCTGGTTCCCAAGCAAGCTTGGGCTGTTCAGAGAGTCTTACGAAGGTTGACCATTGGGGCTTTTGAAAGACATGAGATTAATCGATCAGAATCACGAGACAGGTAGATATCACTGGCTAGTATTAGGATTACATTCAAGGATAACGCCTCTTCCATCCTCCTTTATTCTGATGCAATTCTCAATCTCTCCGTTTCACTCCCATTATTCATCCGCTCATTGACCCTCCAGCACACCGGGCAGCTCCCTGTGGGCACCCTCGGCCTCTCCTGTTTTCTTCTCACCCTGCTTCAGCATGTACTCATTCTCGACGTTCCCAGCATCCCATTCGCGGTCCTGACCGGGGTTGCACTCCTTCCAACGCAGATACTTCAGAAGCGAGTAGAAACCCGACGCCACCACAGCTCCGAGCAGCGGACCAACTGCATAAATCCAGAAGTAGCTCGGGAACGTATGGCTGACAACGGCGGGACCAAAGGAGCGCGCAAAGTTTAGTGAGCCACCAGTGAAGTACACTCCTGTAGGAATATTAGCACACCCCAAAAAAGCAAAGAACGCATGAAAGAAGAGAACATACCGACCAGCTCCGCCAACAGGAACGAAATCCCAATCCCCAGCGGCGCCAAAAACGTGCTCTTGTGCTTCTCCGCCGCAAGCATGATGATAACAAACACCAGTTCGGCCGTCAAGAACATCTCGATAAACAGCCCCTGCACCACCGAGGCACCGCCACCCAGCGTCGTCGCCACGGCCATCGGCCCGGGAAACAGCACCGAGACCACCGCCGCCGCAGCAATCCCGCCCAGAATCTGCGCGACGAACACGATCGACGATCGGAGGAAGGGCAGTCCGCCGACGAGGTACAGCGCTAGGGTTACCTTCACCATCAATGTCAGTGAGTCAGTCAGTCACTCAGTTAGTAACTCAGTCAGCCCAACGTCGGGTGTGACGTTGAAAAACAAGGTTTTTCTTGACCGAATCGTTACACAGTGACTCAGTCAGTCTCTCCCCTCCCTTCCTCCCCCCTCACCCCAAGTTAACGCCCAAGGAAGTCGGTAGGTACTCACGCTAGGATTGAACAAACCCCCCGTAATGCGATAGAAAGCCCAGACATTCGCCGTCAGACTCAGCCCAAACACCAACGAGATGAAAATCAACCCCGCAATGTTTGGCGGCACTAGTCCATTGCCCCCGGGTCCCTCAGGGACAGCGCCCGGCGTGTTGGCGACTTGGGTGCCGGCGAAGGCGAAGAACAGGAAGAGGAAGGTGCCGACGAATTCGCCGAGGGCGGCGACGGTGTTGTTGCGGAGGGTGGCGGGGAGGGTGCTGTGTGTGGAGGTGGTGTTAGTGATGTTAGTTAACGCGGGACGTTTCAAGCTAGGGATGGATGGATCGATATTTTCCAAAGCTTTGGTGTCTAGGAGAGATTGGCTCGGGACGCTCAATGGGAGGCAAGGAGAAAGACGTTAGGGAGGCAGAGGGTCATGTCTAATCGGTTAGGTAAGAACTCACAGCATGGGGAGGGGACCGGAGGTGGAGGATTTTCCATTCTGGTTGTTGTTCTGAGAGGAGTTGGAAGCGCCGGTCGCGAAGGAGAGAAAGCGTGGGCGGGAGGACGGGGGCATTTTGGCGGTTTCTTTTCTTCTTCTTGAGGTTGGGTGGTTGATGAGGTTAGAATTGAGGTCGGCCAAAATGTTGATGGTGATGATGGTGGCGAGATATTCACTTGCCCAGATTTGATGCTAGGTCAAGTGAATGGAGCAAAGCATTCCACCTGGAGAGAGCCATTGGCGCAACGAGGGTCGGCTCAGAAGAAGAATTTAAGTGCCAGAGCTGAGGCGGGGTGGATAAGGGGTGGTCTGATGATTGTACGCCACATTGCCCGGTGTGGGTGCGCTGCCGCGGGACCAACAAAGCCAGGAGTGAACCGACGGTCGATGTCGGCATGGTTACCTCAGCGGCAACACTGTGTTTTTGGACCACAATTGGAGTGTTGAACGCAAGTTGTGGACTGAATGAAGTTGTGCTTGGGGCTGTTGTGTTCTGTTTGTGCGGTTGTTAAACCTTGGGGGCTGCCGATGTTTCTCAGGCTGCCCACGGCCCAACTCCGCCGTCCCACTCTAAGGCGGGATTCCATTCAATAAATGAGGTAAACTTCATGCGGAGAGCTGAAAAGATGAATATCAGATGGCAGCTTCTGAGAAGTGCGACTTCGGCGGCAGGTTCCGAGATACTGCAGCGGCGTGTAACACGGCCATATCGCCAGAAAACGAGGTCCATTGATGGATATTGCAGACAGAAGTCGAGCACGTCAGTGGAAACAACGTACTGCGATGCCACTGGAGCAGCTGGCTCCCCACGGCTGTGCGTTGAGAGACAGTGTGACGGACTGAGTTGCACATTCGATCTCATGACTGCCTCAGACGTGACACCATCAGCACCTTGTCTCAACTGTTTGTGGCATAACAAAGGCAAACAAAGAGAGCCGAACCGGGGGCAGACCACCCAGCATCCAGGCCGAGGAGTACAGCGGGACTCCCCGTACGCAATGGACCTGCCCCCACCGAATCTTCTCCGGGACCTCGACTCCCAGCACAGGACACAGAACCGGCATCCGCAGATACACCAAAGCAAACAAACACCCAAACAAAACAATCGAGCTCTATTCTCTCACACAACGCTGAACCAGACTCCAAGGTATCGCTCATTCGTCAACGCAACCCCCACCTTCCCCTGGTAGCTCCATTTCCAATTGCCTTTCTCCCCTACCAACCCATTTCGCCAATACCCATGTGCCTACCAACCCAGGTAGGTAGTCAGTGATGCCTACCCCCTCCCACCATTATAATCCGCCCCACCCGCCTTCCTCAACCTCTTGACAATCTCCCCCTCATCCAAATCCCTCTTCTCCCCCGCATCCACCTGTATGCTGTGGTGGCTCAGCACCCTCTTGACCGCGCCGCTCTCAATCCCCGCCCTTGCCTTCCTCATGACCTTGGTCCCCGCGCCAATCCACACCACCAGCGCGAACTTGATGCGCTTGCTCTCGGCGTCGTTGGCGTACTCGACGCGCGCGTAGGCGTATTGCACTTGGGTGTCGTCGAGGTGGGACGCGAGTTCGGAGAGACCGCCGGTGCCGGTCGCGGAGAGGGTTAGGGCCGAGCCGGTCGGGGCGGCGTAGGAGATTAGGAGCCAGTTGAGGGGGTCTTTGTCGGAGCGGACGGCCTCGTAGGCGGCGAGGATTTCGGGGGCGTCGGCGCCGGCCATTTTTGTGGATTTGGGTTGGTTTTGGGGGAGGTGGTGGTTTGGTGTCGGGGAAAGGGGAAAGGGGAAAGGGGGGTCGTGCGGGGTCGGTCGCGAGGGGTTGAGTGCGACGAACTCGGTGCGCGAGCTGGTCGGTCGGCGTGAGGATGGTTTGTCGGTGAGAGGGCAATTGAAGCTCGGCTGGCGAGCTTGAGGTGTTGTGAGGTGAAGTTTGGACCCAATTGGCCAGGGCCGGACTCGCGGTTTCGATGGTGGTGTCGGAGATTGTCGCGGGGGCTGCCGCCGCCGTTTCAGGGTCCGGCTCTGAAATCCGGACAATGCCGGGCTTGGCGTGACCCTAACCCTGCTCTTCCATCAATTGTTCCAGTCGAGCTCAGAGCTTCAAGGTCCTGAATGAAGCAATGAGAAGGCAGATGATAACATCAATCGCTCCCTTGGCTTACACCCATCATTCCCTATTTCAGCCCGACAGCTACCTGACATCCCGAGTTTGACATGCGAGCCAGCACCTAAACTCGAACAACATGCAGCCCTCAAGGTTCACGGCAAGTTCCGCCAAGAGCCGCTGGACACCAAATGCGGCCCGATGATTGGCCTGTCCAGCGCAATCTGGGCTTCACTGCATGCGTCGTGGAGACGCAAGCCTGCGAAATCGGCAAGCTGCGAAATCGTAGAAAATATGACCTCGATTGCCTCCCGAAATGCAGTCCCCTGGGAGCAACAACGCCAACTTCCCAACTGCCGGTGCAGCTGCCAAATTCAGCCCACTAGCCGCCCCTCCGGTCGACCATTTATCCATAGCAACCTGTGTCTTGTCAATTTACTTCACTGGGACGCCGTTTAAGTGTCAGCCTATCCACAAAAAATGACATATAATGGTGATATACCACTAAACACCCGCCCCTCTACCTCTCGAGACCGTTCTGTTGAAATCATCGGGCGACCCAAAATCCACAAGAATGCTGCTATCATTGCTGCTCCTCGCCCCAGCCATCCAGGCTGGGTCGATCGTCCCCCGACAAGCAGCAGCACCGTTTGACTGCGGCCAAGTACGAGTTGATTCTCCAAACACGACATACAGCGGCTTCCTCGCCGCCGATCTAGACACCGAGAGGAGATACGTCGTGACAAAAACCACAACCCAAAAGCGACTCCTCACAAGATTCGAGAACAACACCCTCTTCACTCTCGTAAGTCCGCCCCCCTCCCACCTGACCAACCTCACATCAAACCTCCTCGAGTCCTCATCACTTCCCAAACCAGAACAGCAACGGCAAAAACCCCACCTTTGGCGCAACCTTCGGCTTCTTCTGGGACACCCCCCCAGGAAAGCCAAATTTCGCGGCTTCGGCACAGAACTACGCCTACTTCAACAGCGTTGCCGCCTCCAAGCTCGGCGACAAGCCCGCCAAGATCGCGGCGTCCATCAACGAGGCCGGGACCAATCCCTCAACGGGGGCGAAGCGAGATCACGAGAGCGAGTCGGCGATATTCTATCTGAATGCTGCGAGTGGAGAGATCACCTCGCAATGGGTCAATACTGATGGGTGTAGGTGGCCTTGGGTGTCTGGTTCTGAGGCTGATGGCTGACTTTCTGTCTGTACAGCATTTGTCCATGCGTCTTTTGTGATTAATACGCAGAGAAGGATCAATATTTCGGGGAATCTGACAAAGTACTTCCAGGACTGGGAGGGAGCGCCGGCAAGGATCTTCTGCTCGAAGGCGGCATAAAGGGCGCAGAGGGATAAGCACAATTGCTGCGTTTTCAAGGCCTTATACCAGTGTGAGATAGGCTCGATTGGATCGCATGAGCCAAGTTGAAGGTGTGAGCTAGTGGTTTTCAGAATCCACTGCTTCAGCCGCTTGGTTTTTCGAACTGTTGGTTGTATTTTCTTGCTGGCCTCGTGGATTGACCATTCCATTTGGTAGGTACGGAGGCCATCAGCTGTCAGATCTGCAATAGTGATTGGTAGGCTGGATGGTTAATTTGCTGGGCCAGAATCGTCTTCGCTGGCCACAGATTCCGTACTGCCCCTTGCCGTGATTGTTAACTGGCTTGGGGTCTTATGCCTGGGGTTACCCCCTGAATTTCGCTCCAGTAACGGCCTGCGCTTAGAACTGCAAGTTCCACGACTCCCAATCGTTAGAGCTGGCCAGAAAAGCCGTCTTGTCGCTATTATTGGTGTTCATTTTGTTAGAATTAATCGATAGGAATTGAATCCAAGAGTGCAAGTCGAAAGTGCTTCTTATTGTTAGATTTGCTGGCTTATCGACGCGCGGGTGGTGCGATTGAACGATTTACGTGTCGAGCGGAATGAGATTCTTAATTGTCAGAAGCGGTGCACACTGGATTCGGTAAAATTAATAAGGTTACAACTACTTAAATGTCTTACTTACTCTATGGCCCTCTAGCGAAGCCAAAGAGCCTACTATTATAGTTATGAATGGTGGCAAATGGTGGTAATTAGGGCCCATACCAGCTAAACTGATGTAGTCAGCTCGGATGCCCACACTAGAGCTTAGCTGAGCTGAGCTCCATTCAGCTCTGTTATCCACACCTCCACAGTGTTCTGGCCCGAGGCCAGAACCCCTTTCGTTCTGACAGTTACAACGTGGCTGACAGCGCCCATCATCTCACCCATTAACTTCAAATAGCCCCAGAATCCATCTGGCTGAGCTTGCGGGATGTTCTTAAATTGCTCCAACCTCCACCATCGGATTTTGTGGATGATAATGTGGGCCTAGACCCAGCTATCCCGCTTTTATTAGATCCTCCCCAAAAGTTTTCACTAATCATTTCAGGGAATTACGAGCTCCCCGGATTAGACTTTGACTCGAATGCGATTAGCGCGCATCCACCGACAACACGCCCTTCCAGGCCTAGGCCGACTACCATCAATGCTACCCTGGTGGGATAATGGAGCGATGGTCTCGGCGATTGGGGCGACTCGGATTCTTGTGAATGGATCGAGGTCCTGTCAAAGTTTTACCAGCGGGGTGGTAACAGGGCCATTGGCGATTGCTAAATTCTGACGGAAGGGCTAAGTGCCAGCATTGCGGGTTGCAATTTCGACTCTTTTCAGGCTCGGGTACCTTATCAGCCCGAGGCCCAATTGCGCGAGTTGAGAAAGGGGGACGGGTCCCCTTCAGTTGTATTCAGGGGCCTGGTACGGAGTACACGTGAGATTTTCTTACTTGCATTGATGATGTCTCGAAATTGCATGCACTGGAAGACCTTGTGATTGAGCAATTCGTCTATGGCAGTGATATGGAGAGAATAATAATCCATCAAGATTCTTCCTTTTTCACAGGATTTTCCAACCCTTCTATGCTGCGGTTGTTGAATTTCTGCTTCTTCTCCGCAGGTTTGAGAAGCTGATAAAGCAATCATCATCAGTGACCGAATACTCCTCGCATGGGATGGGATAAACAATCGTAAACATACCTGGAAGGAAATCAAGAGCGTTTCGTCAATGCTCATTATTGCACTGCCGTTATCAAATTCAAACGAGTTCTCATCGCAGTAGTTTGGCGCACCCCATAGTGTAACCAGCTGCCTTTTTGAGAAGAACTCGTATCCATCTTGAACAACTTGGTGGCCTCGAACAATGAGATCCATATCGTGTTTCTGCAACCATCGAGAGACAACATCGGGGCCAAACGTGAAGCTGACACCTCTGTCATTTTCAGACCATCCGGTAATATCTTTATCTGGGTCGCTCCAAAGCAAGTCACAGAGAAGACCACAGTCAGGTATCTAGGCAGTATAATGAGTCAGCAGGCAGGACAGAGAGAGCGTTGGATGGAGCTGGTGGTGGCTTTATCTCACATCTGTTGGCCGCATGATGCGGCGAATCTGTTCCATCGAGTTCAGATCCGGACTGAGTCCCCCATGGCAGCAAAATATCTTCTCGTCCACGATAGCGGCAACAGGCATACAGTTGAACACGTCGATAAAGGTTTGCCATAGCCTGATGTTGTACCGCCTCTTACATTCATCGTAAAAGCCGTGCGTCCTGCTTATGGAGCCGGTTTCGTGATTTCCTCGGAGGAGGAAGAAGTTCTCGGGGTATTTGATCTTGTATGCCAGGAGCAAGGAAATTGTTTCCAGAGATTGCTTGCCGTGGTCCACGTAGTTTCCTAAGAATATGTAGTTGGACTCGGGGGGGAACCCGCGGTATTCGAATGTCCTGAGGAGGTCGTAGAAGTGCCCGTGCATGTCACCGACTACCTGCAAAGTGACCTTGTCAGTTACTTATCTAAGGGAATACAGGTTTCAAAGATTCAGTTTGGGTAGGGAGGTGTACATACCGCTAATGGAGCTTCCAGCTCTAACAAAATGGGCTGGGAAATAAATACATCCCTGCTCTTCGCGCAGAGGTAGCGTATTTCGGCCTCGAGGAGCTGGACCTGCTTGCCAGGCCGGGAGCCACGCACTTCCAAAAGCCGGTCGATGATACTGTCCAAGTCAATCTCATCTGATGAGCCTCCCTCGGCGGTGCCGGAAGGGGTGGCTGTTGGCGGTCTGATATCCTCTGGAGACCCTGGAGATGCAGAGCGGTCCGTATCCTCTTCCTCGTCTTCACCTGGGGGCCGTTGCGGAAACTTCAGATCGTCATCTGACTCGGGTCCCTCCTCATCAGGAGTTGATGATGGTGGGTCACCGTCACTCGAGTCAAATCCATCGTTTTCGTCGACTGATTGCGGCAATACGTATAATGATACTTCGCGAAGGTGACGTGACAGATGTTTGAAATAGGCTGGCCCCCTGGATTGATACATTGCGGAGCAGAAAGGGCATTCGGATGAACTCGATGCAGAGAGGGCATGTGAGTCTTCGTGTCGAGCCCATTCTCCGCTAACGTTGAAAAGAATGCTTGAGTCCTTGCAGGTTTCGATGGTGCATATATACGGCCGCAGGTCATCGAATACGTGTTTTCTAAGTAGGTTAGTGACTGTGGGTGATGTATACCCTGGCCATTTTCCAAGAACTTACTTCCAGTTCTTTGTTGTCTGCACGTTGGGGATGTGCAATAAGCAAAGAGGACAGTGGACCTTGCCATCTTGTGTCTCTGGCATCGGTGGAACGCGGGGGCGACCCATACCCAACACTGATGCCGTTGTGGAGAAGGAAGCAAAGGTGGCTTCTGACATGGCGTCGTCTACAGGAAACGATTTCGTCCTTGACCACATCGACGATGACTGTATGGTAGATATGATGGTCGATTTGGTTGTTTTCGTGACCCCGCGGTCCGTTGTTGAAAAGAGACTTTCGGTAATGTCCTCCATGTCGTCAGTAAAAGCATCGCTCTTGGTCGGGCGAGATCGCCTCTCACGGAGAGCGGCGGCCCGCACGGTATTAGCTTCTGCCAGTCGCTCCACCAAGTACTTTGGAAGCGCCTTGAAGCGGTCCCTGATCCTTCGACAATAGATCAGAGCTTCCTCAGAGGAAACGTCGAAAGTTTCCATGGGTGATGTAGAGGTTTCTTGCAAGTCTTCGGTTGGCAGATCGCGCGCCGGGTTGTCCAGGGAAGGCGATAAATCCAACAGGCAGTCGACGTAGATTGAGATTTCTTCGATAAGATCAACCATGTCGTAATCCGAAACATCTGATCCGGTGGGCGTATGAGGTCGGTCCGCTTCACCTGGCCCGGGCTCGGTTTCCTGAAGCAATCCCTCGGTCGTATTCAACAGAGACTGGAGATCCTCGCACTGCGCTGCCAAAGACGAGCTTAGGGGAGCTGCATCTCGAGAGAGACATTGAAGCGTCACGGTGCCGAGACGCAACAGCAGCGACAAGACTCCAAAATGCAATTCCTTTGAAGATGCGAGCTTTTCGTCGAGATCCCCGTCGGCAACAGAAAGGCCCTGTCCCCACAGAAATAGCCGCTCGAACTCGTTCCGACACCGTTGATACACCCCGGCTTCTGCTCTTGAGACCATTTTCGTCAGGGAGGATATGGCTTGACAGATTGTGACGAAAAGTTTTGCGACAAGCCCCGAGCCACCCTTCGATGGCGCAGGCTCAGGTACCCAGCTCTCGACATCCTGTCGAGTGAGAAAGGAATATGACATGATGAGATGAAATGAAGCAAGGACTTGGGACGGGATTCGGCACCTTCCAAGTTACTTTCATGGTGCTGCCGCTCTTGTTGAGGGCATTTCCTCCTCTTTCTCGTTTGTTGCACTGGCAAGTGCGGGGCGGGGAAGGTTGCCTGACCTAGCACTACGTCCAACGGCACGTGCAGCTGAGCGCCACGATCGAACCTGCAATTGAGGAGTCGAGCCGAAACTGAAGAGGGGAAATGCGAAGACGTCGCAAAGCTTTCTGAACTGAATGCGCCGTCCTCGCCCTCATTCCCGGAGATACCAGCGGCGCGCGGAGCTCAATTCATCGGGATGAGCGGCGTTGAGTTCATCGTGGGCACTGTCCTGGCGTCAGTTCCCATAACCCTCGAGGTTTATGACCGCTCAGGGAGGGTGTTTGAGGTATTTTCCGTTTTCAAGCACTACCCAAGAGAGGCCATTATCTTCAAGACAAAGCTCGATGTCCAACGAACCATTTTCCGCAACAACGCCATCCATTTACTCACCGTCGTAACAAATGACCGATCCAGAGTGCAGGAGGTCATCAAACAACCGTCATCAGAAAGCGCTCGACATGGCTTGGTCATGGCTTCAGCACACCGGAATCGCCTGGACGCGCTTCAAGAATCGTTCGAGTCGTGCCATCAGATTGCAAACCACATACGCGACTGTCTGGAGTTAATATGTTCCCAACATGACGAGTTTGCTGTTGAAGTCGTAGAAAAGCGAGATGTGAGTTCCTACCCAGCTCATGGGCTCTAGGCAGTCGAGGTGCTGACCCTCAGGCTAGAAGATGAGTTCTTCTGACTGGCTCAAGCACGTCAAAACTCGATTCAAGCTCGGTCTGCAGAAGCCCCAGATATCTAAGGCCATTGAGGAGCTACGAAATCTCAACAGAGACTTTGTCTTGATTACCGAACAGATAACCAGGACCCTAGAGGAAGCTATCGGTCAGCACAGGAATCCTAGCGGGGGCACTGGACGCAAGCAAGTGAAAAATCTCAACGCGCTGCAGAGATACCACCGAATACGACAGGCCTCCCAAGCTTTGTACTCGACAGTCCAGGTCCGCTGGGTCTGCGAAGCGCACCGCTGTCACTCATTTGACGTGCGAATTCTCGACTTCGACAGCGACAACGGAAAGGACAAGGGGAAATCCCAAGCTTCCATTGCCCAATGTGTTACCTGCGAACTCGCCATAACACACAATGGTTCTTCCTATGCATCGAGGGCTCCCCTGCGGCTTGAGATCGAGCAAGCGTGCGAGGCGGGTGATGAATGCGTTGAGATCCAACAAAGGCAGGAAGATGCGGCAGTGATGCAGCAGCTTACCACTGCCCTCGAAGAAAACGCTGCCCGATTCCCGGCTCCGGCGACCGCGGCTGTTCTTGCCAATCCACAAACAGCGTCGACGAGCAAATTTCGCCGTTTCTTCGAAAGTCTCCACAAAGACAGCTCAAAGAAGAAGAAAAACAAGAAGGAGCAACAACAAGCTTCCGGGCCAGCACCAGCCCCCCAACCCGCGTTTACACTTCCCGCGCTCTCAGAGTCGCTCACAGGTCTCCAAATCCACGATGCCTGCATCCAAGTCGGACGCGATCCAGCGCAGACCAACCCTGCCACCACAACAATAATCCCGTCCAACCCCCCTTCCCCCGAAGACTTCTGCAAAACCTTCAACTCCGCCTCCTCTCCAGCCCGCACACTCCTAAAATCCTTCAATGTCCCCCACTCCCAATGGTTCAGTGTCCCCCAGTTACAAGGGCCAGATACGCCCCAAATCCAATCCCTCTCCGATATGATTCGGTGGATCGCCAAAGAACCCATCCTTCGCTCCCTGCCAAGACGGCTACTGGTTGACGTGGCCAGCAACGTCGCCGAGGGCATCATGCAGTTTTACTCGACGCCTTGGCTGGCATCGTCGGATTTGGGGGAGCATGTGAGGTTTTTGAAGTGCCGTTCTCTTGGCGACTCTGAAGAGTCTGGTGCGCAGTTGAGTGGGCCGTATTTCTCGGCGAGGATTGAGAGTGGTGCATTTGCTAGTAATAAGTTAAAGATGGGTCGAGGGCAAATTGGGGTGTCTGGAGAGTTGGCGAGGAAAACTATGGGCTTTGGTGAAGCGAGAAATCAGCTGCTGTTTAACTTTGGGGTTTTGTTACTGGAAGTTGGGTTCGGGAGGCCGTGGGAGGAACTCAAGTGTACTGTTGGAGCACAGACGACGCCTCTCAGTGCTGCCAGCAGCGCCGTGGCGAGTAGTGGTGGAAAGGAGGTTGCGGTAAGACTATCGGATTACCGAACGGCGGAGAAACTGGCGCAACTGCTTGTCAATCAGATGGGGTTGGCTTATCCGAGGGTGGTCAAGAAGTGCTTGGGGTGTGATTTTGGACTTGGGGAAACAGATCTAGAGAACGAGGATCTGCAGCGTCGCTTTGTGGAGGATGTTGTCACGGCGCTGAAACAGCTGAGGGAGGATATGAGGGAGATGGAGCTGTAGGAATGGTAGAATAATCAGTATTAACTGCTTCTATTAGAGCATCATGGCGGAGGCGGCTTGGGTGGAGTATGGCAATAAATATGGCCCCGATATATGTACTTTCCACCTCGCCGATTGGAAAATTGTTCCAGTTGAGCCACTGGCAATTTGAAGGGACGATTCGGGTGTCTTGAGTTGACAGACCCTTAAGGTTACGAATCGGTGATTTGAAGTCCATAAGGAGTTCTATCGAATGAGAAAAGGAACCACCCTTGACTGGAACTCTCCTTCACCCGCCACAATCATCGCGCCGCCAACGATCGATGGAATCATGCCAGAGTTGGTGCGTTCAAAGTTCCGACTCTCGTGAAATGTCCACGACACTCTTGGAGGACGCCTCAGCTCCTAAACACCATCGATGATCATTCTTCTCTCTTTACCATACACAAAATCATGGTTCACTCGAGCTCAGAAGGAGCCATCGTTCTCAAAGGGCACTGTTTCTGCGTACTCGGCGGATTCGGTTACGTTGACGGTTTTCATAGGCCCCTCGATGCGTACCGGTGCGTAAGCTTGTAAGACGGGTCTCAACGAAGCCGTACTCTTGAGCGACAACACGTGTCGTGGGGCCGCTGGTCCTGGTGCCGCTTGTCGAGGCGGGCGAGAGGCAGGTGTTTCTCGCTACCAGCGGGCGCTTCCCACCCGGGATGAGGGTGGACGATGGCACTGTGGCGGTCACGGCGGGCGTGCCTGCTGCGGGCGGGATGACGGTGTCGCTGGGCTTGGACGGGGAGAAGGGGAGCGGGGTGTACCCTGTTAGTATGGATGGGGAGGTGGGGTCCTTCAAGGTGAGGGAAACGCTCCAGAGGTTGAGGGACGAGGATGTGGTGAGGAAATTGTGGTTGCATACCGAGGAGGTGTTTACACTGGTGACGGGGACGGCGTTTGTGTGACGGCAACCTGAGACGTATACGAAACTCGGCTGTATGTGGCGTTGACTTTTGCTTGGTGGTTGATTTCGCGTTTATTTTCTGATGACGGAAAGGGATTTATGAATGAATGTACAGGTAGATGGAGTACCTGGGTAGATACTAGTGAGCTATCCAAATTCGCAGTCTTGATTTTGCTGTTTGTTCAAGGATGAGTATAGCCACCTTCCGAGTATACCATTCGCCAGAATCGAGAATTACCGAACTACCAACGTACCTTGTTTTAGTCCCCCGATTGCATGATTTAGTGCACCAGAGCAGTAAATCGGTGAACATTCTTCCCATACTGGCCAACCGCTTGAACCCCCCCGCCCCTATATCTTTTAGCTTCTTCCTCTGTTGCGTCCCAGTCCTCGGTTCCTCGCCCGACGAGTCTACACCATCGCCGTCGTCGTCTCCAGGCGCGCCTCTTCTGCCCGATTCCTGATTCCCGCTCTTGCTCTTGATCTTACCGCCGCTGAATGGTGGTGATGCTATTCCTTTCTTTGGCGTCTTTTGCCGCGATCTTCTTTTGGCGCTTCGACACCTTTTCTGCTTTGGGGTAGGGGAGTTTCTGGAGGTGGGCTAGGAGGCGGTGGAGCGGCATGTTTTTGAGGTTGGAGAGTTTGAGGCCCATCATCGCTTCGCGCTCGTGGATGGCGTGTTTGGTGTATTTGAGGAACCTCCGCTCGTCGTTGCGTGTGGTGGACATTGCGTATAGGGTCTTGTAGCGGGCAGGGGGGGGTTCGATGCCGATTTTCTTGTTTTTGCCTTCTTCGTTGAAGACGTGCATGGTGTAGTCGGTGGCGGTGAAGGTGAAGTAGAGGAGGAAATAAGGGTCGCCCGAGTGGATGATGGGTTGGTCGCAGACGGCGTTCCACTCGTCTCAGGCGATCATCTGGACGTCAGCCCGGTTGTCTCTCATGGCCTGGATCAGGTCTTGGTAGTCGGTCGTCTCGGGTTCCTCGAACCGGGGGTCGAAAACGGCTCTTCCCAGCGCCTTGAGCTGTGGGGGTTGTTAGGTCGGTTGTTTCATGTTGTATGATGGAGAAGGGTAGGGACATACCACGGCTGCTTTTTCCTTGAGCTTTTTGTTCGCCAGGGCATGCAGAACAAGGGGATTCTTCTTGGCGCTTTGGGTAGGCTCTGGGTCGCCAAGGTTGCCTTGAATGAGAGTTGGAGAAGTTTGAATTCCCTGTCTTCCTTGAGCTTGTCGTCGGCGTCCTGAAACAAAAGACGGCTGCCGGTGAGCTTGGGGTCACCGATAATGCGCAAGTCGGCCAAGTCTTCGTCGAGATTGCGCAGCAGTTCGAAATGCTTGATGTTGAGATCCATATCGTTGGGCCGGTCTTTGGCCATCCAGTAGGGCGAGCGGGTGGTATAAAGCTTCCCTCTGCTCTCGAGGTAGTCCTTGACGAAGAGCAAGACGTCCCAAGCTGGACGGGGTTAGCCATTTCATATTTCCTTTCGAATTCCTGTTGGGTGATGGAGCCTTACTTGGATGACCATACTGGTTTCCCCCTTGGGGTTGCGTTCGTTCAGCACTTTGGCCCTTGTGAGGAGGGGTGCAACCAGGCTCTGCTCCACCAGGGGGTTGCCGTCGCCGCCGGTAAAATAGGATGTGTGTCCGGTCTCGGGCCAGTAAAGGACAGTGAGAATCGATGTTTTGTGCGACGAATCTGGGCGCATGAAATTTCCTTTTTCGTACCTCGCCCACGTGACGTTGCTCACCCCGGCTCAGGTCCGGCTCAGGATTTGCTCAGGTTTGCTCACCCTAAGAACCATTTCCGGAAGGCTGCGCCGCAGCAAGCGCAATTACTTCAACTCTAGCTGAGCGAGCCTAGAATTGGTCTCTATACACAAAATGTCTAGATTGGTCCTCGTCTTTCGAAAACGAATGGTTCCGCTTTCACCTTTTCTATTTTCATATTTGCTTACCTGATCGCTGGTGATTGAAGTTAGCCTTTGCCCTGGTTTTAAGATTTTTGAGATTTAGGGGTGTCGAGATTGATCGATGTTGCTAGTGGTGTCTGGACAACTGGTTTGTTTTCGACCACAGTGGTCGCCTCGGGAACCAGATAAAGGAAATTCTTTTTTGTGCACCGCCGAGAGTCAGGCGATGTCACCAGCGGGTCCTTCACGGGGGATGCGTATGTGGGGTTGTTGCATCTTGGATTGTGACTGCGTTTAAATTGGGTGGTTGAGGTGGTTGTCGCGACCTGTGTGCCTTCCTTTTCTTCTAATAGAAATAAAGCTGTCTTAAAACATCCATATCTGCTATGTAAAACCACAGCCAGCACACAGGCAAGCCTGCTCTCAAACACCGGCCCCCCCTTAGGAAAAATAGCATCCATCGCGAGAGAACATGGTGTTTATAAAAGGCTACATTGTAGGCGGCGTTGCTCGCTAGCGAGGGACCGTCACCCGCCATCCCGTGTAGATAGCGGAGTCTATGGAGGATGTGGCTGCTGCTAATATAGGTCACATTAATTAGAGCGCATGTTCCCTCATGCTGTATGCCCTGTTAACCGCTTCTCGGGGACGCTAGATGGCCTAATTTCAGCGCCAACAGCACTGATCGGAACTCGTCGAGGGCCCTGAAGTAGTTGTTTGAGCATATAGGGCTTTGTGTGTAGTTCTGATTCCGTCGGCCGTCCAAATAGGGAGCCCTGGACCATGGATTAAACACCGGACAGAGCGATCGTTACTTTCGGCCGCAGCGTTCGTGCCAAAATACAAATCGGCGATTTGCTCACACACACCCCAGACATGGCGTCGGTTCGCGAGACCCATAAAAGGGCCTCGTATATGCTTTTTGGGTCGTGTGAGCGAATCCAGTGCAAGCAAGAGGCCCTTGAAGCTCTTTCCTCGCAACAGCTCGTGGTCGTTGGCTATGAGGTGATGAAGCTCAAATAAGCAGGCCAGGCTCGTCCTAATGCGGCCTCGCCAAAACGACTCGCTATCCCGCAGTGTGCGGTGCACCAACCATGAAGCTTGACACAAGCTCAGGATGGAGTCGTTGTCCCAGACGAACCCGAGGATGGCGTGGACAATGTCGTATGGCAGCTTTCGGAACGGGTCATTATTAACTTTGGGTCCGAGGTCATGGTCGACGGCCCGGAGTTGGAATGAACCGGATGAGATTGTGGCACGCAGAAGCATCGAGTTGGCCGAGGGGTCGTCGAACGGGGCTACAACAAACTCATACCCGAGAATACACAGCCACCACTGCTCGTGCGCCTTCGAGTTGACGCCGTAGTCAAGGCTGAGGCATCTGCCGTGTCCGAGCGGGATGCTCCGCATAATAGTGTAGAGCACATCGTTGTCGACCTGCTTGATGGCTGTTTCGATATCGTCGGTTCCCGTCAGCGCTAGGGCTAGAAGTTCATAGCAGGGCCAGTGGAAGGGGAACACGAGATCCTCATCCGTGCAGCTGTAGTAATAGCATTTGAATCTCCAAAGCTCCCCGCTGGAATAATTCGTGTCGTCTCCCGCCTCGAGGTAAACCCTACCACGGTCGTCGTACACGCCCGGCCCTGAAATGAAGGCCCTAGAGAGTTTGGTGCTAAGAGTCACTATATGATTCGGGTACAGAGGACGAGGGTAGTTACTTTTTGGCACCAGCCGTGTTTGCGTTGTACCCCTTTGCCGGATACCTTGTTAGTGTTTTATTCGACCTCGTTAGGTCATGAGAGAGGTATTCAACCCACAAGAACGAAAAGCGTCTCGGTCCAGCGTGCTTCCTCAGCTGTGATGACCTCCTCATCGTAAACTTGGCTGCCAAAGCCATATTCGCTTTCATCCGTGTCGTCGCTGTCATCTTCCGCAGAATTACTCGACTCTTCCCTGTTCTCATCGCCATTTCTTGCGTCTGTAGCATTGGGTTCAACAGCTTTGGTCTTTTTTATCGTTCGATACTGGCATTTGGTAAAGGGCCCGCCACAGATGGCGCAGTAACAGTCCCACGACATCGTAATGAGGCTTCGACAATAATTTTGCAGAGTTTGTAGCGAACGTGACTGAACTCGTGCTGTTGGGAAAATGGTGTTGGGAAAGAAAACCTTGCTGGACTGGGGCCGAGCCAATGGATAAAGAGACCGTCACCCCGCCAAGCGCCAAACCTCTGCTGCCATATGAAACCCTAACCCTGTACCCAGTCGCCCCACTGTCATCGCCACCAAAAACTGTCGGAAATCGACCCGCGTGCAAATCACCTAAGTTCTCGAATTTCGCATTTCCTATGCGCGTTGCTGACTCGAAACAACGTGGTAGAGGCCTAGGAACCAGCCAAAAATGCTAGCTCCTTCGACATCGATGGCACGAGCCAAATGAGTGATACCTGTCAGCTTACATGGGGCGGTGGAGACCAATCTGCGGAAGTTTCCGGCTGGACGCCAGCACCTCCAGAACAAGAGATCTCTCAAGGTTTGGAAAGAACAACAATCAACAACCAAGTTGCAACAACTTTGGCTCCAAGTGCTAGATTCTAACAATACCTGCACAAGTGTCACAGAGTCCAGCCCTGATGATGGCTTCTAGCGGTTCAGGATTTGCACCGGCGTCAACATGGTGATATCAGCACATCAGCTAGCGATTCAGAAAGCTCAACCTGGATCGCACTCTGAATTCAAAGGCCCCCACTTAATTACGACAAGATCGGATGACTCGTACATGAAATCGTCAAAGCCAGCACTAATGGCTGGAGCTCACAACATGGACCGCATTCCACAGCACGGCCACCAGCCAAATTACAACATGTGGGTTGAGATGATCCGGTTCTACTCCCGATCCCACTTCACCTTCCCATCAGAGTCGATATTGAATGTGAAAACACGAGAACTAAGGTATGCTGACTGGTAACGTTGTTGAATCCAAAAATGATGATAAAGTATGAGAGAGTGCTAGGGTATCGTGCCAAGTCTTGGAAAATGGTTTATGAGTGTGTGTCATCGTACGCAATAATGGCGTCAAAGCCTCCGTTGGATTAGCTGCGACGACTATGGGACGGACAAAAGTCGTTAATTGCTAGGTGCTGGCGATATGGATTCCTCTAGATGAGAAAGATGATAATGAGAGTCAGAGTTAGCGGGGGTAGTGAAAGGGGTAGAGGATAAGAATGGCGGAAAAGCGAAGAAGAGGGTAAGAATAAATATGAGAAAGACAGAAGACAGAATTCTATTTTAATAATGCGTTTGACATCCAGTTTCTGATAACGATAATATGTATATTTAACAGAATAGGTCGACTGGTCGGAAATATTCTGTTGCCAGTTAGTCCCATATTGCGGGCACCGCGGTACCAGCGGCGCTAAATATACATGAGCGGTAACGACTACCACATGGACTTGGATAGAAACTCGTAGATGAATATAAGGAGAGCCCTATGAGCATCTACAAACAGAAAGATAATACTGTGCGTAGTAATTGTGCATTTCTACTACTTATATACCCTACGACGGAGTCAAACTTCCTTCATATTGTTGGCTTTACGAGTATGAGTTTCAACGTGAAGAACGAGCTTGGAAGGGGTGTCCTCATGAACTTCACCACTCGCGCAGCGTCAAGGCGGCAAAGGCAACGTCCGATATTAAACGTTTTGAGGATTATGCCGTATCAGCGCTTTTTGTTCTTGATTGGTAAGATACCGAGCTTCTGCAGTAGAACCGACGTAGTCCTGCATGAGTTGAGACGCTTGTCAAGAGCCCACCGATAACCTAAGTGCTGAGAGCGGAGGGTGGTCGCGCTGAACAATGTGTCCAAATTTCGGGATTGCGAGAACTGGTCTCTGCATGTTTCAACGTTCGTCGATCAAGAAACAAGTCCATACTCATCATTTATTACCATCCTTACTTTGCCCCCTTACTTGGCCCCCTTACTTGCCCCCCTCGCATCATGGCCCGTACCAAGAAAACAGCGAAGAAATATGGGAAACCCCTGATAACCTGGACGCGCTTTCACCTACCCCGCGAGCAGGAGTGGCCAACGTGGACGGTGGACCACGCCGATGTCCACATCGGCCCGCTTTCCAAGGTTTTGGGGGTGCAAAGCATCGTTGGGGAGAATGGTGGAAAATCCCGAGCAGGCTGCCTACATAGTTGGTGAGTGTCCTGTCCCGACAATTGAAGCCTCGAACGCCTTGCAAACGGGGTATTGATTTATTCTGACTGTTCTTTTGTTAGAATGGGGTACGCTGGATGCCTTGACCAAGTTCCGATCCTCTCCCGCTTGCGACGAGTTTCTGCGAAACCTCTCGGAACACGGCATCGAGTCCGGCTCGGTAATCACATACTTGACCTTGGACGATGCCTCATTATCGTCGTCGTCGTCACCGCCGGCGCCTGCGCCGTCGCGCCTCCTCACCTTGGAACATGCCTCCGGGGCCGCGACATATCCGGTGGAGGGCCGCGTGACTTTGAGCACGTTCTTGGTGCCGCGCAAAGTTGGCGACCCGCACGGCATGTGGCTCGGCATGTGGCTCGGCATCTTCAAGACGGCGTTTGGCAGCTTCTTCCCTCGCGGCGCCTCCGATATCATGTACCATTCCACTTTCAGTTCAGATTCGCATCCGTGTGGTTCTATGTGCTCGCCGAGGACTGCTCGGTGGACGAGGCGTTTGGGAAGCTAGAGGAGCAGGCGTAGCGGACGCTCTTCTGCCGCTTCCAACTCTGGCCGGTCCGGGGTGGCGCTACACCGGAGCGGGAGGAGGCGTCAGCGGCAGACCCGCAGGCGAGGGAGACGTGGAGCCAAGTGGCAGCCCAGGTGATGCCTCCGGCCACGGCCTGGAAGCAGGAGCGCTGGGATATTCGGGAGGTGCCCCGCTTTTGGCCCCCGAGCCCCAGGCCCGAGTTCAGCCCGGAAGAGCTTGAGTATAAACGAGAGCAGCGAAAACTTCGGGACGAATACTTCCAACAAGAGGGGCTTGAGGTGGGTCAAAGCACGTCACACTGAAGACATCGAAGCTCTGTGACCGGCCTGCCAGTGATAGAAAGGGAATCCTACTTGGGCTCGAATTTTAGGTTCAACCAGGTCGGTAAGATACAGTAACGGTTACGAAGTGTTATTGCAAAGAAAAGGGTAGTCAAGGATTGGTTGAGCCCAAGACACGATTAGCGCCCTAACCCCTACCCTAGAATCGAAAGTCCCAGTTCCTGTTTATAGACCACGCGTCGTTGCCGCTTGCACCGAATAAGTGATACATGTGGGCGATGAAGAAAACATAGTTCTCGGGGTTCCTCTGTGCCTCTCCGGGGCTGTTGGCTGCAAGGCGCAGGCATTGACCAATGTCGTCTGGCAAAGTTTCATCGGGCTGCGGGCTCCCTTCGAAGGCGTAGGGGCAGACAACGGCGCTTTTTTCCAGCAAAACGTCTACCGACTCCCCGGGTCGCTGGCCGTGGATGCCGCCTAGGAGGAACTAGGTGTGGACTGTATGTTGCGTCTTCTCCTATCTGATGACATTGTCGCTGATTGCCGCCGCCACAGATCGCGCGAGCGTCATTTCGTACGACGAGGGCTTGAAGAGCGGGTTGACGCCGGTCCTTGTTCGTCGTGCGGACAAGTATGGAGGTGGCTTCTTTGCCAATGTGGAAGGGATGCACCACTTGCACTGCTTGGTAGGCTGCCCCCGACACCTCACCATCTCGCTTGCTCAGCTCACATGATAGGGTGTCAGAATCTCATTCGCAAGGCCACGTATTACAACTACGAGTACTACAAGGAATTGAGCACCCACGCCTTCAAGAATGAGGATAAGGCTCTGCAGATCCATGTTTGTAAGTGGCTATGTTGCAGAGCCGTCTGCCACCGAGAAAACTGACAGCGGACCATCTAGCACACTGCATCTACACTCTCCGCTAAGTGCTCATGTGCAACGTGGACACGGGGTTTCTCGGCCAGGTATGGTATGATAAGGAGTCTCCACGCGCTTTTTCGGACTTCAACACAAGACACACATGTAAGAACTACGACGCCATCCGCCTGGGCGCAACAGCTTCAGGCACGTATAGTCAAGAGTCTCGCAAGACCATAAGACTAGGGGAGATTAAAAACAGTTAACTGGAACCGCTTCCCGAGTTGCTTCCCGGCGACTGCATGGAAAGGCTGACGCCCAAGACGTCTTGCCATACACGCCATGACAAATGCACAATCATGATTTAGACGGCATTATAAAAGTGAGAACCGAATAAAGTCTGGTTGTATGAGACGAATCTGGGCGCTCACAAACGCCATTCCCTTTCGAAGTCCTGAGCAGCAATGAGCTGTGGCTGGCTTCCCCTAATTCTTCCCTAAGCTCAGAAGTGCGGGAAATAGTTCGCCCAGTTCACCGTCCTGTACGCGCCCTGCGGTAAGTTCCTCACACTGACAAATGCTTCCACAGCCAGATACATGATCGAGTTCATGTACACCCACGTCACGAACCCGCAGCCGGCAATGCAGATATGCCTCCCACATATAGGGAACCGTTTCCCCCAGCCCCCGGTGCCCTCCACTTTCCCGCCGAAGTTCCCCTCGACAGCCTCGCCCCAAGCTCGATATATCTCTTGCATCAGGTCTCCAACCGTACACTTCCCACGGGCCGCCAGGCGATAAAACGCCCGCAGCGGGTACGATATCAAGCCCCTGCTCCCGACCAAGAGATGCGTAAGAACAGGCATCGACCCCACTCCGATGCAGCTGGCCCTCCAGAGCCACATCTCTATCTCGGTGGGGAAGTGGGAGACCCATGCCGTTGCGTGCAACGCGCCGTTGAGGAGCCCCATGATGGTAGACCAGAGCTCCCCCGTCGGGGTACAGTGGTAGAAAAAGTCGAATGCCGCTTGGCCGAAGACGCTGAGGTTGGAGCCGCAGACACCAGCGCCGCGGAGGGGGGCCAGCTCCCGGGAGGACGAGGCGAAGGATTCGACCTTGACATCGCGAAACCCGTCGGGCAAGCCGCACTCAGGCTGGAGGATCGGCAAGGCGATGGGCACGGCGACGTCGAGGGGTTTGTACCACCAGCAGAGATAGGCCAGGATGGTGAATGGGATTTCTGGAATGAAGTGTAAGTGCACGGTTAGATGATGGAAGTGGGCCGTAAAAGGCTGAGGAGACATACGGGTCAGGATATGGATCTCGAGGAGAGTTAGCGGCAGCCCTTGGGCCTTGCGTCCGATGCACTGAGCGACGACCCAGAGAATCTGCAGGGAGACCAAAAGCTTCGCGATGTCGTTAGCCTTGCTTTTATCCTTGATTACGTCGTAGTCGAAGTGCGCTTTCGTGAGTGTCTGATTGTTAATGAGTTTCTTCAGCACGCCGCCATCGAGTTTGTCCTGGGTCTTGAGAAGCTGTTTCATGCCGGCCGCTGTCAAATTCCGGACAACTTGCTGAGCCGTTGCAGTCCCGGCAGCATTCGTCTGTTCCAGCAGCGGTGCTGAGCCTTCAGTGATTGGACTCCCACCGGCCGGTGTTGCATTGTCACCTTGATTCTCTTTGGCAATCCCCTTCTCCTCTAGGTTCCGAGGTCCTTCGGTTATGACATAACCGCCCATGACCACGAAGAAAGCGCCTGACATGCCGAGCCAGTCCTTCTCCGGCCTGCCACCCCATGCATCCTTCCACGCCTTGTGCAAATTTCTTGCTTGCAGGAATTGGTCAATCGCGCAACAAACAAGAAACTCGGGGAATATAGCCGAGAATGCGGTCCAGTAAGCCTTGTACAGAGTCCTCTGCCAACTAGACTTGACGGTGACGATGTCGGGGTGTATCGCCGTCCAGATGCACAAGACCAGGGTCAAGGTGCAGGACCATAGAAGCCCAATCGTGCCGCGGCCTGAAGGTTGCGGGACATACGGAGGTTCGGTTTCCTGGAGAGGTAGGGGTGCAGCACTGGATATGCTGAGCATGGACAAAAAGACATGCCGAAGAGACATGGCTGCGGTGGTGGAATTCGGCTTCAGTGTCAGGTACCGGGAGCGGTGTTCGTAAGAATGGCTCGCTGTGGGATCGCGAGGTCGAGAGAGATTTTTAAGCCTTTGGTTCTGTGGTGTATTGCCAAAATTCCTAGGCCCTGTAGACCTACACCCACTTGAGTATCACAGGGTCTGATTCTCCTTCCTTCACTGGTGCGCCGGCCACGACCAAAAAACCAGCAGAGCCTCATACCCGGCAACTTTGCCATTTTTCAGGTAGCACGACAGCTGGTGTCTTCGGCGGCTGCCGCGCAAAGCGGCTGTGTGGGCCCCTTTTCTGCCTCAACAACCAACGAAAACACCCCGTCACTCGGCGCGAGCCCTCGCAGATGGGCGAAATCAGAGCCTAAGGTCGCCACGTGCCATACAATAGGCCGTGATCTGCGGTAGCACAACTCCACTGCCGCCAGCTCAGCAGCATGATGCATGTCTCGGCATACATGCAAGCCGGAAGATGCCGACCAGCTGTTGAATCTCCTGATTTGCCGCCATCTTGCAGAGATTTGTTAAGCCTGCCTCGACTACGCGTTCTTGCTTTCGGGACCTGAACAAGATCGGATTCTGGTTCCTGGTTCTTAGGGTCCAGAAGGGACTATCAGAATATATTTCGTATTTGTGCTGCCTGGATCGGCTCTAGGTACTTACTTATGAGCTGTCTCAGGTACCACAATTCCGGGTACCTCTTCGCCTCCGCTATTCTCCTTTAAAGTCTCCATATGGGCGACTGGTTCGAATTATGGTTTTGGTTTGTTTTTTCGAGCCTTCTGACTGCACCCTCTCGTCGTCGGCCACCGGGCTGTGGTCCTGCTTTCTGGTAGACCTTGTCAACGAGCCGGAGAGACGTGAGATTGCTTGGCCCATGATTTACGGTTGGTTATCAAATGCGCAAGCCGCAGCGATCAGGAGGAAGGATGAAATACTACTCCCACAGATTATCTGGTTCAAGTTTTGTTCTGGAGAGCTGATGTGAGGGGCATGGAGCTGGAGGCCTGCCACTGGAATTTGGGCAACCCCGCCTGGGTTCCCACGTTTCCCTGCCTGAGGCATGCGAGCATGGGAGGGGGCTGAAAACTGCGTCGCTTCCTAAGGACATTATTCTCATGAACAACCAGATCGTGACCCTGTACAAACATTGAATCCTGTGCCGCGGCTCACCACCCACATACTACTCAGGCCTGCCACGATGACTCAATATTATCAATACACTCCATTATCCATCCCAACCAATACCCGAATTCTCGGACTTGACAAAGGCTTATCAGACACCGTCATTGGGAGCCTGCGCCTCATCGGTCTCAACCGAGGAATCCCCTATAACTGCCTCCTGTACTGCTGGAGCGGTCCTCGTACGCAGGATGTTGGCCCTGAATGGACAACGCCGGTCAAATCCATCACCCCAGATGGGATTGAAGTGCCCGTCCGACAGAATCTGTATGACGCCTTGCGCTCGCTACTTCGCCTCGAACTCATCGAACCGATATGGGTCGATGCACTGTGCATCAACCAGAACCATGATGGAGAACGCAACAGCCAAGTTACACAAATAGCAAGCATCTACAGCAGCGCGACAAATGTCCTTGTTTGGCTTGGGGAGGAGACCTCAAACACAAGAATGGCAGTTGACAGCATGTCTCAGCTTTCCTTTTCACAAGAGAACGTAGACCCGTCTATAAACTCCCTTACACCAGTGACAAAAGCTCTGCCGAATATCGATCTGATTCGCGGTGACTTTGGCCACTGCAAGTTCACTGACGAGCGACTTGTGGCGATGATCCGATTCTTCGTGGGGAATGTCTGGTTTAGCCGGGTCTGTACTCTCTAGTAGATGCTGCTGGCTCGCTAGATCGAATTCATCTGCGGGCTGTTACCGCCCCGCTGGAGGTGATTTGGAAAGGAAGCTTGGTTGTCATGCTTTTTTCTGGAACAAGTAGCATCTTTTCAACACTTGCAACCTCCCCGAATTCGCATGGCCAAAGATGTTTGCACAAGATATTGAACATCACCGCTGAAAAGAATCGCACACGAAGGCCCTTCTTTCATTGGCATTACGGCGCATACACACCGGGGTAGATGTACCACAAACCCCAGGGACAAGGTGTTTGGACTCCTGGGCATATCGAGTACGTTCCCGGTGTCCATTGCGTTGGCAGGTACACGAAATGTAGGCTTAGGCAAATGAAGAGAAAGTGCTGACCATAGGTTCCTACAGAAACATTAACAGGCTGCTATATAACTCTAGTTACCGCAGACTATTCCTAGACAGTCCTAAGGAATCCGCTTGCGGAACGACGCGAGTATGTCTACTACCGTCATGAGCTACTTGTTACTAGCAGTTCCCCAGCAGTAACTAAGGGCAATGTATTGCCGGCCGCCCGGCACATCTTTATCGGTAAGCTCTCGCGTGCGGGAATTTAACCGTTTAGCTGCAGTGCTGATCTCCAGTTTGCACATGTGTGCGGTTACCCCGCCTGAAAGCAGATAAGCCGCCGGAAAATTACCCCGACCCGAAATTCGGGCTGGGTAGGTAGGTAGGTAGGTATGTGTATCAAAATTCCTTCCTCTTACATTCATTCATCTTATGCTCCATTGAGATTCAGTCACTGCTTGATAGAATTCTTACAAGTATAAGAGAATAGTTTTCTAAATCGATTTTGTCGCATTCCCGAAGTACAAGATGAGAATAGGGATTATTGCTGTCGTTGCAGCTGCAATCGTCTCGTCGTCAGGAACGGCAGTCCGGCAAGGACGAAATCAACAGCAAAAGCCTTTCCATCTACATGATACGCCAAACCACCCAGAATACTCTGTAGAATACACTATTCATCAGCTAGGGGAAGATGTGTGCAAAGCTGGTGCTAAGCAATGGGTGGGAGATGTGAAGGCGTCAGAGGGAAACACTATCTTTTACTGTCAGTGATTGGCTCTACGCTTGATAGCTGCAAAAGAGACAACCCAGCTTTCAGCCCAAGATCTAACATTTACTGATTTCTGACTACTCGTGGGATAGGGTTTTTTGAGAGCAGGATTCGGCCAAAGGACGACCCCATCATCTTATGGGTCGACGGGTGAGCTCGGTCCTCGAAACATTCAGCATCCCATCTGAGAATCAGCTCCGACAAACATGATAGCGTCCCCGGCATCTCCTCTATGATGGGTTTGTTCTTGCAGGCCAGACCATGCTCGATTTCCCCCACTGCAAATGATACAAGCTCTAATGACCACAGCTGGACGAACTTTGCAAACATGATCTTCATCGAGTAAGTGGTCACATCAGACACCACTAAATCAACAGGGAACTAGTAATTGAAGTGTGATAATCTTAGCAACCCCGCCGGTGTTGGCTTCTCGACGTCTGAAAACGGTGGACCAGACAACATGGAAGATGCAGCCAACGAAATGAACGCTTTCCTCCGCATCTTCTTCACCGAGATGTTTCCCCCCGTCTCGACCAACCCCCTCCACTTCGCCGGCGAATCATTCGGTGGCCACTGGGTGCCCAGTTTCGTGACGCACATCAGCCAACGCCAGCAGCTCGGCGTACCGTAGACGTTCAACGGGACCATTGACTCCGTCATTCTCCTCAACGCCGTCATTTCTTACATAACCTCCGGGGACGGCGCGTCCTATGACCATTTCTGCTCGCCTGTGAGTGAAGTTCAACCAGACGGCGTGCCAGACCATGGAGCGAACAACCCCCGAATGTGACTACCTTAACGGACAGTGTGTAGCGACTTACAATGTCAATATTTGCAAGGTTGCCTTCGAGTACTGCGCCAATGTGCACGCCAAGTAGTACAACGAATATGGCCCTAATCAGCCGGATCCGTACAATGATCGCTACGTCTGCATCGATGACGCATTTGCGTGCGGACACTTTAACATGAGCTTCGTGGACACTTGAACAGGGCTGACATCCAGAAGGGGCTTGGGTTCGACGGCAACTTCAAGTACAAGGTTTTCAACGCTGAGATTAACCGAGCATGTGGGATGCGAGCGGCGATAGTATTACCGACGACGAGGGAAGTCTCATATATCCTGGACGGTACACCAACGAAAGTACTTGTTGTCAATGGGAACAATGATATCATTGTGTAAGGGTCCCTCTCCCTCTGTGCGTTAAAGGCTTGGTTTCGGCTTAGTCGTGCTAAACGGGTAATGCAGAGACTCTTCGGGGCAAAAGCGGGTATTCGACCACTTAGTTCCGTGGAAGAGACAAGCGGCGTACCGCCTTTGCCAGTTTGCCGACTGGTTCTGGGTGGGCACAAGCAGCGGCGGTGAGCTTATCAAAGGCGGCAAGATGAAGACTGTGGGCAAGCTAGCCTATGTGTCTGTGGATGATACAGGTCACTTGCCGTCGGTGAGCCAGCCAGAGAGTGTGGCTTTCATAATCAACTTCTGGACCAGCACAGTAAAGAAGGAAAACTGTCTTGATTTTGACGCATGATTGATACTCGAGATCAATACAGGCATCATTTCTACAGAAACCTGCTCATCAACAAACTTCTCCAAACTCAAAATTATCATAGATACACCACCGTCATCTACTCTGATTAGCAGGCGCCATCTGACTCACCATCTGGACTTGCAACTTCGTAGGCCCTGCTCTCCTCCATCGGCGTAGTATAAAACCCCCACCCCCTCAATCCCTGGCTCCACCCCCACCCCATTTACCTCCATCAACCAAAGCAAAGCCGGGATCCTCACCCTCTTCTTCCGCCCCGCAGCATCATTGCAATCCACTCGCCTCTAAATAAACGGGCGAATGCAGTCGCGTATCACTAGAAGAAAAGCATGTAGTGCTTACCACTTTTGAGCCGCACGTCGCTAGAGAAGGCGTCGCGGTAGGGCTGTTCTTCAGGGATCTAGAGGGAGGAGGGACCGCTATGGGGGGAAGGGGTGGGTACGCTTGCGAGTCCGGGGAGGATTACGTTGAAGGGAGCCAGGGAGCCGGATTCGAGGTTAGCGGTGAAGGTAGGCGTAATAGAGACGGGACTGGTCAAGTGGGGGTGCTCCAGTTTGAGGATGTTAGTAGGGTAGTTGTGTGTTTGGATGTTGCACTGGCTTCGGGAGTGCTAGATGGGCACTGGACACCAAGGTTGAGCACTCTCCGAGGGAGGGCGTGATGATGAGTAGAAGTGGGAGATGGTAACGGTTGACAGCGGACTGGACGTTAATAAGGTGACTGCTTTAGGAGTGCTGGAAGTGACAATGGAATGGAAGGTTGAGCTCGCTGTCGATACGGGGGGCGTTGCCGATGACGGCGGGGCGATGCTAAGAGAAGAGGGCGACGATGACAGATCAGCGGCGGATAGAAGAGTACTTGGGGCGCTTAGGAGCCATACTAGAGGAGCTAAGGGTGGCTATAGAAGTAGTGACGGTCGGGTAAGTGGACGTTGAGGATGCCGTTCACTTCGTTAATTTTTGGACGGCGTGATTGTACCCCGCCGAAAACCGTGGCCTGGTTCGGGATGACCGCCGGGTGGGCGGGGAATAAGTTGGGGGACACTGATTGGTCTCGCAAGACCACTAGCTGCGTCAAGTTGGCCGTTGGCTGCAACGGTCAGATCGAGAAAGACCAGAGCGAGCATCATCGCCGGTGAGAGTTTCGAGATCTCAGCGAAGGAGAGAAATCTACGGTTCGGCACTTGGCAGCTGAATATCGAGGAGAGTACACACAACCCGACCTACTCCAGGGGTATAAGCGAGCCTTAGCAAACCTCACCCGACCTACATAACACAACTCACCCGACCTACTCTATACACCTCATGTAGAGAACGTGATTAAATCAAGACTGTTTCATAATTCATAACTGCCATAGTGGCTAGTCTGGGCTCATTAATCATAACTTATCAGAGCATACTAATATATAAGGCTTTTAAAATCCTGTAAAGTCACGATTAAATACGGACTTATTTTTAACTTAAATTAAGATCTCCTCCTCCTTATTACACTCCTTCTCTGGGTTAATAACAGCCTCTGGGGACGTGACAGGGGCTTTTAAGGAAGTGTTAACGGGTAGTTTACGGAAGGCGCTTTTATAAGGGTGGACTGTAAACTTCTTTTAGAGATTATAGGTAATATTATAATTCTTTAAGTAGGTTACTATATATAAGTTAAAATCTATTTAAGATTTATTTTAGGAAAGAAAAGTTATAATGTACTTATAACACTTTAAGATAAAATAGCTGTTATATTTACCCTTAAGCTTAATTATATATTTTATCTTAATTAGGTTAGGTTATTATAAATAGGTTAAATTATAAATAAGTTAGAAATAAGTTATAAACTTATATAAAGGCTATTTCCCTTACCTTTAAACTTAATATATAGAATGATAAGTAAAAAAGGGGTAGTAGGGGCAGGTTTAATACGTTAAGCCTAAACTGGAATAATAAAGGTGGCTGGAAGGTAAACAGTTAGGGTGATTAAGATGTTATTAATAGGTAAGTTACACTTACAGTAAGTTTTAAGCTTTATATAATAGTTTAATTAAATCACAGTTAAGTTAAGGTATAGTTAAAGTTAAATTAAGGTAAATTAACTAGTTATATTATTATTCTCGTTATTAGTTAAGCCTTTAAGATAGTTAACAGTAATAGTGACGTGTATACTGTTGTGATTATAATACTTCTTAACGTAATGGTGGAGATTTAAAGCGTTATCTTTCTTTAACTGTTATAAATAGGTTAGATTATAAATAAGTTAGGAATAAGTTATAAATATATAATATCTTTATAAATATACTGTATATTAATATTAAGATTAACTAAGCTATTACTTTAATAGTAAAATATAGTGCTAATAGGGATATAAATGTTATTATCAGCCTAGGGCTCCTAGGGAGGCAGGGCCTTAAAGTGCGTAATATAGCTAATGTATTACTTATACCTGTCCTAAATTAAGTTAGGATAAAGTTAGTAAGTAATTAGTAACTTATTAAAGATTATTTACGCTTTACTTATAGGAAACCATTATTATAAAGTTAACAGTTATAAGATGTAAAATTTAATTAAATCTGTAAGTTAAAGTTTAAATAAGGTATAACTTATTCTAATTACATTAGTAATTAAAAAGATTTTACTAAGTAGATTCTTTAAAGTGTTTAATATTAAAAATAGTAAATAGTTTGTAATTAAATCATAATTAAGTTAGATAAAAAAAAAACATGTAAAATTATAATTATTATTATTATTAAAGCTTTATAATTTAATTTAAGCTTTTATAGTAATTATATAAGCCTTTATAGTAATAATATATTATTAAAATTTATAATGTAATTTAAACTTATTTTAATAATAATTATAAGCTTTTTACTAATGCTTTT
>Ga0247758_1000600_pt1 | contig 31544 bp, 14 predicted proteins | sample UWRJL156409C4_FD_180950 | JGI IMG/M metagenome (GOLD analysis project Ga0247758, IMG submission 180950) | Plant litter microbial communities from Arlington Agricultural Research Station in Wisconsin, United States - UWRJ-L156-409C-4 | ecosystem: Environmental > Terrestrial > Plant litter >... | reverse complement strand
ACTGCTGCGCTGATGTCGGATCGCTTTCTCCTGCCCGGGCGTGGCTTGACTCCGAGTAGGCCGGGAGCCGGAGGATGGCAGGAAGGAACGGCCCCGCGCGGGCAGCAGATGTGCCGAGAAGGTGCAGCCGGACCTACTTGTCAAATCCACAGATCAGCTGGCAAGAAAGGTATAGCCCAAAGTGCAGACGCGCTCCATCCAGAGTCAGTGATTGGCTTACTGTCTTCTTTTACGTTGAGAGCTTCCGAGACAATGTCTACCCACGAGTATGGGATGACACCCAAATAGTTCATGGACCTTTATTATCACCGAGAGTCGCAACGTCGCAGTGACAGAAGAACCGCACGAGTCGCTGGAGTTGCTACAGCGACAACAGCATCACTATGAATCATGATAGGTATCTAGCTGGAGTCTATATTCTCTTTTTACACAGACATTTAATTACAACCTTCCCCGTTTCTATCCACCTGCCCACCTACAACCTAGTTCAGAGAATTCCCTGCCTTGATGAACAGGGCAAAGATGACACCGATGCCCACAAACCATACCAAGCTCCTCAGCGGTGCAAGACGCCCGTTATCCTGGAGGAAGACATAGACATACTGTGGCGGATATTAGCCAATATTCTGCATTTCTGGATGTTTCTATATGTCGAGAAGGAGCGACTGTCTTGAGACTCTCGAGACAAGAGGGAAAAGGACAAAATGGGAAAAAATTATCTCTCGTTGAGTACTCACGTTATACACCAGCCTCGAAGCCAGGTACGTCAGCGTCAGCTGGTTCAACGTCTCGGTCGGGATGCGAGCAAAATTCGCAGCCACGACACCAGCGGCATAGATTCCGATAGTCTCGAGGCCATTGGAAGACGCCGCCTCACCGCGGTGGATGCGCTTCAGGCGCATCTTGTCCAGGGAGGTATCCTTGGCGATATGCTCCAAAGTCTTGCGGGGGCTAGAGGAGGGGGGGCAAGGGATTAGAAAAGGGGGGGGGGCTTCCAGGGTCCGGGAAAAAGTCAGAAGGCAAGGGTTGGCTCACTTGGCCAGATCATAGTTCTTGCCAGCAAGCCCGGAGGCGTATGCGTGGGGAAGGAAGGCGACGAAGAATGCCGCAGGGACCTGGGTCGTGTCAGTATCATGAAGGCTGGGCGGGGTTTGGGTTATGCATACCGTGTAGTAGGAAAGGTTGAGATCCAAGAGAGACGCCATCTTGAGTATCGGGCCTGATATGTGCAGCGGAGAAGACGAGAAAGACAGTTTGCTGATTTGTGGTTGGATAGTTCTCTGTGATCAGTGAATCTCTTTGGGGGATCAGCTCAGTTATAGTTAGTTGCTAGATTCAGCATCAAAAGTTTGGACCGTGTCACGATTTAAAAACCCCAGGAAAACTGGGCCGAGGCTGCCAAGACCAGGTGATTAAGGGGGTCAAGTTTTCATCCAAGCTCGCAACATCCCGGCCGTGCGTGGATGGCAACACGTCAAGAATCCACCCGGTCCGCAGAAGGCGGCAATGCATTCGGACGGCGTTGTTGCTGGTGGGCCCAAGAAGACAGCAACGCCCTTCCGAGGACGTTGCTGTTCATGGAACCCCCGTCGGCACTCCGAAACGCCGGCCACTCTGCCCGGGCTGACAGTTTAAGTTCGCATCATGAGTGCAGCGCAGAGAACATTGCAGCTTGCCCCTGCAACACAAACAAATAAGGATCCGTACCAATGGTCTTCGAAACTATGTTTGGCGGTGCGGGCACATCGCAATGCACCTCCTCTCGCTCAGCTGCGTCTATTCGTGAGTTGAAGTAAACAATATAGGTATCCTAAAATGCTACCCGCATGATATACAGTGCGGTCGTCTGTTGCTGGTAATGGTATACATGGATAGCGTAAGCATTGGCAATCGCCTAGGGATTTCCTTCGCTTCAATTCGTCATCTCTCCGTCCAACCAGTACTGGCCTGGCCTCCCTCTCCTCCATATCAGCAGTCATTTCCCATACGCCAACCCGATGCCGTAAAGCGGTGAAACAACAAGCCCGCAAGCCGCCGAAAAGGCCTAATCCAAGAAAACGAAGTGGGCAAAGGCCGTGTAAATGTCGTTACGCATGAAGGAGAGAAAAGAAAACCCGATGGGTTGGCACACCGCAGTACCAGCCCTAATTCAGACACTGCCTCGCAGCCTCTGCTTTCGCGCCAACCAGTCGCCGAGCATATTGTCCAGTTGCTGCCGTCCATGTTAGCATACCACCTCAGTGACACCACCACAGAAGCCCCAAGAAAGGACCGAACTTACAGTTGTGATCTCAGCTAACTTTGAGTGCTGTTCTTTGAACAAGTTCCCGGCGATAGGATGGTCGGGCCCAACAGGCTCGACATCCGTTTTGTCGTAAACAACCACAAGAAGGTCACGGATCTCGGAACCTGAGTCAAAGAAGGCACGGAGGTTTACATCATTCCATGTTGACGTTGTTGCCGAGCTTGAGGTGGTGATAGAATCCTTGTTTCCATGCGGGTCTCCATCCTCGCGGTCTATCAGCTCAGGTGATGGCGAAGACCTTGGAGAGGAGCGGTCTTCTTCCTGACTGGATGTGTCTATAATCAATGGCGGCGGGTTGCCCGCGCTGACCGGCGATACGTGAACAGGTGATTCGGATAACCGCTCAACCCGCTGCTGGGGTGGTGAGGTATTAGGAGGCACGACCTTTATTGTCTGGACTGTCGTTGGGGTCTCTTGCGTATCGCCATAACCGTCCGAGGTGCCGCTGCCCTGGCCAGGCCTGGCTGTTGCCTGTCGCGCCGGCTCATGATCGAATTCGTCGTCCGAGTCGGATTCCTCGAGCTCCATACGGGATTTCGCCTTAGTGGTCTGTTGTGCTCGGACTTCGCCATTCGGTGTCCTCGAAGGTGCCTTCCTTGCAGCGCTTGGTGACTGGCCCCGGGCCGACTTGGGGCTTCCGTCGGGAGAGTCCCTTGAGCCCGCGTCAACCATCCGCATCGTAGCTGTGCGTTGATCAGCCCTCTGGTCCGTCTTTCCTTCGGATAGGAATGTCACCAAGTCCATACCCTGGTCCTTCGGGCCACCTCCACCAGGTTTCCTGGTCGGTGATGGCTCCGTCCGCGGCTGCTGCTTTTGCAGCTTGCTCGGATTCCTCTGGAGACCTGTCCCCTTCTCAGGCGAAGCTTGAGATTCCTCATCATCCTGCTCCCTTTCTTGAGTGTCGACGTCGAGAGATCGTTTGCCCAGCGAGTCGTCGTCGTCTTCCCCCCTCGTTTTCTTATTAGTCCCTCGGAAGAAACTCCTGATTATGCTCGGCTTCTTTTCCTTCTCCTTCTTCTCCTTCTTCTTCTTCTCGTCCTTGTTGAACACGCTGTCTTTATCTAGCTTGTCCAAGCTTGGGCGTTGCTTTAATGCACCTGAGTCGCTGGAGGACCTCCCCGGGCCTTCGTCACGTAACAAGTTAGGTGTCAAGGTGATTTTCTTCGTTTCGACCGTGTCGTCTTTGAAGAACGAGTCCCGGACTGTGCCGTCGCTGGTTTTCTTGGGCCCATCTCCGGTTCTTGTCTCGAAAATCTCTTCGCTGTTCCGAAGTACCCCCTTGACGGACGGTGCGAGGTTACCCTCGGCACCTGCTTCTTGTTTCTTGGGCTCCGCCTTGGTGTCTTTCTGTGCTCGCGGCTTTAGGGGCTCTACTTTCGCCGTCTCATCCTCGGCATCTGGCTCGGCAACCGCACTCTGGCTCTGTTGTTGCTGTTGTTGTTGTTGCTGTTGTTGTTGCTGCGCAAAATATTCACCCTCTGCATCTTCCTCTTCAGTCGAGTACTCAATATCTGAGTAGTCGACATAAGTGTTGCCCGCAAACTGAACCGTCTTCGTCTTTCTTCTCTTTATTGCGGATTTGAGTAGATTCCGGGATTTGTCGGCCTGGTCACCAAGCATTGTGGCGGACAGCTAGAACGGGGATCAGTTTTAGTTTCAAAAGGCCATTGGCTCCTTCGGCCTACATCTATATTCCGGTGTTTGTTTAGTCGGGCTAGCCTCTCCGTCGGGGTCTCGATGTGCTCTGCTGGTAGGTAGCCTGAGCAGCCAGGTTAGCGGTATATTCGGCTTGGGATGGAGTTGCCTCGGAGGACATACCAATGCTGCTGTCTTTCACAACCCGCACCAACCACCAGTAGCTGTTGCTGTCGTCGAGGAGAACCATCGTGTCTCCTTTTGTTGCGTTGGCCTGCCCCTCTACAGTAGCAACGAACGTGTGGAGAGCGTAAACGAATTCGAAATCGATGTCCTCTGCATCTTGTAAGCACTCGCCACCCCAGCCTGAGTCGAGGAATCTAGGGCCATCAATGTCAAATTGGTCGCCATCATCATCATCACCGATTTCGTCGTTGGAGTCGTACGGAACTGTTAAGCTGTATTCGTTTTCGTCGGCTTGCGGGTCGTTAGTTCCAATGGGATCGCTCCCCTCCCCTGAACAATTGCTAGTGAGATACGTCTCGCCGCCGCCCAGCACACTGGGGTGCATCATTTGACGCGCTATGCTGCCATTCGCCTGGAACTTGCCGACTGTACCCCCGGAAACACTCGCGGGGTCGGTATCTGTGCCTGGTTCGTGACAAAACTCGGAATTGCGACCGTTCTCGACGCAGTCGTCGAAGATGCTCGATGCTGACTCCTTCGCTATATCCCGGGGTTGAAACTCACCGTACAATTGATGATGACGACGACATGGTATGAGAGCAATGGGCGCATCGCTTTGCGAGCCCTGCGGCGGTAAATGCTCAGGATGGACAAGGTATGGTGAAGATAACCTCACATCGCTGACCATGGACGACACTGAAGGGGTGCGCGACAGTGCTGAAGGAAAGGGAGAACCGGCCCTGCCTGGCCCGACGCGCAGAAGAGTAAAGGTGGACCCACCGTCTTCGATTGAAGGCGAACTCGAAATCTTGTCCATCATATCATCATCCATGTCCGCTTCGGTCTCGCCGTCCAGATCGCCTTCGTCCACTTCCTGGCCCGGCAGTCCGCCATTTTGGGCAATCGCCAAGGCGTCCTGCTGTGGCCCTGCCTGCATATTGCTCGTTCCGGCGCTCAAGTGCCCTCCGTTGAGGGAATCGGCGATGCCCGCGGCCAGGTCGTCGGCGTACTTTTGGAGATCGTCCGCGTCGCTGTTCACCCACGAGATGCGCGGGCTGCGGAGATTTTCCTCGGCCGTCTCTGCCGCAACTTCGCGAAGCGTCTCAGCCTGGTGCGGCGCCAGGAGCCCGTTGGTGGCTGGTTTGGTGCGTTCTTGTGCGGTCGGCGCGTCTCGGTCTTGAAGATCAATGGAGTCTGGGTAAATGGGGGTTGAGGGTTAGCAAAACGGTTCCAGCAGCGGCGTCGAGGCTGAACTCTGAGGCAGAAAACGTAAAGGCCGCCTGCCTCGCCCAGCCACACGGCGCCAATGGACCAGGGGCCGGCTCAGCCAGACTGTGAGGCGAAATTGAAAGGGGATGGGATGGGGTTGGATGCACATACCGGCCCGGACAATCGACTTCAACATGGTGAATTGGATGACTGCGGCGCGCAATCCGTCCACAAGCCCCAAGTTATGCTTTCTGCGTCGTTCTACCACAGCTCGGTCGACCGTCGTCCCTGAGTAGCGCCAGTATTTCTCGCAAGAATACCACACTCAGACGTCGCACGGGCAGTCGATCAAAGCAGAGGTGACAAAGTGACAACCCCTGAGTGGCCTGAAGTGGTTAAGCTGGGGCCGACTGAAAGTGGGAAGCGCCAAATGCTGGGTTGGGACTTGGCGTTGGGCACGTCCGGTCGCATTCGATCGCCGCAGTCGTGAAACTTTCTACCCTAACTCCCAGGCCACGACGATGTCTACCGGTACCTTGGGCTTGTTAATAACTCGGACTGGTCGCTCATGGCGCGCCTGGCAACAGGCCAGCCAATGTTTCCAGTTGCTCTGGGAGTTCAAGCGGGGATCTTGGAGGGAGCGCTCGGAGCAAGCAAGGGTGAAACGGCGATCCCGTGGTCCGTGTTCGTGGTATGTGAATATTTGGCAATTGGTTGTAATGTTGCTCGTCAAGAAGTATAGTTCGATACCTCGAAAATGACAATACTATTTTGCCGCAAAGGACAAGAAGGACGCGGGCAAGAGGGTGATATAATTTTGAACACAGAGGGGAAACGAAGGGGATTCGCGCTCAGTGTGATGATGCCAAGCTAGCGGCTTTGGGGAGAAAACCATTGGATCGGGCAGTCACGACAGCTCTGTTCCATTGACAGCACCTGCACAGATTGTCGCCAGCAGCCTACACCATCTGGATAATTTTCTCGGTGGCCATTGATAGTTTTAGCTACACGTCAGCGGCCCTTCGTGATCAAAACAGCCTTGGAATTTGCTTGAGTTGAGAAAACCCCTCCCGAACAAAAATAAATGGGAAACATGAAACAGGCAACTTGCAGGGGCTCCTGGCACACAGTTGGCGGGCATGGCGGGTGACGACAGGGGCCATGACCTCGCAATGTCACTCCCACACTCATTCCTGGGGAAGGTACCACGGGAACAAAGGACGCTGACACAGATCCCGCTCTCAGCTAGGTAGGTTTCCCCGCCTTTGAATTCGGTAGGGAACAGCCCGTTGATGTCGTGGATGCCTGTTCGCATTGTTGGGCAAATTGTGACCAGGTCGACAAATCTCAACCCGAGACAGTGGCATACTGAATTTAAATTTCGTCTCTGATTTTGGATATCAGGTGCAATGGCCTTGGGTGGAGACGGGCAAACAGTCTGGACTATCCCACATGGCTACCCGCGCCACACTGAGTACCGTAGTCGTTTTTGCGTGATCCTGAACGGCCCTTCTCCGCACTACCTGTTGAAGGCCTTGATGCTTTGAAGTATAAGTACTGAAGAGCAAATGGTGGACGTTGTAGGTGGTCGACGAGACAATGTACCCAGACGTAAGAAGGAAACGCGAGTTTACGGATAGCTAGCCACTCGTGTCTACAGAGTACACCCTCACATTGTGTGCGGTTTTGCACAAATAGAACGGGAAAATGGAAAATTGTTGACTGATATACCAATGAACTCGGATTTCAAAAGCATAGGTATTGAATCACCCATGTGTTTTTTGGAACAAATAGGAGGTCCTCTACTGAAAGTAGTTATACTTAGTAACTAACGTACTCGTCCAAATGCCGAAGCACTCTCTAAGAATGCCACAAACTGTCGACCTGGGCCGTTGTACCTACCTATGGGGTCTAGCGACTGTTGTCGGACGCACATTGCAGCTGCAGTTGTCAATGGATACCAAGTTCAAGAGACATAGTCTCCTGATATCGGCCGAGGTCGGCATCGTAGGTATGTGTCGCGTCCTTTGGCTTGTGCTGTGAAGATCGGTTAGGTGACTGGAGAGGGATGCCCCATGTGACATTATTTTGATGGTATCTAATATATGGCTGCGGAGCATTGGAACGGGTTTTGGTAGCTGGTGGCGAAGGCACCTACCTACCTGTAGTGGTAAATTCGGGTAAAAAAATACATCAATGATGTAGAAAGCGCATCAGTCACTCTGAAAAAATAATTCCGCCGCATTTCGAATCCAAACCTTCAGTAGTTTCCCGACCGGGCGGTTTGGTTTTCTGCCCCGGAAGCCTTTCGTGGCGGATTATCGCCAAGCCTTATCCCACGGGAAAACAAGCCTTCGCCAAGACAGATTTCTTGACCTGGGTGGGCAGCTCCCAGTCGCATGGCTGCGGGACCTTGGCGGAAGTGTTGTTATTTTTTTTTTTGTTAGGATACTCAGCGCTACCTCGCGAATGTTTGCTAACGTTGATGGGACAAGAAAAGCTGGAGAACTGTGTTCGACCAAAAATCAGACATCCGGGTCTTGGGTTGATCATCAGTCAACAGGAATTGCCACGAATTGCCTCCGTTTCGGCACGGCTACCGCTGGCGACCTATGGGGTGCCGCCTCCCTTGGTTTGTGTCTTTTTCATCTTTTTCAGCACTGGGTTAGGATAAGTTTCTTTTATCAAGAACGGCGAGGTGAACAAGATGGCTCGAGGGTGGTTATTAGGGAGATGGTAAGATACCTAACATAATTCGTACCTACCATGTAACCATCAGCTGCGCGTTCGCCAATGAAGGAGGAAGTTCGATCTCAAACCACGCAGACATTGCCACCCACCTAGGGTGCGGGGCAAGCTTCGTATCGACCCTTGCCGATTAACAGATCTAACATTTGTGCGAACTTCACGTCTTTTCATGGATTGCAGGCGACCGACGGCTCTAAGATACCCCGACGGAATCGGATGTGCTGCTGTCCTGGTCCGTTCCATGCAATTCGTCGTACCAACTGACTGATTGACCACGACATGGAATACATACTGAACCAAGCTTGAAGGACGGTCACAGATAGCCTGTTTCCCTCCTGACCAGGGTGGTTTGTTGCTCTGACCTCTGCGAGCTGCGCCCCTTCAAATGCGGGCATCCAAATGCAAGCGGGCACAGTGCGAGACGACCTTGGGTGAAATTTCAGTGATGGTTGGAAAGCCGATGCGGGATACGCTGCTTGTTTTGCCCGCGAGGGCAAAATGGGCAATATTGCCGCGCAAATAACAGGCGCCAATTAGATGCATCTTCATTTATCGCCATAGTTTCGCCTGACTGGCATCATTGTAGCATCTGGAAACCCCCTTGGCGCCGCGGTGAGGCTCTCGATAACTGTGATACAGCGCAGACGGCCCTATTCATAGTATGTGCTGAGGCGTAGAAATCGCACATAGCTAGCCCCTTAGTGGGAAGATAATATTTTGTTGAATTACCTAGTTGAAACTGTGAATGACTCTTTTGCCCACACTGCTTGACCTTACAGGTTCTGACGTACCGAGGAACATGGGATGTGTGGTGGGCCGAGGATGCCCAGTGCGGTCAGTACGCATCCGCGAGAAAACACGGTGTCCCCGCTTTCCCTTTTGCCAGGCCTGGGTGGTTTAGACACGAGCGCGGTGCCCCCTTTTGGTCCCGGCATTTCGATCGCTCCAGTGTCATGTTCAAACACTTTCGAGACAGCTGGACCAACGATAACGAGGTAAAAAACGAATAACGGCGGCAGCTCAGCGCCAAACCGATTTTTGAACGTTTAGACCCGCAGTGGACTCGTTTCTGCGACTTTCTCTCGCCGCCCATTGCCCGCCGCTTCCTGTTGCGTCAACCCAAGCCCCGAAATCCTCCATACCAAGATCTCTCGGCGCCCAGCCTCTGGGAGCATCCCCCACAGCAAACCAGCGCGACAACGGCAACGACGACGACGACGACGACGATTTGTAGGACGCGGACTACTGCCCAATCGTGTTTTATTTTCGACCCCCGGAGGATTTTCCATTTGCTGCAGCTGGACTAATCTCAAGCCATAAAGGTTCACACCACCATACGATCCAGCGCTTATCGGAATTGCCTCACGCCGCTTTCGGTGCGCTGGCGAGGCAGGCCGACACCACCATCGAGCAGCGACGAATGCGGCACCTGGAGTTTTCCATGGCGATTGAGGGATAACTAGAAGCAGGCGGAAGGATTGCCACGGCGCGTTCCAACCGCGGTTGGCCGCCTTGAAACACCCGTGGAGATGGCGTCCATCACGACCGCGCCGCCAGAGCCGACAGGGCCTTTGGTCATGCCCAGCCTCCGCGGTTGCTCGATATTCAATCTCCCATCCGGCGGAGTTCTCTCCCTTCCCAATGGCGATATCATCACGCTCACCGCCGCAGGTGCTTTCAAACCAGTCTGCACGCCTATCAGCCCTCCAGCAATCATTGCGAACGGGGGAGGTTCGATCTCAAACGACCAGCCGGTCGACCCGACAGTAGCGACAGACGACATGTTTGCGTCTCCGGGCGATATCCCTTTCTACGCGTCGATATTCCCACAGTGTTATGCCCTTGCCGCCACCACAGTCGTTGCATACATGCTTGTCATCATGCTCTTCATCACACCAAGGTCGTTTTTGGATGGTGGACTTGTGGTCCTTGGTCGCAAAGGGTTCACAAACGGCGGCACTGGGACGAGCATTGGCGGGCGCCCGTGGTTGCAAAAGGTTGCTGCGCTCAGCGTTGCCGTCTCTCTCACCATCGCGACGGCGGCGACGTTTCAGGCTGCCGAGAACCAGTACTCCTTCGACAAAGACAAACAAGATGCCAAGATGTTGCAGGAGGAAGTGCTGGGGGGCAACGAGCTTAAAATCATCCGCATCATATCCAACACCTTTCTATGGCTTGCTCAAGCCCAAACCTTGATCCGCCTTTTTCCCCGCCAGCGCGAAAAGGTCATCATCAAATGGACCGCTTTCGCCCTGATTACGCTTGACGTAATATTTCAGTCTCTCAACAGTTTTCAGTACACAAGCACCGGTGCAACGCGACCACGGACCTTTACGGATGCCGTTCCGGCGCTCAGTTACCTTTTTGCTCTTGCTCTGGGCGTCCTCTATGCCGCATGGGTAATTTACTACTCGCTGATGAAGAAGAAATACGCCTTCTATCATCCGCAGATGAAGAATATGTGCTTAGTGGCGGCACTATCACTTCTTTCAATTCTCGTGCCAGTTGTATTTTTTGTTTTGGATATTTCGAAGCCTGATTTCACTGGCTGGGGCGATTATGTGAGATGGGTTGGGGCTGCCGCCGCCAGCGTGGTCGTATGGGAGTGGGTAGAGAGAATTGAAGCTCTGGAAAGGGAGGAAAAGAAGGATGGGATACTAGGGAGGGAGGTCTTTGATGGAGACGAAATGTCGGATATCACCTTAGAAGACCGCACCACAGCCAGGAGAAGGAAGAAGGGCCCGGACGACAAGTTCGACGAGGACGGCGGTGAGAACACCAGGCCCCTCGACGTCCCTCCAACTGGTCGACTTAACGTTTGGCCTTCAGTTGCGGGAATAAGGGCCAGATACAGGCCAGCATCGCACCCAAGAAGGGAGGAAAGGCCAGGCGAGCCGGTGAATACTCAATTGACGAACCACGACAGGATACGCTTCCTGCAGCCGCCACTTTGGCCAGCTCGCCCAGCTCCAGCAGTGACGCCAATCAGCCGCACAGACACAGCCAGTGCGGCAAGCACTATATACGCCGTCAGGTACCACCCTTTGACGGAAACAACATCACGCACCACTCCCCCCCCACCAGCACCAGATCCTCGGCCTATATCTCGCCGGGGAAGCAGTTCCTCAAGTCACAACAGTGACGTCAGGATTCCGACCCCGGGCCCTGAACCGCCAGACCAACCGGTTGGGACTAGCCGCGCGCCCCAGGACCCAACACCTTCTGGAAACCGGTGGCGTGCTCTTGCTCAAGGTCTACCTTTTCGACGCTTCCGCCGACCTGATGAAGAACGTATCACACCTGCGGAAAGGACCCCGCGGGCCGAGCCTCGGGCATGGGAAGAGGGTAGTGGCTGGGATATACGTGGCCGCCTGGAAGAGTTTGCCATGACCCAGGCGGAGAAACTCCGCGAAAAGATTCGTCCAACCCCGGATACGGACAGTTTACCGGTCACAGTCATCCCGGCGCCACCTCGGCGAGGTGCTGTGCTTGCGCAGCTCTTGGAGGAAGAGGAGCTGGAATCACAGCGGACCGCTCCTCGCCCGACCGTTGGCCGCCGGAATAGCAGCACCTCGAGAACGCTACCGCCGGGCGACGAGTCAGTGCCGATGTCGCCTCTGGCGCACAGACCGCCACTCACCACAGTCGCTACTGGTTGGTATGAAACGGAAGTACGCGGTAACGTGAGCGGGAGTGCAGCCACGAACAGAGCGTTACAGTCGGGCAGGCTTCATTTTGAAGATAGCCCCACTTCTCCTTCGAGCGTGACGCAGCGGCATCTGCCTTGACCATTTACTGATTTACAGCATAATTACAAGACTTCTTAGACATGATTATAAAAAGGGACTGGCGCGAAGGCAGGGCAAAGCGTTTGTTGTATTTTCATTGGCATTTTCTGGTTGCATCGGCAGCACGGGATACCCGGGGGATGTGCTCAGAGTCAGCGATCCAAAGGAATGGATTGATTAGCGAGGAAAAAGGGATACATCACATAGCGGGTGATACCTCTGGTCGTTTTCATATGTTTGTGATGTCGGGCTGTTGTTTACTCGCCTGTGATGGCGAATATGAACGTGATGATTTGATATCCTGGAGGAGCAGTTCAATGCTTGAGTAACTACCCCAATACTATAAATTCCTACGTAGGCTCCTATGTCACGGTGGACAAATGGCCTCACAGTCTAGTAAATTATCCAGCTGGTGACTGAGGTGCGTCCATATTCGGTGTCAGCGGCAGACAGCGACTTCCGGGTTCCAATGGCTGTGGGGTTTGGGGTTCTGGTGGCTGCGGGGCGGAAGCAAGACAGAAATGGGGTCGATGCGGGTCGACCGGTCTAGCCGTTGCCAGCCGGCTCCAACTGAAGAAAAACACAGGGGCCCAACTAAAATTCGCAAAGGGAAATTAGACCACTGGATCACAATGGCCGCGGGCTGCCGTTTGACGACTTTAGCGAATTGACTTACCCCCTCTTAGTCTACCGTTCTTCGCGTTCTGCCGGACGACGCCTCTACCATTCTCTCCTCCTTCTTCCACCGGGAAGCAACGGACGAAATTTGACTCGCTGCACCTCCTGATACATAGCCGAACTTGGCTTGCGCACATCCTCTGCACGTCGCTGCACGCTGCGCTCCTGTACAGCAGAAGACCGACTATCAGCTACAATCCGTTATGGCGTCCGCTTCGACAGAGCCCTTCCCGCCGCTGAGCACGACAGCGGATCGTCAATTGGTGAGCGAGATGAGCGCCGCCGCTCGCCGGAGGAGGAAGTCTAGCGGCCTGGGGTCTGATTTGCGCGTTGGTGACACGGGCGCGCCTGCGCTGTCCACGAGCTTCGCCCATCTTCATGGCACCTCGCCGACAAAGGTATGCTCGGATGCCCCGGAACTACGGTAGACAGATCTAACGCCAACTCACAGCCCCAGCAGGACTTGACGACGCCGGGAAAGCGCTTCTCAAAGCGGCGTAAGGCCCGTTCTGCCCTCCGCCGCGCCAAACACTACGCGATCAAGCATACGTGGGTGCTGCCGCTAGTGATCTTACTGGCGTTCTTGTCACTTTATGCTATTAACCCGACCGAGAGCAACCCTGTCCACCACTTCATCTTCCTGTCATACAAACTACCCGTGTCAAGTTCGGACGAGGCGCCTCAGTATGGCAAGGGGCTCTGGGACATCGCCTTCGTAGCCTTCTACACTGTAGTGCTGTCCTTCACGCGCGAGTTCATCATGCAGGAAATTCTTAGGCGGGTGGCCCGCTGGGCCGGACTCCGGTCGCGTGGCAAGCAGGCACGCTACATGGAGCAGATGTACACGGCCATCTATTTCGGTATCCTTGGGCCTGCTGGCATGTACGTCATGAGCCGGACGCCGATATGGTACTTCAACACGCGCGCCTTTTACGAGACCTTTCCCCATAAGACGCACGACGCCCTATTCAAGTTCTACTACCTCTTCCAGGCTGCTTACTGGGCCCAGCAGGCCATCGTGTTGGTACTTGGTATGGAAAAGCCACGGAAGGACTTCAAGGAACTGGTCGGGCACCATATTGTTAGCCTGGCCCTTATTGGTTTAAGCTACCGCTTCCACTTCACCCATATCGGTCTGGCCGTTTACATTACCCACGACATCAGTGACTTCTTTCTTGCCGTACGTTCCCCCCGGTGCCTTTTTCTCACTAAGCGATTACTAACGAAGTATGTTGCATTAGACCTCCAAGACACTCAACTACCTTGACCACTTCCTCACAGGGCCGTATTACTTTACTTTCGTATGCATCTGGATTTACCTCCGACATTACCTCAACTTGCGCATCATTTACAGCCTCTTCACCGAATTCCAGACCGTTGGCCCCTACGTCATGGACTGGGAGGGCGGCCAATTCAAGTGCCCGCTCTCCTTCGGCATCACTCTATCCTTGCTTAGCTCTCTGCAAGCCCTGAATCTATTCTGGCTCTTCTTCATACTGCGGATTGCCTACCGGTTCGTTGTGCATAACGTCGCCCAGGATGACCGCAGCGACGTCGAGGAGTCTGAAATCGAGGACAACGGTAGCGAGGGCAAGCCGGCGCCAAACCACTTGACGAATGGCAAAAGCTTCGCTGCTGTTGCCGCGAACGGTTCCGCCAAAAAGAACAGGTAGCCACTGGCCTGGCATAACCTCTGCATGTACGATACAGTAAGATTGCTTGATGATATAGCTTTCCATTTCCGTCCGGCAGATAGGAAACAGGCGGTGGGAAAGTCTTGGAGTGCAGTAACCGAGCTTTTTGCTCGGACTAGGCTGATGGGTTCTTCTATTTCTCTTCTCCCTCTGTCGTTTACATGATTCTACATAATCGCCGCTTGGCATACATTTGCATTGGGCTCGGCGTTCATTGTGCATCATCCCAAGTGCTGGGATGGGATACAGTCGCTACAGGTTTAGAAGGCGGGAGGAGTCATTGGAAGAATAGGAGAGGCACTGTCGCAAGGAGTGGGGTAAGGATAATGGGAGTTGGTTGTTCTGGGACCCTCCCATTTTCGAGGGGACGCCCAACTGTCACAATGCTGGCCTAGGCATACTAAGCCATTGACTCAGTCGAGCTTGTTACGGTGACCAGGTCAACCATCCAAGCACGGTCAGGAGACAGTGAAACCCCGTGATTGCCTCAAAGCCTACTTGGCATGAGAGCTCTCTCCTATTGACGCGAAGGCTAGTAACTGTTTTAGGTGGAATCGAGTCTGTTTAGGTTGCGATCCCGAAATGTTGGGGAGAAGTGAAGAATTGAGTAGGGAGGGTTTCTTCTTGTCCCTGGATTACAATACAGTATAACTGACCTACTAATTGATACAACCAAATATCACATCAAGAACTAAATGCTGTCTGAGATTTCCCGTTCAATTGTCTTGTTCAATCGGTCTAGTATAACGTCACATTTGGACGTGGCTATCTCCTCCACTTCTTCACAAACAACCTGACCGGTAGAGCTGGATACAAATTACATCAACAAGTATATTGTTACATTGCTCTTCAGCTGGCTTGGTTTTGTACACGCGGCGAGCTAAGCCACCACCCCCTTCACACAATGGCCAGTCTCCTTACTCCATGAGCACCGTAGCGCCCAGCGCCTTCATGGTCTCAATGATCTTCTCTGCGTCCTCCTTGGGTACCGACTCCTTCATGACCTTGGGCGCACTCTCGACAAACTTCTTGGAGTCTACCAGACTCAAACCAAGCAGGGCCTTGATCTCCTTGATGACCTTGGGCTTGGCGGCCGCGTCGAACTCCTTGAGCCTGAGGGTGAAAAGTGTCTTCTCGGCAGCAGCCGGGGCGGCCTCCTCCGCCTCTTCGACAACGGTGGAGGGTGCTCCGGCAGCGGGCCCAGCGGCAAAGCCACCGACGGGGAGGTCGGGGATGTTGAGGCGCGACTGGGGTGAAGGAGTAAGTTGGGGGCCCCTAGGTTACGAAAAACGGGTTGTACGGGGATTTGAGGCTACCTTCAAACTTGCTACGAGATCGGCCGTCTCCAACAGCGTCAATTGGCTAATTTGGTCGACGATGCCGGCGATCTTGGGACTGGGGGCGGCCTCGGTCGAGTTATTTCGTCGCGCGATCCGTTGCCGCAGGCCCGACGACGCCGCACGGAGGGGGGAGGATGTGATGATGCTGGCACGGAGCTGGCGGGCGCAGCATTGTGCGCCGTATCTGCAGAAAAGCGACATCTTTAAGGCTGTGGAGGAGGGAGACGGGGCCGCGTTGGTCTTTCGTTCGGTCGTGATGTGCTTTGCGTATTACTCTTGGAGTTTTTTTTGGCCGCCTGTCGAAAAGTCTCCAAATTGGAGAGCTGGACGGCTCTCTGATTGGTCGGTCTGCCCCGTCGCCACCAGGAGCAAAATAAATCCGGCAACAGCTGGAGCAGCCAGCTGACTGAGCCAGGCACGCTGTGGGGCTGCCTGGGTCCCTCCCTGTCTTGGTCCCGCACTGCAACGTCCATCGTAGCTGCCCCACATTGAATTCTCCAAATCAGAAAAAAAAAAAGTTGAGATGGGGGAAAACTGAATGAAAGACAAGGCGGTTTGCAATTTTTTGCGGCGCCATATAACGAATAACTACAACACACGAAGATGGCGGCCACAATCGACGTGAATATGCAAAGAGCGTCGCTCCTCGCTGATACGGTCACTTTGCAGCTTTTGCCGTCGGAGCTGCTGCTCATCATCCAGGACCACCACTCCACGCAGTTTCTAGAGGCTGTCGCCAAAGCGGCTCTCACAGCCCCTGCAACCGATCGCATCTTTTGCCATTTTGAGTCCGTTTTCGCAGACATATGCGCACGATGGGTTCTCTCGTCAAGACTCGATGTGAGAGTTCTCTCATCGTTTGCCAGGATTCTGCTTTTCTCCCCGTCACTCTCCGTGTTTCTCACAACACACATCCAACAAGGACGTGGGAGGCTCGACTCTCTAGATTTGGCGGCCTTCCGAGATGAGGACCTTTTGTCTGTTCTCCTCGCCCTGTGGAGGCTCAACAACTTTGACAAACGCACCTACGCCCCCCTGTCGAGGCCTTCCCAGCTACAGTCTCTGTTTGCCCACCAAGAACCTGCCGTCAGGTATCTCGCCGTCAGCGTCTTCTGCCAGCTCCATGATGCGGCGGACCTCAAGGTCGAGGCGCTGCTGGAGAAGCACATCCCGAAGAACACGAGTGTCGTTGCGGATTTGGACGGGAGGAGGGCGGACTATGCGTTTCTGAGCCTGTATGAGGATGCAAGGGTCCAACAGATCCGGGACCTCCGCAGTAGAGTTCGGGCTGGCACGACGACTGTACCTCCCCAGTTACGCATACCAATGCAAAATCTAACTTCTCTTGTTGCCACATATGGCAAAACGGTCATCCCGCGGCCCTTGGGTCCTGTGAACACGCCAAGCACTCTCGCCCTCACGCCGGTTACTGTTGAGAACCTTGAGAATCTCGGCATATTGCTTCAACAGCCGGGCCCGATCCTGCTCCATGGGCTCTCGGGATCCGGCAAGACATCACTGGTGCACGAGGCGGCGAGAGAGCTGGGAAAGCGACAGGATCTCGTAACACTCCACCTAAACGAGCAGACTGACGCCAAGATGCTTCTGGGCCTGTATACCACAGGGTCGAAGCCCGGAACCTTCCAGTGGCGCGCTGGCGTATTAACTACTGCGGTGAGGGAGGGGAGATGGGTTTTGATCGAAGATCTCGATCGCGCGCCCACCGAGGTTATGAGCACATTGCTGCCCCTCATTGAACGCGGAGAGCTGCTGATTCCTGGCCGAGGAGAGAGGATACAGGCTCCCAGCGGTTTTAGGATGTTCGCCACCGTCCGGACGCTGCGCGGGATGAACGACAAGGAGAACCTCCCCAGCCTCATTGGACTACGCCTGTGGCAACTCCTCCACGTCAAGGCGCTTCCTCGCGATGACTTGCGTGATGTCATCGATAGCAGATTCCCATTGGTACACAAATATATTGGCGGAATCCTCGCCGTGTTCGACCAACTTGTGGTATCTACCAGTGGTTCGGCACGTTTGCTTCACGGCCGGACAGCGCTTGATCGACCAATTGGTACCAGAGACCTTCTCAAGTGGTGTGGACGTCTTGAGGAGATCCTGCGATCGGCTGGCTGCAAGACTGGCAAGGAGCCAATCACTGATACTACCAGAGACCGGATGTTCCTGGAGGCAGTCGACTGCTTTGTCGGAAACGTCCATGGGATAGCATCCCGTAACGCATTGATCGCGGTTATCGGCAAAGAGATGCATGTTTCTCCAGAGAAAGTACAATACTACCAGACCAGCTATATCCCCGAGCTGGAGGACTCTGAGACTAGGTTGACCGTCGGCCGCGCCTCATTCACAAAGCCGCGACGCACAGTCCGGGCTCCTAAGTCGAAGAGGCCATTTGCAACCACCACACATGCCAAGAGGCTTCTTGAGCAGATAGCTGTTGCTGTTCGTCACCGGGAGCCTCTCTTGCTGGTTGGTGAGACTGGTATCGGAAAGACCACAGTTATCCAGCAGTTGGCAGACTCGCTGGGTCAGCAGCTGGTGGCAGTGAACCTGTCACAACAGAGTGAGGCTGGTGACCTCTTAGGCGGGTTCAAACCGATCAGCGCGCAGACATTGGCTATGCCTCTGAAAGAGGAGTTCGAGGATCTCTTCGAGAAAACAGGCGTCTCGGCTGAGAAGAACAAGGAGTATCTGCACCGGATCACCAAGAAATTCGCCAAGGGCAAGTGGAAAGAGGTATCGAAGGAGTGGCGGAAGGCCCCTAAGATGTTTGAAGCCATTTTGTTGAAGCTCGAGGGGGCTCAGATCCAGAGCGAATCCTCGGTGGATAATCAAGAGGATCAAGATGGCCAGCCGGCCAAACGCCGGAGGACGGAGTCAACGAAGTTGCAGCGCCTACGGGAATTGAGGACACGATGGGATACCTTCTCACGCAGTCTGGACCAGTTTGACAGGCAGCTTTCAAGTGGTCCGGGAGGGTTTGCTTTTGCCTTCGTTGAGGGCAAGGTCGTCAGGGCGGCTAGAAATGGTGACTGGGTTCTGTACGTAATATTATTCCTCCATCGATGTTCAATCAGGACCTGGATCTACGTACTTTGCTAACACTCGAACTCCAGTCTCGACGAGATCAACCTTGCCTCCCCTGATACGCTGGAGAGCATTGCGGGTCTCTTTCAGCCCTCGCCTTCTCTTCTTCTCTCGGAGACGGGAGAAATAGAGAGCATTCAAGCACATCCTAACTTCCGGGTCTTTGGCGCCATGAACCCTGCCACTGATGTGGGCAAACGTGATCTTCCCCTAGGTCTCAGGTCCCGATTCACCGAGATTTATGTTCACAGCCCGGATAGGGACAAGAAAGATCTTCTCACCATCATCAAGACTTACCTGAAAGGAAACAACCTCAGCATCGACCGGCTGTCCGACGATATTGCCGATTTGTATCTTGAGGTCAAGAAGCGGGCGGAGATGAAGATGCTCGTTGACCAGGCCAATGAAGTACCGCATTTCAGTCTTCGTACGCTCACCCGTGTTTTGACCTACGCCAACGATGTGACACCTTTCTATGGCCTCGACAGAGCCGTGTATGAGGGTTTCTGTATGGCCTTCACCACTTTGCTCAGCGAAGAGTCCGAGAGGACCGTAATGCCCCTGATACAGCAGCACCTTTTGAAGAAACCGAACCTCCTCTCCTTGCCTCCCAAAAAACCAATAGACGGGAGAAACTACGTTTCGTTCAGAAACACTAGCAAAGATCACCAGTATTGGCTCCTGCAGGGCAATGAGACACCGGTCGAACGTGACGACTACATCGTCACACCCTATGTCGAAAGGAATCTTCTCAATTTGGTCAGAGCTACGTCCACTCGCAGATACCCGATCTTAATCCAGGGACCGACTTCTTCAGGAAAAACCAGTATGATCGAGTATCTAGCAAACTACACGGGAAATAAGTTTGTACGCATCAACAACCATGAGCACACGGATTTACAGGAATATCTCGGCACATATGTTTCGGACTCCGAGGGCAAGCTCAAGTTCCAGGAGGGCCTTTTAGTCCAAGCCATGAGAGAGGGTTCGTGGATTGTGCTGGACGAGTTGAACTTGGCGCCTACTGATGTCCTCGAGGCTTTGAATCGTCTCCTCGATGACAACCGTGAGCTTTTGATCCCAGAGACACAGGAGATTGTACGCCCATCTGAGAACTTTTGTCTTTTTGCAACGCAGAACCCTCCAGGGCTTTACGGAGGTAGAAAGGTGCTGTCTCGCGCCTTTCGAAACAGATTCTTGGAGCTTCACTACGACGATATCCCAGAGAGCGAGCTGGAGACGATTCTGCAGAAGAGAAGCCGTAATACCGCCCCGTCAGACTGCCGTCGCATCGTGTCTGTCTACAAACAGCTCACCCGCTTGCGACAGGAGAGCCGAGTCTTTGAGCAGAAAAACAGTTTTGCGACACTTAGAGATCTCTTCCGATGGGCCATGCGGGAGGTCGACACGCGCCAGGAGATTGCCGAAACTGGCTTCATGTTACTCGCAGAGCGGGTTCGTAAGCCGGAAGAACGTGAGGAGGTGAAACGTGTGATTGAAGAGGTCTTCAAAGTCAAGATCAACCCTGACCAGCTCTACGATATGGACACGGCACCAGAGTTCAAAGGTGTTCGTGCTCGAAACAGTCAGGGCGTTATCTGGACCCGGGCGATGCGCCGCCTCTATGTCCTGGTTAAGCGCGCAATCCAAAGTAACGAGCCCGTACTGCTGGTCGGCGAGACTGGCTGCGGAAAGACTACAGTCTGCCAGCTCCTCTCTGAATTCGATAAGAGAGTGCTTCTCATCGTCAACGCTCATCAAAATACCGAGACGGGTGACCTTATCGGCTCACAAAGGCCTGTGAGAAATCGCGGCGCTATTCTAGAGGCATTGATGCGGGATCTCACCGAGGCTGCTGCGTTACTTGGAAAGACTGAGGGCTCTCTAGAAGAGCTGCAGGCGTGGTACCGTACCCTCAGCAAGGATGATATCACCAACCTTCCAGACACGCTCAGAGCAAAGATTCGCTCTGGAACCAGCAGAAGCAAGGCTCTCTTCGAATGGAGCGATGGCAGTCTGGTCCACGCCATGAAAGAGGGCAGCTATTTCTTGTTGGACGAGATATCTCTGGCAGATGATTCCGTGTTGGAGAGACTGAACTCGGTGCTTGAGCCACACCGCAGCCTCCTCCTTGCCGAGAAGGGCGTTGAGGATTCATTTGTCAAGGCCGTCGGCGGCTTTCAATTCTTCGCCACCATGAACCCCGGAGGTGACTTTGGAAAGAAAGAGCTCTCTCCGGCTCTGCGCAACCGCTTTACCGAGGTTTGGGTACCAGCCCTTTCGGATGAGGATGATGTTCACAATATCATTGTTTCCAAGCTAGACAGCAAGTTCAAAGGACAGAACAAGTCCCGAAAGTCTCAGCCTATTTCCCGGATCATCGTCGAATTCGCGTCGTGGTTCGGAAAAACGTTCAGAGCTTCTTCAGCTACTGCCTTCTCCGTCAGAGATATCCTGACTTGGGTATACTTCATGAATACCGGCGAGTTCTCTTCCCCAGAGTTGGCCCTCCTCCACGGCGCAGCCATGGTTTTCATTGACACCATCGGGGCCAACCCTTCTGCACTACTTGCCGTTGACCCCAAAGCCATGGAGGTTCAAAGGCAGATGTGCCTGGAGAAACTAAGCACACTCTGTGGTCGCGATCTCGTGCCGCTCTACTCTCAGGTACCACAGGTGCGGGTTGAAGAAACAGTGCTTTCCATTGGCGACTTTAGCGTGGCCAGGGTAACTGGCGCGAAGCCCGACGCCGGTGACGAGTTTGGCGTGCCAACTACCAAGATGAACGCTATGCGCGTGGTGAGGGCTCTACAGGGAACGAAACCCATCCTGCTCGAGGGAAATCCCGGTGTAGGGAAGACAACGCTCATCACAGCACTCGCGAGAGCATGCAACCGCCCGCTGATAAGGATCAATCTCTCAGACCAGACGGATCTGATGGATTTGTTTGGAACAGATGTCCCTGTCGAAGGCGCTGGGGCGGGCAACTTCAGGTGGCAGAATGCCCCGTTTTTGGAGGCGATGCAGAACGGATCGTGGGTTTTACTTGATGAAATGAACCTTGCATCCCAGACTGTGCTCGAGGGTCTAAACGCCTGTCTCGATCATCGTGGCGAGGTCTACATTGCGGAACTAGACCAGGTCTTCAAGCGCCACCCCGACTTCAAGCTCTTCGCAGCTCAGAACCCTCATCACCAAGGCGGTGGCCGCAAAGGACTTCCCAGCTCCTTCGTCAATCGTTTCACAGTCGTGTACTCCGACGTGTTTACCAAGGAGGATCTCCTCCACGTCACGGCCAAGAAGTTTGACAAGATTGGTGGCGAGATGCAACACCAACTCATTGAGTTCATGTCTCGCCTCGACGATGCGGTGGTATCCCAGAGGCTGTTTGGCTCACAAGGGTCGCCTTGGGAGTTCAACTTGCGAGATACCCTCCGGTGGGGTGATCTGCTGACGTCTGAGCATGCCCTTCTCGCGGGTCGGAAGCCTGATGACTTCCTGGACGTCATAATCCGACAACGCTTCAGAAGCGACAGAGATAGGTTCGAGGTCAATAAGCTCTTCTCTGAAATTTTTGGCCGTCTGCCTGAGGATCATAGTCTCTACCATGACATCAACCCCTATTTTTGCCAAGTCGGCATCGCCACCCAACGCCGGAACGCCCTGTCGCAGAAGACGCCATTCCCACCCATCGACCCAACACCAAGGCTCAAGGAAATCGAGTCGATCCTGATTGCGGTCGAGCAAGATCTTCCTTGCATCTTGGTCGGCCCTTCTGGCAGCGGCAAATCAGCGCTGCTCAATCACGTCGCTGCGTTGGCTGGCAGGTCCCTGGTCATTTTCGCCCTCAACGCTGATGTGGACGCTATGGACCTCATAGGTGGCTATGAGCAAGCTGATCCCCATCGAGAAGTCCTTGCATGCCTCACGAATCTTCACCAGGTTCTTCAGGAACAGATCCTACGTGCTGTTCCGGAACCTATCCCGGATGCGGCATTAGACCTGATGGGGGCACTCAACTCGCTCTCGGGCGAAGCGCAGTATGAGAGTATCTTGGCAATGATCGGAGTGTTTCAAGCGAACGGAACCGTCGCTGGCGACCTTGCAGCCGTGTTGCCTGAAGCGTCCGACATGCTGCGCAAGCCGCTGACGATGGAAAACCCCCGCTTCGAGTGGCTGGACGGCGTCATTGTCCGTGCCGTCGAGACGGGTGCCTGGTTGGTTCTGGATAATGCAAACTTGTGCAGCGCGTCTGTTCTTGACAGACTGAACTCCCTCCTCGAACGGCCAAATGGCTCACTCAGTATCAATGAGCACAGTGGACCTAATGGCGAGGCTCGAGTTGTCAAGATGCACCCAGACTTCAGGATATTCCTCACTGTCGACCCGCGTTATGGCGAACTCTCTCGAGCTATGAGAAACCGCTCGGTTGAGATCTACCTCGATGAAAACACCGCCCCGAGAGAAGCCTACGTCGATCAGATCGCACCCATTGATGGGGGCTTGCACAGGTATCATACCGCGACGAGCGTACTTCGGGAATCTCCAACAGAAGATGGCCAAGCTGCACGGCTTGCTCTGGATGTCCTGTCTCTCAGCGATACCAGGTTGCTCGAGGCCTTTGTGCAAGCTTCACACGAAGGCCTGGATACTGCATTGCAGTTGCCAGCTGCCAGCCAGGCGTTGTCTCAACTCCTGGCATATACCGGGTCGGATGATGCAGCCCCCTTGAGGCAGGCCGTTGCCCGTCTCTATGGTGCCGTCCCGGACAGGATGCTGATGTCACTTCATCCTCTGCTGAACTCTCCCATGATACCATTGCTGGAACAGGCCAACGAAGGCCTCGCCCACTGGCTTGCGACCTGCTACGAGTTCTACCTAGATATTCAAGATTTCCAGCTTACGATGGAGGGACAGCTTAGCAAAGTCAACATCAGCAAGCCATCTTCGCTGAACCGCCTCCAGAGATCCTTCATCGCAGATAAGGTCGCGTCTCTCTCGAAAGACTCAACTGTTCATGCCGTCAGATTCCTGACATCGGCTGTGCGCGCATTCAAGGCCTACCTGGTTGAGAATGTCGAAGAGACTGGCAATTGGCAAGAGCGCCGCGCAATCATGAGACGACTGTTATTCTTTTGGAAACGGATGTTCGAATATCTTGCAACCTCTCCATTCGAGGAAGCGAGGTTCCAGGCTCACCTTACACTGGGAGTTAGCCTCCTGCAGCTTGGGCTGTCTGCTCTGCAAGAGCCTGGCTCGCAAAAGATGCTCTCGGCGATTGCCGGGTATCTTGAGCGAGATTTTGTTGTCGGGTTCAAGTTGTCTACTGGCCTCAGCATGGAGGCTTTGTGGACGCGACTACGTCCCGTCCCGACTCCTGATCAACAGACGCTGGGTCAAGTCATTGAGATGGAACGTCTGGCAGACCGGTTCGATTCGCTGCGTTGGAGAGCCGATGTGAACGTTTCTACTCTGCGCACCGTTCAGGACACAATGGCGAGGGCATACGCTGTCGTCAGAACCGGAAAAGGCGACGCCGCTGCCCTGATCAAGGACTTGCAGGCGGAGATATGTTCCCTAGAGGCGGGACTCGAACAGCATGCCGGCGAGCACCAGCCGTTCTTTGCCTCTTGCTTTGATGGCCTCCGTCAAGCAGCTGTTCTCCACCAGTCATCACAGCAGGTGGCGATTCCGTCAGGCTCATCGGATGTTGACGTGCTTGCGAACTTGCCAACAGTAGGGCTGATGCGTCTCCAGAGCGTGAAGCCAACAACCTTGCAGATGGTGGATTACATACTGGCGCAAAACAGCGACGCCCGTCCTTGGTCTGGCGTGTTGTCCAAGACCCTCTTGCTCAAATATGATGCGGCGTCTTCGGCAAGTCTCCAGGAGTTGCGCTCCCTCGAGGTGGAGATGCCTATTATGGGCAAGGCCCTCGCAGGTACAACCGAGGCGTTGGCTACCTCGGCTCTCGCAAAGTCGGAAGCGTTGCTACTAAGGCTGATGAGCGAGGTGTTGTGCGCGCACGACGATTCCTATGCTGGCCGTATTGAGATGTTGTATCAAGACCTTTTAGCTAAGGGCGACTTCTCACCTGTGAACATTTCTGATGTCGCTCCTTGGCTAGATCGATGGGGTGCCTGTGAGATTCCAGGACCCCAACACGTCATTGACATCTTTGGGTCGCATTTTTTCAAGGCGTTGATAGCTTTGGCCGCGGCAGCAAAGGGCCTCCAACCCCGCGCGGCATATACTTCGATCGCTTGGGTTCAGTTCTCTCTTGGATGTATCAAGCTGTTCGTTCCGGACAAAATCTTTGACCCGCACCACAGGGCACAGGTTGAAGCAGAGGAACACCGCGAGCTGCATGAGAGCCTGCAGAGGCAGATAGCAGCCCTCGAGAAGTTCGAGCTTGCTTTCACGGGACAGAAAGAGAATGTACGTTCAAAGCTCATTGCAGAGGAAGCTGCTGGGCTGGGCGAGCCGCCAGCTGTCCAGGAAATATACAGACCCGGCGATGCAGAGCTTCGCGGGCTACAAGGAGAGTTCACCAACGTCTTGAACTTGCTGGTCAGGAACGATGTATCATTCTCTCACCTGCGATCAGTCTCCGCTTCGTCCGGTGGCGCTGCCGAAGAGCTGGCCCTTATTGAGCAGAATGTGGTGCTGCTGATCGGTCGGCTGATGGGACGCTTCGAAGCCTACCAAGACTTGACAATGCCCCTGGTCAGCTTTTTGCGCTGCCTCCAGATGGGCCTCTCTCTTGGCCGATCAGCCGTCCCAGGCACATCTACGGAGGGCGATGGCAACTCACAGCCACTCATGGCAGTCACTCCTTTTATCGGCGGAACTGTGTGGAAAGCCGAAACTGCGGGATTGCCGCTTTGCTCACTCGAGTTCCTCTCCCTGATGCAGGCTATTGTTTCCATTGAGGGGCTCCAAAATGTGCCTGTCAACCTCCGCTGCGCGGTGCATGAGTCGTTTGCTGCTTTCCACGACGAGTGGAGCAAGAAGTTGGAAGCCGATCGCAAGCTTGAGGAAGAGAGGACGAGTTTGTTTCGGCACAAGGGCAGCCTCGAAGACGAGGAGGAGTTTGATCAAGAGGAGTTCGAGCAGCTCTTCCCTGACTACTACGGCGCTGAGGACGAAGAGGAAGCTGCAAAACCAAAACAAAAGAAGGACATCGTCATCAGGGGCGGACGCGAGCTGTCTGTTTTGCTGGCGGAAGCGCATGAGAGAATTTTCCTATCTCCCCTGGAAGCGCAGTCTAGCGTTCGCGGCCTCTGCACCAAGGTTGCTCGTAGAGTTGCCCGAGAGAACCGCAGCGCGATGGCCTGTGAACCAGAGCTGGATGGCCTGCTTCTCCCCGCGACCCTCATGATATTTGACGAACAGTCAAAGGCTTTCGAATCCGGTGTTGAATCGACAAACTGCCACTTCTACACAGATGCCAACCTTGCCGAAGTCCGGAAGCTGCTGACTCTTGTCAATGCTATCAGAAAACGCTTCCTGGAGCTGCAGGGAGTGGATGAAATTGGCCACCATCAAACGCTTGCCGATGTGGTTCTCGCATGCGAAAAGGTGCTGGAGATGTCGATTGACAACCCGCTTGCCAGCTTACTTCCTTGCGTCGAGCGTCTGCATTCATTCATGTACGAGTGGCATGAAGGCGGCTGGGCTACCAAGGTACACAAGGCAACGGTATTGTACGAGAGACTGCGTGATACCATCTGCGATTGGCGACGCCTGGAGCTGTCGAGCTGGTCAAGGCTGCTCGACACCGAGCTCAAGAAGTGCCATGACGCCGCCAAGTCATGGTGGTTCATCGCCTACGGCGCCGTGATACTTGAACCATGCTCCATTCTGCAGAGGGGCCTGGACTTGAAAGACCATGCCGTCAAGCTGTTGGGTATTCTTGAATCGTATTTTACAGAGGCCAGCGTCGGCCAGTTTGCCTCGCGTCTAGATCTTCTACGCCAGCTCAAGAACCAGTTGGATGTGCTTATCCTTGATGAGCCCGCCCTCGGCTTGATTCGTGATGCGGTTCAAAACTTCATCGTCTACTGCGGCCGATACGAGCGCAAGGTGACCGAGACGATCCACACCGGCAGAGTGCCTCTCGATAGGACCATGAAAGACGTGCTGCTGATGATGAAGTGGAGAGACAAGAATATTGAGTCGCTCAGGGACAGCGCGCGCAAGTCACACCAGAAGCTATTCAAGCTTGTGCGCAAGTTCCGGAACGTACTGGAGCAGCCAGTCAAGCCTATTCTGGAACAAGCCCTCCCCAATGAAGACCATCCACCCAGTACTGACATCAGCAGAGCCGTGCCTGGAACCAGGGCTGACAAGAACGCGGTCGAGCTCTGCCAGAAACTTGTCACGGGTATCCAAGACCATCCTCAGTGGGCGCGGATGGCAAATCTCGACAGCATCCTCAAGGCGATGTTGAAATATGGTTCGCTACCAACCAAGGCTGTCAGCGCCGCTGACTTGGTGGAAGAATTTACCTCTGATCTGGTGTCTTCAATGGCTGATCTTCGAAAAGAAACGCCGGCAGAGCTCAATGACGAGACCAAGGACCTTGTTGGCCATCTCAAAACACGCAAGACCAACCTCTATAATGACACACTCAAGACCCTGCGCACCATGGGCATCAGCAGAAGCCTCGGCACCATCGCCCTTGGGCGCCAGAGCTCGACTCATCTTGTGTTGGTCGGCTCGGGACTTGTGCCCTATCTGAGCGGTTCCTCGTTGAATTCGATCGAGTACTTTTATCACAAGACACTAGACCTCGCCCCCCGGTTCCGGTATGCCACCCAGGAACATTCGGAAGACCTAGGCCGCGACATTGTTGCCCGCAGCGTTGGATACCTCGAGGGTGTCTTATACGTCATGTTCCGCCAGCGCCAGTTCCTCTCGCGCGCTACAAAGGCCGAGAGCGGGCTTGAGGATATAATTTCTCTGGTCAAGGAGCTCTCAGCTAGCGAAATTGGCGGAGGCCTTAGGCTACAGGAGTCCTCGACCAACTATTCTCAGGTTGTCCGCTGGGTTGTCCAGATTCTCAAGTTTGCGACTCACTTAGTTGAGATTCACGGAAGACTTGGAGGAGCAAGCAATGCCAGCGTTCGCCATGGCCTAAGCCGCTGGGTCGAGACTTTCGCGACGCTGGATGCTGATCACGATAAGCTGCCGCGCCTCCCTGCTGGCTTCAGCTCCGCAATCCATGAACAACTGCAAGCTGACGTGGAGAGGGAGCTGAACGGCCTCCGTGACAACTTGGATGGGATGTTGCAAGAGAGGGCCGACCTGGCTTTCATCGTCCACCAGGTGCAACTCTGGACCAGCACCCAAACAGTGGGAATCATGAACGGAGTGCACTCTGGCGCCAAGCTGGACGACTTCACGTCGTCGGTCCTGACTCTGTCCAGCAAGATTCTCGTCGCCCTGCAGAACTTCCAGAAAACTGCCCAAGCTCTGCCGGAGAATCCAGAAAACACAAGCTGGTTCCTACAGTACAGTGATGGGCTGGAGAAATCTATCGACTCACTCCGCATGCCAAAGATCGGAGACGAAATCGAGGGGCTCTTCCAGCTGCTTAAGGGCCTAGATATCAAGCAGCCAGCCATTAGACAGTCAGCAACAACACTCCTCCGTGTTGTACTCCCCGTGTTGGAACAGTACGCCGTCGCGTGCAGACAAAACATTGGACAGTACGGAGAGCTGCACAGGACGACTTGCCGCCTTGGCTATACACTAAGCAACTCGTTTGTGCAGATCGCTGCCCAGGGATTCTGCTCGCCCAAGGAAAAGAGCGACGAGAAGGCAGCCGACTCGGGCAAGGTCGAGAGCGGGACAGGGCTGGGTGATGGTGAAGGCGCTGAGGATATCAGCAAGGATATCAAAGCCGACGAGGACCTGTCGGACCTAGCGCAAGATCCGAATAACAAGAACAAGGGTGATATCGAGGACAACGAGGACGCTGTGGATATGGGCGAGGACGACCTTGAAGGCGAACTAGGGAGTGTCGCATGCGAGGATGAAGAGGAGGATGGTGATAAATCTGGAGACGATGATGGAGACGATTCAGACCGCGACGACCAGGCAGGCGATGTTGATGATTTGGACCCTACGGCCGTGGACGAGAAGATGTGGGACGGCAGCGGGGAAGACGATGCCGATAAGGACCAGCAGGGTGATGATGCTCACGGGAAGGAGGACGAGAAGGACCAAACTGCTGCTCCTGAGGCTGGTGCCAAGAAGGATGAAAAGAAGAAGGAAGAAACCCTGCAGGAGGATGGCGCCGAGCAGCAGCCCGAGGCAGATGAGGACATGGATGCTGAACCTGGGCAGGAGGAAGAGGCTGGTCCGCAGGAGGAACTCAATCGACAGGACCAGCACGTCGAGGAGAACGAGACGCTCGCCTTGCCGGATGACATGAACATTGATGTTGATGACGAGTCGGTCTCCGGGGAGGAAGATGACTTGGATGACTTGGCTGATATGGATGATGCTGAAAAGGTTGAGGATAAAGAAGGAAAGGACGGGGAGAGCGGGGATGAGGATGAGCAAGGCGTGGAGGATGCTCCGCAGGACTTGGACAACATAGACGAGGAGGAGGGAGAGGAGGTAGCAGAGGACAGCAATGTGCCTGGGAAGGAAGAGGAAATGGATATGGACATCGACAAAGAAGAGGCAAAGGAAGAGGAGCATGGAGAAGAGGAGGCCAAAAAGGAGCAACCCAAGATGCGAGACGAGGGGAACTCCGCCGATCAAGACAACGCAGCTCCCAGCGACGTTAAGAATGGCGGTGGCCAAGCCCAAGATGACGACGACAACATGCAAGATGAACAGACCGACAACAAGGCTGCTCAGAGGGAGCAAGGTGCCGTGGGCAAGCAAGCTGCGGAAGAGAAGGCCGCAGCTGGAGAGACGGGCACTGCTGCAAGGGCAGACCAGGAGCAAGGACCGTCCGAAGATGCGGACGCAGCGGACGCAATCGAAGCCCAGCCGTTCAAGAAGCTCGGAGACGCGCTCGAGCGGTGGTACAAGAATCAGCGAGAGATTCACAATGCCGCCGAGAGTCAAGACGAAACCCCTGACAAGTCGGCCCCTGATATGACCAGCAACGAATTCCAGCATCTTCAGGATGAAAATGCTGAGGCTGACGCGCAGGCTCTGGGCACGGCTACTGACGAAGAGGTTCGCCCCATGGATGACGCAATGGCAATTGACAACGAAATGGACAATGGCCAAAAACCGGGGCTCCTTGACGACGCTGAGGCGGAAGAGGAGACTAAGCAAGATGTCGAGATGGAGGACATGGACCTGACTGAGTCCCATGACACTTCTAAGAATGATCGTGAGGATGGCCGGTCCGGTGTTGCTACACGGCAAGGCGCGCTGGATGACGATGACGACGATGGAGCGCGGCAGAGGGATCAAATTCAAGATGAGGACGAGAAGATCGAGGAGACCTCCACCCAGCTCTCGGCAACACATCTCAACGAGACCGAAAAGACACTTCGGGACTTCGACGAGGCTCTCGATATGTGGACGGCCTTCCAGACTAAGACGCATTCCCTCTCCCTGTCGCTCTCCTCGCAGCTGCGACTGATCCTCACACCATCCCAATCGACAAAGCTCTCAGGCTCCTTCCGTACCGGAAAGCGTCTCAATATCAAGAAGATCATCCCTTACATCGCATCCAGCTACAAGCGCGACAAAATCTGGATGCGCCGCAGCATCCCCAGCAAGCGAGCCTACCAAATCCTGCTTTGCGTCGACGACAGCAGCAGTATGGGTGAGAACACCTCCTCCGGCCGCCTTGCGCTCGAGTCGCTCGTCATGGTGGCGCGCGCTTTGACAATGCTCGAGGTTGGTCAGGTCGGCGTTCTTGGCTTCGGCTCCGACGTCTTCGTGGCCCATGAGCTCACCGCGCCGCTGTTTGCATCTCACGACGCTGGTGCCCGCGCGCTGCAGCACTTCACCTTCCGCCAGGAAGGCACCGACATGATTCGCCTCTTGCGCTCGACCATCGATCAGTTCTGCGATGCACGCCTCCTCCAACACGGCAGCAGCTCTGGCGCCGAGGACCTCTGGCAGCTCGCACTCATCCTGTCCGATGGCCTCGTACAGTCAAAAGACCACGCGCGCCTGCGCCCCTTGCTCCGCGAGGCCATGGAGCAGCGCGTCATGGTTGTCTTCATCGTCATGGACGATGCTGGCCACAACAAGAAGGGTCACAGCGTGCTCGAGCTCAAGGAGGCGCGCTTCGGCACCGACGGAATCCCTGTCATCCATCGCTATCTCGACTCGTTCCCGTTCCCGTACTATCTCATTGTTCATCACCTTGAGGATCTACCGGGTGCTCTGGCGGCGTTGCTCAGGACATGGTTTGCCGAGGTGAATGCCTAGTTAATTACTTTGGGCATGTGTTTTTAGTTTATTTTTTTATTGGTGTTACGGGATACATGGATGTACAGAAAGGAAAAGCAAATGTTTTGTCTTGCTCTTTAGAGTTAAGTAAATAGTCACATAGCTAGGTTCGATCAATGGACCTTGGTATTCGTCACATATCTTCCCGTGCGACCACGTTGCATCAGCTTGGTTCTGTTTGAATCTTATTTACCACAATCGTAAGTTTTGCAATTCTTCAAGAGATCCTGCTTATATTGACCAGATGTCCTTGCACACCAGTCCCTCTTCAAAACCTGGCAAATGGGTTACATCTCAGATCCCTCACATAGAATAAAAGCAGAGAGGGGTGGCAAAGGTACTCTGTACATCATTGCTATGCACTATGCAACGGCTTGCCGCTTCCTGACATCCTACCGAGAAAGAAAAACTAATCTCA
>Ga0247758_1000599_pt1 | contig 31564 bp, 13 predicted proteins | sample UWRJL156409C4_FD_180950 | JGI IMG/M metagenome (GOLD analysis project Ga0247758, IMG submission 180950) | Plant litter microbial communities from Arlington Agricultural Research Station in Wisconsin, United States - UWRJ-L156-409C-4 | ecosystem: Environmental > Terrestrial > Plant litter >... | reverse complement strand
CGACAACACGGAACATCTCAGTTTCCATATCGCGTCCAAAACAAACAGAACTGCGACAGACTCTCCGCTGAAACCAGAGCTACCCCCAGCCCCTAGCCCCAACCCCTCGCTTCCTTCTACCATCCCCATCAGACAGGATGACCGATTCACGCCCTGATTACCGCGACGTGCGATTCGATGCCCGTCGTCAACACCGTGACCCACCTCCGCCCCGCGATCTTCACGCATCAAGCTCCGAGGATGAGCGGCCCAGCTCGAGGTATGAATCCCGGAGATCACGACCCCGCATTGCCCGTACCCTCCAAAGCTATGATGGCGGTTCAAAGGCCCGAAGTCCATCTTCCCCCGAGGGATACGATCGAGAGGTTGTCGCACGGAGCTCCCGGGCCCAACGGCCACTTTCCCCTGCCCCAATTACCCGACTCCACGAAGATATTCGCGAGCTGCGACGCGACCCACATTGGAACGGGGATTTTGACCGAGATCAAGGCAGCCCCCACCCTCGGGAGCGGGATCACAGGGCAGGCCAAGGGAGAAATCACGAGAGAGCTCTTGTGAGAAACCGAGGGAGCCATGAAGACGGGGACTCTGGTTCCATTGGGACCAGCGACGACCATCGGAGCCGTGACAGTGATGATGGTGATCATGGGCCTGCTCGAGAGTTCCGGTTCGCAAACGGCGGGCCACCTCCGCTGACATCCTCGAGTGTCCCCGAGCAAAGCCGCTTTGAAAAACAGCCTGACCTGGAGCGGGCCAAGCTTCAGTTTGATAGGGATGGCCGCCCTTTTCCTTCTCCCTCAGCCCCACTCGACATCCGAAGGAGATCTGCGAATGTACGCGAGCTGCCTTATCGTTCGAGCCCGCTGTCTAGGAGCCCAGGACTGGGCGATATCTATCCGCCTCCCTCTCCAAACAAAGCCGAGCCTCAAATGCCTATGGGGAGATCACCAGGGCATTTTATCCACAGACCAGTGAGCCCGGTCGAATCATCACAGCGGAGCGGGTCGACCCAGCCCATCCCTTCCCTCGGCCCATCTACCCTTGGCGACCGTCGGTACCAGTACAGGCCGTTAGACGATTCGTTCATTAGATTGATCCGTATCCTGCCGGAAAGGAAGACCATGTTGCGGTGTGAGATTCTCCACGTCTCGCTCAGAAAGCTGCCCCGATATGTTGCTATCTCGTATGCATGGGGGGACGCTGGAGACACACGAAAGATTGAGCTCGAGGGCTCGCTTGTTCCGATATCCGTCAGCCTCCATGGGGCTCTAAGTGCTCTCCGCCAGAAGTCCGAGTCCGTGCTCGTCTGGGCGGATGCACTTTCAATCGATCAACAAAACGTCGGCGAGCGGACACAGCAAATTGGGCTGATGACCAACATCTACGCCTTGGCAGAGTCTGTCGCTGTCTGGCTAGGGCCAGAGGATGACGATAGCACGGAAGCGGTAAGCATTCTCTGCGACATCGCGGACGGTGGTGATTCCGGCGTGACACTGTCAGAAGCCGTGTCTACGAGTGCCATGCGACGTGCTCTGCTGGCTGTCGTGCCCCTATTTGAAAGGGACTACTGGAGGCGGTTGTGGGTTGTTCAGGAGATTTTCAACGCCAACGAGATCAATGTCTATTGCGGGCCAACGAGGGTCCCGTGGGACGTCTACAAAAAGGCCTCTAAGATGTTCAAACTCGAGCGACATTTGCTTGAACGCCATCTCCGGCAGCAGAAGTATGGCTCCTCAACTGACTTGCTCACTTACCCAGCTGTATTGACAGCCAACGGGCCGGCAAGTCTTCCGGACCTTAGGCTTCTTATGGAACATGTCGATGAACCCTTACTCGGTGTGCTGCGGGCTTGCAGACGGAAGCTGGCATCGGATCCCAAAGATAAGTTGTTCGGGGTACTTGGCATACTTCCCGAGAAAGTACGCAACGAGTTTCGCGCGGATTACAGTCGCTCTCTGAAGGACATATATACCGAAATTGTCGACTATATCCTCAAAACGACAGAAAGCCTGGACGTTATTTGCGACGCCATCCACTTCCCACTCCACGCGGGACTGGCAGTCTTCCCCTCTTTCGTCCCCGATTGGTCCCACATCCCTCAAGCAGCATCCCTCAGTCACTGGCACGACTACGGATTCAAGGCTTCTGGTGACACGAAGGCGATCTGCCGCTTCCTGGACGAGCGTCTCAACAAACTCGAAATATCCGCCATCTCGCTCGGCACAGTCAAGGTCAGGGGTGCCGCCGCCGGCACACTGTGCACTTGGACCGACTATTTGATGACGTTCCTTCAATGGAGGGCCATACTGCTCGAGAGCACTGAAAAGGAAAGCGAAAAGGGGAAACTCGCAGCTGAGCAGCACTTTGCAAAGGCGCTGAGCCTGGGCCAGATCCCGTCGCCGTGGGAGCGGCCAAACCAGTGGCTTGCGGTCTGCTACCATCTTTTTGCATCAATGCTACAGAGCGAGCTCCCATACTTGACCCTTGACCAGACTTTGCTTGGGTTCCTGGACATTGACATGGACATCAAACCGAGCGAACGCGGGCGTTTTCTCGATAAACACTTTGGGAGCCGCATGATGGGGCGTTGTTTTTTTCGTACTGATGAGGGGCGAATCGGGATGGGTTCCGGTTATATGGCGCAAGGTGACATCGTTGTCGTACCGCTAGGTTGCTCAACGCCGATATTGCTGCGCGAGAGCCGCAAGCGTGGAGAGTATCAATTCGTTGGTGACACATACATCCACGGGTATATGGATGGCAAGGCGGTGCATAAATGGAAGAACGAAGACGCAGAGCTTAAGAAGTACGTTCTCGTCTGAGGGGGCAGATCAAGGTGCCGGTAACCTTTTTCGGTAAGGCCAATAGGAACAAAGAAGCGTGTTGTTCGTATCTTGTCGTCAGCACTACATAGGATCTACGAAGCGTGCCCTTTCCCTCTGCTCAGAGAATGAAGACGAGATTGTTCGGTCGGGAAACGCTGTGACTGATGAGGGCTTGGTTGGCCATACTCGACACCCATTGCCCCTAGGCTTCTCCCGTTAGGAGAGTTTGTTCTATTTCTCCGCGGTGGCCCCTTTTCGCTAACTTCATCGTCGTCTCCCCTGGGGAGTCTTCCTTACAATCCTCACAAACTAGATAGAACATTTAACCCTTGGCCCTCGAGGCGTTTCCGTTCCTGTTCTTCGTCACCCTTCCGTAGCAGCTCCAAAATAGCCTGCACGGGTGCTACAGTCATCCGCAGTCTTTGCCAACGGACGACTATTCGAGACAGAGAGAGGCGACCTTGGCGGCCAGCTCGACGACCGCGATGACGCTTGCGGTGACGCCCAGCCCTCCCATCGTGTGAGAAGCGACGAGCGGTAAACCAATTCGCAGGTGCCAGCGTGCAATGATAGCTGGGGAAGTTTAAGTAGTGTGAAGTATCGTGGGGCAAGGTTCCACAACTCCCTTCTAACGTGCATCGGTCGCTCTCCCAGAGCGCCTCTTGAATCACTCGCATCCCGCAGACCTCGAAGAGTGAAGACAGCTGAGTCTAGCGTCAGAGTCGCGCACTTGACCTGTCCATACGGTGGATCGGGGAACAAAGGCTCCACATGACAAGCTGGTATTGTGGCGCATGGTTCTGTCACCTCACCGAGATATACAGAGCATGGGTTGTGGCCAAGGGGAACCTGCCATGCATCATACTGGCGGATGTGAGCGAGCGCCTCGTTTGGGCCAGCTCCAGCACCCATTCCACTAAGGTAACCGATAGTTGTTGGTTAGCTAGCTGCCTCCCACGCTGCACACAAAGCCTCTGCCGTTGCAAATGCACACTTCCCTCGTCACACTAACTTCTCGAGCCCAGCGGCGCCCAGCAAAAAGTTGCAGACCGCTCTCGGAGAAGTGGCCTCCCCACTTCGTACCCCCCAACATCCCACGCTGCGCACGAAACCGCCGGAACAACAAGACAGCCGCTGTCAAAGCTGCTCCTCTCCATACAGCGATACTGCGTGGTCCCCCATCTGGTTCGCAGCCAGACAGGCCCCGGCCTCAGCGGCGAAGAAGGCGACCCAGCAGAGTGCCCCAGGTGTGGAGACCTGCGACGCCAGGATTGATGGCTCTGGTACTGGTGTGGCGCCCGTTGCGCTATGGTTGACGCCTCCGAAAGGGGGGACGCGGAGACCTGTGACTCTGTGGTTGACGCCTCCAAAACGATATCCAGACGCGCGGGCTGCGATACCAGGGCAGGGGAAAGGCCACATGGATGCCTGCATACCGGAATTGGGCAGATTGCGAGCATTGAGAGCAGCCTGCTTTGGGACAGCACCAAGGGGTGTGTATATGCCGACGGTGCGGATCACGTCCAGGATGTCAGTGTGCTTGACAGCCACGGCTATCTTGCCATCGGCTATGACAGGAATGTGTATCTTTCCGCCCTCCTTAGACAGAGGCTCGGTCTCGATGTCGATGCCATTCTCAATGCGTGTGCAAGTCACGACGACAGACTTGTCACCGATGCGCTTGATACCGTGATTTCGGTCCGCCTCGCTGGTGAATCCTCCTTTGGCCAGGCCGCGTAGATACAGGCCAATCATGGTTTGGATACTGGGGTTACGCGTCATGACGTGGGCAAGTACGTTCTTGGGCATCTTATCACCGACGGCCTCGATGGTGGCGATCGTACAAAGCGTCGACTCCGTATCGGAGATTGATTTGAAAATAGCGATAGCGCAGCCGGCTACTTCCGACTCGAGATCAGTCTTCCCCAGAGTCGTTACGACAAAGGGACTCGGATTCACCATCGAAGAACCAGCGCGTAGCTGGTTAACGAGCAAATGGCGCAGCTCGAACTGGAGAGTCTCGTTCATGGTGGAAGTGGTCAGCTCTCCGGTGACAGGGTTGAAGTGCTGATCTCTCAAGGTTAGTTGTGCCGGTTGAATTGGATTTGCATGGCTGGCGTACGAAGCGGACGCGAAGGCCAAGAAGCTCGTTGAGCTCGGTCAAGTTCGAGAAGCCGTCACGAAGAATGTGATGGTGGTCGGCTGGGTCGACGGTAAAGCTGTAATCACGGACTTGTTTATCGTGGAGGAGGAGGTAGTGGAGAGCTGCCAGGATTTTATCCAGCCGCTGAGGCGTGCTGGATCCATCGGTACGTCGGGTCGCGACGTCGGGCATCGTGTTTGGTGATGCGGATTCGGCACAACGGGAGGGAGTCAAAGGGACGGAGGTTAAAGAAGAAAAAGACTGATGAGTGCGGGATCTACAATAGCGTACCTGCTTGGAAAAGTCGAGTGAGCAGGCAAGCCCGTGCCCTTGGTTGGGGACAAGGAACTCTTTGTTCGCTGCTTTCTACACATGAATAAAGCTCCATCCGGTCAGGTTTCCTGCAGGCTTACGAACGTACAGAGAACAAAATTTACCAGATGCAGGCCATGCACAGCACCGGAGCTCCTTGGATGGTGACGGCATTCTTCTTCAGCAAAGGCACAAGGTATCAAAGCTGGAAGAAAGTAGCGCGGCAGAATGAATTCCTTGATCTCACGACCTAACACAGGAGTCTGCGACTAAGCACGAAAAGCACCGACAATCTTGTTAACAGCCACAGACTCAACCGAATGAAACCGTGATCCGTTGTGGGAGAAGCTTCAAGCCCAGAAGTGACGACAGCCCGGACTTCACGTAGGTTATATCGCTCTTCCTCCGACGTGGTGCTAATTCTGATTACCTATGAATCCTTGGTGACGGGTCATTCCCATGCGGTATTGTCCACACAGAACCACCTCTCAGTATTGTGGGACGGAGCTGGAGGCTGATGTCTGTTGAGTGGTGGTAGAGATGCTTGATTGTTCTAAAAGCTGTGGCTGCCTGAGACTGGTTTTAAGGCCCTGTGGCCAGTGGGGTAGGGTTCTAATTGGTGCCTGAGGCTTCGCGCCTGCCTTACATGTCACAAGTCTCGCCTCAAGCGGGGCGCAGTCGAAACCCTGCCAGCATGATTTTCGACGACGATAATAACAAACAATTGACAGTAGATTTTGGGGAAATGCAGAGGAGCACAAATTTCAGCGAGCAATATCGAAGAGCGGTATGGCTTTGATAGGTAGTCATGCACGCGTTGGTTGGTCACAGGCGGCTTACCGCGTCTCACGGTGCACCTGCATTCAGAAGTGCTTCCAAGCATGGGTAGCATGGGTAGCATTGGAGACTACGCCCCTGTCAAATGGGTTCCCAGCGGGTTGTTGGTTGTTTACGATCCCACCAACACAGGCTGGGGTAAATGAGAACCAACCAGTGGCGAGTAGCGGCCGCAATCCCATAATTAGTGGCGCGGTTGCCTGGTCTTCGCATTTCCTCCACTGGAGTCATCCGCGGCTCGACAGGCAGAATGGAGCGAGCATTTGTACGGCTTAAAATCGCCAGATCTCTCCGTGGATGCGCATTGCGCAACCGCCCATCTCAACGTCTCGCTTTCACGACAACAAGCACGAAACACACGATGTCCCGCAGATCATGGCCGAACCCTAGTGGGCCCGCCGGCAGGCCAATTGGGCTGGTCAATCCGATCAACGCGCCTGAAACCGGCGATGAGATTTGGGTGCGCGATTTGCCATTACCGATCGCGAGCTTGGGGGAGTTTATGGAGTTCATCATACACCACGAGCTGTCCAACGGCCAGAAGACGAGAATTCCGACACTCTCTGCGGAAGAAGTTCGGAAGGTTCTCCAGCCCTACAATGAATGGGCTCCGCCGCCCTACAGCACCAACCGCATCCGCGGCGAGGGGGCAGCGACCTTGTTCAGCGCGTGCTTCAGCGGCCTTCCCGACCTCCGCAACAATAACCCCCAAGCCATGTTCTCTGCCCTGGCAAGCTTCGCGAGGCCCGAGGAAATCGACTACGAGCTCGAAATCTGCAAGCAGCGGCTATGGGCAGGCATGGTGCCCCTCTGCGACCGGCGCTGGGACGAAAAGAAGCTCGACTCGCCGGAAAACATCGACCTCGCGGCCGAGTACGTCCTCAAAGCCTGCGACATGATCATGTTCAGCATGCCCAACACCTCTCGCAACATGCGCCAAGCCTACAACAGAGCGTACAACGTCTTCGCCCACTTCGACACCGTCCTCTCCGCCTACTACGCCAACCTCACCCCTAGTACCCCCCGCCCAACACCCGTCGCCCGCCTCGCGGATCTCTGGGCCGAGTACTTCTTCGACCACGTCAAATTCATCACCAACCGCATCCACACCTGGGCAGCCGCCCACATCGACCGCCTAACCGATGCGATCCTCGCCCGCCTCGAAGCCGCCCCCACCGTCCCCGGCGCAACGCGCATGAGCCCCCAGCAGGAAGTCTTCATGACCCAGTTCGAAGAAATCGTCCACATCATCCGCCGCGTAGACTGGATGATTCTCTTCCCGCTAGTGGGCTTCAAAAACACCCTCCCGCACTGGAGGGAGGCCTCCTCCCCGCCGATCGTCAACTGGACGTCGTACATCCGCAGCCATGGCGCTACGCCTCTGCGGGGGAACTACCCCTTTGATATCGTCCAGCGCGACGAGGTGTACCACCAGCGGGTCGCCAGCCTTGTCCGGCAGGAGATGACGCGGGACAGGATTGCGCGGGATGTCGATGCTCGTCTTGCCTCGGTAGGGAACGTGGGTGCGTTTGCCGGCGAGGGACTGTATATCCCGATGCGAGGGGTGCGGAGGGTTTACGCCCAGGGAAGAAGGGAGCTACGCGGGGAGGCGGAGCCGATTGCTGAAGAGCTGTGGGTTGGGCGGTTGAGACGGTCGTTTGCACCGCAGCGCGACGGGACGCCGGCCAGGTACTCGAAGTGGGGATTTGTTGCGTATCGATTGTGGTACGGCCACTCGGCCGAGCAATGGGCCACGTTTCTCCAGAGGTTTGAAGCGGGTGTCAGCAACTGGGACAAGGACGTTGCTGGGGCGGACCAGATCAAGGAAAAAATGGAGATCAGATGGGTGGATGGCAGAGACCATGCAATTGCCGAGGGGGATGTCGGAGGCGCGAGGAAGCACTTCAAGACTCTGCAGGAGAATGAGGGCGCTGGTCTCCAGGGCCTGGACTCACCTGCGTTTCTTGTCGCTGACAAGGATTGCATCGACTCGTACGTTGTCGGCTTTTCGATGCCGCGGCAAACGCTCATTGACGAGGCGGACCTGAGTCCGTTTATCCTGGTGGCGACGGGCGATGTTGAAGCGCTGACGTGCAAGGCGCCGGGCTATGAAGGGACGGTGAGGGTGCTGGGGTCGGTGCTGCTGGGTGATGTTTGGCCGTGTTTGTGGAGGAGGCATGTGCACTTGGAGGAGATGTGGAACTTGGCGAGGTTGCATCCTTCGTGTGTGTATGTGGGTCCTGTGGTGCAGAGTCAGATTGAGGGATGGGAGAAGTTTGTGAAGGTTGTGAATGAGGCGAGGAGGAAGGCTGTGGCGTGGGGGAGCCGGGGAGGGTCGAGGACATGAGTTGCTAGGGGGAGATGTGAGCTTGCGTAGCTGTAGGGCGCTTATTGGGTTTTGTAGCGAAGGTCACTTCGGGCTTGATTGGATTCTCTTTGGTACAGATTGTCGGGGCCAGGCTTTGATTCGGCACTTCCCTCTTTGTTGTTTTACCCTAAAGTTGCCCTTACCAGCCCCAGTCACCCACACCACCCTCCGCCACCTTGCTCAGGCGCTACTCAGGCGCTGCTCAGGCGCTGCTCAGGAAATGATTAGAGAAATCGAAAAACATGGTTTAGGCGAGTAGGCAGTACTTACGAATGGCAACTTTTCGCGAGGTCCCAGTTTTTAGGACACACAGGTGGCCCAAAACTGGGACCACCCATCAAGGATTCAAGCTGGGGACCCACACTAAATTGGCACGGGCCACGCTTTGTGGGTCCGGGGAGTTTGGCGCGAACTGCCAGTGCGAAGCGCTGCAGTTAAAAACAGAGTTTGTGCTTGCAGAGATATAATATCAATGGTTTGCACGATCGCTTTGAGCTATCTCTTGACTAGCTGCGATCCCTGTGATCCGCCCACTGCACCTCTGTTCTAACCTAGTCACACCCTTGAGCTCCACTTTAGGTACGGACCATAGAAGGCGTGACAGAAACTCGGCGTCGAAGTTTGAGATGGCGGTGGCGTTATTAAGCCGGGCGTCGGTTTCTTCAAGAACTTTGGAAGGGATGGCCAAAATGTTGCCTGCGAAGTTTGAGATGGCGGTTTCTGGTAAGTCACCAAAGTAAGGCGCTGCAGACTGGGGTAGCTGCTAGACAACTAATACAACGGACGCCATCGTGCATTTACGACCAAACGGTTTGATCGAACGAGAGGCCTGGCCCGTTGACCATAGTTAAGTAGTTAAGTCCTGGCTCACCGCCTTCTAACCAATCCCCGTTTTATAACAGCGGAATTAGAGAAATGCTTTTTTGGTGGCCTTGCTCAACTTCTTTCGCTGGAGCAGAGGATGTAGACTCCCTGCGGCATGGACATTTTTTCTTTCTTTCCTTTGACACTACATTAATGGATAAGTTGATGATTGCAGAGAGGGCGAAGTGGACTAGGGACTTGTGCTATTGGCACGGGATCTGAGGAGGTGCCGGGCATGGACAGACACAGACTCATGCAGCCGCGGACTGAATCCCACGATACATTCCATCCTCAGCCACTTCTCGAGCAAGTGTGATCACAGCACCACACCTCGAGTTTGCCCGGCAGTTTCCCAAACGACCTCCCAGAATCTAAGTCACCAGAAGCCGAGCAAGCTGAGCAGCCTGTGCTCCTCGCCATTCCCGCTGTCCCATAACTGACTTCCAAAAACCTAGGCTATAGATATGAAGGGCAGGAACTGGCTACACATTACTATCTGTAGCCGCTAAGTAAGCATTTGTCCGCATAACAACTCTCTTACTTCACCGCTTCGTCACCTTCGCTCCTGTGACAGGGATCGATGGCTAAGACACTGAAGGGGGAAATAGAAACTAGAATAGATCTGATCTGTCGTACTAATGTATTACTCTCGACAATTGGTCTTCTTCAAACTACTCGCCGGGTTATCTACGCCAAGTATTAAATATTGAGTAACCGACAACTTGGTACCCCCATCAAATAACATCTCCAGCTCCTATCCCGCAAACTCCCTTCACCGTAGCACTCACTACTGCCGCTGTGTATTTCCCAATTCAGACCGTATCGGCTGAGGAGTTGGCGGACACTGGATGTTTCCCAGCTCAGACCACGCCGGTGGAGGGGTCACCCCCTGTGGCGTCGGCGACGGCTGCTGCTGCTCCTGGATGGTGCTTCCGCCCGTGGTTTGCGCAAACAGCGGCAACGGCGCCCCTTGCTGGTATGGCTGCTGCTGGAAGCTGCCGCCCGTGGGCTGCGCCAAGGTGGGTGCCTGGCCCTGTGGGAGCTGCTGTTGGTATGTGGGGGCAGGCTGCTGCATGGCATATGGCTGCTGCGCAAAGTTTTCGTATGCCAGCTTCTCGCCGCCGTCGGGGTCAATGGCCATGGCGCCGGGGGCGATGACCATGGCGGTGGGAAGCGTGGCTGGGGGGCGGGATCTACAGTGCAGGCTAGCCTTGCGGTGCTGGTGCATCCTGATGCTGTGGATGATTAGGGAGACGGTGTGAAGAATGCTTTGGAGAGGGATTAGTCGGATCCTTCCGCTGTTGAGGGGAGGAGAAAAAACACACAATTCGAGAGCTCCGAGGCCGGCGCCAGCAGCCATGAGGGCGTACCAGATGGAAACATAGCCATTGTAGCTGCTGTAGTAGCTAGAGTACGAGTACGAGGAATAATACCCGCGATACGCCGAAGCATCGACTCCTAATGCCGCGAAGTCACTCAGCCACATTATGACCAGGAAGATGTCGAGACCGAGAACTGCCCAGTAGTTGTAGCCTGCCGGTTGGGCGAATCTCACGACGAGGTGGTAAATCGAGGTAACCAATGTGAATAAAGCCTGTCCAGGCGGGAAAGATAACAGTTAGGTCTAGCATGATGGGTTGCGAGGGAGGTCTAGGTGCTGGCACATACCACAACAAGAGTGAAGATGATGCTCGATAGCGGGTAGACATAGACGCCATACGCCGCGAGGGCCAGGAGGAGCACAGCAAAAACGAGCTGGACAATACGCAGCGCGATGAAGCCACTGGGATACAGTGGGATGTGTTCGTGTCCCGGGGCCCGAGCGGCCGAATATCCTGGATGGGCGTTCATGATGGCCGGTCTTTGAGACAACCGTGGTGTTGCTGATGAGAGAGCGTGAAGTCGGGCGGGAAAAAAAAAGGCAGCCGAGGGAGAAGGGTGAAAAGGTACAAGGCGTCGTGGGACTGGCGCGCTTTTTCAACGCACGCCCGTTCCCCCTTGTCCGAGCTCGAGATGGACGAGGCGTGGGCCAGACCACGCCCTCGCGCGCTACGACGGGTCTTTAGGGTCTTTACTGAGTGAGTGTGATGCGCAGTGGCTCCTCAATGTCAGAGTGACGGCACCCTAGTTTCGGAGCTGAGGAGAACGGCTGTAGGCCGCCAAGACGCACAATGCTCGGCATTGGCTTAAACCGACGGCTGACTCGATAAAGGCGTTTGTTGGCTTCCAGCCAGAGGTTCTTGACTGAGCCAGCAGAGGAACGCGCTACCCTTTCCGTGCAGTGCGGCTCCCGAAACAAAACCCAGTATTGTTTTTTTTGGTTCTTCTTGCGCAGGCGCTCGACGGAGTCAGCCACAACATCGACCCGGCCGACCTCACCTGCAGGCTCTGCGAACTATTGCTTTGCTTTCAATAATTCAGCACACTCACCGCCACGTTCTCACCAGTATCAGGGGTATCGTTGGCCTGATCCGGCCCAAGGTGCCGCCTCTCAAATCTCCACAGCATTATTGATTAGATAGCATCACGGGGCGTTGCAGCTGAATTGTGACAGCGCTGTGAGATGCTGGACATCGGAGAAGACGCAGAAACATCAGCCCACAAAGACAGACAGGTCGAATCACCCAGTGGCTGAATGGAGCTCTCGTAATAGGTTGCAGACGCGCCTTTAATCATCGATGTGAAGGCGGGACAAATGGCTTCCGCGCCTCCCCAACGCCCGATTTGGAAAACACTGCTCAGCTTGAGAAGAACACATAACGCTAGCTGTTCGTGGCGTCTCTAGCATTTCACCGAAATTGACCGTGGATGATTTTGTGTCCTTGCTGGGTTGCCGGTATTCCATAAAGCGAGGCATGCTGCCACTCTCTATATACAACAGGTTTTCTCCTTGGACTCGGGCAAGGCCGCCACTCGATAGGTTTAGACTCCTCCACCGACGCTCCTTCCCATTCCGAGTCGAGACAATCCTTCTTTCCATTCAAGTTCCCAGCATGGCCCGATCACTTGGCATTTCACGCTACCATCTCCTAATTGCCCTCACCATCCTCTTCTCCAGTCGGGCCATCGCAACCGGCATATCTATCGGAGAATATGAAGGGTTCGGGTACATGCGCCCCTGCGCACAGGGGTGCCTCACAGACATCGGGAACGACCCCTACTCCGACAACGACGCCATCCGCAACGCCATAGGATGCGCCGGCCCCGCCCAAAACGAATGCTACTGCCGCGCCGACCTCCAAACCCCAGCCTCGTCGTGGCTGTCGAGGTGCGCCACGAGTCGATGTGGCACCACAGCGTCGGTGGACCAGGCCAGCGTTCTTTCCATATACCAGCATTACTGCGCAACCGCCATGGCGACCGTCGAGGGAGGAAACGCCGGGCTCGTGACAGCTGGTGGTCTCCCGCGGCAGACAGGGTTTCCCTCTTCGGCGTCCCCACCAGTCCGGAGTGAGTCGGTAATGATTCTGTTCTCGGCAATGCTGGCCGCGGTGGCCTTGGGATAGACGTGACGGGCCACTGATGCCAATTTTTGGATCATTATAGACGCCACTCCAAAAGCTGCGCCGGCGGTGACGGTGACTCGTGTCTTGAAGTTGGATCCTACCGTTAAAACCACGGATTTCCCTGGACCCTCTCCGTCGGTTCGCCGAAGCAGCGCGGAAACCATCTTCTCGGGTACACAGGTGGTGTTTGTGGCAGCGATAGTTGGTCTGGTGAGATGCGTAGTACTCTAGGTACATTGTGGAACGTACTTGCTATGGTTGGCCGCCTTGGAGTGTTGGGAGTATCAGAAAGGAGGGGGTTCTGGCCTCCGGCCAGAACTGTAAGGAAGGGTCTGGAAACAACTAGAACTGTAAATTTGTAACGTTCGTACGAAGATTCAGTGTTGTGATCTGTGCGGCAAGCCTGGCCATAACGCATGCACATGTTAGTAGGCTGGAAAATCGTCTAATTTATCTATTTCTAGTTTAGTTATTGTTTTTTCCTAGTGTAGTTGTGTTGTAATGAAGGATAGTAGTAGTAGGGTAGTGGAAATTTATCCGTTCGCTTATACTTAGGGGTGTGGGGATGTTACCGCCTGCACCCCAAGGGGGTTAAGACAGGTCGAGGGTAATCGTCACGCCGGAGCGTAAGGAAGGTACCCTAGGAGATTGGCGATCGGAAGACTAGTCGTTGAAGCAAGTACTCTCAGACAAGGGGATACACAGTCACTGTAGGCCGTTGCTCTATAGTGCACAGGGTGAACTGATGTAAGGAAAGGCAGGTACGCCTGATCAAGGTGGTCACAATAGTGGCACGAGCAAGAACTGACAAAGGTGTAAGAATTCAACCTGGCCTGAGCCGAGAGGTGGGCGAGGGCCGTGGTCTAAATACAATGCGGTGGTGTGCCAGGGGTTGTGAGGTGCCAGGGGTATGTGGTGTGTGGGGTGCGTGTGTGGGGTCCCAGGGGTATTTCCTTACATAAGTTAAGGGGGGGGTTCCGGAACACCCCCTGTTTCGGAACAAGCCACATTCAGGGGTCACAACACAACACACCACACAACGAAGGCTAAAACAGATCCTATTCACAACACTTCTATACAATCCTCGGCATCAGAAGAATCGTCTTCTTCTTCTGAATCCGAATCTCCAACTGGCCAGCGCCCCACAAGCCTCTGCGCGTCCCCAACAGTCCGGATACTTGTAAAGAGGGTATTCGGATCCTCCTTAACCTTCCTTTTCTTTATGAGCCGTAATCTATCTACCTCTTGCTCCAGTGCCTGCAGTTTTCACTTACAGGTAGCCAATTCGAAGGCTTGATCATCCATAGCCTTCCTAACCTTCCTGAGAAAGAGGTGTGACGACCCTGCAGGCCGTCACTTGGGCCAGGGCGGCCCGACGAATCCCCCGCAGAAGGAACGGTGCGGAAAGACAGTGCACACCGTTCAGGCGCACTGGGCCAGGGGTGCAAAGACCCGAAGCCCCTACAACCAGTAGAAAAGCGCTTAATAACCCACAAGGACTGACAACACTAAGCACCACTTAGTTAACTGCTTAGCCGTAACTGCGTGGTGCACCACTAAGCACAACGGGCTAAGCAAGGTGTGAAGTACCTTCCAGTTAGTTAGTATAGATAGCCATAGTTGTGCCCACAACCACCGTAAGGGACTCTAGTTCCTCACGCTAGTATTTAATTGTCCATTTGTATCCTACTGTCCAGACTCACCTCTGTGCATTATAGTGACAACGACCTACAGTGACATTAAACCCCCTGTTTAAAAGTGCTAGCTTAATAAGCCGTCTTCAGAACGCCCCTTACCTGTTAGCGTCCTGCTATACGTTCTGTCTTAACCCGCGCCAGTCCTCTTAAGGCCTATGTCGGGTACAGGTTATAATATAATACTAGCGTCTTAATTCTAAACGCTGTTTGTTAAATTCCCAGACACCACCTCTCTCCTATTAACATATTAACCTTTAGAAAAGGCAAGGAGATTAAAAAGGCGTAAGCCTAGCTTTAGCTCCCCACTATCGATAAATTAGCTGCATGCTTTGAAGACTTAAACCTTAACTAGTAGGGACTGGTTAAGGAGCTTAACGAGGCTTTCCCTAGAGACATTAAGAGTTGTATTAGTCTTATTAAGAAACTCTAAGCCTGACTTAACGCTGTTAAGCTAGAAAATAACGACTTTAAGGGTTTACAGAAGAAATGAGTAAAGCTCCCCTTACTGTTACGCTTTAAAGGGGACTTTACACAGTTAGAGTCTTAAATAGCTTAGCTTTAGAGTTATATTACTTATTACGACGAACAGTTCTTTAAAGAAGAAGGAAAGGTTAAGTTCACTAAAGCCTTATTAGATAGAGTAACCGCTTACTAATATGAACCTTACGTGAAGATAATTAACGACCTCTCTGTAAATAGAGTGTGTAAAGAGGCCTTTAAGACTTAAGCCCTTTTCGACAACTTTGACGTTTTTATCGATTAACTCCAGACTGAGTTTGGAGAACTGGACGCCTTTAGGTAGGTTAAGTAACGCTTTATAACCTTAAGGTAGATATCCTTAGTCTTTAAGTTCTCTACACACTTTAAGTTAGAAGTAGTAAAGATTAGGCTTAGTTAAAAGGCCCTAATAATACTATTCTAGAGTAGGCTGAAGGAATACGTTACTAGAGACCTTTACTAAGAAGACCGACTGGACTAGTTTTAGGAGTTAGTTAAGATAGCTATTAAAGCTAATAATTAGTACTATAATTACTATTATTAGAAGAGCTTCTAGAAAGAACAGACCCCTTACTAATTAAGTAAACTTAAGAAGGGGAACTAGTCGATTACGATAGGTTACTACCTTAGGCTAATAGATATTAATATAGTGAACTGTTAGAATTAACTTAACTACGACAAGCCTTAACGATAATAACAGTAAAAGCAGTCTAAAGACCTATCCTAAATTTAGTGCTTTAACTGTAATAAAAAAGGACATATAATATAATAGTGCCTATCGTTAAAGTAAGCCGGTTAGAAACCCGTTCTGGAAGGAGGAAAGTACGTTAGGTTTAACTTAGGAGATATCTACGTTAGGATAGTAAGTAATGAAGAAAACTGCACCTGGATAGATAAGTGTAATATAAGAGATAAGGAAGAAGAGGAAGAACCTTAGGATATAGTGTACTTAGTCCTTAAGGGTGTCTTAGAAGAGTTAGTTATAAAGGTATAAGTTACAGAAGACTAACTTTAAGGTGGAAACTTAGAACTGTTAGAAGTGTAGGTTATAGAAGACTGACTTTAGGAAGAGATATTTTAGTTAGCTGTTACAGGCCTTAAAAACCTTACCCTGTAAGCTTAGGAATTAAAGAAGTTTAGAAAGGACCCCGACTTAAACCTTACTAAAATAGTTAAAGGAGTTGAAGAACTAGCCCTCTAGGCTATATAGGCAGTGAAGTAAGCCCTGGAAAGTAAAAAAGAGTAAACTGAAAGAATTAAGTTAGAAAAACGGAAGTTCTTCTTAACAGTACCCCTTAAGACTCTTAAACACTTTAAGCACGTTAAGTAGATTAGTACCTTTACCTCCCTAGAAGAAGGATAGTTTAGATAACTGCCCTGTATTAAAGCCAGTATATTTTAGACTAGTACCTTAAGGGTCCTTTAAGAAGGTATAAAATAAGTATATTAGTAGAGAGTCTAGGAGTTAAAGGAAAAACACTAGGAGTTAGTAGATAAAGTAGAGGACCTGTAAGTTAAAGGCTTTACTGTAACGTTTAAGGACAGAGTAGAGGAGATTAAGTTAAAACTTTGTAATAAAGTTTACTTTATTAATTAGCTTAAATATTACTTTATTAAAGAAGACTACTTTATAAAAGAATAAATTAGGTTACTGTTACTTAAGTTTTGGGAAAAGGTTTAGGAGAAATAACGTATATAAAGGTAAGTGGAAGAAGAGAAGAAATAAAGCACTACTTCTCCCGTCCTGTACTTTATAACTGTAGTACTTACAGTTAACATTAACCACCTTAGTTATAAAGGTATACTGTAGATTAATTATATGTATAATAATTGCGCTCTTAACCGGTATAGTGGGCTTAAAGCCCTTTATAACCACTTCCCTAATATATAAAGACAGGATTACGCTGTCGCGAGGGTAGAATTGGAACCAGCCTATTATTAAGTTTCCTACTCCCTGATATGAGAATCTAATAATAAGCGGAAAGTCACTATAGTTAACTAAACCCCTACTACGTATTAGTAAGGAGGAGTACTTAATAACTGCCTAATCGTAACGTGTTTATTACACCTTAACGGAAAAGCTAGAGAATAGTAGAAGCGAGAAGACTATTAGTGGATCTAAAAGTAAAAGGACATTACTATAATCTAATCTTATAAAGTGTATTATCGATTTATTAAAGACTTTAGGAATATTGTACTGTTTAAAGTCGATTAGACGTTAAGGTGTAAAAACTTAAGAAAGGTTAATCGCTAAGTTTACTAAAGCTGCTTATTTTTCCAGAAGGAGTTGGGAAAAGGTTACAGGCCCTTTAAAAGGGCTAGAAACTAGTAATTCGCTGGTTAGTAAAAACCTTAAGAAGAAGGAGAGGTATTTAAAGGTTAAGCCGGATAAGACCTTAAGGATAAATGATTGCTATAACTTAGCTGTTAAAGGAGCATAAGTATTATTCTGTCAGTGTCGATATAACAGATAGAAAAGGGAGGCTGCTTAGGGTAAGAGTAGTAATTAATAGCGGGAGTACTTCTAACTTAATACACTCTTTACTAATTAACTAAAGGAAACTCCTTAATAAAGTGTATAAAGAGGTTATTCCCATTTAAAATGGAGAAGGAGGCTTATATTAGTATAATAACAGTAAAGTTACCTACTACTCGCTACTTTTAATTAAAGTAGACGGGAATAAATAATAAGTGGACTTTAACATTACACCAGTTATAAGTTATAATATAATATTAAGTTTACCTTAACTAGAGAAGTATAACCTTATAATTAATTAGAGGAGTAGTTACTTTACCTTTAGTAAGTCTCTTAACTGTAATTACTGTTTAGAGAAAGCTAAGAAGGTATTAAACCGTTTTAGAGATATATAAAGCACTTAAAAACACGCTAAACCTTTAAAACTTAATACAGTTTAGGTTAAGTTTACTAAGACAGTTAAAGGATTAAAGAGTTTATTATATTACTTAAATAATAATTTAAAAGGTAGAAAAAAGTAAGGAGTTAATCTACAGATAAGTGAGGAAGTTAACTTATCTAAAGTACCTACAGAGTATAGGAAGTTTACCCTGTTTTGAAAAAAGATACTATAATTATTAAACTATAGATTATAAGATTATAAAATTAAGCTAAAGATGGGAGTAAAGCTTTATAACTTCTAGCCTTACTATTTAAACCTTTAGTAAGCCAAAGCCTTAAGGGAGTATATCGATAAGAACTTAAAGAACAGGTTTATTGTGGAGTCCCAGTCCCCAGCAAGGTACCTAATGCTATTCGTCTTACAGAAGGGAAACAGTAAGCTACGTATAGTTATTAATTACCGAATGTTAAATAAGGATACGATTAAAAATCGCTACTTATTACTACTTATTATAAAGATGTAAGAACAGATTATTAAAGTAAATTAGTTCTCTAACCTCGATTTCTTTATAAGATTTAACTACATTAGAGTGAAGGAGGAGGATAAGTATAAAACGGCTTTTCAGACTTGTAACAAGCATTACTAGTACTATATTATGCCGATAGGATTAACAAATACCCTTGCGACTTTCTAAAGCCTTATTAATAATATTCTCTACCCCTTCCTTAATAAGTTTATCTTTATATATTTAAATAACGTTCTAATTTATTCTAAAACTTTAAAAGAATATAAAAAGTATATATGATAAGTTCTAATAACTTTTAAAAAGGCAAAGTTAACAGTAAACCTAGAGAAAAGCCACTTCCACGTTTAGGAATTAAACTATTTAAGGTTTAAAGTAACCCCTGGAAAGCTTAAAATGTAATTAGAGAAGATAGAAGCAGTTAAGGATTAGCCTACTCTAAAGAACTAAAAAGAATTATAAGCCTTTATCGGCTTTACGAACTTTTATTGCTGTTTTATTAGGTACTTTATGAAAATCGTAAGATTACTTTATAAACTTATAGGTAAAGGAAAGCTATTTAAGTAGACTAATAGATAGTAGAAGGCGTTTGAAGACCTTAAGCACGCTTTTGTTACAGTATTAGTCCTAACGCTCCCCGATTTCTTAAAACCTTTCCGAGTCGAAACAGACTCCTTAGAATTCGCAATTAGTAGAGAACTTAACTAAGTCCAAGATAATAAGAAATACCACCCAGTTACCTTCTTATCGAAAGGAATCTATAACCTAGCCCTGTAATATCTAATCTATAATAAGGAATTAATAATAATTATTTAATGCTTTGTTAAGTAGGTACTGTATCTAAGCGGTATGGAAGAACTAGTCTAGGTTCTTTCAGACCATAATAACCTCTAATACTTCCTAATTAAGGAACTTAACTTATAGTAAGTATAATAGGCAGAGTTAATAGCCCTATTCTACTTCCAGATTTATTATATTAAAGGAAAAAATAATAAGTAAGCTAATACTTTTAGTTAAAGATAGGACTATAAGGATACTAACCTAATCTTAATCTTTATCACTATATTTAATAAAGTAAAGAACAGTATCTTAAAACATACGTTATAAGTGTTAGATAATTAGATATTAAAACAAACTATTAACGTGTATATAAACTTATAAACAAAGTATAATATCTATTAATAGTAATAGGACTTTTAAGTAAGAAAGTTAGCGGAAGGAACCTGTAAGCACAAATACCCTTTAGGAGATCTCTCAAAACACGTATAAAACTATAATAAAGAGTGCTTAAAATATCTAAATTATAATAAAACTAATTATTAGTTAGAACAGCTATTAGAAGGTATAAACAGCATATTTAAACCAGAAGTAAAGCTTTAGTATTAAAAGAAACCGTACATTTATAACCTAGTTAAAAGAAAGGAGTATATCCAGTAGGTTTATAAGTCTCGACTTAGAGGACATATAAGCTAAGCTAAGACTCTAATATAAGCTTAACAAACGTACGCCTTCCTAAGAATAAAGAAGCTAGTTAAAGAAGTGGTTAATAATTATAATATCTGTTATAAGAAGCAGAATCGACGTTATAAACCTTATAGGCTTCTCGAACTACTCCTTATACTACAAGCGCTATAGAGTTTAATCTTACTTAACTTTATTATTAGGATTCTAAAGTCTAGGGACCCTGTTACAGGAGTTACTTATAACTAAGTCCTTATAATAGTTAACAGATTAATAAAGTAAGTTTACTTTCTACTAACCTTAAAGGATATAATAGCGGAGCAACTCGCTTATATCTTTAAGAAAAAGGTAGTTTCACAACACCTTTAAACAGATAATATCATTACAGATTAAGATAAGCTAATCGTATCAAAGTTCTAGTAAAGGCTAATATAGAGAATGGGTGTGAAAAGTAAGCTTTTAACAGCTTTCTACCCACAAACAGATAGCTAAACAGAGTAAGTTAATCAGATACTTATAATATATCTCTAAACTTACGTTAACTTTAAATAAAACAATTAATTTAAGTTATTACTAATAGTATAGATAGCCTATAACATAACACTAGTTAAGTTAACGGGTATATTACTGTTCTTTACTAATTACGGTAAGGAGCCTAAACTCCGTTAAGGCCCACTTACAGGTGCCCCCTAAGCCGCAGTCTGTGTAAACTAGATGTAAGAACTGTATAACTATTTATAAACTAAACTTAAGTTTACATACGAATAAATAAAGAAGTTTACTAATAAACACTGAACTAAGTAACTAACGCTTAAGAAAGGACTCTACTATAATAGTAAACGAGTTAAGGGACCGACTTTTCAGAAAAGGGATTATGTTTACCTTTTTTCACAAAACTTACATTCGAAGCGGCTTAGTAAGAAGCTTAACTTTAAAAGGTACAGACCGTTCCAGATTAAAAAGAAGGTCATTACCTTTAATTATAAACTAAACTTACCTGTTAACATAAAGGTGCGGACTAAGGTTTTTCACATCTCACTTCTAGAACCCGCCCTAAAGGGAGTTCCTTTAGAAAAGAAGATTAAGATTAATACCGATAAGGATAAGTACGACATTAAGGAAGTTATAAATTTACGGAAGGGAAAGAATACACTTAAGTATCTTATTAAGTAGTTAGATTACAGCTTTAAAAGTAATTTATAAGAACCAGTTGAAAATCTTAAGTACCTAGACCTGATTACGGAGTTCTACTGGAAAAATCCAGACTAACTAAAACTAACAATAAGAATTAGAAATAAGATAAGATCTGACATCTAAATTACTATACTAAAGAGTAAGACTACTGTAAGACTTAAAGCTTAAGAAGCGGTAGGAAACTCCTTAGTAAGTATAGAAGGACATTTGTTAAAACCTTTAACCAGAGTTATAAAGACCTCAGACCCAGCAAGGAAGCTAGGCCTCTAAAGCCCCTAAAAAGCTCTATATAAGAACAAGTACTGTTAAGAAAAAGAAGTCAGCAAAAAGAAAAACAAGTAAACGCGCTACTGTTATGTAAAAAAAAGGCCGCTTTCGTCTGTTAAGAAAAGGAAGTTATAAACTAAGTTAAGAAGACGCCGTAAGCTGTAGTAACCCTTCAGGAGGAAAACCTGTAAAAAAAGAGTCCCAGTCCTAAGAAACCAGCTTTACCTAGACTAGGTCCGCTACCTCCACCCACTTCTAGAAGGACAAAACCTTAACCTCCTAAGAAAACACCTTTATCACCTTCACTTTAATAATATACTGTTAAGTTTCGACTCGTTATAACTTTATAAGGGAGTTACGGTGCTTAGTAACCGCTTAGTCGTATAAGGTATCTAACTCCTTTTTCTTATCCACTAAACCCTTAATAAACTCGTTAGAGTAACTAAATACGTCATATAAAAAAGGCATGCCAGCAGATTAGCACTTGCCGTAACTGTCAGACTGTACCGCGACTTGGTACGGCAAAGATTTAATTTAATAACGGGTACAGGGAGACATCTGCGAACTAAAAGCGTTAAAAGACTTTACGAGGCAGATATGATGGTTATAAGGAGCCTTTTCCTATTTTCTCTGTCTTTTACGCTTTTTAACACGGTTAGAAGATATAACGAAAGTGGGGAAGGAAGGAAACCAACCTAACAGTTCTTTGTGGAAAAAGAATGTTAAAGAGGGGGAATCGTGTGACGACCCTGCAGGCCGTCACTTGGGCCGGGGCGGCCTGACAAATCCCCCGCAGAAGGAACAGTGTAGAAAGACAGTATATACCGTTTAGGTATACTGGGCTAGGGGTGCAAAGACCCGAAGCCCCTACAACTAGTAGAAAAGCGCTTAGTGGCCCATAAGGACTGATAACACTAAGCACCACTTAGTTAACTGCTTAGCCGTAACTGCGTGGTGCACTATTAAGTATAACAAGCTAAGTAAGGTGTGAAGTACCTTTTAGTTAGTTAGTATAAATAGCCATAGTTATGCCTATAACCACTGTGAGGGACTCTGGTTCCTCACGCTAGTATTTAATTGTCCATTTGTGTCCTACTGTCCAGACTCACCTCTGTGCATTATAGTGACAACGACCTACAGTGACATTAAACCCCCCGTCTAGGAGTGCTAGCTTAACAAGCCGTCTTTGGAACGCCCCTTACCTGTTAGCGTCCTGCTATACGTTCTATCTTAACCCGTGCCAGTCCTCTTGAGGCCTGTGTCGGGTGCAGGTCGTAATAAGAGGCGGTCGCTTAACACGGCTTTAATTAAGGTTGTAAATCTTCTAGCCTGCTTAGTGTAATCTCAGGCCCTCCTTAATATCGACTATACTACCCTCTCCCCTCCGTAATGCTCTAAAATAGGTGTTTCTAACGTATAGATATCTAAAAATATTTTAATAACCTAAGGAGTGCTTAGCTTATTAGTATTCTTAAGGAGAAGGGGGCTTATTAAGGGCTTGCTTAGAGAAAGGGGTTATAAGTTAGTTACTCTCTATCTAACCTTAATATTAGCCTTAGTAAAAGCTACAGACCTAGCTTAGTAATAGCATTTAAGAAAGGCACACTTACTAACTATAAAGGTATTTGTGACGACCCTGCAGGCCGTCACTTGGGCCGGGGCGGCCCGACGAATCCCCCGCAGAAGGAACAGTGCGGAAGGACGGTGTATACCGTCCAGGCACACTAGGCCAGGGGTGCAAAGACCCGAAGCCCCTACGACCAGTAAGGAAGTGCTTGGTGGTCCACAAGGACTAACAACACTAAGCACCATTCAGTTAGCTGCTTGGCTGCAACTGCGTGGTGCACCACCAAGCACAACAGACTAAGTAAGGTACAAAGTACCTCCTAATCAGTTAGTATAGATAGCCATAGTTATGCCCACAACCACCGTAAGGGACTCTAGTTCCTCACGCTAGTATTCAATTGTTCATTTATGTCCTACTGTTCAGACTCACCTCTGTGCATTATAGTGACAGCGACCTACAGTGATATTGAACCCCCGTCTAAGAGTGCTAGCTTAACAAGCCGTCTTCGGAACACCCCCTACCTGTTAGCGTCCTGCCATACGTTCTGTCTTAACCCGCGCCAGTCCTCTCAAGGCCTGTATCGGGTGCAGGTCGTAATAGTATTGTTAATAATTATAAAGAGGAGGCGATTAAGCTAGTTACAGTAAGTATATTTAAAGGAGTTAAAGATTAATAAATTTAAAGGCTGGAAGATATAAGAAGTATATATAAGTAAGTAAATAAGGTAGATATTGTTAATAAAGGCTTTATATATATATTTAGCTATAATATAGTTATTATAGCTGTTAATAATAAGGAGACACTTTTAGTTAGATTATACTGGCTTAATTAAGGGTATAAATATAGATTTAAGCTATTTTAAGCTAGTTTTATTATCGGTCCACCCTTTTTTAGTAACTGTGAACTTTTAGTCCCTAAAAGGCTGTAGATCTGAAGGAAATTACTGTTATTAAACTGTCTTCCCCTTAAAGATTATAAGTAAAGGAAGGAAACGGTTAGTAATTAAGATACACTTAATAAAAAAGGTTTAAGTATAACTATTAAGCTGTTTCTTCTGTAAAGCCTTATAATTAGAGGTTTTAATAACTAATCTATTTAATCTACAGCCTTTTATAATACTGGCTTTATCCTTATTCTAATGATTTTCTGGAAGAATAGCCCAGTTACGAGCAGAGGCGCGGAAGTTATTGGTTCTGACGGCCTCTGCGCAGGCGTGGCGCATGTCTTCTTCGGTATACTGTTTGGCCATTGAAAGAGCTTCAAATTGAAGAAAAGATAGAGAGAAACGGAAAAGAATTGATGGGAAGAAGGAGGTTTGATATTAGGGGTTGGTGTTTATAACCCCTGAATGTGGCTTGTTCCGAAACAGGGGGTGTTCCGGAACCCCCCCCTTTAACTTAATGTTAGGCAGCGCAAATTGCAACACATTTCCGCCGGCCCCTTACAACAACAACTTAAGAGTCAACACCATTAACCAAACCTACCGAGATTTACATCATATTCCCCAGTAATCACTTACAGTAAGTAATTATCTAGTATCAAGTAGCTCTCTTCCAATTCAACTACTAACTCTTATACCTGCAGCTTCCACAAACGCAAAAGCAGCTTAACCATGCATAAGCTCGCCTTTCCCGCACCGAATATTTAGAAGCCTTTGGACAATGTGGCTTCTGGAACACGGCGATACTGGCAAGTTACGCCTGACAAAGGACCTCCCTAACGACACAACTCCCGAGATCCCACTATATACGATACTCTTATACATATAGGCCAACGAAGAGGTCCTCTTCAAAGACCTGGAGGACGGCACAGCTAAGAACAAGGCAGGCTATGTTAAAATTTAGTTTTGTAGAGAACAAGCCAAGCATAATGGGCTGAAGTTCTTCTAGGTTAACATATACTGTATCGACAAATCCGACAGCGCCGAGCTTCAGGACACTCTTAACTCTATGTTTCGGTGGTACTGTAATGCTGTCAAATTCTATATCTATCTTACAGATATCTCAGTATGTAAGTGGGACACCGATAGTAATCCCAGTTGGGACTTCGCTTTTTGACATGTATCCAGGCGCTGGAGGGGTATCGCAGTTATGTCAGGTGTCACACGGCATTGGATTGTGGAGACCGCTCCTGGCATTTGGTTAGCGAAGCTGACCAGATGCACAGGTGCGCAGGGTTGGTGGCGAGCTCGGTGGCGATACTGGACCATCCGAGTTGAAACTGACGCAGTCAGTTCAGCTCGCCACAACAATTGTTCAGCTCGGATGGACACGAGCTGCAGGCGACGACTGGTATGAGAAGGACTCTCTGGCAGAGTCAGAGAGTGAAGGGCAACGAACTTGAGGCCATAGAAGATTATTGGCAATATCGGTACCTCAAATCGATTTGGTTCCAAGCCACTGCGTGAGACCACAGTCCCTTGTGACACCAAGAAATCGGCTCAGGAGTTAAACCCGGGCCGTGATCTGGGCTCTCCATTAAAGCGCACCAGACATCTGTGCGGCGGGTGGCATCCCTCAGGCATGTGGACCACTGACCGGGTAAATTTGTCCTCACCGCCTGAAAGCTCACCGCTTGCCTAGCTTATGTAGCTTACCGTTTATATGCTTAAGCGTAGCTCGCCGTTTTCAGGCTCACCGCTTGCCTAACTTGTAAGGCTCACCGCTTTCAGGCGCTCTCCATTCCCATACCGCCACAGGGCCGAGAAATCGGCCTAGGAATTAAGCGTGGACTGTGATCTGGGCTCCAGGTTAAGCGATCGGGTAAATTTATCTAACCGCCTAGGTAGAGTTCACCGCTTACTTAACTTGCATGCTTCACCGCCTGCTTATAGGCTCACCGCTTGCCCAATTTATAAGGCTCACCGTTTCACATCCACCCCCCTGTGATAAAGCCTGATGCTAAAGCTGCCACCTTAGAGTTCACCACTTGCCTAACTTGTACGACTACTTACCGCTTTCCACTTACCGCTTTCATACTCGGAAAGTTAGCCGCCAGCCAAGATACGTTCCTTTCTAGCTGGACTTTGAGAGAATATTCACAGGCAAGGTAACATATTAACGATTCACAATGCGGCTGGAAACTATTGGGCTGCAAGCGAAATGGCTTGTCAGAAATACGGCACTGCAAGGTGCCAAAAGTGATTGAGTGGTGTGTCTCTTTCTGGCATGCCAGGGACCTGTATCCTTATAAATCCGTTCACAGGATCACGCTAACGTAATTGTAGTGGCTTAGGCTTCCTGGCAGTCAGGGGCTCTGATCTCTTACGTGGCCGCTTATACCTTTTAACGTTCTCCTGCAATCAGGTATTGGACAGTGGCGTTCCAAAGGTTGAAGTAATTCGTACTATGTGACGGGTGAATCATCCATCAAGAGAGCAATGAGATACTTAAAGCTTCAAATTAAAAGCGGACTGGAATCGAGGACATTCCTTCCTCCACCCTCTCCGTACTTCGCCTCACTACATCCAGTCAAACGTCCAGGCTGCAATGTATGCTAACAGAATCCTATTTGCGACTAACGTCACTGCTGACGTGGCCGCACCCTATGCGGTATGGTTAGCATAAACAGAGGAACGTACCGGAATTTCCTGATGGCAACTTTAGTCGAGGGCCTAAAATTGGGCCACACGGCTGTGCAGGCTAGCTCACCCATAGCTCACCCTAGCTCAGGAGCGGCTCAGGATTACACATGAACATGGGAATTGCTGAGGGCAACTTTAGGGTACAACATAGTGCTGTTGTCGTGACAGCAGCACATAGCGTAAATGGGCAAACGCAGAAGGCAGGTTCTGGAAATGAGGCCTTGAGCTTCAGTGTGATGGTCAAACACACAAACGGTTGAAGCATTCGCGGCAATATCAACGCGTGGTGGATGCGGTAGGGGAAGCAAACGCGGCAGCCCACTCAGAGGCTGCCTGGTGGAACAAACGGGCAGGCGCCTTCCCATGCCGAGACAATGTTAAACCTTCCTTCCATTCAAACCCAGACATCAGCCCTGCAAGCTCTTTATCCTTCCTCAACGTCGATTCTAACATCAAACACTCCCCTATAGTGTAGTGGTTAGCATATCAGATTTTCAGTGGCTTGACATCAATCTCTGAAGACCCGGGTTCAAACCCCGGTGGGGGAACTTCTTTTTGCACCTGGGCACAATGATTATCTAACTTTTGGGTATTTTGCTGGGGGATCGTGGTCAACTTTCGGCTTTCGAGCGCATGCTTCCAACCACTGTAGATTCTTGGCATGCTCGCCTTCATTTGTATCATCTGCCAGGCTACGTAGGACACCGAATGCTCTTCTAGAACGGAGCTTCTCTGATAGGTGGGATTTGAATGTCCCAAACACAATAATCTCTAGTCGCGACGGCCGCCTCAGTCGTCCTCCCGGCTCCGACATCCCCTCGCCAAGACCGCCACCCCACGGGCAGACAAACGGTCTGGGCCGAGATCCACACCTGCATGTGACAGCTCGTGGGATCGATCACTTGCAGGCGCCACACATTCCTTCCTTAGAGCGCGATCTGGCATTGAAATGAACCCCGGCTCCTCGCCCTGCCCATGCATCCCACAAATCTGGGTGGATGTGAAACATCACGATCGCGGGGACCCACGGATTCATGGAGGCGCTTTCCCCGCAAAATAATATGCAAGGCACCATGGGCCCGAATATCCGGGACGGCGTCCCTTGGCGGCCAACTAGCCTCGGACCCTGCCGTCCGCGTCGTTCCTACGACATACTACCCGGGACATGGGCTGGGCAATTTACACTGCTGGAACAAAACCCCTCAGGTCCCGCGCTGTTCATTCGTAATGGACTCGGCCCTTTCATTCTCGCCTCGTCCATCTCTGGCTACGAACCGCACAGGATGTTCCCCCTCCTCTGCCTCACTGCACTCCTCCCCTTCCCCTTAGCATCCGCCGACCTCACCACCACCATCGCCGCTAAATCCAACCTCGGCACCTGGGAAGGATGGGGCACCTCCCTCGCCTGGTGGGCCCAAGCCTTCGGCACCCGCGACGACCTCGCCGACATATTCTTCACCCTGAAAACCGTCCCCCTCAGCGGCGTCAACACACCCTCCCTCCCGGGGCTAGGCTTCAACATCGCGCGCTACAACGCCGGCGCATGTAGCAGCAACTCTATCAACGGGACGCGCATGGTCGTTTCGCCGAAGATGATCCCCTCGCGCAAGATGCAAGGGTTTTGGATCGACTGGACGAGTTCGGATGTGGCGTCAGCGAGCTGGGATTGGAGCGTTGATGTCGCGCAGCGGGCGATGCTTACCAAGGCGAGGGACAGAGGGGCGGATGTTCTGGAGTTGTTTTCGAATTCGCCCATGTGGTGGATGTGCGTCAATCATAACCCGTCGGGGGCGGACGACGGGGCGAAGGATAACTTGCAGTCGTGGAACCAGCAGCAGCATGCGGTTTACATGGCGGCAGTGGCGCTGCAGGCGGATAGGAAGTGGGGGGTTAAGTTCCAGAGCGTGGATGCGTTCAACGAGCCGTCGGCGGGGTGGTGGAGCGGGAAGACGGGGACGCAGGAGGGGTGTCATTTTGATGTGAAGACGCAGGCGATCGTGATTGGGCATTTGAGGGATGCGCTGGATGAGAGGGGGTTGAAGGGGGTGATGGTTTCGGCGAGCGATGAGAGTCATTATGATCAGGCGATTGATGCGTTTAATGGGGTTGGAGAGAAGGCGAGGGGGCAGATCGCGAGGGTCAATGTCCATGGGTATCAGTATGCGGGAGGGAAGCGGGATAAGCTGTTTGAGATTGTCTCCAAGGCGGGGAAGAAGCTGTGGCAGAGCGAGTATGGGGAGGGGGACGCGACGGGCAAGGATATGGTGAGCAATATGTTTCTGGACTTTCGGTGGCTGAAGCCCACCGCGTGGGTGTATTGGCAGGTGTTGGATGGCGGTGGCTGGGGGCTCATTGATGCGGATAATGAGAGCAAGAGAATTGCTGGGGTGAACCAGAAGTATTTCGTGCTGGCGCAGTTTGCGAGACACATTCGACCGGGCATGAGGATGCTGGATGGGGGGAGCGATTATACCGTTGCAGCATACGATGCGGCGGCGAAGAAGCTGGTCATCGTGGCGGTCAACTGGGGAAACGCGCAGTTTCTGAATTTCGACCTGTCCAAGTTTGGGACGCCGGGCGTGAATGGCGCGGTTGTCAAGCGATGGGCGACGCAAATTGGGACCTCAGGCACGAGGTACGCCGAGTACGGAGACACGACACTCAGCGGGATAAAGTTCTGGTCCAAGTTTGAGAAGAACATGGTGCAGACCTTTGAGGTTTCGGGAGTTTCGTTGTAAGGACAACTTGAATAAAGAGGCAATTGAAGAGGTTGCGATTGATAGAATTCCACCGACAATGATCTCAAATTAGGTATCTAGTAGCGTCAGGCAGTTAGGTATTCAGTAGTGGTTCTCAGTCAAAAACACCACTGCACTATCTACCTGGCCAGCAACCTTGCTGAATGACACTATCATGGAATTCTATTCGCCGGGATGCCCAGAGTCTGGACGCAAGCGTCCACATCCCCAAACAACTCGAGCCACACGAGCTCAGAACGACCGAAAAGTTGGCCGGAACAGCGCTTGCCAGGCAGCTTCTCTTTTCCGAACATCCACGAGTTTGTCTTCCAGGTCCCGAGGATCACGTTGAGCTGCGTCTTGCTAGTTGCATGCCAGTACTAAGACATGTTCATTGACTCTGGGTGTTAAGCAATGTAAGGGATGAGCGCCTCACCTACAAGACGGAAGTAAATTCTTCGACACATCCCGTTCTAGCCCATACTCTCCTGCTCCGTCCCATCCGGCGCCCCCATGTACATAATATCATGCAAAATCTGCACCCACTCCTCACTTTCCTTCCGCCACCAATACTTGACCTTGACTAGCATCATCCCGCCCTTAACCTCGCCCTCACCAGAATCCGCCACGTCAACTCCCGCCGTCGGAAAGAGCAAATCCACCCTCGCGCCCACCCATCCCTCCTCCTCAGCCCGCCTTCTCATCTCCTCATCCTTCAAACCCACATGCATCGTCACCTCGTCCGTCCCAAATTCAAACTCCCCCTCGCGCAGCGCGCGGAACGTGAAATCCCGACCCTTCTCCTCAATTTCACGGTCTTGCTGCTCCGGCTCAAACTCCGGAGAAAAGTCCATCCCCGCGCCGGCGGCCTCGTGCAGGTAACGGATGATTGTTTGGCTGTTGCGCGCGGCGTAGGAGGGTCGCGGACGGCAGATCTGCATGCATTGTGGGGAGTAGAAGCGGGCGCGCGCTGGGATGGAGGCGGTTTGGTGGTAGGTTGTGAAGAGGGATTTAAGGTGGGCGAGGAGTTGTGGGGATGGGGGCGCTGGTGTTGCCATTGTGAAGGGATGATGTTAATAGTGCTTGAGATGACGGAGAATTGTGAATGTTACCTATATACCTTCCTGCTAGTACCGGAATGCCCCGTGGGGTTGGCGATGTTGCTTACTATTATACATGTTCGGAGCGTCGGTGCGGAATGATTACCAAGGCACGGTCGGAAAGAGCAAGAGTCACCGAGCTTGGAGCTTGGCACGCTGCCCATGTAACCCTACCAACCAAGTCACATTTAGCGGTTGGCACCTCGGAACACGGAGAGCGGATTCTTGACGAGCAACGTTATTACTAATTGGGATAGCTTGAGATCTCAATACAGTGGATCAGTAATCATTGGCACCCACGGACATTTTTAGCATCGTGAACAGTGGACAGTCTTCAGGGCAAGATGCGAGGCATTGCTAGCCGTGGAGGTGTAGCAATGGGATGAACACTTCGCTACCCGGGTTTGCAAAGACGGGGTTGCTAAAGACATGTGCCTGCATTTCAGGACTGGGGATTAGAACTTGGAAGAGCGTCTGGGTTTAGATTTATTTACACCGGAGGCCATTCGGGAGTGCAGTGGAGGAAAGACTCCTAACCCGCGGAATACCATGTGGAGTACCAGGCAACGCATCGAAACCAGTAACTCCGAGCGAGTCTGGCACAGCAGCTGGAAGCCCACAATTACAACACTGCCAGTGCGCTTTACTACCCACTCATTATTGGAATATCAAGAGACGCTATCAGTCCTATTTCTCTCTCGCTATTTTTACATGAGTGCCCTGCCGTGCTTACTATCAACCGGGGTTGTGAATGATTCCGACTACTGAAGATCTGAGTCTTTTGCGAGGGTGTTTTGTCCGACTAGCCTCTTTCTCTCGCTGATCCGGCTTCGCAATACGCCAATTGCTTTCCGCCGCGACAGAGACATTGTCCGCTCCTTAATGTGATCTCTAGAACAAAAGACTACCGTTGTTCTCCACCGTAGCGCAGACCGCCAGCAGCTTTAACAACGCATATTTCGTGGACCAGCGCCGTCTCGCGCCCTTGTCGGACAAATTGTTCATCGGTTGCTCCCGGTGTCGAAGGAAGAGTGAGATGAGCAGAAATACCGAGCTAGTCCTCGGAGCTCCTGGTGAGGTTATACTCCCAAAGGACTGAGAGAGGCGGCATTGGGAATACTGTGTAGTAGCATCCGAGGCCATCCAGGTGACAGTCCAGAATAAAGCTCCACTTCGCATAACATCTGCCCGGAGGAGAGGGGGAGCTCAGGCCTTGTTGGGTA
>Ga0247758_1000598_pt1 | contig 31571 bp, 28 predicted proteins | sample UWRJL156409C4_FD_180950 | JGI IMG/M metagenome (GOLD analysis project Ga0247758, IMG submission 180950) | Plant litter microbial communities from Arlington Agricultural Research Station in Wisconsin, United States - UWRJ-L156-409C-4 | ecosystem: Environmental > Terrestrial > Plant litter >... | reverse complement strand
GTTTACGGGGATCGAGGCGTTTTTGAGGGGGGCTTGGGAGGGGAAGCCCTGAAGGGAGGGGGCTTGTGGCTTGGATTGGGGGTGGGTGTCATTTGGGGGGTTTGTTGGTTGATGAGATGTGTCGGGGGTTGTGGGTTGTAAGTAGTGAAGATTGTTTGGTGGTGTCCTTTCGTCGAATGTCAAGATGGTCGTGGAGTTCGCTGTTCCGTTTATTGAGGGGAACTTGAATTCCAACTAAGGCTCGTAGTAATTGCCTACCGACTTGACGGCAATGCAGCACAGGCCAATATGAGCACCAACGAGAACAACAAGGATACTTTTAAGTAAACAAAGGGGTTATATCTACCAACTACGTCTGCCCGACTAGCATCCCCGACGCTCGGTGTTATCTCACACCCTCTGACCCCCCGTCTTGCTCTCCCCCTCCAGCTTATCCCAAGGATCCTCATACCCCGTCTGACAAAGCGGTCCATTCTGCGTAGGCAAATCATCCTGCGTAACCAGCTTCCAAAACTCACTCCCCGGCGTCGTCGGCGCCCAAAACAACCCCCACGGATCTCTGGCCCGCTTGATACGCGTCAGACGCGAATAATTCGGCCCAAAGAAGGTAGTCTGCCAGTTCGGCTCCTGCACGTCCGCCTCGTTGAAGTACGCCCCCGACGTCGGCGTCACAGCTCGTAGCCCGTCCATTGCCTTGGTCAGTCTCGCGTACCGCACCCGGAAGTCCGCGGCTGTGGTGGTGGCGAAGCCGGTGAACGTAGTGTCCATGATGGTCACGTGCGAGATGGCGGCGCGCCACGCGGGTGTGATCGAGTTCATATCGCCTGGGTAGCCGACTAGCGACAGCGGAGCGTGGTGCTCAACGCTGTGGTAGGTGAAGCCAAGGTCCGCAGTCGCACGAATCGCGGCGAAGGTTTGGTTGTAGATCGTGTCGTTGTCCCAGTTGGCTCGAGGGAGTAGCCTGGAGCCGAAGTAGGTGTTCTTTGGGCCGGACCACACACCTGTCTTCATCACTGATGTGCTGGTGACCGTGTCAGGGTTGGGAACTGGGTTTGCCACCACAAGAATGCCGATTTTGTTGAGGGCCGTGTATAGGGGCTTGACGAATTCCGCTGCTTGTGCTGTATTCTTCAGGGGGAGCTTGATGATCACCGTAAAGTTCAAGCCGTTGTTGGCCTCGGGGCGGACATAGCTGTAGAGTGTGCCGCCGGCGTCGACAACGATGGGAGTGATTCGCTGGTAGAGCCAAACGCCTTTCCAAAACGTCTCGAGATCGTTTGAGGTGTAAATACCGTCTGCGCTGGTGGCGTTTGCCGGAGGAGTTAAAGCGCTTCCGTTTGTAGGGGCAGCAACTCGGTAGTTGAACCCGAGGCTGACGTCCGTCACCGGCGTGGGCGGGTATGCCTTGACAACAGCCGAAGTCAAAATCCCGTAAGTGCCTATTCCTTTGTCAGCATGTCTTCTTCAAATCAGCAGCCTCCGACTTACTCCCACCGCCGCCGAGCATGGCATAGTACAGATCCCCATTCTGGAAAGGGGTGACAGTGCGGTATCGTCCATCCGCCGTGACGACCTTGAACTCCAAGACCTGGTCCGCACCGTTGCCATACAAGGAGCTGAGAAAATGGTGCCCGCCGCCTGCCATCCAGCCGCCAAAAGCACCCACCGTGGTGGCTCCAGGCAGGGGCATGGTCATGTTGTATTTTATCATATGGTTGAAAATATTCCACTGTTCGATGCCGGCGCTGACGCGTGCAGCGCGCCCGGTATAAGGCCCAGATATATATTCGGGGAGATATTCAAACTCTTTGAGGCTGTGCGTCCAGATGCTGAGCGCACCAGCACCGCTTGACCTCCCGTTGAAATCATGGCCCGTGTTCCTGAGACGAGTGCGTTCAGGTTAGTAGTCACCCCCAGATTCATGGAAGACAACTGTACCCACTTGATAACAAGCCTCAAATTTCTATTCCGCGCAAAGTTGACGGCAATTTGAATTTGGCGGACAGTCGTCGCATTCACCACATACGGAGGGAACGCCCCTTGCGTGCATGTCCTTGGTGCAGGATTCTTTGCGACCGGACACGTATTACCGCCGGCCCATTCTGTCAGGGCAGCCACAGGGTGATCAGCAAAATACGTCGTGCTACTTCCCGCCGTGATAAAGTCGCATTTCGCAGCGTCATAGTTCTGTCCCTGGTAGCAAACCGCCGCAGGTGGAGCTGGCTTCAAGAGAGCTCCTCCGAGCGTCTTGTTGAGCTTCGTCCATTCATCGGCTGTCGGCCATCCCGCATCGCTGGGCCCGACCTTGCACTTGGGCCCTGTGTACGTCGAATTGGCGCCCGAAGTGTTTCCGAAATCGATGTCCGGGTAGGCAAGCGTTTCGTTCCTATTCAGCTGCACCTTTTCCCAGTTGAAGTTCGTAGATGCGGCAGTGGAAGCCAAGAGCAACCAGCGGAGAAAGCGAAGCATCATGGCGTCAACTTAGGCGTTGCGCCCAAATCGCGCAATATTCCCGGTAGAGTTGGCCCATAGCTCCACGCGTAGTTATGGCGCCAACACGATATATACTATTGTATGGTCGCCTCGGGCTCATTCCGCGCCGCTCATCTGTGTCCCGTGCGGGTGGCAGGCAGTTGGTAGCATCTGAAATGAACTGTGCATTTTTTAGCAGAGACGAACAGGGTACCGGCGACTTCGTACCCAATATCCGCTTGGAAACCTGAAAGGATAGTAGTACAATAGCCAATGCACGGCTCTTCGCAAGGGGGAGGGGGTGGCGCCAAGATAAATTATGAGGGGAGCCAAATTGCGAAGGATTACGAGGGGCATTGAAGCCCCAGTGTGCCAGCGGCGAGGGCGGCGGCCCTGCATTTTGCAAACCCGGCAATGAGCCTCAGAGTTAGGCGGCCCCAACTCAGCCGCTAAGAGTCTAGGCCATAGGACAACAGGCTGCAAACAGACGGCGAGGTGGGATGTTGAAATAGCCAGGCTGATGGTACTGGAGCAGTGGCCCTCCGCTTTAGGTAACTCGTGCTCCAAATGCACGCGAAAGGTCTCGATGCACGGGTTCAGATTGGACAGTGGCTAAATGGCGGAATTTTCCCGGTATTTGGATAGACTCTAGTCGACAACACCCACTGGGATAAGCCCGTTTAGCAGGTTTCACGTGATCCCCTGGACAAGTCAATATATCCTTCATCTATTAAACTCTGCCTTTCCGGCGGGACGGTGCCGCCAAGCCTGGTGGTAGAGAGACAAACTTCAGCAAAGTGGCCCGGTGGTAGATTTGGTCTCCTGGGAAGCCAAGCGAGGGTGGGTTCGAGTCCGAAAACATAATTCTTTAATTTGGGTATCATACGCAACGATGCTTCTAATGATACTGAATAGGGGTACTCAAAGCCATCTCCGATGCCCGGTGTTTGAGATCATCGTATGCCTGCTTGACTCGCCAAAAGACTTCCAACGACGGTAAAGGAAAGGATCGGGGAGATGACGTAGGAGATCTGTGAGCAACGTCAGCGCGACTCAAAGCAGAAGGTGAAAATGGCCTACCGTAAGAAGCTTTGCGATGTTAATCTCATCCTCCGGCTCTCCGTCGCTGACCTGGATCAGTGTAATGAGTTTCATCGCAGGAGGCCCAGTAGGCATCAGCATCATTGCAAACCAGAGCATTGGATCTGTCCCGAGCAGCTCGGTCCTGGTCGCGATAGTGTAGATAAATGAGATTGACGCTATCGGCCACAGAACAAAGCGCACGATAAGGATGAAGCTGACCGTCAGCCACGGGAGCTTAACCCGGTCGGTTTGGTTCTCTTTGAGACCCTTCATGGCCGTGTAGAGCGAGACTCCAGCGACAACGACAGGCAGCGGCACAAAGAGAGAGCCGATGTTTTTCAGAGAGGCCGTAAGCCATGCGGTAAAGATTCCTCCATCCTCGGTGCTCGAGAAAAAGGCCCGGTGAAGGGATGGGATGAGGCCAATGATAGCACCAAAAACAGCTCCGAGAAGAGGGGCGTTGAAAAAGTCGGAGATGAACAAAAGCCACCATTTCGTCCGCGGGCTGAGCTTCTGCCATCGGCTCTTTGGTACCACAGAAGCCCTGCGATCGAAGTCAGGCCCTGGGTTGAAGATAGATCGCCTACGATTGGACGGCAGAAGAGTTCCAGAGGAGGAAAACGGATGGTTGAACTGGACGCCGGAGCTGCGGCTGCCGAGTAGCCCAGTCTCCTCGCTCGCCTCGTCGTCGGCATCAACAGATAGCCCGTCATCCTCCTTGTAGTCCTCGGGCTCTGGGGGGTGCTCCGTATCGATCAGGCGAGGTCCCACGGCGAAGGTGAGGCAGCTGGACACGGTTGCAAAAACGAGGAAGTATGACTTGGCGCGCTCGATTGCCTCTCTGGTGGTCTCATCCGTCACGACCAGCGCTTTCAGGATTCCCGTGTCGTCCAGCGCAGTAACAAGCAGCAGAGGATAGCTGGTCGTGTTGTTGAACATGATTGCCACGGTGACCCAGTCGGGCATGCCCAAGCCGAGGTGCGCCGTGATGCCGATGATGAAGGAGAGGACATGGCAGACGATGGCCCAGAGGAGGATGACGAGGTACCGACTGGCCGAGCCGGCGTGCAGCTCAGAGCCGATCTTGGTGAAAAGCAGCGCGGGCAGGAACATGCGAACACATATCTTCGAGATGGCCTTGGTGTTGGCGTGATTCAGGAGCCCGAGCCATGCTGCAAGGCCGCCGTAGGATATGACCAGGAGCACCGAGAGACTGGCTTGGATTGCGGAGAGGAAGGACTCGAGCAGACCGGCGGGCGCCATTCTGATTATCGGTCGCTGCAGCGTTTAGGGAGGCGATAGGAAACGATAAACAAAGCAATTGAGGTTCTAGGACGGGTGCTACGTCGTGCTCGGAGGCTCGCTTCAAGTCCCACAAAAGGGGCCACAGAAGTCAAAGATGCAAAGCAAACTGTTGTCTTGGGTGCCGCACCCAATTTTGAAGCGACGCAAATGCCGCAGGATGCCCGCCCAGAGAATGACGAAGTCTTCGGGGAAATGGCGCCTGCTGCAAAAAGCGCCACTGGAAGGTGGGGGTGGGGTAATTCGACCTTCGAAGAGCGTTCCTGCTGCTGCTGCTGCTGCAACTGCAGCTTTTGCCCGATGAAGAAACGCATTGTTTTGTGCATGCTTCCCCTCATTTCGATGCTGCTAAAACATGACATTCAATTGCCTTCAACGTTTTACGATAACAATCGCGTTGTGAGACATTCTTGCTAGCGTGGGGGTCGCGCGAGATGACGTCATGGGTCCTTCTGTCTCTCTGCCAACCTCACAGGGTCGCGATGTTGACGTTGACAGATACGCAAGGGATACAAGCAATTCGCGGAATTCCCAATATCCAAGATGTCTTGAACTTCATCTTAACAGCTGCTACTGGTGAAGAACCCACTCCCTACGACCATCAACACCTACCCAACGGCTTCCTCAAGTCCAGCCCACTGCGACCGTACCATCCGACTCCCAGCACCGCTCAAGCGGCCCCCAAAAGCTCCTTGAACACCTCAACCAGCTCCGTCTTGCCCTTACGGACCTCACCAGTCGGCTCCGGGTCCCGCTCAATGATACCACCGGGGAGAAACCCGAGCGTCATCTCAGCATACTTCTGGGCCCTCACCGGGCCAAGGAAGGTTCCGAAGAACTCAACCAGGCCCTCCCTCTCAATCGGGCGCAGTTCAACCGTCGGCTTCCCCGCGGCCTGCGCCCATGCGTACTGCACGTCAATCGAAGAGTAGTTCCTTGGGCCGTGCAGCTCGAAGATATACGGGGTTGTCTTCAGGGCGCTGGTGGAGAGGATTTCTCCGGCGCAGGTCTCGCCGATGTCCTGGCTTGCGACCTGTAGTATCACAAATTAGCTTGGGGGTTGAACTTCGAAGTGGACAGCAGGACAACTCACATGCGGCCAGGCAAAGTCCACCGGCGTGACGGACGTGTAGAGGAACGACTCCTTCGTGACCGTCGCGATGGAAGACGCCCAGTTCTCCATGAAGTAGCTAGCGCGGACGAATACCACCTCTGAAGCAGCATCGCGGAGGACGACCTCCGACGTGTGGTTGGTTAGGATCTCGCCCTTCGACATGTCAGTTCTTACTTCCACATGGACTCCGCGAGCGTAACTCACCGTGCCATGGTCGTACTGCGCCCCCACGCTCGACAGATGAACCAGCTTCTTGATCGAGGTGGCTTTGCGGATCGCGGCCTTCACATTCTCCGACACAGTCTTGGTGTACTCAACACTGTCTCTCTCATCGTAAACAGGCGGCTGCACCATGAAGATTGCATCCGAGCCAGAGAAGTCCAGCGACGCAGCATTTTCAATATCGCCCTGCACGGCCTCGAAGCGCGGGCTCGTCTTGAACTCGTCGGGGACCCGGCTCAGATCGCGGTAAACGCCTCTAACGGTGGGGGCCGAAGCATCAGCTAGGAGGTGCCGGATCGTCGCTTGGGCGGTCCGGGGGGAAGCGGGGACCACGGTGATGTGCATTTTGGTACACGCAGTTGATGATTGGTGGATCGGGCTGACGGTGTGTTAATATCGGAATGCGGGGCTGGATTGAACACCACGGGACCTGCTGCTTATGGGCTTGGAGATATTGCTCTGAGAAGCTCAAAACACTGGAATCCATCATGATATTTATGTATTGTCTCGAAATTCCACGACATTCAAAATTCCACGTCTCCATTCCAGCGAACCTGACAAAGAGCGCAGATTCATAAGCGTTCGCTGTCCGGAGCAACTCGTCGCCGGCCGGCGTCGTCAGTGGCGCCGAGCCAAGACAGTATTACGTACCGCGCCGAGCACACTGGCGTCAAACCACAGGCTATCGTGTTGTGGGGGCTGATTCGAGCATACGTATCTACCGTGAAAATAATCTTGAGAACGGGCGTGTCAAAGCGCGGCGACGTAGTAAACTCGGAGGCCCCAGCAACTTGAGATCGAGGTAAGCTATCCTTTGAGATGGTGTCAAGACGCGGCATTTCCAATGAGGCGACCAAGACAGCCGCAAAAACGCCGGCCTCAAGCTGAATGTGACACCTCATCCAATGGCGGAGGGATAGTCAGAAATCAGCGCAGTAGATGCTGTCGTTGACGCATCCGCCAGTCAGTCTTGCGAATACCTTCACCGAAAACTTGACACCATGACACCAAATTCGTTGAATGCCCTCTCTGACTAGAATATGGCACAGGATGCATCCACATCGAACTTTGAAGCCGGGCCGCAGCGCCATAAGCCGAGCAGGCCAAGACACGGCTTCGAGTTGCACAGGCAGCTGCCGTCGCCCAATCCAATCCCGGGAGAATCCAGTCGCCTAATTGCGGTGCGTCCGGTAGGTATTATCTGGTATTATTTTCGGCAGGTTTTGCGGTGGGGCTTGTATGGCTCACTTACGCACGCGCATATCGGCACCGAAAAGGGTTAGAGAGTGCGTGCAGGTCGTGTTTTGACAGCGCGAATATCGCGCGTGTCAACGGTGACGTGGAGGTGTACGCACGACGCCAAACTCGAAAGGACAACAAAATATCATTTGTAGGGTATCTAACCTGCCAACCTCTTGGTCTATTACCAATGAAAGTGCGTGAGCGTCAAGTGTCGCACCTTCAGGGGCTTACCCTGGAATTAGAAACAGTCCACGTTTTTGCTCCATAATCCGTGACGCCGCGCTAAATAAAACCCAAAAGCGAAAGTCTTAGCAGAGGCGATGGTGTCCAGCACGCCCTCCCATCTGCCTTTTTACCTTGCTGACCCATACGCAGACCCATACTCGATATCATATCGTACGGTCTTCTTTATCCCGCCTCCTTGGTGTTCGAGGATTATATCCTCAGAGCTGGTTTCATCTCTCCCCAGCTTGCTGCTAACGGCCACCTTCCGGTCCACACCGTGGACTCTGGACCAAGCGCTCTTGTTCCCCCATGAACCGCCTGCAGTAGCCCCTGAGTGATGTTCATCGACGCGGTGCCGCACGAGCGACGTTCCGCGGAACACACTTGGGAACATCCTCGCCAGAACCACCCGAACGGACGGGAGGCAGGCGCAAACTATGGCCAAATTGAACTCGATGATTGTCCAGAGCGTCCCCTCCAAGGCAAAGGTCGGGTCTTTCGAAGAGGGTGTGACGATAAGAGCGTGTAGGCGTACCGAGGAGACGGTAACAATGAAGACGCCAATTCCAAAGACTGGGATCAGAGACAATTTCTGGCCGAGCGGGAGTTGAAGGCCCCAGACCAATGGCAGCGGGAGGCCTAAAACGATGAGGTCGGTGGCGAGGGCAATAGCCCCGTTGAAGACGAAAAACATGGGCAGATTGATGCATGTCCCAGGCTCTTCGTCCCCAAGCCATGCCTTTTTGATAGGGCGGCACTGCAGGATGCTGACAATGGTGGTGGTGACGAGGTAAGTCAGCAGGAAGCCGATGGTGGCGTACGAGATCTTCTTGAACCAGGCGATGTGGTGGAAAATGCGGACGTAGAATAGGATAAGGGATATCTTGGTGGCCTGCAAGGAGAACTTGTACATCATCTGCACAAGCCAAAAGGCACGCAACACGAAGACGCTGTCCGTTGGGCTGAGGACTTCGATATGAAGCCCAAAACCACGTTGGACCATGACAAGGAAAGCTGTGTTCACGCCGAGAGCGAACAGCTAAGGGAAGGGAGTCAGCCATAAGCAGGAGAGGTTGCTGAAATGTGTAAACATACAAAGCCCACGAGAAGAACCCAGTCTTCGGTCGCAAATCCAGTCATGACCCGTCGAGCCCAGGTCCGCATGGCGAAGAGCACGATAGTCATAGGAGCGAGAACCAGTACGGAGATCGTGACCCAGTGGGAGCGGTTCTCCTGGGCCCATCCGGGGTAATGGGTATCCTCAGCCGCCATGGTGATATTGGTGTTGTTCGCCATCGTTGTGGTGAGCGTGGTTCGGGTGGAGTTCGTAGTCGGTTACTCTTGTGTCAACAGTAGACCGGTGCGAGCAGCGCTCCGCCGGCCAAGAAATGTACTTCAGTGAGCGTTCGGCGACATGAGTGAGTAAAAGAGGATCACCAGACATGACGAGCACGTCGAGAGGCGCGACCATGGTTGTTAATATGGGCAGATGGGCAGCGGAAGGACGTGTAGATTGCGCCTCGTTAGCTTTCCTTCGGCGCGCATGCGTTCATGTTGGACCAGGGGGAGGGTAGGGGTGCGCATGTCTTTCGAACGGGCTCCGCCATGCCCTGGCAATGCGGCCCCGGAATGTCTGTGTGGCAGGCAATTGGCCCGGGAAGAGAGCACCTGGGGTAGCCGAGGGGCTAAATGCTGCGCTGTTTGCTCGTCCCGCGTCTCGTCCCGGTTTGCCAACTCTATCCGCTGACCTGGATATCCGCTTGACAGGCTAGGACGGCTGGCAGGCCATTCGCCTCCGCCGAGACTGGGCCGGCAAGCGAAAGCCGTGTGGCAGCTCCGCCGTCCTATCACCGTTGTAGGCTCGCTCGCTCGCTTCTGCGTTGCATCGGTCTCATACTGGTGCCATCCACGAAGCTGGGCGCGCAATGCGACCACGAGGCGCAGTGGGGCCGACCGGCGGCGCGGACAGGAGCGATGCGACCGTTCTGGCCGGAGCCTCGAGCGGCGGCGGAGGGAGTCCGTTTCTGAGAATTAGTGGAAGCGACTGGCACAGCGCCCACCGGAGCGTGGGGTGCGGTGCGCAATGTGGCGCGCAACGATACTGCGGCGGGGAACCGGACAGAGATGCTCAAGACATGGGTGGTGCAACCTCGAGAAGAGAAAACTGGAACCATGGGAGCGGGGTTACATCACTTGCCTGAACAGAGACAGAAGGATTTCGCAGACCATGGTTCGATGTCTAGACTCGCTCCTTCCTTGGAGCACACGACAAACACCAAACACTTCCTCGACACCGGGGAACTCGACAGCTCTTGCCGTCCAGTGCAGGCGCAAAGTGCTGCATCTTCTGTCCGGTAAATGCCTCGGATTTCTGCAGTGCACCGCGTTGAACAAGCGATACATTCATTGATTGAATGACAGCCCTAATGTCCCCAGCGTCGTACGCGCGCTTCGGCAACATCCCAAATGCAAGGAGACGGTTCTAAATGCAGGTCCAGCCAAGCAAACACTGCTTTTGCCGTGGCTAAAGTCGATCTTCCATCAATCATTGCAATCTTCCATTTCCAAAGTTCCCAACGGACCGTTCCTGCTATTAGCACCTACATAAGCGTCCCCAGAGATGCAATGCACGCGAAGATCAGTTCCTTATGAGGTTGGCAAACCTTCATCTGGCTGATGAGTTGATGAGCTGATGAGAGAGGTTCAGCCGGAGAGAATTCGACCTGGCGCAGCCTGGGGCAAGCGGCGGACCGCTGAAAGATCGCCGAGCGAAGCACCCAACTGCTGCAATGGCGTGTCAACTGCGCGCAAACCTGCAGCTACAAAGTAGGTCAAGATGATGCCGTCTCCTAGTCCCGGGCCCCCGAACTGCCAGTTGAGGGCTGCAGCGATAGACGAGCCTCATCTCGCGACTGAGGACGTCCCCGCACAGACAGAACTGCGGTAACATGCATGCGCTTCTTGTTCCTGGCGGAACATGTTTCCAGAAGCTTAGGTGTGCTTGGACCCCTAAAGCATTGGATAGGATGTGGCCATTCGTTCTGCCTACCTACGTACCTAGTTGGTTGAGGTGCCTTGATAGGTTTTCCGTCTGTTCCAGGGTGTATCTCGAGGGGGTCGGGCCACTCCCTCCCTGTACTGGGGATGCGGGCTGTAAAAAGAAGGCCATGGAATGCGGCACAGGGTCGCATAGAGCCCCCTTCTTGGACACGTGCGGTTATGTGCCGCCGTTGCGCTACCCCCCAGGCGCAGCAAACAGTTGGTTGATGCAGATTCATTCGTCCCTTTTCCGGAGAAAGCTGACGACATCAGCACCACAGCCAACCTGAACGTCCGATCACTCACACATGAAACAAATTAGCCACGATCTCGCCACATCGAAAGAGCTGAAGACACCGGCTGAAAGTTCGAGTCGCGCGGAGACTCCGACGCTGCTGTTGTTTCGCGGTGCCTCAGACCATGACCAAAGGGTTGAGGCCTGCAAGCTCGATAGCACGCTACTGACACCGTTGCAACGCTAGCTACGATGCAAATCCTACTGGTAACCCAAAATGAGCACGCACGCACGGCCTATCACTTGCAGAGGCCAAACAATAGCATCATTCGGCCAGGAAGTTGCTGTCTCAAAAGTACCGTTGAAATTGCGACTTCTAGAATCGGTCGGTTGAACTCGCCAGATACTATCACACCCGTCCGAAGGATGCACATTTGCCTCGACAGCCATCCGGACCGGGGAACAAAGTATTGTCAAGAAATAGAGGTCTACTGACTTCCGCTACAAGGTGAGTCTGCTTCCCCTGAATCCCCTCCGTCCGACCCGTGATCAATTTACGTAGGAGCCAACAAACCCCAGCGACGGCTTTTGATTGGAGCTCTTGAAGCCGGGGAAGGTGGCAATTGATGGGGAAAACACCCACTAATCCAGGTTGGAGCACCATTACCAAATCGTGGGGTTGCGCCGATTCTGTACTCGTGTGCGCCACATGTTTGGTCTAGATTGGAGATCCCCTGGATTGAAGCAGATTGGCTCTCTCGAGCGAACTACTCTCTCGACCCGGACTTTCCCCAGTCCACTGTGCCTCCCGCCCTATCCGAGCAGCGCATCGATCTTTGCCGTGATATCGATCATTGGAAACGACGTCTTGTTCCCGGCCACAGTTCCAACCACAATCGGGTCGCCGAACCAGTCGGTGACCGCGTAGATTTTCTCTCCAATCTGCACGACCGACGTGGTGAGTGCCCCTGTTGGAAGGCTGGGATCCATGGGGATGAGTCCGAGGTACTCGGCGGACTTCCAGGCTGCATCTCGAGAGCGCAAGACCGACACACCGCGGCCATTCTCGGCGACTAACAGCACCTTCCCATCAAACTTGAGCGGCAGTCGGATGGCATCTCCTCCAGTGATGGCTGCCTCAGGTGCATGCGGCACGGCGACCGGCGTGCCTTTGGCGGCGGTTGCATCGAAGCGAAACAGCTTCCCCAGTCGACTATCCAGTGTGATTATTGTGTCTCCGTGGGATGCTATCCCTGAGTATCCGCGCACGGTGTGGTTGATGCTCTCGGGCAGATACCATGGGACGACGGCTGTCCCCTTCGGATCAACCTTGAGGATCGAGGCGGGGAACGTGCCGCAGAAGAAAGTATTCCCTGCTGCATCGTGCGTGATGTCGTTGAATCCGCCGTACAAACCCTGGGCGGTCTGGGTGATATTGAGGCTCCAGAGGAAGGTTTTTGTCCGAGGGTTGTATTTCTTGATGATGTTGTCGCCGCTGATGTTGGCCCCGGCTGTTTCAAAGGCGTTCCCCTGGCCGACGATCACCGTGGCGAGGCCCGTGTACTTGTCCCATGCTACGCCACCGACGTGGAACTGCTTCACAAGAGTGTTACCGGGGAAGGAGATTACGTCCAAGTGGTCCTTGTAAGGATCATAAACGCCGAAGCTAGCGTTGAACAGGATTCTATTTCAATTTTAGTTTCGCACCGACCTCCTTCAACAAGAGCTCAATAGAATTAGAAGACAACGCACCCGATATACACCTGGCACAACTTTGCATCCCAGTCCATGTTCTCTGGATACAGTTGGTAGGCGTTGATGTTGAAATTCCCCTTTTCAAACGGCGGGCATTCGGATCCCCGCGCCGACAACGCGAACGCATCTGTAGTCCCGACACTGACAACCGGCGGGAAAAGTGCGCGCCCGCCCACTTTAGCGGCCAGCAATGATGCGGCGCAGAGGAAATTATCGCGTCGCATTTTTCTTTCGAATTTTTGTTTGCGCGCCTGTTCTGTTGGTGACTCGATGTCGAAGCGTGCCTTGGACCAAGAAAACTAGTTCTAGGGTAAAGGTTGAAACCATCACCTCCTGTTTGTTATTTTCTCATAATACCACCTACTGACATGAGACACAGACATTGCATGCTGCACAAGGACAGCGCGCATCCCCTCACCCGAAGGAATATGCCGTGTCACCTATACTGGTCGCTATCACCACATTGATCAGTAAGTTAGGTACTACCTAGAGGTAGGTGAGAATCCGCCGCCCGCCGGCCCGCCCGGAACCACGTCCGATGCCTGTGGAGACTGTCGATCGTTGCCTTCCGGCGGGATATGGCGCTGGTTGAGTTCCCCCACACGGAAACAGGTTGCACTGCCGTGCCGCTTCCAGCCAAAAGGAGAGCCGTTCTTGGCGTTGGGCCAATAAGGTGGTCGCGGCTCGTTTGGGCGCTGCAGTGGGTGAGATTTGCGTGGTAGTGGGTCGCGCTGATAGTAAGCTGAGGGGTCTGGTTGCCGAAATCTGAGTCCGAGGTATGTGCGAGTCTTGATGGAAAAGAGCGGATGCATGGGCTGTTTGCGCTGCGTGGACGTCAACAGGAGTTGAGTGTGTCCGAATAGGTGGTTGGAGCTTTAAATACGGAGAACGCCGCCTCCTTGTTTGGGAACGAGACTGGGCGGTGTTTGATGTTCAAATTGAAGCTGCCAATGGACAGTGGTCCATAGAGATGGCGTACGTCTTCGCGGCTGTGTATCGCGCTATAGGGTACGCGACATTTTGAAGGACGCCACTAACAGCGGCAGTGGTGTTATTCCCCCACGTGGTCATCCAGCAAAACCACTAGCGCGGGCACCGCAAATCTATATGGCAGAATGTTACTGTGTTTATCCCCGCTAACAGTTTCACTGCATATTTGACAACGTTGATGGTAGTGCGCGCTATAGCCATCCAGACAGATCTGGCTGTGTGGGAGACAGCCGCCAACTCGTCTGCCCCCACCCACCCGAGAATAGCTTGCTCCCGCTCGTGAAGATGCAGAGCTACTCCCGGTGTGGAACGCACAGCGACAGCCCAGCGAATGGTGTGTTGACCGAACAGGTGCCGGTCAAGAAATCAACGATTGAGGCAGCGACGTCGGAAGACAACCACATTCCCGGTGCGGGGACACTGCAGGTGTCGAGAATGTGCGTCTCGGGTAACTCCGGTGGCTGTCGTTTAGCTATGGTAATTGGACGACGTTGACGCAAGACACCACAGTTGCATGAGGTCAATTGCTCCTCCATAATAATCCCGCGGCTAGGAATATCAATTCAACTTCAACGTCCTACTTAATGAGGTTAGGTGCGCCACTCGTGATCGTGCGCTCATCCGAAGCTGCCATGATGTATTCGCCGAGCACATTCAACTGTCGTGCCCTCCTGGCACTTGCCCTAGGCCTGTATGGGTGGGCATCGTGCACGACGGTGACCAACGATACGAGCATGGCAGCCGGCAGGACTTTCGACTATATCATCGCTGGAGCCGGCCTTAGCGGCCTTACGGTTGGCAATAAGCTCAGCGGCAAAGGATACTCGGTGCTCATCATCGAAGCTGGTCCGGATGCATCGGGGAATCCGGAGGTGTACGATGCTGAGGGTCGCAAATTCGGCTCGAATACATGTAACTGGAAGTACCCAGCCTATGGCGATGATGGTAAGCTGTTGACATGGAAGATCGACAGCGGCGCTTGTATCGGAGGAAGCACCTCAAGTGAGTCTCTCTAGACATGAGTTGTGAGATGTGATGGTTAACATCGAGCAGTCAACGGGATGCTCTGGTATCGACCGTCGGTTGCTGAACTGGACAAGCTTGAAACCCTTGGAAACCCGGGGTGGAACTGGGACAGCCTTGAGCCATATATGGTGGCGGCCGAAAGGAACATACCGCCAGACGCAACTCAAGTAGCACAAGGCGCAGGCCTGGACCCTGGCGTGCATGGCCACAACGGATTTGTCAACACATCCTTCGCGGTGAGTGTCTCCTAGAGTGACAAAAAACCCCAGCATCTGACTTTCAGACGGGCAGACGCCGCTGCGAATCCCGGGAGCAGTTGCCCTTTATAAGAAGGCTCTTCCCATCGCCTTTCCCGGCCTTGCCGTCGGCAATGACTTGTCGAATAGGGCGAAGGTATCCGCGGCATCCACCATGTCCACGATATGGTATGACCCAGTGACGGGCAAGAACCGTCGCTCTTCGGCTGCAGATGGCTATCTCTGGGCACCGAGTCAGCAACGCCCAAAGTTCACAGTCCTCGCAACACACAAGGTCGATAAAGTTTTGTTTGGCAACGACACCACCGCCACGGGGGTTTTGTTTTTACCATCCGACGGGAGTGTCCTACCGGCAAACAGTTTCAAAGCCTTCGCAACAAAGGGGGTTATCTTGTCGGCGGGATCACTCGCATCGGCCCCTATCTTGGAGAGATCAGGGATTGGAAAGCCTAGTGTGTTGAAGTCTGCTGGCATCAAACAGCTTGTCGATCTGCTGGGTGTTGGCACAAACCTCAACGTAAGACCTCTCTCCATTTCCGGTACTGAAACAACCCCGTGTTTAACATGAGTGTGCAGGACCAACCCGGGACAGCAACTTATGCCCTTGTGTCGACAGCGTATCAAAATGACACATCCATCATCGACAACAGGAGTCTCTTCGGACCTGCAGTCTCCCTGGTCAACATCGACGAGCTTTGGCCCCTGACAGCGGCATCACATGTCCTCGACATCGCCTCGGCTAAGAGTCTTCGCTCCCGAGCTCAAAGTCTTGTTGACATTGGAGCAGCCGTCAACATCAACGGTGCCGAGGCGATTCTCAACGCCACCATCGACCTCATCACCACGCATCGAAGTGAGTCAGCTGTCCACCTTCTAGACTGCCAGTGACGGACGCGACCGCTGATCACTGACCACCCCCATTTCCGCAGTCCCCATCGTCGAATTCCTCGGCGAAAGCGGCGGCACCAGCCTTACCGCCGCCTTCTGGCCCCTGATGCCCCTCTCGCGAGGACACGTGCACATCAACTCCTCCAACCCCCTCGACCACCCGATCACCACGCCTCGGCTCCTCGAAGACCCCTTCGACGTCGCCATTGCCGTCGCTGCCGCAAGAGCTTCTCGCGCTGTGTTTGCCGCTGCGCCCTTCAAGGATGTCGTCACTGACGCGTACTACAACCCTCCCATTGGACCGAATGGCACTGATGCGGAGTACCTCGCGTATTATCGGCAGAGCATGTTTGGGGCGAGTCATTGGGTGGGCGCGACGTCGATGTTGCCGAGAGATCTTGGGGGTGTAGTGGATCCTGAGTTGCGGTAGGTTCTCTTTTTGTTGTGCAGTGCATTCCGTCATTCTGTTCAAGTGCACATTGAAAGGGGAAGAGGAAGACCAAATGCTGATGAACGTGTCGCAGGGTGTATGGCACCAAGAAGTTGCATGTCGTTGATGCAGGCATCTTGCCGTTTCAGGTCACGGCGCATATGATGTCGACACTGTATGCCGTCGCAGGCAGAGCTGCGGACGTGATTTTGGCTTGCCAGGAGGAGTGATGCGCCGCGGCGAAGGCCCAAATTATGTGGAGTCGGTGAACTTCATTTGCAGGGTTGGAGATTTTGTGCATTTCATTCGGCGTGCACAAGTTGCTTTTTCTGCTCGGAGCTGTGCCTCGCGCCTGCCGCTTGGAAGCTCGAAGTTAAAAGCGGAGTCGGTCTCGAACCTGTTGGAACTTTTGCGCGTCGAGTCTCTGATCCCCTGTGTTGAAGCCGCAACTGTTGCCCCATGTTCAGCGGAAGGCTTTGTTTCCGGTCGAGAGTCTCAGAACCGGTGAGAACCAACCTGTCGGGACAGAACCCCCCGGATTTCGGCGATCTGCCCAGTGCTCTGCAGGAATTTCCTGCCTTGGCTAGCGCCAGATAAACCCCATGGTACCACAGCAGGGTTGGTCGGCTTTGTCACCCAACGAGCGAACACCACCTTGCGATCCTAGCCACGGCTTTTCCCGTGGGCTTGCCGTTGCATCTCGCAATTGGCTTGCGCCTTCTGTGGGCTTGCATGCTGCTTCGCGCTTAGGCGCTTTTGCATCAAGTTGGCGTGCGACATGGCCCGGGGTTTCCCAGAATCGCGGCCCGCCCTCATGCGGTAAAGCCTGGAATACCGGGACCATTCCCTCCCGCTCCCATTGCCAGGTTCCCTCTTCCCAAGCACACAGCATCGACATGGATGACAGAACTGAAAATCCTTCGCAATCGCCGTCACGCCCGGTGGAGGAGCCCAGTGCCAGTGTGCTCGAATCTGATGCTCAGCCGCAGCCGCCCGTTGATGTGTGTTCCTCCAGATCTCTGATCTGCAGCTTTCCCGACCGCTAACGCGACTCCTTTTGTCCCAGCCGGAGCCCGACGATTTCAGCGACCATGATGGAGATTCAGCATATACGGTAATAGGGACTCTATAAGCGACACAACCCCCTCGCACGCAGCTGCTGATTGCTTTGCCACTAGTCGATCCCCAGCACGTCGTGGTCTCTGACGTCGAGCATTATGAGGGTCCGCGAGAGGCACGGGAGAATCTACCACCCTTCCGCCGACTACGTCCTTCCCAATGATGAGCAAGAGAGCGACCGTCTAGATGTTCAGCACCACATGTTCCTTTTGACATACGACGGTGATATCTGTGCCTGCCCGGCGGCAAGGGCTGGGGATACCCCTTTTCGATGCGTCCTCGACATCGGCACAGGCACTGGCATCTGGGCGATAGACTTTGGTCTGTTACTTCCTCGTTCAATCATCGCATCTATTGTGCTGACAAACAAACAGCCGACCAACATCCCGAGTCTAAGGTCATTGGCATCGACCTGAGCCCAATTCAGCCCATGTTGCAAGTTGATTTCACCAACCGATCCCAAGAGATCGCTACGGAACGCCCTTCGGAGCTAACCTTCAATTATGATAGCGTCCCGCCGAATCTGAGATTCTACGTTGACAACGTCGAGTTGCCGTGGACCTTTTCCGAGACGTTTGACTTCATTCACTGCCGGATGATGACGGGCGCCATCAAGGATTGGCCGAAGCTCTTTGAGAACTGCTTCCAGTATGTCTTTCAGATTCTTTTACTGGACCCACTGTCCGAAGTTTCCATTCTGATTCTCGCTGCCTATCTAGAAATATGGCCCCTGGGGGTTGGATCGAGCTCGCCGACTTTGTCTTCCCCGCCCTGAGCGATGATGGCACACTAGCTGAAGACGCGGCGCTCGCAAAATGGTGTCGACACGCACTAGAAGCCGGTAAGGCCATAAGGAGCCCCTTGGACTCAGCCAAGCTTTATGGTTATCAGCTTCGTGATGCTGGGTTTGTGAACGTCGTCGAGAAACGGTACAAGTGGCCGCAATGTGCGTGGTCAAATGTTGGGAAGTATCAGGAGCTTGGTAAGTCGAGTCTTTTTCTTGGTGTATTACTTTGTATTACTCTGGCTAGACTTCGCCCTGCTGAAAGATCGTGCCTACCTCTAGGTCTATTTGCCGATGCAAACTTCTCGGATGGGCTATACGGGATGAGTGTCGAAGCTTTTACTCGGGTACTGGGGTGGACCGCGGAGCAGGTCCAGGTGTTTCTCGTTGATGTGAGGAAAGATATAAGAAACCGACGGATCCACGCTTATTGGCCAGTGTGAGTTGATGTGTCGTGGCAACTACCATGGAGAAACCTGTACTAATAGCTGGCGTTTTCCAGGCACGTTGTGTATGCCCAAAAGCCGGGGATATCGAGTCAGGAGGGAACTTGACACCACGTGCTGTCATTTTGTGGTGACTTGTTTTCAGCGGCTATATCTGAATACTTAACGTTTCTCTAGGTACCTTGATGAGTTTTATGACATGATACACAACTTGAATGAGTAAAATTCTGGCCCATCTACGAGCGCAACCCTAAGCTGGAAAAGATGAGCATTGACTGCGTGACTTGTTGGATTTTGCCTGACAGTACCTTAGTTACTGGCCCAAAATGGGCGGTGTGCCTTCGGGGTCAAGCGTTTCTGAGCCGGTTGACTTGGGACATTCGTGCGTTGAATTTTAGCGTGCCTCACTACAGCTACCGTTTAATACTAGGTGCCCAACGGGTCACTAAGCCGGATATAATTCCCCACCCGACGTCCCACCTCGAGCTGTCCGCCCCCGACTGTGACACGCTAAGGTCGAAGTTCAACGGGGGTGCTCAACCTCTGACGAGGAAAGGAGCACTGTCATTCACCACCCACTGCAATCAATACGGTTGTCGGCGTTTCTTATCCTTGGGATGCTATTGGCCAGCGGTGCTCCTCGGGATAGCTGGCAGGCAACAGTGGCTTGTCAAGACGCGAAATTTCTGGACCCAACAGTTGCCATCAAAATCGCGGTATTCTACTCATCTACTTTACCTAAGAAGAGCGTCAACCCGGCCGTCTCCCTAGAGACCGTGGAAATGACATTTTACTCCTACGATGGTTTGCCCCTGGGGCACGCGATCCGCCTGATTCAGTTGCTGCCCGATCCGCTGCAGCCATTGCGCTCTCTCCTACACCTGGGGCTCCGCCGTTGTCTCGGACACCGACGAAGAGGATGGCGACCAAGAGCCTCCTGCTATGTGTTCCGTCATGTATGATGGGAAGCTGCTCAGCATCACGGAAAGTACCGTTGACTTCCTTTGCTATGCTGCAAAAGAGAAACTCTTCGGGACCAGTTCTTGAGGTTCAAAGACGCCAACAGCACTGATCCAGGCCTCGTTGCGAACTTTGGCGAGACTGTTTGCTCAACGTGGAGAGACGATCACTTGCAGTTCTTCTACTTTTTGGCACAGAGGCGCTGGTTTTTGCGGGGTTGGGTGGTGCAGGAAGTCATCCTGAAGTCTGTTAAGCGCAGCCATGATGTTGTGATGGTCTTGGGGTTGTTTGCGACGCCCTGGAGGGCCCTATGCCGATTTATAACGTCCCTATCCCATCTCGGCTCGAAACGTGCCCTCAAAAAACGCTTCCAAACTCATCCCACTGCAAAAAAATACGCGACGCGAATCTTGGAAGTACTTGGGCGCAACTCCAGCCTAGAGGGCACGGCAAGGGACATCAAAGACGGCCTTCGAGGGGCAGGCTGGGTCCGCGCAAGGCATGGACACATGACGGAGACCGAGTACGTCCACGCGATAATGTCCAGCATTATGAACCAACTACGCGGCCGGAAGTTTACTGATAAACGGGACTTCATCTACGGATATCACAGTCTGGTCTCTGCGTTCCTACCACCCGGGGTCGCTCATCCACTCGGGACGCCCGACTGTCAGCTCTCCGAGGTAGAGGTACAAATCCGGGCCGCATGGAGCATCCTGACAAACATGCCGCACCTGGAGCTCCTCGCTTTGGTTGAAGATGCTTCTACCAAGCGTTTCAAGGAACTTCCTTCGTGGGTGCCCGACTTCACCTCCCTCAGACCCAACCCATTCTTGATGCTACGTCAGTCTGCCAATGCCACTCCTGCGTTTGACGCTTCCAAGACGAGACCGCCGGCTTTAAGTTCTACCTCGGCGACGACGGTGCCGCGACCCTGCAAGGGGTACAAGTTGCTACACTGTCGGCAAGCAACGTCCCACTGTTCAGTTTCGGAAAACATCGGGACAGTATTATGGAGAGCCTGTTGCAAATAAGGCACGGGCATGAGATATGTACCGGCCAAGGCGAAACACCTGCAGAAACCCTCTGCCGTACATTGGTCGCCAACGCCTTACCTACTGACCTCCCTATGGCCGACTGTGCGAAGAATTTCCGGTCGTGGTGGGCGTTTCATCTACCGCCCAGCTGCAGTGATCTTGTTGAACATATCCTCCTCCCAGCACTAGACGAAAACACCACTAGATGGTTGCCTTCTCCAGACGAGATACTCGATATGACGAGCGGCTATTCCAAGACATCTGAAGTGTTCTTCATCGATTCTCTCATCGCAACTGCCTGGGCATACCGAGCTTTCTTCCTAACAGAAGAGGGGTATCTCGGCCTTGGGCCGCAGTCATTGGAGAGTGAAGACGAGGTATGGCTGTTGGAGGGTGGGAGGACGCCATTCATCCTTCGCAGCATGCCTGATCAAGGCGGCTACACGCTGGTTGGGGAGGCTTACGTCTATGGGATGATGTTTGGTGAGATGATGACGACTGAGATGGCGGAGAAAATTGGCTCAGTGAGGATATGCTGAGATGGCAAAAGGGGGATTTGTGAGGCCATTTCTGCGCCTGGGTTAGGGGTATAGCCGACAGAGGGTGTGCAATTTGGGCCAATCCCCTGACCCCTTGAATGCAGGCTGAATCCAGGGCGTGCGTGACCTGGTGGATGCCTGATTTTCAATGGCATCCTTTTGGGAAACTTCCCCGCAATCGCCAACTCAAGCCAGGCCTCACGACATTCACCGTAACATTCGCCATGCGTCTTATTGACGTCCATACTTTCCAGCTGCACGAGTTCTTTGGCTCGCAGATCCCAGAACGGTATGCCATACTGTCGCGTCGCACACATGGGGCGCTGCCGAGGTCACATTTCACGAGTTTCAATCTGCCACCGGATCGGTGCGGGCGAAGAACGGCTTCAAAAAAATCGAGTACGCCTGCAACGAGGCCCGGGCGCGGGGGATCGCCTGGGCCTGGGTCGACACGTGCTGCATCTAAGAATGTTCACCCGACCGCTAAGCTCTATAAAAAAAGGTGTGTTTGCCGCCGTAAACGCAGGTCGCTTACACGCTCTGAACCTTGTCAAACGGTGAACGGCCATAAGCGGGGTCAGGGATCACCGACCAAGACGGGGGCCCTAAACTTGGACGTGGGCCACTTCTGACAAATCTACAGTTCTGGCACCTTCTAGAGCCATCTTTTTCCCAACGCTGGAAAGCCGGCGTTCTTGGCGCCGCGTGGCCAGGATCCCCTTTCTTTTTGATGAGTCCGATTTTTTCAACGCTCTAGAGATTGTGTGATCAGGAGACTGAATGATGAAGCAAGTCCTTTTAGACGTAGTAAACTATCAATATAAGCCGTTGCTCTATAATACACAGGCAAGATGAACAGTAAAGCACAAATTAACACTGTGATTACTTACCTGGGGAACCAAGATTCTTCAAAGCTATCGTGGCGACGATGATGGCATCTATACTAGGCTATCGAGAGGTAACATGTACCTTTGCTCTGTTGTTCTGTGGGCCTCCCTCAACAGATCACAGAACATTCTTGCCAAGACAGACAGTTCCTCCCGTTTCCTGACCCAGTGCACACGGTGCGTTCTATTCGCGGGGGGCATCATCGGGCCGCGCTGGCCCAAGTGACAGCCTGCAGGGTCGTCACACCAGCAGCCCCTTGCGCCACATCCTGCTGCCCACCATAACCCCTTGGTCCTTCTTGTGGCTCGTGTTGCTGCTCGAAAAGCTACCACTTGGCCGACCAAGCGGTAGACTCTGGCCATGGGCTTGGGTCTGTTGCTGCAGCAGATGAGTCTCAAGGCCCCAACTATCTGAACCTAGGCTCTGCGGTTTCTGCGTATTATGTCGTACCTTTGCATTATTAGGTCTTCCGCTGAGGGACTGCTCTTGGGGCTAATTACCGGTGAAGGGAGGTTCGTAGATCGTGAGGACGCCTCAGGCGCTAGCTGACTTATTGTCATTTTGGTCGATCCTTTTAGATGAAGAAGAAGCCAAGGGCCATGAGGCCGAGGACGGCTGCGCCACGGTAAGCGTACGTATCTACAATGAGGGCGACTTAGAAATCGGAATGACTGAATAGCTTACTGATACCGCCGACGATGGCACCGACAGGAGTTGAAGGTGGGTTGGGACACTCGCAATCTGTCCTCACTGCAGCCAACACTCCCCAACGCGGCTCTTCAACTCCCCCATCGTGACAGGGAACCCGCTAATCGCAATCCTCCCCTCACACCTCCTCAACTTAACTCCCAACACCGCTATCTACAAATTACTCTTCTTCACCACTACATAAATGGCACCCTAAACTTAAATACGCTCCTATTAACCACTATTATTAACTCGGGGCGTTTATTCAGGCCGACCCTGTTACACTAACGCACCAGTTTATTATATCACTAGGTGTAACCTCCCTCTCCCTAATCACTATCCTTACCGCCTCTAACTAAGTATTTAGCACCCTCTTCACTACAGTAGTAACATTATTATTAACTACCTTACTTAACTGTGTAAATGCTAACCCCTTTATTACATTCCTTAATAAATATAATAACTGTAGCGTTTAATATCTTAACTAATACTAAATTGAATTTTATAACACCTTATTACTCTTATTTACTAAACCTTCTGTTAAACTATACATAGTTATAAAGTCTTATAAGCCCTTTAAGCTTCTTATTTAAAGGGTTATAAGTAGTATGAGGACTATTACTTTAATATATACCCTTTAATGTAATTTAATAAACTAGTGCAATAGCGCAACAGGGAAGAAACCATAAAGAGAACCACACCTACAGAAAGTTGCTGCTAGCCTGAAAGGCCGACTCCCAGACTACTAGTCCTCCGATCGGAGGGACACGAATGCAACTGACGTAGAAAAACAGATACGTACTTAGTATAGAACAAAACCTAGTATATGACGGTGCCTAGCATAGAACAGAGCTTAGCATAGAATAATAAAGGAAAGGCAACTGTAGACTAAGTTATCTTCCTTTAATCAAAGGGTTAGAATGTCACTAGGCTTTTAATAAGAGGTCTTCGTGGTGAAAATCGTCAGATTAATAATTATTAAAAGAAGCACAGTTTAAAGAACCGCGCGGCGCGGCCTCTTTTTAACAGTAGTATATGCCAGAGAACGTATCGCTATGTAAAAAAGCAGCTACAGTAATATTACATACAGAGCCTAAAAGAACGACAGGGTCGGCCTAAACAAACACCTTAAGTTATTAAGTAACCCTGTTATAAGCTAGAGGCTTACAGGGCCCTACAGGCCTAAGAGGCCTGTAGGCTATTGTTAAACTTCAGGAACCTATAGGGCTATAGTATAGCAGCTGTGGCTTAGAAGAAGAAGTGTGTACCGGTTTAAGCCATACTACAGTGCCGTAAGCACTGTAAGAAGCAAACGAAGGCCTGGATTACAGGGCAGTGCCACTGTAAATAAGGGTGTTATAGCGAATATTAACGCTGGAAACAAGAGGATCCGGAAAGGCAGTGCCTTATGTAATAACTAGAATTAAGTAAAGTTACTTACTTAACTAGAATTAGATACAGGAGAGGAGAGGGCTTGTTATAAGCCGTGGGAGGCTCTGGAAGAATTTTAAAGCCTTCTATAAAGTGGAACTAGCTAATATTGAACTGGTGCGATAGCGTAACAGGGAAGAAACCATAAAAAGAACCACACCCACAGAACGTTATTATCGGCTTGAAAGGCCAACTCCCAGACTACTGGTCCTTCGATCGGAGGGACACAAATGCAACTGACGTAGAAAGACAGATACGTACCTAGTATGGAACAAAACCTAGTATGTGAGGGTGCCTAGCATGGAACGGAGCCTAGCATGGAACAACAAAGGAAACGCAACCGTGGATCAGGTTATCTTCCTTCGATTGAAGGGCCAGAATGTCACTGGGCTTTTAATCGGAGGTCTTTGTGGTGAAAAATCGTCGGATCGATTGTTGATTGAAAGAAGCACGGTTTAAAGAACCGCGCGGCGCGGCCCCTTTTTAACGGTGGCACGCGCCAGAGAACGCATCGCTATGTACATAAACGGCTACAGTAATATTATACACAGAGCTTAAAAAAAGAATAACAGGGTCGACCTGAATAAACGCCCCGAGTTAATATAATAATAGAATAATACTGTTCTAAACTATTCTACGTGGTTCTGTTGATGTAGTGGCTGACGTGGCTACTGTGATGTTCTAGTTGATTCTGTAGGGCAGTAGCCCTATTGGATTCAGGGGGTTCTACTCCCTTGAATTCCAGAAGGTTCGGAGTGCTCTAAGGGCCCTAAAGGGCCCTAGAGTGGGTTGGAATCTTCTGGAACCCTCTAGGGTTCCAGAAGATTTGGCTAGTAGTTTCGGGGTACGTAACCACACTACAGAGTACTCAGTGGCTAGAAAATTAACAGCTATAGCCCTTATAGGCTATAGGCTTTATTGGATTAGGTCACTTTAGGCCTTTATTCTAGGCCACTGACCAGAGCATTGCGGATTACAGCGCTCCTGCGTACCCTATAACGGAATTACAGGGGGTCATCCCCTGTATTAGCACTTATAAGCTTATAAAATTTCTGTTATCTAAAATCACTCTCCTAACCTAACTAGCATTTATTATTTTCAGGGTTAGGGTTAGAGTGCCCTGTAGTTATACTACTTACAGTGGTGTAGACCACTGTATTGTAAGGGGTTGTTTTGTAAATATTTTTCTTATGCGACGAGGTAGTTCATTTCTTTAGCTGCGAGTCGATTTGTAAAATTTTCTATATTAAATAGTTTTGCGGAATTTACCGGCTACCGTACGAGCTCTAGCTGGCGTGCGGGGCTCTGACTACAGCCCGGAGGGTATACAGATGGTAGAAATAATACAACTGCACCTACGACTATAATAAGCCTTGATTTCAGCTTTCGGAAATCGTGCAAATACCACTTCGATGCTCCTTGTAAGCAGGTAGGCACCGTCAAAGTGATGCAAAGTACCTCTAACGTACGTGATAAGCGAGTGTACCAGGCAAGCGAGTGAACACTCTAGCAAAATACGGTGGAGTTGCACGCAAAAACATGATAAGAAATTGATAAGGCCTCTAACAATTTACAAGCAAATATCTGCGTGCGGCTCCGCCGCATTTCGCTAGAGTGGTGCACTCGCTTATCACGTACGTTATTGACAACAGCGTAGCCGAAAGAAAATGGTTACTCCGACCCAGGTTCCTTCCTTTGAGCACCTTCTGCTCAGGCCGTTGTATGTCGTCGGCGCTTAAGTAGAGGTACGAAATACGAGCAGCTAGGTGATGCGCCGGACCCCACAAGCGAACCGGCTCCTTAAATCGCGGATCGAGGTCTACCAGACACTAAATGCCTATCGTGGAAGAGTGCTCTCCGCGAGATGCTGCAGCACAGTGTGGAGAGCCCCGACAACACCTCGATAGCCCGAAGCACATTCGGCTAATCTCTCTGCTGCCTGCGACGGAAGAGGAGGATGCCGTCTGCGAGCTGCTCTGCGCCGAACTCGACACAGTGCCGCCCTACGAAGCCCTGTCGTACACCTGGGGAGACTCTTCAGATATCGCAGCCGTTTCGGTCCGGATCCCCGCGACCGACTCTTTCAGCCAACCCTCTGTCACTTCCAGCTGCTTACGAACACTCCGCCGTCTACAGCTCCGAGACCGGCCACGGACACTATAGATCGATACCATGTGTATCCGCCAGGCCAACGTTCCCGAAAGGAACCATCAGCTCACACTCATGTCTCGCATCTACTTGCAGGCAACCAGCGTGGTAATTTATCTTGGTTATGTGGAGCATGACAGCGATACCGCCGTGGACTTTCTCATTGACAACGAGAGCCCGGTCGGCGAAGTATCACAGGGCAGGACCGATCAGCTCCCGCGCTCGCTCAACTGCTACTCCGCCGGCCGTAGTTCGGCCGTGTCTGGGTACTTCAGGAAGTCCCCCTTTCGCGAGATGCCGTCGCATATTGCGGAGACAAGACGATCCCTTAGACTGCCATTGAGACCTTTAACCACTGGGACGTGACGAGGAATGGCTGGCCCGCATCTGTAAAGATAATGGCTCCCCGGGCTATCCTTTTCGTTCTGCCAAAAGGTGTGGCAGCATTTGTGAATGTGGGTCGCTCAGTCGGCTTTGACCTTTTTGTGGATAGTGGCGGGGAGCGAAGCTCAAAGTCAGGGGGTGTGCTGAGGTAGAAATGGTAACCAAAGGTGTCTTAGATTGAATTGGTTGTATGACGAGTTGCTACTCTAGGTTTTGGGGATTCGGTCATGATGTTTGGGACACAATAAGGCAGGGTCCACACATTGGATAGCATTGACGGAAAAGGGATATGCCCCCCAGCTTATTGTTAGGGACAAACTTGTTGTTGGAGCCGGGGATGGAAAACACGTTCTCTGCAATGCCAACCAATGGGGATGTCCCGTTGCCGACGTTGCACAGGGCTAGATCGCCGCTCATTGGGCAATAAGTGCCTACTCGGCCTCTTCCTGGCCGAAAGATAGATTTCCGCCTCAGCTGCCAGGGCCAGGCAGCTCGAGTACTGGGTCTGGTACTGTCTCTCTTGACCCACTCGGCACGACCTTCAGCTTCAAGGCAGGGGCTTGGACGGCGTCACCGGTCTCCGGACGAGAGAAGAGCAGTCACAGCTTTTTGGGATTGCGAAATGTTCCCGGAAAGTGGGCGACCCACCGCAGCGGCTGCACCACATCCTGTTTCCCATTGTCGAGGCTGTGCCTTCTGCTAGCCGAGTCAGCCAGGGCAGCGAGTCTGCGCAGCTGCGATCCGGAACCTGGGGCGGCGAAATACCCCTTCTCCCAACTGGCGGCAGGAGAGGAGGCGGCAGCACGACTTTGGAGATGCCAGCTCCGAATTGAAGAGCAAATCCCCACCGCTGCACCTTCTCAGCGTCCAATACCCGCATCCAACATAGCTCCGAGTAGAAGCTCCGAGCGCTGTCGACGACCAAGGCACTTGGTTAGCTGCGATTCTCAATATGTGTTAACCTTTTTTTGTATGGCAATTCCCTGGATTGTTACGGCAAGCAGGCCAGGCTGCCACTGATTGCGGGTTGAATAGTTAGGCCGAAGCAGAGGCATGATTATTAAAACAAAGGAGGTGGGGGATTCCAGCTAAGACAAAAGCTTCTATTTCAGTCGAGGTTGGTGCATATTCGTCGACGTCAAATCTCCTTAGGCGAGGCAAAGCGCGGAATTTTGGTGAAAAGGCCCACTTCGATGAGATACTCCAGCACGTTTCTGGAAGGACGAGCCATGTGGCCAGACCCTTGGCAGTCTCAGCCTCACAAGTAAACCGCGAGCTGGCTTGCTTATTGGGCGCAGTTTCCACCTGCACCACAGCTAATGTTTCATATCCCACCGCCCCACAGGTCCTTGCCCCTCGGCTACGGACTTGTTCGCCTTTTCAAGGTAATGACCCCTGGCCCGACTTCCGAATAGCGGCAGCGCACCCGTCTTTACGGCCATGCACAGGTCTAGTCAGGTACTGGATGACAGCACGCGTAAGTATGTCGTGGATGACACGTGGTATGGCAAGGTAGGTATTCCCAGCCATCTGTCCGGCGCCAAGGTGGGCCCGGCATGGATTTCGGTGAGCCGGGTATGCACGGTGAGAGTGGACTCGACAGCTCCGGGGCTTGGTGCAGATCTTGATCATCGGGGGTGCCAAGATGAGCACTAGGAGAGGGAGAGAGAGGTACGCACGGTGAACATGCCCAACTCGGCTCTATTATCTGTATTCAGACGTGAATCAATTCCCCCAGCCTACTCCCCATTTTCAGCCTCAAGGTTTGACCGCATTATCGGACCGTTTGCTTGCCCCAAGTACTTATAGTTATGCTACAATGTGCGATCAAGCTCGCAAGGGGCTTAGTATGAGCAGGTGATTGAACATTTGTGCTCTTCTCGTTCCCGCCATAATTTCCTTACTCTCAAACTTTAGCAACCTGCCTTCGATCAACACAAGAACACAAACCCCAATCCGGGCAGCCATGCTTTCTGTTTGGCGAAAACTGTTCTTCAGCGGCCCTGCAACATCGAGTTTAACGTCTCCGAGCCCACCGAGGCACCGTTGCAAACAACCACCAGTCCATCAATCTGCGTCCAACCTTGCACTAAGTCGGCCCGAACTTTATGAATCCGAGCGAACCTCTTTCCAGCCGCCGCATTCTGGCTCTGAGAATAGGGCCCTTGTGGGATGTGTCATTTCTCTCGTCGCCTTGGCGCTCTTGGCTCTGGTGATCGGAACAGTGGTGGCGGTAGCCGTAGCAGAGATGCACAATAACGTACCATCCCTCTCACAGTAAGTCGGAAGTCTCACTCAAAGCTTTGAATTGATACTTATCTCCGCCGTAGCGTTTCTGACCTTGCGAAATCGTATGAGAATGGGTCCCATGTGTTCCCGGCCGTCATTTCGTCTCTAGTCGCCCTTCGCTCCGGCACCGTCGGCACGCATGGTACCTTGAACATGAGCGCATCGGCCTGCTCCGTTGGGAGTGCCACCGAATTGGCTGCCTTGAAACTACCGGATGATCAGCTGCGCGAGGTTGTCCTTGATTGTCCTACCATCTGCCTGGCGGCAAGTGGAAGCGGTCAGCCTGACCTCGCCGGAACGGGAGTATGTAGCTGGAGGGCTTCATCCTCACTCTACGTGTCAATGAGAATGCTGTTCGGCTGATATAATCGTAAAGGTCATTATATCGTATTACGCACAGCTATTCTTCGCTGTACTTTTCGGTCCCGTCCAATTCGCGACCTCAGAGCTGCTCCGCGCATTTTGGCCTAGGGTTAAGCACCATCCACCGCACTGGCTGAAAAGACTGCACGAGAGAGCAATATGGACGAATATTCTATTTTGCATGGCTATTTGTCTTGCTTGTTGCGCCCGGCAGTATCGGCCGGATGTCGAGCCGTACGAGAGCGCCGTCATTCGCCGGGTCGTCGCTCTCACGCAGTGGAACTCCAATCTTTCTCTGAGCGCATACTTTGACCCTCTTGAGAGGTGGCGGTTGTTCTGGGGCTGCGTCATTGTCATGTTTCTCACCGGGATCGCCGCGGAGGTTGCCGTTGCCCTACCGTCGCACCGAACCATGGACGGCATCCTTCGCATCTGCAGGGATAACCTCGACCCGGAGTCCCATCCTTGGATGGAAGCGGTGGCTCGCCCGTACGTTAACAAGGACAGAATCCTAATTATATGTATGGCGGTTGTCTTGTTCGCGGCGTGGACTGCTAGCTGGGTCTATCTGCGTCACGCTTTGTCACGGCAGGGATACCGGACAAAGTCGAGTCCTGCGACTCTGCGGTGCGTGTTGGTTGTTTATTTTGTATTGACGCTCGGCATTCTTGCCTTTGCTGTGTATTGGCTAGCCATCACGACGAAAACGCACATCTGCCTCACATACGCACCCCATTACGGGCAGTATGAAGAAACGCAATGGGGCGTTGGGCAAATCATGGCACCTTTTGCTTGGGCCAATATGGCTGTCGATGTGGCTTATGAGGTTGCCGAGTCATTTACTCGCGCATTGCGGCGTATGTCAGATCAGGTCTTCCAGGTTGTCGGAAAACGTCCAAAACCTGCTTCAGCCGAGTATGACTCCGCGCAGACGATGGCAGAGGTGAAGAGAGAAGAGAAGATGCTGGTGCCTCTCCAGACCGTCGGAGGGATTCCAACCGGGAGTGCAGTCCCATCTCCGCCAGAACCCGGCTGCCACTCACTAGTCATCAGTGACAGTGCAAGCCCTATTCCTTCGCGGCCGCCCGAAAGTGTCGCTCAGCCACCGAAAGCCCATTATCCATTGATCAGGCATTCTTGCAAATATTAGTTATGTAACAGATAGTCAGCCTTACATTCAGATACTACCATATAGATTTTGTTAAATTTTTAACATGTATGATAAGCGAGCCGAACAGATAAGCGAGCCAAACACTTTCCGACGCAGCGCAACTCTCCAACTTCTTTCGCTAATCCTACCACCAATTCACTATAGATTCACTTCCAATTGAATCTCGAATTATTTTAGCCCTGAAAGCTATCGAAAACAACTCAAAACTTAGTCTTCAACGCGCAGCTAAGCTGTATAACGTACCAATTACAACCCTCTATGACCAACGCGCTAGCCAGCTTGCACGACGCGATATTCCAGCCAATTCACGCAAACTTACCGATTTGGAAGAGAAAACGATTATTCAGTATATAATTAAGCTATATACACGCGTATTCCACCCCTGGCTTTCTTACGTAGAAGATATAGCTAATCGATTGCTCCGTGAATGCAACACGCCCTCTATTAGTGTACGATAGGCTCACAACTTTGTTAAACGCTAGCTAGAACTTCAGATGCGTTTTACACGTAAATACAACTACCAGAGGGCTAAATGTGAAGACCTAACAATTATTTGCAAGTGGTTTACCCTTATGCACAATATTAAGGTCAAATATAGTATTAAAATTGCTGGCGTCGCTTCGTTTGTCATTACGCGACGGCCCTTCGCTACGCTACGGGGCGCTCCATTCCTCACTTTCGCTCCTGGCAATTTTGGCGTGGGGTATTAAGCTTATTTTAATAAGTATAGCAAACAAAGTGACAGAAACCTGTCCAGAGGCTAATATATCTGTTAAAAAACGTGAAATATATATTAAAAAGAATAATAATTAAGGTTAAGAAAAGTAATCTTTATAAATAAATCTTAGTTTTTATTAATCTTATTTTATAAAGTTTATAAGCTTTAATTTTTAAGGTTTATATACTTTATTTTATAAGATTGAAAAGAAATAATAAAAAGAATAATAATTAAAAATAAATCTTACTTTTTAAAGACTATATTTTATAAGGCTTATAGGCTCTTTTCTATAAGGTTTAGAGGCTTTATTCTACAGGGTTTACAGGC
>Ga0247758_1000597_pt1 | contig 31609 bp, 26 predicted proteins | sample UWRJL156409C4_FD_180950 | JGI IMG/M metagenome (GOLD analysis project Ga0247758, IMG submission 180950) | Plant litter microbial communities from Arlington Agricultural Research Station in Wisconsin, United States - UWRJ-L156-409C-4 | ecosystem: Environmental > Terrestrial > Plant litter >... | reverse complement strand
GCCGGGGTGGGCTCGGCGGCCGGGGCAGGAGCAGCAGCGGGTGCGGGTGCGGTCTCGGCAGCGGGGGCGGCGGCTGGTTTTGTGGGTTAGCTAGGTGACTTGGCTGAACTTGGCAGGAACATACCAGGTGCAGCGGCGGGCTCGGCTGCGGGAGCCGGCGCAGGTGCGGCCTCCTCCTTTGCGGGCGCTGCCGGAGCAGGGACGGCCTCAGCGGCAGGAGCAGCGGCGGTGGCGGGCTCGGCTGTTGATGGCATGGTTAGCGATATCCTTCCGAGAAAGGACGGGGGGGAAAAGAAACTTACCAGCCGGCGCGGTCTCGGTCTTGGTGGGCTCGGTGGCAGCCGCAACAGCCGCTGCTGCGGGAGCGGCGGTCGTCGCGGTGGCGGCAGGGGCGGCGGCCTCCGCAGGCTTGGCGGGCTTCTTCTTCAGCTCTTCGGTCTTCTTCTTGAAGGCGGCCTTGAGCTTCGACGTGAAGTTGTCGAAAGCCTTGAGCGCTGGAGTTGAAATCACGGTTAGCGGGGTCTAATTGAGGCAGGCTCGGGGGTTCCCATTTCGCTGGGACGGCCGAGAGGAGAGGACCTGAACGTACGAATTCCGGGCATCTTGGCGGTGTGTGGATTGCAATTGGAGATGGGAAGGTTATGTCGAGTTGGAGGCAATTGCGACAAAGAACTCGAGGCGGCTGCGCGTATTCACTGGGTGGAAGTCTCAAAACTTTTTCCCTGATGGCAGCAGGAGCTTGGTGTTGGGGAGGAATTGGGAAAGGAGAGAGAGGAGGGAGAGGAAAGATGGCGTTGCGCCCGTCGTCGTGCCAGAAATCAGTTAAATATTGGTGAGTTATTGGGCCATCCCATCAAGCCGCAAATTACACGACACTACCCCCTCCGCCCCCGGGAACCATTGTCTGTGGGTGGTCTTGGCGACCTCCTCACCCACGCACCGCCTGAGACACTCGACCCTGGCTCACCCCAACGATGCAGCTGAACCACCCTCCTCCGATTTTGGAGAAACAAACGCTGCACAGCTCCTCTTCCCCGCAGATGTCATCTCAACCGAGCCCCTTCATCCATTCTACGTCCCGTCATCTCACGACAGCCGTCCAAGGGATGATGCAAACAGAAACGCGGCCACATATGTCCTCTCCCATCACGAAAATTCCCCAAACCTCCCAGGGGGCGGTACGCTCGAGTAATCCAGCAACACCTCAGCCAGCCAGCGTAGGGGTCTCGTTGGGGCCGATGATACGGTATTAACCGCCAACGCCAACCAGCGGCTAGCGAAGGGGGAACCCGGTCTGGAGCATGACGATCATTCAAGGTAGGTAAGTACACACGCGATCCACCGCACCCCCACCTGGTTGCTTGCCTGCCGCCCGATCTCCCGACCGACTTCGAATCTCTCCCGCCAGCAGGTCTGGTCATTTTCAATTCCCAACGAACGAACGAACGCACAATGCATCCCATCCCATCCCAAACGACAAAACTGTCGTCTGCCTGTCTACCAGCCGAAATCCTGACACACATGTCCCCGTATCCTCTCACCAACTCATTAACCTACCTTCCCGTCCTCCACCTATCTATCTATCAAACGCCCTTCCTCACCGCTTCCTCACCCTGAACTTCCCCCCCAACCCACACCCGTGAACATGTGCCCTATCTCGCTCCCAGCTCACACATGTGCCCCATTGGATCTCCCTCCCACCACCCACAAGTCTCCCAATCCCTAATCCCTATCTCCTCCACATCTCCTACAGCAGCAAGTGAGCAAGATAAGCTCACACAGGCGCGCCTAGCCCTGCCTGCCTCAGGGATGCTCCTGTACTATCAACCTACCAACCTAGGTACATCCATACTCGCAGATCACTCGCATCGCATGCCCAAGCCCTCGCCCCGCACGCACGCACCTTTCTGCAACTGCAACTGCAACAAACCTACCGACCTACGTACGCGAGCTTCCCACTGTTCCCACTGTTCCCACTGTTCCCACTCATCCTCATCCTCACAAGCCGAAGACAACCACTCGGTTGGACGCACCTGCCGTCGCTGCGCGACAATGGACAGCTGCACCTAGCTGCGCTCAAGACCAGTCAAACTAAGCGCCTAGACCGCGCCCATACCCCGCGGACAACAGCAGCGTTATGTAACCGCATTGATGAAGCAAGGAAGCGTAACGTACCGAGAGCTAAAAACCCCTACGTATTGTAACCAGGCTCCTCGGGGACGTGAGCACAGACAGTATGCAGGATATTTATATGTATGTTATAATACGAAAAGCACAGAAAAGGAGGCTGAACGTGGTTTTCTTCAGAATGGAGGCAGTCACATCCAACTGAGATCTCGGCTCTCCCTATCCAGACAACTGGCACGTTTGGGGCGATGGACACCGGCAATCATCCCTTGCATCAAATACGACGTGTTTATCCCATTTCCAATTCAAGCCTCTGACCACTCCCTAGTGCCTTGTTCACCTGTATAACGTCAACAATGCTCAACATTTGGAGTCCAATAGACCGGCAGAGCCAACAAGAAAATATTCATAACCATATTCCAACGATTCAGAAGAGAGCTACCTAACGAACCCGAAAACGCCTATGCAATGCAATCCACTTCATTCAACGCAACTCCAGCTGAACTCAGCCTCCGCGATTGGCCGTCCCACCCTCTCGCTCGCGTCCCTCGCCATCTCCGCAGCCGGTCTAAAGGCTCGACATGAACGCCACTGTTCACAAATCTAACGGGGGGTACAGTTAAAGATGTTGCCGCGTTCCGATATCGCGAGCTGGGTATCATTGAAACTCTTCATCCATCACGACCGTGACGAACCTCATTAACCCCTCGGCGCTTCTAGACCACAGCCGATGGCGCCTGTTCGTATTGGATTATCTCATCAAGCCGTAACTCGGCCTTGCCAGCCTTCTTCTTCAAACGATGTGCGGGTTCTGGCTCTTCCGACTCGTGTCGTTGCGCAAACCAACCGCCGCGCTCCCATTCGCCTGACACATATAGAGACTCGTCCCGGACGCTGTCGTCAACAATACCCAATAGAAGCGTCTCTAGACGCTTGAAGTCAATGGGTTTGAGAATCCACCCGTCAAACCCAGCACTGACATATGTATCTTTTTCACGCTCCACTAACGAGGTCGAGACAGCGATAATGGGGATCCGGCCGTGATTATTTGCAACCAGAGATAAGCCGGCGTGGCCCTCTGACTGCTCGAACAGCCTGATCATCTTGGTGCTAGTAAGGCCATCCACGATCGGCATCTATTCATGTCAGCGAACGCTCCGGTCTCAGGGCAAAGGACAGCTTACCTGTATATCCATGAGGACCACATCAAAGTCGCCCGGCTTTTCCTGATAGACAGTCGCGCAGTCCTCTCCGTTGACGGCGTGCGATACTTTATGGCCGGCCTTCTCCAACCGTTTCCGCAGAACCTTGACATTGATGGGATCGTCTTCCGCAACCAGTACATGCAGCTTCACCAATGTTGGCTCACCAGCCTCGGGTACTTTCGTGACTTTCAACCTGTCGTTCACGCTCGTGATCTCGTACAGGACCCGCGATGGCTCATTCTGATGGGGAAGCTTAGGTGGTGGTTGATATTCGTCTGGGATTCGCACCGGCTTGATGGGCACTTTGGTGTCGGTTATGAACTGCACGCCCGTTGTCTCCGTGCTCCTCCCAGTGTTTGGTCTATCTGCGGGCTGGGATCCGGAGCGGGATAGAGAATCGGGCCGTGATCTTCTTTCACTCGGACTGATAGAGCGCGACGGGTGCACCAACTTCGTGCTAGATGGCGTCGAGGTATAGTATGGACCACGGGAGTTTGGTCTCTGACGCGCGACGGTCTCGGGCTCCGGGTCTCCCAGTGTCAGCGGCATCTGGATCGCGTCAATCAACCGCTCGGCATCACTCATCGCGCTCCTCCCACTGCCTCTGCTGGTGATACTGTGCTGATCGGACATGCTCCGTGTTTCGTCAAAACTCTTTTTCGGAGATAGTGAACTCGTATAGCTTACGTTGATACTGGACACAGAGCGGCCTCGGTCAACCAGCATAACTTCGCCGTCTTGCAACGGCGCAGTTCCAGCAGAGACTACTGTGTTGTTTGACGCGGTGACAGAAACCGCCGCCGTTGGGGTATCCTCTTCTTCAGGACATTGCGAGTTCGAGTTATCTTCGGGGAGGTCGAATGGCAACTGTATGACAAACCTGGAACCCTTTCCTCTTTCGGATTTTAAGCGAAGCTGGCCGTCCATGTTGCGAAGGATCCTGGCCACAACAGCCAAACCGAGACCCAACGTTCTCTTCGCTTCTGGTTCTTCTCCACCCTCCTCTGTCTCCGGCCGCGGATCGTCATCATCGCCGTCCCCGGTCACTTGTTCCAGATCCCGGAAGAGCGCGTCCAGCTGAGTGTCACTCATGCCCTCTCCGGTGTCTTCAATCACGATCTCCACCCAAACTCGACGGTCCAGCACCTCAGCAGCATACAGTTCAACCCGTATGCGGCCTTCCGCCGTGTGCTTCACAGCATTCGCCGTTACATTGGCCACAACCTGCCGTACTCGCCTCTGGTCGCCATAAACAAACCGAGGAAGGCCCTTGTGCTGGATAAATTCGTAGGAAATTCCTTTTCGTCTCGCGTCAATTTTGAACGGATCTGTGCCCTCTCGTATGCACGCCGGAAGATCAAATATTTCGTCCTTGATCAGTTCCTGTCCCTCCTCCGTCTTGGTAAGATCCAAGAGGTCGTTGATAACGTAGATGAGTGACTTGGAGGCTGAGTGGGATCTAGCGAGGTTGTCTCTCGTCTCCTGGTCCAGGGAGCCTTCGAGCGCGATCTCCAAATAGTTGATGATGGCGTTGAGTGGCGTGCGGACTTCGTGTGCCGAGTTTGCCAAGAGAAGCCGCGTGAGCCGGCTGTTCTGCAACGCAGCCTCCTTTTGCCTCCATACCTCAATGAACTTGCCATACACCAGGCACAGAACGGCGGCCGTTTCAACTTGCTCCTCCGACCACTCTCTACACTTACCCAGGACAGTCTCATGCCAGACCTTGAAACTTTTTCTGGGTTCGAGATATGCCTGAGTGCCCTCCCGGATGACTTTTTCATGGGGGTTGCCAGCCCACTTCACCTCCTTGGCTTGCCCTTTGCGGAAGAACACGATGAAATCATTCCCTCCGACGCTCAAGGGAACATACAGCAGACCGGCAACAACGGAGAATCCTGGAGGGTAGCGTAAGTCGGGAAACTCGGCTTTCACATCCTGCGTCATAACAACAGATGTGAACTTGCGCAGCCGCAAGTACTCAAGCATCGCCAGCGCCTCCTGAGATTGCCCAATCCTGCCAAGGATCTTTGTCTCCTCTCTAATCGACAGCATGCCAAAGTCAGCATCGAAGAGCTTGAGTAGGTCGTCCGATGAAGCGACAATGTAACCCGAAGGGTTCTTGTCTGTTGGGACGGTGTTAATGAGTTTCCGAGCTTGCAGCCGAGATGCATATGAGAGGCGTTCAATATTCCTGGAGACGGTATCGCCGACCAGGCGACACATCTTCCTGATCGGAAAGGACACCCGCATACCCTTCGGCCCATAAGAATGGCACGCGATCAGCCCCCAGAGATCGCCAAACGCATTGATCGAAATTGACATTGACGAGCGCACAGCCATATTGGCGAGATATTTCACGTGAATGGGCGACATCGCCCGTAAGTACGAATGCGTCATGTCCAAGGGAGTTTCAAGCTCCTCCTTCGACCTGCAGACGATCCTGGCCGACTCGAGATCCCTATCGTAGAGGAGACGGACCCTATTGAGCTTGTATAGTTCGCGTGCTTGCTTCGGAATATCTGTTGCCGGAAAATGCAGTCCCTTGTAGAGATCCCTTGTCTGCGCCGGGTCTACAAGCTCCGTCACCACCTTTCCGTTGAAGGAGTTGTCAAATTGATATATCATGACCCGGTGAAATCCAGTGAGCTCCTTCACAATACCGACCAAGATCTTCAGAAACCTCTCGAGGTTCGGCGCGTTCGACAGTTGTTCTTGAACCTGGGACATTATGTCAAACACTTGCATTGCGCCGGCTTCACCTCGCCGTTTGCGTGCGCTCCGCAGTACCCTTAGCGGTCTGCTCATAATCTCCGTGCTTTCAGTGAGCTCTTCCGTCGTGGGGTTCGTTTGCAGGGTATCTTCAGGGACCCCAGGGCTGTCTTCGTCCGGGGGGCGTAGCGGGAAGTCGTGATCGTCGTCCATCTCAAACTCGCAGATTACCATGTCGGGGTGCGCAGGATGCACATGAATGGCACACCACAGCTTGACAGATCGCCCCTTGCCAGGAGGTTTGATGGACAAGCTGAAGACCTCGGGTCCGTTGACAGCTGGATCTGCGTCCTCGTCTCGAATAAAGTCGATATGGTCCAGGAGGTTTTCGGCCTGCTCGTCCGTCAAAATGTCCAAGAAGTCGACTAGTCGAAACAATTCCTGCGGGCTTCGGCCGAGGAATCGCTTCGAGTTCTCGCTGACATATCGGACCTGGAAGCGGCCATCTTCCTCCTCGTGGATAGCTAGCATCAGCCCAAATGATTGCACAGCGCCCGGCATGTGTATCGGCTCGTCTTCGCACCGCTGCAGTGTCCCATCTCTTCCTGTGATGACTGCGTGACCCTCTTCGGTCATGACGTGTTTGAAACGGTGTGTGTAGAGTGACTCGGAAACAGGCGGGTCCGGCGACCTACGACCGGAGGAGCTCATCGCGCCCTGGCTAATATCCGCAGCCGGTACCGAGTCTTCTTCATCGGATGAGGAGGATTCAACTATCAGAGGCACCAGTGTCGCGGTTCCTTGTCGTTCCGCATCGGCCTGGATGCTGGACATTGACCCTGACATGGTGTTCGTGCGGCGCTGTCGAGCTCGTTCCGTGGTGGGCGGCGGCCTGCCACAGGGGGAAACGGACACTGGTCGCGAGGAAGGACCTGCCGGTGACGGCGTCGCGGCTTTCCGATCCAAACCATCAAGGTTCAGCTTCGGGGTCGGGGTTGGAGGTGGGCGCATGCTAGCCCCGATGCCGAGTGGGCCCCCTGGACCATCCGAAACTGACATTTTCCGGCGATCGGCTGGAGTTGCCCATGCTGGCTCAACGCTGATGACAGATCGGATGGGGAAAATGCGATCCGAGGGGTCGTTTTGGAGGGTGCCGTGGCCTAGTTGGTGATCGGAGGAAGTGCTCCACGACGATATGCACGTCGGCGAGCCAGTGGGATTCGAGCTGTCCGCGGCTCCAGAACGGCTGTGGTCGCCCGGTGTTGTAGCAGTCGCCGACCAGGCCTCATGGTCCTCCTCCTTGGCCACAGGAACAGTCAGGTCCTGGGATGTTGGTGGTGGTGGGGGCCGCGGTTCTTGGCCTTCTGATGGCGCATCGTCGTGGACGGACTCCATGGTTATCGTCCCACTGCCCGACGGTCTGCGAGGCCTCGAAATATCGATATGACCTCCCAGCGTAGAATGGGGTGTCTACGACAGTTCATCCCCTTCGGACTCGGTGTTTCCTGTCGCCACCACAGCTAGACCTTGGTTGGTAGCCACAGAGGGCCTGGTGGGGGTGGGTGACGTTGAGCTGGTGCAGCGGCTGCGGGGACACTGCTGTGGGATACTGGAGAAGCGAAGTGGCGGCGACAAATTTTTTGCCTTGCACATATGTGCAGACACAACCGAGCTCTGTGGCAGTATAAAAAAAAAGCAAAGGTAGATGGAAGGGAAGGACGGGTTTCCTGGCGTACGTGAACAAGAGCTGCCAGTAAGTTGGAAAGCCGCCAGTGGCCGTTTGGCGACGATCGTCGCGCGGTACTTCCGCAGATCAACCGCGGGTGGTGCAAGGCGTGGGGAGACCAAGAAACCACGGGAACCAGGGTCCGCGCTTCTACTCTATTGAAGGGGGGAGATTGTTCTCCGGAGACGAAGAGGAGGCAAGAAAGGCGCGAGGCACAAACGCGTAGTACTCTAGCAAGCCCGATGTGCGTTTGGCCTTCGCCGCTGTCAATCGTAGAGAGGAGAGTCGGTGCGTGTCGCACAGAAGTCAGTGAGCGAGGAAGGTTGCCCTACTGCTGAGACGATGACGGGACCCGACCTAACGTGGCCGGGGAAGGCATGGGTCTAGGGGGCCAATGGCTTCGCCCGCTTCTCACTCTCGCCCGTGAGCTGCTCAGATGTACGTCCGTAGGCTGTCGAATAACCGGCTCCCGGTGGCTTAAAGGCGTTTGCTCTTGCCCTTGAGGGCCTACCTAATCATCGTAGCCACGAGCCACCGAGGAGGGCACACAACTGGATGCCCGGAGACCGGCAGAAGCGGCAGGATAGCACGCCGCATGGGAGGCGCATGCTTGGGGGCATATTCGACACCCAACCTCGCGCAGCTATCTCGGGAAATCGATGGATACCAACTCATTCCACCCATGTTTTGTCTATTACCCAGAACCACACAAGTTGCGATGCATGCCGTCCCCACAGAGAAAAGGGGTCCTAGGAGGGTGGAGGGGGGTGTGGGCACGCTATGGTCCATTGTAGTGTAAATCGTCCGATCCTGGGATGGGAAACTTGAACATTCCCATGGCAGGTGGACAGAAATCCAGTTCCGGGGCGCTCTCCCGGATGCTGTCCCACAGCTGGAAGCTTTGCGATTGGGGGCCGGTCACGATCGCCATGTCGATTGCCTCTTCAAGCAAAGATCTGGGCCGTTGCCAGGCTTCATGCCGCTGCGGGATGGAAGGGATTTCGAGCGATACACGCGTGGCACGCGTGGCACGCTGCTTGGGCTGCCTCCCGGCTCAGAAAGGGTCGGGCATGTGGTGTTCTGATCTGAAAAGTCTGAAAAGAAGGGCGATTGCTGGGGTGCTGGTTCCAGGGGTCCTCAAGGCTGTCGTCAAGGTTTATGACATCATTATGGTACGATTCTAGAGCGCGCCGGGCCAATGGACACCGCCGGAAGAAATGCTCCGGGCCTTCTTTAGGGTTAGGGTTCATTGTCTGAATCATCCACAGTTGACACATGATCCAAAAGAATCAAACTACAACATGGCTGTCAGGCATGTTAATACTGCATAAAAGCGAGCCGTATTAGCTAGAAACTTTCATTTCAAAGTGCCGGCTTTATCCCTGAGTCGTCAAGAATACTCTGGGCTGTTGATTCTGGTTTTGCAGAGCACTCTGTGTCAAATTGATAGTTACAAAAGAGTCGGTACCATTCAAGTGTTGATTTAACGGAATTTAGGGACTTTATCCGGAAGGACTTCTATCTCGGTATGCATCAGGCCTCATACCGCTCTTCCATTCTCGGGTGAGAACATATACTAGCAAACTTGTAAATTCTCGCCCCGCTATTAGTAGGCATTCAGAACAAAGGAACATGTATCAACTAAGGTGGTTTAATAAAGGAAAGCTAAATTCCATCCAAATCTAAAGCTATTCAGTTGAGATAGTCTAAAAAGCGGTTAGCTTTACAACACGTTACCTGGATTCTCGATGTGGGCTATATTGATGAGGGACTGTGTACAACCATCACCGAGCAGTCAAATAGTAATTTTCCAGGCTAAACTACGTACATAGTGAAATAGTTTGGCAAATATAAAGCTACCGGGAACTTGGAAAGTCGCGGTCTATTCCTTAATAGAGAAACCCTCACACAATTTTGTGTCTAGCACCTTCGCCGCTCAAGTCTCACTCTCAACCTCACTCGAAGCACCTCTGAAAGATCCTTTGTTATAACAGTAAGACATACCGAATGTGCTTCTCTCTACGATGCCTTGCCACGCCAATTTAGGCCACAGAAAACATGTTCAGAATTCAGTTAAATTCTACATCCCTCCCACCACGAGAGAAGACGGAAGCCCCTGAATTTTCAAACCCTCAACAACTTCTAGCCCCCATACCACAACTCTGCCCTGGCTCTAAACGAAAACAGCACGTACCCAAAAGCAGCAGACACTGCCTGAAGAAACCCCCCAAAAAACAATATGTCTTACAACTATTCATCAGTGCGACTGCGGCTTTCTTATCAAGCAGGGAAAAAAGCATGTGGAAGGAAAGTGCAAGGATGTTCTCAACAGCTTCGTTTGCCCGTCGTGTGGAAGCAACATGACCCGGAAGCCAGAGAAGGAGGGAAAGTCTCCTGCGGTGAAGAGGATGGTATGTGGCAAATGTGTCACTTTTGTTGCTTCCTAAGCTGACGTTCAAGGTACCCTGTTCCCAGGGCTCAAGATCGAGCAGCTTGAAGGAACTTCAGTCGTGGTGGCAGAGAGTCAATAGTCAGGGGTTGGGCGTGGCAACAACAGCTTTATCATCAAAAAATAAAACGTGGCCAGGTCGTCCTATCATGTAACGCTCATACCGTTTGAAGCCCATATCTACTGCGAAGCTAATCAAGACATAGATTTGAGAAGACAGGACGTCGTCATGTTTGATCAAGGTCCAGTCCTAGCACATGTGTACCTCTTTGCTCGGTGGTTAATACACGAGTCTTCGAGCAGTGATAATTCCCTTACAACTCAACTCAAACTCCTGTTGAAAACTTGACAGCGTGATATGAAATTTTCCCGTTATTTCCTAATCAGCCATGAAACCGACAGCCGTACGAGATACTATCCAGCACATTGCATCTTCAGGCACATTGACTGAGGTTTGACTAAATGAATAAGTCTCGCAAAGTTGCATGAGCTCTTGCAGCTCCCTGGCCACCATCTTATACGATTTATGGATATCCGACACAATCTTCAAATCCGACTTGTAACACGATGAAAAAATACAATCAAGGTATTCGGTAATCATCTTAACATTGTGTGACATATGGAACAATGCTATCTATAAATCTATCAACAGTTCTATGCTGGAAGACGACAATGATGTTTGGTTACCCTAATAAAACATCTACTCGCCTAGTGAGCTAGCATCGAAAGCATTGTCAAAGAGAATGATCGGGTTTTCGTCACCGTTCCAATGATTAAGAAAGCATTCCTTGGGTAAGTTGTAGTAATTTTTGGCCTGCTCCTTTGTCGCGCTGGAGGAATATTTAGCGGCCTGGGTGCTAGAATACCGAACGAAGAAGGGGGATCGGTGGAAACGGCTATTTGTAATTTTACCACTGTTCACGTATTCTTCATACAAAGTCAAGGCCTGGAGATTTGCGCCAAACTCCCGCGATTTCTTTTGGCGGGTATTCGACACTTTGGGGAGGTTTAGACGCCAGAAGGCCAAGCTTTCGTCTCCAGGCTGAATAGCAGGGGCAATCAGTTGCCCTGATTTCCTCCATTGTGGAGGACTGGGTGCGCAAGGAGTCTGTTGTTGAGGGTATAGATCCTGGGCGTTTGAGGCCCATCATCGACCCTGCGATCGGTCGAGTTGCAGGGACTATCTGTCAGATCTCAGCTGTATTGTCCTCATCCGCAAACACAAGGCTGCCTGGGATAGTTCTGTTGAGCGCATAATTCATTGTGTAAAGTTGCGCCGCCCGAAAATAGGCATTGTAGTCGGTGATGTATGTTTCTGCAATCTCAGGAACCAGTGGGTCTTCCACATTTGGGCTGGCTAAGAGACCGCAAAGAGCGACCAGAACAGCCCCAAGTGAGAATGTGTTGCTCCTGTTCTGGGAGAACTAAGGGGCATCCGTTTGCGTTAAAGTACCCATGTAAGTTCTGAGATTCTCATCTGTCCACCATTCTTTGTACGAAGCGCACAGCTTCCCGGTGCAGTCGATGTTCGGATGATATATCCTCGTTTGGAATCGGAGAACCGGGGGTTTGTGTAGCACAAGCTTCACGGTGATCCAGAATAGCCCTCCCTCGTACGGAGTGCCGGGTGGACCTTCGATGCTCGCCAAAAGGCAATCGAGACGGTCGTGTACCGGCGATACACTGATGAATGGTATGTTGGCCTGCCGTATGGCCCTCAGCTCAACAAAGGCTTGTTGGGCAAGTGATGACCCCTTGTTTGCTTGGTCGATCAGCTTCATCGAATACGACCTCCAGGCTGTATTGCCCTCGCCTTTGATGGTGTTCAGCCTTGACCCATAGGATAAATCTTCAGTCATGAAACTGTGTTCTCTCGATCGGGTGTCCCGTCGGTGAGCTAGAGATGCCATCCACCGTTGATGTTGAGGAACTTCAGTTGTTGATGTCCGGGTTGGTTTCTGGGACAAAGGGGTTGTTTCTTGATGCGCATTCTCTGCTGGTGCGGCTCGTATTTCGATATCCTCTGCATCGTATCCGATGGGTCGATAGGCGGCACAGGAAATAACAGAGCTCGCCGCAAAAGGGTGCGTTGGAGCTGTGTGAAATGACGTTCCTCCCATCGAGGATTCTATCATCGATACCCGATGGCTCGCCGTATCCGATATTGCCCTGAAGGCTGATGATGCCGTGCTTCTCGAGGCCACTGTTTGCAAAATCCTGAGGCTCCTGGTGTCAGAAAGGGACTCGATTTCTTCAATGAGCGCAGCCTGCTGTTGTCGAAGAAGGCTCAGCGCCGAGGTGATGCTTTCAAGGCCGTTGAGCAGATCTTTGATCGATACTATCAAATCCCGAAACTTGTCATAGTCATGGATAGGCCATCGCGTGAATTTCCAATTCGGCGTCTGTTTCTGGTTCTGCTTCAGCCGAGTCTTGGATCTGTTGAACTTTGACTGAAAGATAACCATGTCCTTGGAGGCATGGTGGGAGGCGCTGGCCGAGTCCTGCTCCTCTTGAGCTTCGTATCGTCCTGTTATTACGTCCGCTTTGGCGAGAAGATTCCGGAGGTGGCAGAGGCTTGCCTCAATTGCAGGGCGTATGTCGGGGCGCTCAATCACTGCATTGTAGCAAGACTCCTTGTTTCCTTCTCGAGGAACTAGTCCAAGCGACTCTCCCCAGATGAGCAGACGTATTTGCTGCAGAGATAGCTGGAAGGTCTGTGAGATAATGTTCTCCTGATATAACCGAACTCTCGTACCTGAGTGCATAAAAGGTCGAACTCCTCGCTGAAGTCCTTCGCGCGGACAACGATGTCGAAATTTTATACGCAGGATTTGAAGATACCAGCAATACCCAAGGTACCCAGAACAAGACCTGCGACCTCCATGATAGCGCCTGGCGTTACTCAAACGAGCCGTCGGATATGAGCGCCTGGACTCATAACAAGAAGCGACGTGCGGGCTGCGTCAATCGCTTCCTAGAAACTCCTCTGGTTTAAAGGTCTGCTTCTTGTGCGTTAATAAACTGACAATTCCTGAATGCCGCAGCCTTGTGGCCGTGAAGCGTCGGGAGGACATCACGTGGAGAGGGAGCAGCTGGGAGAGTTGGAGGCTGTCCGGGAGAGCCAACGAATCAAAGTTTGCATTTGTTCAGGCTGATTCGTTTCAGCTTCGGAATGTATGTGGTCGACACTTGAGGGCGATTTACAACCCCGGAATCGTGATTGCTCCAAAACCCCGCTCAATAGTTCTGATATCAGACTCTTCGCCCTGACCCTGAATACCCTCGTCCAATCTGCAGTGGCCATCAAATGGTTGTGTTGCTGTATCCTTCTCATCTCTCGTTGCCGCACCATTCTCCCTCATCCTCAGCATTGGCGGGAGCCCGATTGCCCGGTCATTGGACTGAACCAGGAGGCCGTCTCCTGTCTCCATCATGGAGGGGCTCACTGGGTTCGTTTTGTATCCCTTTGGGGCCATCGACTCCCTCCAGTCTTCGAACCCAAAGTTAGGGTCGCAATTGGTGCCGCCGTGCATCAAATTTGCCTCTAAAATTCCGCCTGAAATGCCGATGTAAAAGTTCGGCGAGAAGTCAGAAGGCTTAGATAGCGACCAGACGGCGGTACTTGCATAACCCCTGAGCGCTTTGGACAGAAAGAAACTCGCGTTGGGTCGATAGTAAATATCGCGCGAGAGTCCATGCCAACGACAGGCGGTGCCCAGGACGTGATTGCAGCGTTGGCCACACAACTTGCCGTTACCTGCGATTGTGGGCTCGCTCAGGAATGGCTGCACTGGCTTAGGGTAGGGTCGTTTGTCGAGACACGGAAGTCCTGACGTGTGGTAGTATCCCTTCGTCCATCGGAAATCAAAAATCTTGATGGTTGCTCCATTCATACCACCGCCCACGAAGCGCTCTGTGCCGTAAACGAGAAGTGACTCCATATCGGCCCAGGGGTCAATGTTATCTTCATAGATAGCATCGAAAGGAGAAGGAGTCCGGAGATCTTGAAGTCTGCAGAACTGTGTCAGCATAACAAAGGATTCGATAGCTTCAAGCATTTGAGTTCAGCTCACCTGCAGCTACCGTCTCTCCAAGCACTAAGCAGCAAATTTGTCCCTCCTCTGCTGGACGTATAAGGCTGAACTGGTTGAAGAGAGTTGGGGCAGATATTCCCGTGGTCAATACCAAACTGCCTTTCAAGATCCGCATTCTTCGCGGCAGTATGCTGAGTCCATCCCGATGGAGTGAGCTCCAAGTATCGAAGGGGGTCTTTGCAGCCTTTGAGGGCAAGAGCAAGGAAGCCGTCCTGCCCCATCCAGGTCGCGCGACACAGCTGCGGGCGCTGCAGTGGTGGACCATTGTTGACAAACGGGTCCGATCTTAAGTCATACGCCGTCGACGGGAAAGCTTCAGTGCTATCGTCCTGAGGGACATCATAGATGAGGACGCTGGATTTTGTCGCGGCAGCAATGAGAGTGCCAGTACCGCCGCTAATCACACCCACCGAGTTTATCGTTTCGTGCCCTACCGCTTGAGAAGGCACGTTATTATCGTCCTCACTGCCCACGGGGGCTGGTCTGAAATCAACAAGACGTTCGCCAAAGCGGTCAGGCTCTGCCGACAAGAGCGCCAGCTCCCCGCTGTCTCGACCAGTCACAAATGCCCGAGAGCCATCCTGCATCTTCTGGCCCTTAAGGATAGCGATAGCCCTGATATCGTCAGGACCAGACTTGAACCCGCTGATTTTGCCCTGAGATCGAGCGCTGCTCACGGTCGTTGGCAGACCAACTCCCACTTTCTGGCGGTACCTCGCCACGATATCCTCCCCGGCGCCCCAGACAACAAATTCCTCTTGAGTGTCCGGATCAAGATACGAGTCGACAACAGGTTGGAACAAATGGCCCTGGGCCCGCCTTTCTCTAGGATGGGTGTCCCGCACGGGGAATATGCCCTGGAACTGCAGGGCCCGTTTGTCCCAGCACCGGCTCTGGAAAGTGAGGGACTCTGCAACTTGTCGCCATGTCTGGTTGCCTTCGGATAGATTGGGAACAGATAGCGAGCTGAACCGATTTCTCACGAAAACCCGCCACCCGTCATCTCTGATGAGCCGAGAGAAGCTTCGGTTTTGGAGCGCAAGGGCGCGGAGATCGCGGGCGCTGTCGAGGTTGGCGAAGATGATGAGCAGCACGTCAACTGGGAGATCCGTTAACGACTGCTTCATTTTCAGAAGACTTGAGGAATTTGGGAGCGTTCAGAAATATTGTCTAATTTGTTTGTAGTTATGTCATGCGAGTGGGATGTTTGAGGCAGGAACTTTGTTGATTTTATTTTCGCCTTGTGAAACTGCACTCTATTCAGAGGCGATGACATAATGCTGAATCTGCATAATGCTCAGCCCGTTTCGAGGATTCATCGACCAACGCCTTTGTGCCTTGGATTCAATATTTGTGAGTCAATCAGGTATCCGAGAGGGTCCGAACAATCGGAGATGCTTCAATCCGCTGGCTTGGGTCGGTGCAGTGACACCGATTTGGAGAATTTGCTGCAGTAGTTGACTCCGCCAAGCGGCCGACCAAACAGACTGCAGCAATTCTTGACACACCTCTGAGTCAACGAAGCAGAGCCCCGAGTCCTCCATTCCTCAACACAATTATCGGATGACGAATAATTTGCATTGGTCGGATGCAAAAATCCATCGTCTACCTTGTTACTCCACCCAGTACACCGCATGCTACCTGAGAACAACACCTCGCATCCTGTTATCCATGCTAAATAACTTGAAGAAATACCTCCACCCAAGCCAAAAGCATCCCAATTAAACCATGAACCTCTCGAGGGAAGCTTTGTTACCCTGAACTCCCTGAACGAAACCCGCAGACTCCTATTCCAAACACCCCCCCTCATGGTTGTGCGAGCCCTCTTTCCCCTTTTATATAGGCCCATGCTACCGTGCATCCATGTATCTTACCCACCCATCGCCCATCGATTCAACCGACCTCCGGTAACGAACCTCTCTCTCATGCCCCACCCCCCTCCCCAATCAACCTCCTCCCATCGCCGCCGCTTCCATAAATCATCTCCAGCAGCTTGCTCTTCTGCCTCGACCTCACACCCTCCAGATACAGCCCCGCGTCTTCAAGCCCGCGGATCTGCTCATCCAGCGTCAAAGTGCTCGAGTTCTCCGACCTCACAAGCGGCGACACTAGCTTCCTCCTCAGATTCTCCAAATTCGCCTTGAGGGTGAGTAGCTTGTGGTTATGTTCGATCAAAAGCCCCTTATTCCGCACCGTGCGTTCCCGAACGTTGAGAAGCAACAGCCGGTTGCGCTCGTACTTCTTCAGCTCGGAGGCACCGGCGCCAAGCATACGCGTCCACAGCGAGGACAGCAGGTCGGCATGGCGTTCCTCCTGTAGCGAGGCCTCGCGCACAACGGTTCGCGCCAGGTTGAGGAACTGGTGGTCGATCGCCTCGAAGAGAGCGAACAATGCGAGGCTGTGCTGAAGCTCGTTGGCGATGGCTTCCTCGAGCACGGCGAGGAACTCGTGGAACGTGCGCTGGAGTGTAAGCTTGGTGCGCTGCGGTGTCGACGGGCCGAAGATGGCCGTCGCGACGGTGCCAACCCGCGTTGGTACGCCGGTTTCCGTGTTCTCTAGGATGCCGGCGTTGCAGAGGGCATTGTGGATGTTGTCGAAGACACGCGATAATGTCGGCGGCGATGCGTGCTGCGCCTGCGAGAGTTCTCTGCGCGCCCAGTCCATGACAATGAGAATACCATCGATGTCGCCATCGACGTTGGCGAAGAATTTTGTGAGCTCGACCGCCAGTGTCTTGAGGCTGTCGCTGAGTTCGTCCAGCTCCTTAACGATGATAGGCGCTGATGTCATGTTGCTACTACGAACACTCTCACCCAGATCCCAGACAGCGACACCGGTTGCCTGAAGTTCTCCGACCTGTTGGATGCCATTCTCCGAATAGTAGATCAGTGGCTCGAATGAGCGTGCCACACCAGCGACCTTGACCAAGTCTGGCACAGGACGCATCGCTGTAGGCTCGAATAGTGACCGAAACAAGGCCCATACAGCGAGTACAACAAACCCCGATGCCGCCATTGATACCCATGAGCCCGTAGTTGCGAGGAAGCATGAACGGATGGCCTTCATCGCTGACTCAATGATCTCTGTGCGATGATGAACCTCTGCCCGAACAGCGAAGCGGACATCTGTGTAGTAGGTTAGCTTACTTGTTGTCAAACAGAATGCATGGGTATCCTACAGTTTTTCGATGGCCTGTTCCTTTGCGCATCCAGGTCCATCTTCTCCCTCTTCATCTTCACTGTCTCTGTGAGGTACTGCTGCGCAGCGTAGTACTCGGGCTCAGGACTCCTCTCCTTCTCGGGCGACATACTACCCGGCAGCCTCGTCCTCACTGCCTGCGCTAGGATTTGCTCGCCTTCATCGGCGCTCTCGTACTCGGGGCTTGACTCACGGGATGAGAGCATCATCATGGCTTCATCATCAAAGTCATAGCCGCCGCCGCCCAGGCCGCCCGACATCCCGTCACTCTTGCGCCAGAAGCCGCTGCTGTGGTCGCCGTTTCCGAGGCGCCTCCAGGCCGGAGGACTGTAGCCACCGGCTGAAGCCTCCGAGTCCGAGTTTTCCTCCAGCTCGCTGTCGCTCCGGAACCCCGAGTGGACTGACGGGTACCCGAACGCTGCTTGATGGGGACTGCGAATGCTGGTTATCGACGGTTCGAAGTCCTCCAGAGACGCGTCGAGATGGTCGAGCGGTCCGTCGAAGATCGCTGTCGCTGTTGTTGCCGCTGCCGCCATGGCGACTGTTGCTCCGACTGCTACTACCACTGCTGGGCCCAAAAAGACTGATGCGCTGTTGTTGCTGTTGTTTGCGACTCGATCTCTCCCTCTCCTTATCCTGGCGCCCGCCTATGATATCGTAGTGCGCGTAGTTTGTGAGAAGCGGGGGTAACGGTTTCGTCTCGATGGTTTGCCTCCGGTATGGATGCCTGCCAGACTGCTCTTCTTCGTCGTCCTCCTCGTCCTCCTCGTAAATGGGCGTGATGGTTGATGACCTCTGGGTTCGAGTTGCACTGCGCTTGAAGCTAAAGAATCTCCACTTGAATGAGGTGAAAGGCGGAAGGTATAGGTAGAGAAAGACCAACGACAAGGCCAACAATAGGAGCGCGGCACTCGGCGCAACGTGAATGCTCAGGAGCGAGACGTGTAGTTCGTTGTGGACACTGAACATCGACCGCATCGGAGCTCTCCACGACCGAGTCGTATCGTCTGCTGCGATCAATGCGCGCGCAGGACGAGAGGAATGGTCTTTGGTCGTACCCTTCGTCGTACTTGGCAGCTGTCGATGTCGAAGTTACCAGGCGCTGCCTGTGGTATCTATCAATCAATCAATCCCCCACAAAGGACCACAACCGCAAGGTATCCAACAGCGAAGAAGGTAGATTGCTCCTGATGGCAAGACAAAACAACAATAACTGAAAGCGTGCAGGTCAAAGAAGCAATTTGCTTGCGAAGAGTCACACAATCCCAGTCGATCAGTTCAGTTTACCCCTTGACATGCGCAAGCAGCAGGGGGAGAAGAATGGAAATGGAAACAATATGGATCAAACGGGCAAGGTCAAGTCAGGTCGAGGCCACCGCCGCCCCGTCAAAGACCCCGTTTCGTTGTCCATGGGCATTCAGCACCGCAACGAAGGCAAGGCACCAAAAACGAGAGGCTGGGGAGCGTCCACCCAAGCCAGCTCCACGACGGAACAGCCAACCACCCCGCGTCTTGCGGAGGAGGGGGCCGCGTTTTCGCGACCGCCCCACCAATCAATTCTGCGCCGTCTAATTCGTCTACACCGGTCTCCCCCCGTCCCCTATCCAGCAAGCAATCCCTACGCGGTGTTGCCTGACCTGTGCCTAACATATCTGGCGTCCCACAATGACGCGCAACTAAGCAAAAGCTCTGGTGGAGATAATGTTGGGTTTTCTCGAGTCATCTGGAAGTGGGGTGGGATTTGTCTATCTTATCGTCCCCCGCACTTTAGCGTGTTTTGGCCTTATCAAGCCCTCTGACCTTATTTTGGCCTGACGGCATGGCTCTCCCCTCGTAGGTGAGGTGCAAGCCCATGACACCCAAAAGTCTACAGTTGGATGAAACCCGCGGTGGACACTTTGAAGCTCTACAGGCCCGAAATAGGGTATGGAAATAGGTCGTCGAAGCGGGCGAATGAGGTGCTGCTAGTGGTACAGCTTCGGGCAACATACTTCTGGCAGAACGACAACAAAACCCCTGAGAAGCGAGATAGTGTATTGTTTTGCAACGCCTTCAACACAAAATCCCCCCTAAAATCCCCAAACAGCATCAGAAAATGAACAACACTCGTCCGCCATCTGCGTACCGCTATGTTCATAGAGAGAGTAAAATCAAACAGTCCAGCGCCTCCGGACTACGCTCTTTAGCAGCCAAAAAAAGCAACGCTTCACTAAACTCCCTGAGCCGGCATCAGTGAACTTATCAGTTTCTCTTTTCCCTTCTTGTTTGGATCCTCCTCTGACTTTTTCCTTTTTGTTTTTGTTTTCCTCTAACCACCGAGCCTTCCTTTCTGCTGTCTCTGCGTGGACCCGTGCTTCCGTGAAGGTCTCCAAGTTCCATTTTTCCTCGGCTAGAAAATTCCTCTAGTCAATCTTAGCGTTCGCTAAGCTCCTCGCCGCTGGGTTGTTGATGTTGTTGACTTGGTGCGTCGCCGGCAGCCGCTTGTATTTGTTTTGCTTCCGTAGACGTTTCCTCGCGACCATGACGGGGACGGAGCTTTTCGTCACCAGGTAGTTAGAGAACGAGCCCAGAATGACACTATTCAGCACTGTCAGCACGCAATTCGAGTCTCAAAGTCTACAATGGCCAAGCTTACCCCTTTAGAGCACTCCTCCCCCTGCTACCCAGGATCACCAGCGTTGGGTTCACAAGATCAATCACCTCTGTAATCAAGTGCTTCGGGTTTTTGCAGTGGAGCACCTCCACGATCACCTTCACCTGCAATCTCGTCTTGCGCAGAAGCCTCGTGACTCTCTCGCCGATATCATGTACCGCGCGAAACCGCTCTTCTGTGGTCTTGCTGCGCTCCCTGCTGGAAGGAGCTGGGGAGGGGTTGGGCCCCCCTGAGCCGCCGTCCGACATTTGTGCCAGTGGCGAGGGGCGCACGTGCAGCGGGAGAGCAGACCCGCCAGGCGTGATAGGTGTCTTGCTGTTCGCCATGATGCTAATCGCTGCGGCTTGCTCTTTCATCGCCTTGGGCTCATCTGGGACTGAAGATCCGCCGTCAACTGGCGCAATGCCCGTTTCCTCATCGACGCAGTAAATCGCCAGCAACGTGTCCCCATCCCGGAGGACTGTGCCGATGGCCCATTCGAGTGCATGTGTCGACTCATCGCTGAGGTCAGATGCTACCAGGTACTTTCGCGGGCGCTTATGCTCGTCCTCAGCCTCCTGAACGAGCTTTGAATACTCTCCGCGCGTGATGATCTGAATCGTCCGGTGTGACTCGGGCGTGTCGATGATTTGGGACATCGAGAATGATAGCTTCTGCGCTCTCCTGATATCAGTGAGGTCGGCCTCGGTATCTGAATCGATCGGAGTGTGGGTGCCGGAATTGGGAGGGAGGTCGAAGCTTGTGGCGGGGTGAATCCCTCCCGACTTGCTCTGTTTAATCCGCTCGCCGCCTGGAGCAGTGATTTTGATCTGGGGCTCCTCCAGCAGTGACCTGTATTGGTACGCGGGCTGCTGAGCGGCAACGTGGAGACCTATTCCGCAGATTAGCATATGAATAAATCAAAAGGGCCACGTCAAACGTACGCTCCTCCTCCGCTGCTGCCAACAAACTCCTAGCCGTCCTTGGTGTCTCGGGCGAATTTGACCCTCCACTGGTGCCTTTCGGGTTTGCCTTCCCGAAAGTGCGAGCGGGCTTCCTACCGCGCTCTCGTTCGTCTTCCGAGGAGCTAGCATTTTCTTCGCTGCTGTCTTCAATAAGCTCTCCCTCGGGAGTCAGATAGTCTTTATTTAATCTGCCATCCCCAGCCCCTTTATCTGATCCTTTACGCCGGCCAAACGTGGAGAGGCTTCCGCCGGACCTAGCAAGAGCCGCATCTGACAGCCTCCTGTACGCATTGTTGATATCGATGTCAAGCGGTTCACCGAGCGCTGCCCGTGCTCCCGGGCTCATTTGGCGGCCTTGCAGCATATTGCCAGGGGAGTTAGACCGTAGCCCCCTGTTGTTGGGCGACTTTGACTTGTCTTTGGAATTTAGGCGCAACGGGTTTCCGCCCGCTGCGAAATGGCGCCCCCTGTCACCCGGCAATATTAGGTTTTGCACCACGTCGTTACCTCTCATAACTTCCGCCATTGATGAGCGCTTGCTACCCTGCTTGCCACCCTGAGTGACTCTTTTGGGCTTCGCGTTGCCAGTGTTGTTTGTAAGGATATCGGCGAACTGATAGTTGGAGGTGGGGTCTAGGCGTGAGGCCGACGACCGCGGCCCAAAATCGGCAGGCCTTGAGGCGGCATCCGACAAGCTCCTAGGATGAGGGCCACGGCTTGTGCTATGGCGAGAGCTCGACTCGACCGGCGACGACGGGCTGCTGAAGACCTTCTTGGCCGTGGAGGGTGGCGGACTATCGCCAACATCCAACATGCTTCGAATAGGGGCTGTAGCGGGCGGTGGAGAGTCGACGTCGAGCATACTTCGTACAGGGGCTAATCGCGGTAAAGTCTTAGCACTAGTGTTTGACTGTGAGGTAGAGAGGGCTGGAGATGGAGAGTCGTCACCATAATCCAGCATGCTGCGCACTGGGGAGCGGGGGGAAGTGAACGGCGACGGCGAGCGACCGTCGATAGAACCAGGACCTTGCGGTCTTGGCTGGTGTTGGGTGCCTTCGAGAAGCGCGAGTACTTCTCTTCGCTCCTCGTCGAGCATCGCTTCCATTGACATCACCTGCTTCGCCATATTGGGCAGGCGGTGGGCAATAGCAACAACCACGGTGTTTTAGCGGGGCGCACTGGCAGGTAGACCGATCGGCGAGAGCTGCCGATAGAGGCTATAATGGTGGGAGGAATGCCGGGGGTTCAATTTCGACTGTGGGACGAAGATTCGAGGTTACGTGAGTGAGTGAGACAGCTGTGGTGGACGTGAAATCGTGTCACGAGCGCGCCGCAAGGTGAAAGCCGTCAACGGGGTAAAATATGAGGTAGGATGGTAATGAATGCGAGCTGTTGACAAGGCATCGTGCTGAGACGAGATACGAGAGGCACTTTGTCGCCTCAGACCATGGCGGGGCCCCTCAGCCCGATTGCGTCGAGCTGCGAGCTGCCAAGAGAGCCAAGCAGAGGAGGCACGACTCGGCGTGAACTGCCAAGAACCCAACCAGCAAGCTTTGTCGTTGGTACGCCACGAGGGGAAGGAAGCTGTCAATCGATAGGTAACTTTGAGACCGTTGCTATGGTCGGCTGCGCGGCTTTTCCACGAGATAAGAAGAGCCCTGTTCCAGATTGTGATTGACGATCGGCTAAGGCTAGTAGAAACGAAGGCGATTTCTGTGATGTTTTTGTGGACTTTTGAGTGCATGACGTGGAGGAGACCACCGTTTTGCCTCCGCAGCGTTCTAGAACTGGCTGCTGGGGGTGGCTCGAGCGGGAGCTTCTGGAGCTCGGTTGGGCTGGCGGTTGCTTCCTGAACTGCCGCCAACCGCGCCGGGATGCCGCTCCGAGGCACTCGGGCAAGGATCCTGTCACGAGGCGTTTTACGCTCGAATTACTGCTGCGTTATCTTTTGAATGAAAGCTCCTGCAGTGCCAAAGGGTCCTCTTCCTGCCATCTAACCCCGCATTTCTACTTCCTTCAGAGCTGTTTCCATCTCACCACATAATCGAAGCACACAGCCCCCAGCCTATGCAAGGAGTGCAGGGTGCAGTGGGGGGTGCTTACATAGCTTTCGGAGCCTCAGTCCGTGTGTATGACTAGTAACATTTTGGGCCCAATTGCGGCTCTGGGGAACAGCATTTGGCTCGTGAAAGCTTGGGACGCAAAGAAGGGTTGCTCCGTGAGGCGGCGCCCGTGTGGATAAATCCTCGGGTGGTCCGTTCGTGCCGTATTGATAACCCCGAAAGCCTCCTGAGGGCAGAGTTCGATACTTCTCGACGTCAGAGGCGTGTGACTAATGTATGATCATTTCCGGGGTTAATTAAGCGGATTTAAACTGTATATCAAGAAAGGCTCTCCCCCGCCGGCTTCACTCTTTTTATTGCCAAGATATAGCATATGCATGACTAGAGCAAGTGCTCTCTAAATAGAAACTTCAAAGTGTCATCTGAATGTCGCAGCACACCAACTTGACAGTTTCGCTGCGGTTGGGTATCAGTCGACTAGGTAGTATACATTGGTTGGTTCACCGCCCTGCTGTGGCAGCTTGTACAATAAAATACAGCTCTTGCCATGTCTGGTAGTCTATATCGGAATCTCCCTGCCACCCAGCTTGGGGCTGTTGACGTTCGATCTGACTGCTGTGCAACGCTTGTGGAGTTCATGCCGCTTGTCCCAGACGCTTGACCGGCCTTCCATCACAGCGACAATCTCCTCAGCTACGCGGTTTGGGAACATGGCGCGGCCACTGCCCCTGGAGCCCTTCTTGTTCACCACGTCGAGAATCCACCCGAACGCCGTCCTCCTCCGCTGCCGCTGGCGCAGCGGACAGGGCACTTCGAGAGCCCTACCACCACCAGCAAGTCCCGCAAACTTCTGGATTCTGACGAGGGGGGCGACTGAGTCAATAGCGACTGTGAGGTAGGTTACAGGATCGAGCGGCAGCTCCGACGGCGGCGGCGAGCCCGGCATTACCGGCTTGGCAGGGTTGAGTTTTGGCGCTGGGGAGGATCGGAGGTAGTTCAAAACCATGGCCATGTCCTGTCGCAAGCACCTTTGGTTAGCACTTTGTGTTCATCTGCGTGACATGTCTCAAGGTGGCCGCGAGTTCACCCTCTGCGCTTTGGCGAGCTTCCCGTCCCTCATCAGTAGCTTTGTCATCTGATCAACGACCGTGTCGTAGCGTCTCTTGTGGTTCATGTCCGGCGCTATCGGCAGCACTGGCACACCGAACTTGTGGCCATGGACTTCGGGGTCGAAGGTCTCGAGACCATAGGCGGCCATTTGCAGCTGGCGCAACGCTTTCTGGTTCTCCGTAAGAACCGGTTCTTTAGGTTCCTCGGACTTCTTAGGTGCCTGCCCAAACGCTTCCATCTTGGCCCGAAGAACATCGCTGAAGCCTTGTTCCGATTCCGAGCTGTCGTAGCGGTTAGTCGTGAGGCGACGGGTCTGCGCGGCGAGGCAAGCCTGCTGCGGCCATTGGGCGAGTGGCTTCGGCTGTACCGACAGAGCCCGAAGGCCGGACAAGATGTTCAACCGTGGTGGCATCGTGCTGCTGTGCGGTGTGAGACGAAGCTGGCAGTCGCGCCAGGGGCAGGATCACCGCGTTCAGGGTGCGCTGAAGCCGATGTTCTTTTCCGCTCCGATTTTTTTGGTGCCGAGATTTTGCCGGAGCTAGGCTGCTTGGCGTTTGGGGGGATGGGCACGTGCCACTATCGATAACTTCAAGAAGATGCGGGAAGCGGGGAGCCAACCCCCCACTCCGGGACCCGGCTTCCGCTCCAACACCCACACCCGCGCAAGCATCCCGGCGCCGGGCAAGAACTTTGCAGCGCTGGTCATCACCTGCTTACAGCAGGTCAGGGTCCCGATGGGGGGCATACGTGAGAGATTTCTTACCTTTCCCAGCTGATCTGCTGCGCGCGCGGAAATTGGACTGTTGGATATGGAACTGTCCCGTCACCGCCAGTCCTACAGCTTCCACCCCTGTTCCGCGCACAGCGCAGAGACAGCTCACTCTTCCCAGCGCTGTTCGGCAATCATGCGCTCTCCACACATACACATTGTCGCTGCACGCTCGGGTGCATGGCCTGCGGTCAGTTGGCCAAATCTACAGGTTTGTATGGATTACCGAGGTGCTTGACGGGGCTGTGAGGAAGCTGGAAAGGCCCCCCCCCGTCACGCCCGTCGACGGCGAGGCCCATCAAGTCCGGCAGGTTTCCGGGATTTGGTCTTGACCGCCAGCAGCGAGCGAGCCTTGCTTCTTCTCTTCCCAAAGTCCCGCAAACAAGACTTGGCCTACCCGCGCCAGTGGTGCCAGCCTGAAGCGCAAAGGCCTCGTGCCTCCAACTGCCTGCCATCCCTATTCGCCCAAGTTCAAGCCGTCGCAGGCTTCTGTTGATGCTCAATGCACTTTTTAGCGTCGTACAGAGCACCCGGGCCCTTTTTCTCGTTCCTCCTGCAAGAGTCACCCCGAACCGGGATCGACCCCAAATTCGGAGGCGGACGCCCCTTGACGACATCCGACACCGTGGCGTGGTCACGGGAACGAGTCCGCCCAACATCACCCTTTTCCGCTGCATCTACACACTGAGATCCACTGACCTCGAGACCATTCTCTTCATGCACTGCGATACCATAGAAATATAGATTGAACAACGCAGACTACCCGATAATGTCCTCGTCTCCAATAAACTTGCTGCTCGCCCGCAGAGCGCCGTGTGGTCTGCTGAAGATATGGCCGATTTCCTTGCCAGATCAGCTGCATCCAGCTCTTGCATGGATCGACAACCCAACACCCGTCTGCGCTAATCCACCGGGGATACCGTGCATCGGGTGAGCAAGCCCAAGCACACTTGTGGCTGGAATCCTCCCATTGGGCATTTCCTGCATCCTCATCGCGAAGGACATTCACCTCGTTGGCCCAGTCTCGGCTTACTGATGTCTATGCCACCAAGTTGCGGTAGACTTCCAAGGCCATCCTCCCCAGCGCGTGGCAAACGGGAGGCAGGGGACCACTAGCGGGCAATCCTAGAGGTATTCTGCCTCGCCGGCGCAGCAAGAACCCGCCCCTGCACACCCGGGATCTCCTATTGCTCACAACCACCCATCCGTTCACCGTCTTCTTATATGCTTATCTTCCGTCAGCGGATCCAGACTCGAACAACATAGCAAACATCCTCCCTACCTCGGAACGATCATCCGCGGCGAAGAGACCCCCTCTTCCAGGGAGTGCCTCTCTACAGATATGTGTGAGCGTGAGACTGTGAATGTGTGTAAGGTGAAAAGCAACCAAGTTTTTTCTTTTCAAATATCCGTTTCCCTAAATCCTAGCAGAATAAAACAATATGCAGCATGCAGCCCGCCATAAAAACAAACCAAAAATAAAATGTCTTGTGTAAATCTAACCTGCCCAAAACCAGATCCAGTGAGGATGAATCTCACGATATGAGTGCGATGATAGATCTTTGCCGAACCCAATATTCCAACTTGACCAAAAAATGTAATCTGCGCAACAAAAAAAGGAGTTTTCCTTCCCCAAGTGTGTGAATTGCCGCCCCCATTCCAGAATCCGTAGTCGTGCCCAATGTCCAGATCCCACCAGAGTAACCAAAGTCAAGGAGGGAAGGACCAAAAAAGAAAAGGAAGAAAAAATAAAGAAGTCTGCTCTTGCGCCGCATCCTATGGGTGGTGTTCCGTTTTGCCGCGGGGCATGTGACCGAATTTCCCTCAACTCCAAAAGCGTGGTGGTATCGATATATTCGTACAAGGAACACAGCGTTACCCAGCGAGATAAAAATAAAAATAGTAATAATAATAGGTGGTCGTAATATGACGATCAAAGAAACGCGTGCGAAAGCAAGAAAATGAGTAAACCCCAGCCGAAAGTAAGAAAAGGTCGTTAAAGCGTAAAAGTAAGGAGGTCTCCGCGGATGTGCGCCGTACCCAGGCGTCTCGAATGCTGCTTTGTGGTAGTAAAAGGGGGATCTTGATATCAGGCTCGCTTCGGTCGTCAAGATGAGTAGCCTCAATATCAACACTTGGTGGTTTCGGGAACAAAAATATGCCCGACTATCAGGGCCGGCCGGTACACCCAGGCAGCTTCAACCGTTAGGGAGGCTGCCGAGGTCATCAGGCACACAGCTCCGACTGTCAGTGCAGTTCTCGTTCTCCAAAACAGACCATGGCGTTGGTGAGGCAACGTCGGAATCCAAAGTAGCCTCGACGTCAAATTAGATTCCCCCTAAAGACCAGAAAATGGCATCTGAGAGCGCAAGGGCACGGAGCAGCTCGAGTAGCCATGAGAGGCGAACGGTGAGGTTGGAAATTGAGTGAGAGGCTCGGAGGTGACGGGTGGTTGGCGCCCGGAACAGCGAGGACGCATCGTTGCGCCGTTCCGGCCGCTCGGTTCGTCTACCACCCACCGCGGCTGGTCGAAGGCGAGGCGGGGCTTGATGACTGGTTCAGCCATCCGAGGGCAACCTCGGCGGCGTCCTCCTTGGCGTTGTTGGTGTTCCTGCCATCGTACCAGAACCTCGCGGTGTGCGTGGTCCCGTGCACCACCACAGTGCTTGACCAAGCTGTGCGACCGCCTAATGGAAGGGGAAGAGTGATATACGGGTTAGCCATGTTCTTCATGTTGTGAGGGGGGACCATTCCAGCCCAGTATGGGCGAGTGGGACAGGCTATGAGGGCGCCTTGTACTTACCTCGTCTGTCCGAGACGAGTTGGAAGGTAGGTTCCATAACTTGGAGTTCCCGGCAGGTTTCTGTGGTGCATGGAAGCTTCGAGTCAGTCATGCCAGTCATGGGGGTGATGAATGTGTCTCTGTGCAACAAGGCGTAGCAGGGGATGCTACGCCCTCTTCAGGAACGTCGGCGTTGTTATAAAGAATGCAGATTCGTAAGCTGCAGGGGTCACCTACGCTTAAGCCTATCCTGCCAGGGGCTGCTCTGGACCGTTTGCTTGGAAGAGGAGGAAGACGAGGTCTTATACGCCATTGCTTCTATGTCTCTTTTCGCCACAATGTAACTCAGGATGATTGAGGCTCAACTGAGAGCAAGACAAGAATCACAGCAACGAAGTAGTGGGAAGGTATGCAGGTCGCAAGATGAGTGTTACAGCAGATCAGTTGAGGCAGTAGGCGTGAGGCTTTGGCAGAAGTGATGACCGGGGCGCTTTCGTTGAATAAGGCTGAGGTGAACGATGAAGAGGATGAAGATGAAGAATCGAGGAGGTGGAATACCGGGTCGTTTTGTTCTTTTATATCCTGGGTCAAATTGTGCTTTTGATAATTTCCAGACAAGAGAAGCTCCGGTACCATCTGGTACTCAGTGAGAGAGGCGAGACGTCCGTCTGATGTGGCTGCCGAGGATTCGAAGAGGCCCTCGAGGGTAGGTGCTTATTCCTCTCCGCTTGCCCAAATTAATATCTTGGGTGGTTGCTGTCGCCGTTGAAGCCGTAAGTTTGTTCGCAAAGTTGCAGGAGACGGCAACGCGGGATGAAACTTATTGGCAAGCGACGGGATGGTGCATCGTGAGGCAAGGTTGGCAGACGGTGTGGATGTCTCACTGCTCAGACGAATCCCTTGTTCCCTGGACCGAGGAGAGAGGGGCAAGAAGCGTCTGTTTGGTGGTATCCTGTGAGGAGAGAGAATACGGTGGGAGAGAAGGGAGTGGGACGCGGTGGTTTATTTCAGACAAGGTCTGGAGGATGGGAATTTCGATTCGGGTGCTGAGACTGGCTGGCTGGTCCGTGGGCAGCCTGTGTTTTCTTGGGTTTGCCGGGGATGTCATCTTTCTTTTCTTTTTCTGAGCCCGTTTCTTTTTTAGCTTCTTTCCGGATGGTTTTTTTCGTTCGTCTCCCGTCGGCCAACTCACCTCTGCTCAGGGGCTGCGAGGTGCCACCATGAGCAAAATCCATTGGGAGCTAGCAAGCCATGATCCTTAGTTACTGCCGCAGTCGTGACCGGGAACGCAAGACACGGCAGGCCCCGAACCGGGACCCATGCGACTGAATGTACTGTACCCTGATACATTTGAAGACGTGGCGTGGACGTACATACAGTAGCGTCGGAGATTCTGATGGGCCCATAAGGCGATGCAAGTTAAAGAGAAAGGAAAGTTGCGAACAGATGTAGTGGGGAAAAGCAATCATCAACACCCCGGTCAGGTCGTGGTCGGCAGCGCTTCGGACTGGCCGTTCGTTGCCCAGGCCCAAGGGGTCATACCTAATTTGTTCTAACGCTGGTCAATTGTTTGCGAGAGCGGAAACGACTTGTACAACTTGGGTAATCGTACCTTTTTCGTGTACTTTGGCTATTTGTATACCTCTAGGCACACGAACGGCGGACGCCCGCCCTCTCTCTCCCTCGCTGCTATCGTCATCGCGGAGCGAGGGCTCGCAATGCAGCGAATCTGACGGGCTGGGCAGAAACGGATGGGCGCTTGGGTGCCGAGGACCCCTGAATCCGCCGCTGTGTTGTCAGGTTGTCGAAGAGCCGTCGAGTCAAAAATAGGCCCAAGTCGACTCTCAAGCTGCAACCCCTCATAATCTGTAGTGGGGGAACTCTTCACCTCGGCCGAGATCGAGGAGGACGAACCCACGATGTGGGCAAAACAGCAGATGTCTGTTTGGTATTAGTCACTCCCGGAGGCCAATTGTTTACCATTGGGTCGACATGACGCTGTTATCTGAAGAAAACTCAACTATCAGATTTCACTCTTGCCAGTCTGCCTTGGCGAAAGGGTTCGGTGCCTGGCGATTTCCTGTCAATGGCAGCTATTGGTTTCCGCACGCTGCCCCAATCGATCGAGATACTACCCCCAAACCCAGGTTCCGACTGTTTGCTTTTTCAGATTTGGACGGGTACCTCCCGAACACGGATCCAGGTTCCCGGGCCAGAGCCTTGGACGGAAGCGCCCATCAGCGATTCAGAAAAGAGTTTACTGTTGCACAGAAGCGATGTTGTTTCCCGTGACTTTCCAACGGACTTTTCACCCTATGGTGGGACCTGACCCCCCAACAGATCTCGTTCCGTTCTGGCGGGAGGGGCGATCCCACAGGTTGGGGAGTTAAGGTGATGATGCGGGACGATACAGTGGATGGGCAGCCACCAAATTCATTAGGCTCCGAAGGAACGACACTTCACGCTGAGTTTAGCGAATGGGAACAAAATTCCCCCCATGGAGCCAGTCAAGTCGGCGGGCAACGATTGCGAGCGTGGTACTTTGAGCCCCATCCCGTTCAAGTCGGTTGGATTGCTTCTGGAAACTTTAGAAAACGTATTGGGACGGAGTTATCCCGCTTGACTGCGTGGGAGAGCCTGTTAAGGATGGGGGTTGGAACCCGCAGTATACTAGCGGCAAGCTGACTTCACCTTCACGTTTAAGTGTACCTGACTCGTACCGGCTGGCTATACTGTAGCTTGGGTCAACGAACGCACGGAGACGCAGCTCGTAACGCCACAATCTGAGGTATTCCGACCCAACGGCGGCGTGGTTGCTCATTTGTTTCGCTCCTTTGGGGTCTTTGGGGTCGTCTTCCTCTTCGGACTCTGTGCCATTCGCTGACACCGCGATTCAGAATCAAGGCATACAAGTCCGGTTGGAATTCTTCTGCAAGTCCAAGATTATTCAACTGGACAGCCTCGGCCGGGTTCGTCTGTGAATGGCCTGCGGTCAATATCGAGGCCATCAGCCCTGTCCTGACAACCAACCGGGGTTGTGGCGTAGTGCTGGACATAGTGCTGAACAGTGAGCGGTGGCTTTCAGCACACTTGAGCCAAGCCTTGACCTGCGATCGACGTGCAGCGCACGGGTCGGCTGACACGCGGCGTTCTCACACCCGTTCGCCTGTTATAGGCTGGCTAACTAAGGCCGATGAGACGGTGAAGCATCTGACTTGTTGTGAAGCTGCAATAGCAGGCGATGAGAGGTGACAGCGGAGAGGTGAAAAGAACGAACCAGCTGTCCGACCAGGCGGCAGGCCGAGTGCCGAGGCGAAAGTTCGACGTGGCCGACCAATGCCCACCGAGATTTTTGGCCCTGACCTTGGAGATTCCCCAGGTCGCAGCACGGGAGCGCGTTCAACGCCGGCTAGGCACCAAACAACGCCGGCGTAAGGTATGAATGCCGACGATGGGGAGAAAGTGCCCTGTGTTCCTTAGGACGCAGCGTCCTGTTGACCTGTTCCACGAGGGCCGTGTTTCAAAAACCGGCTTGACAGCTGCCAAGCTGCGACAAGCCGTCGTCACCAAAACAAGTTGGAGTTCGTTGGGGCGGACGATACAAGGGGGTGCACGCGAGCGGGAGCCTGCGGTGGAATTGTGGAACGGCCGAGAAGGTACGAAATGGCGACAGCTTCGTTGAAACACTGGAGGGGCGGTGATAAGCCTTAAGGTATGTCGAGCAGTAGGTATCCTCGGCCGAGCGGGGAGCTGCAACGTTTGATGCCGGCGTATGTTTGG
>Ga0247758_1000596_pt1 | contig 31720 bp, 14 predicted proteins | sample UWRJL156409C4_FD_180950 | JGI IMG/M metagenome (GOLD analysis project Ga0247758, IMG submission 180950) | Plant litter microbial communities from Arlington Agricultural Research Station in Wisconsin, United States - UWRJ-L156-409C-4 | ecosystem: Environmental > Terrestrial > Plant litter >... | reverse complement strand
CCGAGCAGACCCACTTTTGATAATAAACCGACCAGTCCTAGGTCGAGTTGAATTTCCTTATCAGTTTTAACTGAATTTCCCATAGTAATTTTTTTTTTTGGACCACCCTTACAACAAATTGTCCTCCGGACAGGATAACAATTACTTTAAGATTCTTTACAGCATTAATTCTCTTAAGTAAGGGAAGACTCCTAAATAATAGAAGTAAATTACTTTTCGGTACCTTTGTAATAAAGTAATCTCTTAGATTATAACGTTATTATTACTAATTATAACGCTTAATAACGTTAATATAAAGTAAGTATAAGTACTGTAATAGATATATAGATTAAAGTGTAGCTTTATAATTATGAAGGTAATAAGAATAATTTTATAAAAGTTGACAATAGTTAATTATAACGTCCTTTAGATTAATACCTTTACATCCTGAACGTACTCTTCCTTCCGATTGGAAAAAGGGTTAAACGAGAAGAATATCACTTTAAGTATACCTTAACATTAAGTGAAAGTTATATTGGATATTATCTAAATAACTTTAAATATTACATTTTATAAGAAGAAGAAGTTAAGTTTAAAGGATAAAGGGTTTATTACTTACGATAAATGTAGTGATTATGTAGCAAAGTATGCAGTTCTTTCAATTACAAGGAAAGGAGTTAACTCCTTTATGTTTACAGTCTTAAGCGAACTCGAATAAATAGCCTTTACTAAGAGAAGGACTAATAAGGTTTTAAGAAACTTTATAAAGTTAGTTATAATATATTAACTCTTTAGTTTAAAGAAGTATTATAATTAGAAAATCTTAAACTTAAATGCTTTATCACTTAGTAAAGATTAGTAGACTTTAACGGATAAGATAAGTTATAAGAAGGATAAGAGGTATTAGTAAATTAAGTATGTAGTAAGGAAGATCAGCTATTATAAAAGTATTATGTTATTCTTTTAATTAGGAGCCTTAAGGGTGTTAGCTTATATTTAAGACTGCTATACAGGTAAGATTAACAGTTAATCTTTAAGGGAAGTATAACTTAAGGTATTTATTTAAGCTAATCCTATTGTTCTTTTTAAGCTTTATATATAATATTACTATAGCTGTTTATATATATAGTAATGCGTTCTCTAACGTATGTTACTGTTAAAAATGGGTTACGCTATGCAGTTCTTTAAACCGTACTTCTTTTATTAATTATTAATCTGACGATTTTCACTACGAAGACCTCTTATTAAAAGCCCAGTGATATTCTAGCCCTTCAATCGAAGGAAGATAACTTAATCCACAGTTACGTTTCCTTTATTATTCTATACTAAGCTCTGTTTTATGTTAGGTACTGTTATATACTAGGTTTTATTCTAGTCGACTTGATTTGCTATTTGTGCAAGTTTCCAGGGTATCCCTGCTGGACAGCCTGGTTTTTGTGCCACAAAGTTGATTTGTTTTGGCTAGGAAAATCCCTTCCAATATGGCCAGTTTAACGCCCCTTTAACGCCCTGTTTGATGCCCCCAAAGCTCCCATCGCGAACGTTACCCCTGAGCCGCCCCTGCTGCCCGCCTTCAACGTCATCCAAAAGAGTCTCGATTCGCTATCGCTAAGCTGGAAAAATACCGTGATTTAATGGAGGGAAACTGGCGTTTAGTGGATTGCCATGATCTTGCACCCATGGCACAGGAATCGGTGGATTTCCTTCGAGCTCCCAGGGGAACAGGTTAACCGTATTACTATTACCTTCAAGCAGCTCTATCAAGAGCACTACAGCACTCCGAATACCCTCGTTCCTGTTGCCGATGGTCATGGCAATCGGTCCCGGTCATCGCATCTTGCCAGGCCGGGTTATTACGACCCCGATGGCGATGGCGATGATGACGAGGTCACGAGATATCTCGAGGGCCGCGTTCGCGAGGTTGAAGACCCCCTGATGTGGTGGAGGACTCATTGTGACGAGTTTCCCCGGTTATTTAAGATGGCTATTGACTTTCTGATGATACCCGCGAGGTCTAACGAGTGTGAATGTCAATTCAGCAAAGCCAAGCTCATCGTGGCTATCCAACGACAAAGTCTTCACGATAAAACAATCTCCCAGGTCCAAACCCTCAAGCAATGGCACCGAAATAGGCGAAAGTAGGACTGTGGGGATTTTGCTATTTGGTGGGTTGTGTCTTAGTTTGGTGGCTGGGCGCAGCCCGGGCCGGATATATAATTTTGCGGCCAACTTGTTGGAAATTGGGTTAACCAAGTCAATTCAAGTTTACTATTACGCAAGTCAAGTTGCTGTTATTTGGCTCAAGTCAAGGCAAGTTAAAGGCCAACTTGGCTTGACTTGGCTTGTTGGGAGCGCTGCTGCTCAACCTCCTCGCCAAGCATGGAGCCGAGGTCAACGCGCCTGCCATTGAGTCTGCGCCAACAACCGCCCTCCAATATGCCGCTGTCCACGGCTACGTCAACCTGGCCAAAATAATTCTTGACCCGGGTGCGGATGTCAACGCCGTGGCATGTGAATACGTAGCATTTGTGTTCGGGACTTCCTAAGGGCTCACCCAGCGGCCCCACTTTATCGGTGTCAGCCTGGGTGAGCCGGGTGAGCCAGACCCACATGAGGTTGACCAGCTGGGTGAGATGGGCGGGCTGGAGGAAGTGGAACGGGAGGTCACTGACTCTACCAGGTAATCGCCTAAGCATAAAGATAGGAGGCTCCCGCCTCCTCGTCGTCGAATTGAACCAAAACGATGGCTCAAATATACTCACCCTTGGTCACCTTTTATTTTTATTCGCAGTTTTGCAATTCAGGTTGCTAGTCTGGTATCTCATCACTGCAAAATGAGTATGGGGAAAAGAGATCGTCAAGTTGGGATTATTGCACGTGCACCCATACCCGGTAAATGAGCGTATTGGGTTGTAGTGTAAAGCCATGAAAAAGACACTTAGAAAGAAAAAAAAGGAGAGATAGCAGTCCTCCGCAACCTCTATTATTATTCCAACAGAAGGTATCCTCCAACTCCCCAACCTGACTAACCCCCCTAACCGACAAGACCAGAAAAAAAAGCCAGAAATGCTCCTGGCTACCGCCGCACGAGCAGAATGCCAACAACAAGATAGAAAAAAGCCGTGAGGCCAGCTAGGATTGCTAGAGCAGGAAACAGATGGTTGGCGCGGCGAATGAAAATTTCACCAGCCAGCTCATGCGCTTGCTTGGCGCCATCGCCTCCAACTACGGCATTCAGGGCTTGCCGCAGGCCGCCGGCTATTGAGATTGCCATCGCTAGCGAGAAGGCACCAAGAATCGCAGCGGCGAGTAACACCGACTTGTAGTGTCGACTGTGCGACGCGCCCGCGAGAGAAGTTAGCGCCATGATGCCGCCGATGAGGAACAGGACAGAGTGCGCGACGGGAAATCCCCAGTGGAACACTTCGACCTGTAAATGCCGGGCGAAGGGAAGAATGAGGTTTAGGGTGTTGTTGAGAGCTGCGTCTTCGGTAAGCCGAATGTCTTCCTGGAACTCCTCGGCAAGGTCGTCCACGTCTTTGTCGTGCAGGTTCATGATGCAGTGTGTGCGGGGACCGCTGGAAGCGTTTTTCCCCAGAGCCGCAGCCGGGATATCCCCTCCGTCTATGCCGGCAATGGAGAGGCAACCGCCTAGAAGCAAGCACGCTTGGTTAGTCCGACTCGGCCGGCATACTGCTAGATTTACGTGAACCCACCGAAATACCCAACTCGGAGACGGATGTCATACGTCGTGTTCGCTGTGAACTCGAGAATGTGTAGATTGTTGATACCAACTTTTGTCGACGTGCAGCCCACTATACAAAAGGCTAATTTGTGTTAATAACTTTGCGAGCAGCCCGCCTGCGGCGAATAGGCCAGAAGACTCACCACCTAGGATGATGACAGCGACGAAGGTTGCGGTGGCTATGCAGGCGAGTACGCGGCTCGCGATCGGACGGCGTTTTCGGGCGTCTGCGGTGAAATCTGTGAGTTTGGCTCTCAAAGGCTCGGTTGGGGGACGGGGGGTGGCTACTGCTCGGCGGCGCGTGGCTATTCGAGTGGGGAAACATAAACGTAGCCCCCAGCGTAGGGTGCTCTGGTTGCTGGTGCTTGACATTGGCGGACCGCTTCGTCTGCTTCTCCGGCAGACCTGAGGAACCATGCTTTGTGCTATGTTTTTTCGCCATGGTGGTAGTCGACTTGGTGTGTGTGTGTGTGTGTGTGTCAGAGAGAGAGAGAGAGAGAGAGAATGCACTCTCGAGGGAGAAAAATGAACGGGAGCTACGAAACGAAGTCTCTCCTCTTCATGTCTCCTAGGTGCTCTATTTGTAGATGGAAGCTAACGACTCTAGCGGGGGCACTTGTCTGCGGACTCGCCGAGCATACTACGTCGAGGCTGCCGTGATGAGAAATCTTTCTTGCTCACCGGTCTCTGACCATTCTTGGCAGCCCTGGTGGCCGCTTGTTGAAATGGATGGTCGCGAAGCGGGCCACCCCTTTTCACACCGAAACCAGCACTGTACACGGAATCTAGCTACTACCTAGGCGACAAGCGGATGGCGCGATGTAGTCTAAAGAGAGACTCGACCCAACAAGGCTGCTGGTCGAAGAGAACTCGTATCTCTAAGGTACTTAGTACGTAGCTCTGCTTGGGACTTGATAGTCACACGCTAACCCCACCCGACTGCGCCATGACGAATGCCACACGGCGGCAGACGCGCAGCAGGAAAACAAGAGTCGCGGTCTCTGGGGGCAATGTCGGCCTTTGAGGCACTGCTGGTACGACGCGCGCATCACAATGTGCAGTTTTAGGAAGTAAAACTGAAGACACCTTGGTAGCCAGCCTCGCCGTGCTTTGCCGTCAGCCCGCAGACAGAATAATTGACTGTTAGATACAGTTGGGGGTGTGTTACAAGCGGCTATAGTCTAGTCCTGACGGCTCCCAGCCAATCAAGCATCAAGTATATATTATGGCACACTCCTTGCCGTGACGTCGAGTGGGGGAGGCGAAACAGTGAGGTCGGGATATGTTGCCTTTGTGAAACAGCGGCTGAGGACCCGCCGAGTAACGGCCGTAGTACTCTATCCCGACAAGCCCGAATAGTGGCGATCTGTAATTTCTTTCTGACCCTGCATTGCCTCGCCTTTGCTGTTGAAGGTTGCCTGGGGGCCAAATTTCGGTTTTCGAAAGACAGCCTTGCTCTATTTTTATCCGCTGGCAATAGAGTGTATCAGAGGAAGCTCCTGAAGCAGAGCCTCATTATGAGCAAAAGTTGGATAGGTAACCTTCACAGTTTCTACAGCATTTCCTGCCCACATTCCCCACATCCGCATCTTACAGCTCTACGAGCAACTGGGTATCGGTTGCACCCCCTCGATTCGCCGACTTACGCACTGAGCATGGCACCACGGACCGGGACCGACGAGCGCGGAGCGCTCCTCTCGACAACAGAGAAACCCAAAGCCTCCTTGAATATAAAGCCACGAGATCTCGGGGTCAAGGTCTTGGCTGAGGGGGAAGATGGTGACGACCTGTTGGCCGAGTGAGCACCAGCGGATTACGAGTCCATGACCTCCCAACGTAGACAGCTGACAGGGCGGCAGCGTTGTTGCAATTCACGGGTTTGGGGCGCGCCCAGAGACCGCCTGGACGCACGAGGGCGAAAGCAAGAAGGTTAACTGGCTCGCCGACGAGGGTATGCTACCAGCCGCCTGCCCAAGATCGCGAATTCTCAGTTTCACCTATGATTCGATACCGATGGGTGACAACCCAGCTAAGAAGTCGATTCCAAACATTGCGATTAAGCTGTTGTCCGGGCTGGTGGAGAAAAGGAGGGAGTGCCAGCGTCGTCCCATCGTATTCGTCGGACACTGTCTCGGAGGCCTTATAGCGCTCAAGGTAGGCATTCGTCCACGCCGGCCTGTCCGGGTCATTGCGAGGGCGTCTAACACATGCATCAAAAGGCATACACGATAGCTAGGGTGCACGCTTTCGACTACCCCCACATCTACGACTCTATCACGGGCCTACTGTCCCTAGGCACCCCCTACCAGGGATTCTCTATCGACAAGGGGCTGCACAAGATGTTTGAACAGATTGCCAGGTCGCAGATGCGTACAGAGAGCAGCCTAGTCGACTCTATAGCCCAGAACAATGACGTGCTCGTCAGCGTCGTCCATGAGTTCACCCGCGAGATCAACACTCGCGCGCACCCACCCCTGATCTGCTGCTTCTTCGAAGAGCAAGCGACCAGCTTTGGGGCCATTGCGGGTGTCGAGACCGAACTGGTACGTAAACAGAACATGGCACTCAGCGCTGCTGGTAAATGGCGCTCCGCTTGTGGCTGACAAAATATTTCTCAATGGTAGGAATTCGTTGTCGACGAATCGTCTGGGACTTTGAACGGGCATAGGAAGATCGGGCTGACCCTTGGTCATTTCAACATCAGCAAATTTGAGGACAACGAGGACGACCACTACCAGTCGGTTAGTAGCCAGATCAGGGACATGGTGGATAAGTCCAAGGAGATCCTCGAGGGCCGAGGGACAGGTAAGCTAATTCCGGAGCTTTACTAGCCCCCCTCTGGCGATTCACAACGAGGAGGTCTATGTATATTTTCCTTGGGTAATTGTGACGGCGCGTTGAGCGCCCTACTTTTTGTTTTTGAAAAGAAAAAAAAGAAACAGAAAACCCCCTTGTTTTCCTCCTCTTTCCCATCTCGATTTTATGCGGGCCTCGGGGTAGTTGTTATCCTGACCCTTTTAACCGAATTTCACAGGAAGCTCTTCGTCCAGATCGGTCCGACAACAGTACGCGCCGTCGGCAACGCTCCCTTTCAAGGAGGAGCCGAATTTCATAGCTCGCGGCGAGATATTACAGCGAATGGGAAAGATGTTCGATAAGACGGAGATGATAGTGCTGTGTGGTGGCACCGGAATCGGGTATGTCTGTTCACAGCTCGTCCACACGTCGGGGAGTCTCGAGCGAAGTGCGACTAACGCAAAGCATTCTAGAAAGACGCACATTGCTATCAAGTACGCGCACGAGTTTGACAGGGACTTCCCTGGCTCCAAGATTCATTGGGTCAACGCCCAGAGTGCAGTGCAGTTCGAGCTGTCGTACAGGTTCATTGCCGGCGCCCTTAACCTGAGCGATACGGGCAACGGCGTGATCGAATCGGTGCACCATCACCTCAGACGGGACTGCGCTGGTCGTTGGTTGATGGTCCTGGATGGCTTGTGCGAGGGCTCGGATCTGATGGCCACGAGCGGATCCCATGAGGGGCAGTCACTGCTGAAATTCGTCCCAAAATGCCACAATGGCAAGGTGTTGGCTACGACTCGATCCAGAGCCCTGGCCAATCGCCTGGCTCGGCAACAAGACAGCAACGTCATCGACGTACCAGCCTTGGAAGACGGCGATGCCGCTCGGCTCCTGCTTGGGTCGGTTGTAGAAGACGCGGCCAAGCTGAGGTCGGCGGCCCTTGTTGCCAAGGAGTTGGGGCACTCGCCCGTCGCTCTGACGCTAGCTGGTGCGTTCTTCGACACGGTCAAGAAGATGCCTCTTGGTCGATACTTGAGCATGATTACATCACAGCAGCATACCAGCTCGCAGGGAACCAAGGAAGAGGTTGGGGTGCGGCGGGCTTGGCAGCCGCTGTACGACGATCTCAACAAGAAATACCCAGAGACTGCGCGTCTGATGCTACTCGTTGGCGATTTGGATCTGCAGAGCATCCCGACCTCCTTCGTAGCCGAAGCGACGGCCGACAAAGATGTCGAGAGGCACATCAGGATCCTGGTGCAGTACGGCCTGGTGGAGCCATTCGTAAACCGCACCGCCATCTGCGTCACCGACATGGTGCGGCAGCGCGTGCGCGAATGGCTCGTGGAGCACAACCAGAAGCCTGTCTACGAAGAGAAGGTCCTGTCGCTGATGTCGGCAGCCTATCCCGCGCCCGAAGCTGAGGAGCATGCCAGGTGCGAAGTCCTCCACCCGTGCGTCATGGCAATCCTTCAGCTTCCGCTGCCGGCCGCAGTCGAGGCAAAGCGAGACCGCGCCACTCTTCTCTTCAAGGTTGCCAGATACCTTTTGCACCTGGGGCAACACAAGCCCGCCATTCGGTACCTCAGAGACTGTCTTGGCCTCGGCATTGAGGACCCTGAGGGAGTGCAGAGCGTGATTGACGAGGCCCAGGCGGTGATGGACCAGGCAGCCGCAGGAGAGACGGGACATCAGCCAAGCTCATCGACCGTGAGTCGCCGGCCAAGTCTGCCGAGTGCCGTCGCCTCGCTGTTTAGGGCCACCCCGGACGCCAGCCCGACGGAGCACACGCACGGCTGGGCAGAGATGTACAATCTTGCTGTCGAGCAGGCCAAGCGGAACCTCCACCGTCAGGCCGAGACACACTACCTTGCGGCGTTTCAAGCCGCCGCAAGGCTCTTCGGTTCAGACGGCTATGTCACGCTTCAGATCCTCGGCAGCCTCGCGGTTACAAAATGCTCTCTAGGGCATGCCGAAGAAGGGAGGTCCATCCTAGAGTTCGTGCTCGCGAGACAGCGGGACACTCTAGGGCCCAATCACCCCGAGACCCTGGTGACGCGACACAACCTTGCCCTTGTACTGCAGATGATTGGCCAGCTGGACATCGCGGGTGCTGAGTTACAGCACGTATTAGATCTGCGAATTCAGCTTCTAGGGCGCAGCAGTCCGGCTACCACGCAGGCGCTAGAACATCTGATTTGGAATTGCCAGGCACGGGGGATGCTTGAGAACGCCGAAGCCTTACGCACGGCAGCACTACAAAGTCGAGATCAAAATGCGATGGTGGTATACGGGGAGACGCCGCCCGCGTTGCAGAAGCTCTCTCGGGGAATGTAGGGAAATTGACCAGACTAGCTAGATACATGCCTTCTTTTTCAGGGCGGGGGTTGGTGGAAGAACTAAGTGTCTTTCTTTTCATTTTTTCATGGCTTCTCTTCCCCTTTTTCCCTTCCTCTTTTCTGCTTTTCCCGCAACGCCCGACTAGCTTAGTTGACCCTGTAGTGTTCAATCTGATACGTTTATTTGGTTCTAGCGATTCAAGGTCTCCAGCCGAAGGTATTCCACGCGCCCGTGTAAAGAGAGGGATGAAACGCTTGTGGAAAGTCCTGTCAAGTTGAAAAGAACAGGTTCGGTACTCGGTGAACCCCTGGTGAGGGATCTAAAATAAGGACCTTGCCATCCAGCCGGCGTAAAGGGGGGGTGCAGGATGCAGTCTGGGGTCGAAAAAATAGGGGGGGAGGGGGCGGCGACAGCACGCAGATGTTGGTCCGGAGAGCCCGAGACGGCGAATTAGCCAGCCTTCATCTAGACCCAGACAGACTTGCATGGCCGCTCAACAGGATTCTGGGTTTATCGCCCCTTACTATCAAGCGCCACTTGACATGGTGGGTTGCAACCGCATCGGCGCTTTACGCGTCTCGAAACGACGAGGCTACGGGGGCCAGCCCCCTCCCGGGCCCATTGCCCCTCTAGTTATTGACCGAGTTTATGCGACACCGCATCAGTTTCGTTAGTCGCCTGCCCAAATAGGCCAGGCCCAAATCTTGGGTCCAAGGATAGGGTCGTGAAGCGAGACTTGGGTATGCTATAAAAGAAGTGGCACATTGCGCCATAGTAGCCCGCTTACAGGTACGCTAGATGTGTAGATATCCCAGTTATATCGTCAGCGGCTGGCTGGATAAGACCAAGTATCAATAAGCTTCCTAGAAGCATCTAGAGACTCGGTTACCAACAAGCGGAGCCAAAAGGCTGCATTCGCGACCAAGATGGGACAAGCCGCCAAGCGCAGCAAGTCCAGCCGCTCGGCGAAGCCTTCCCGTACGGTAGCCGGCGTCGATGGACAAACTCACCACGAGCCGATGGAACACAAAGCGAGCGCACAGAGGCCAGAGGCCGTAAGGAGCCCACCCAACTGCCTTACTAGTATCTACCTTCTCTTGCGGCGTGCTAACTCGGCGATATAGTTGCCGACCGGCCACCCCATGGGCGGCGTTTCCACTGCGTCGGGGATGCGGCCACGAGACGCCGAGACGTCCGGAGGAAGCTCCAATCCGCCACAAACACCGGCAACCATAGCACCCGTGCCCGCGGGTGGTTGGTGTTATTACGATCCGATATTGTTGGATAGCCGGATGAAGTTTCCAGCTCCGCAAGACTACGCGACAGCAACTCGCTCTTCTTTCCCAACACCCATCAGAACCTCTGCGTTTCCTCGTCAATCAAGCCGTCAGCCAGAGGGGCCACATAGTGCTCTACATTCAAGTCACGCTGCTCCAGATTCGACTGAGAGGAGCGGCTTCTCCTATTCGTACCCCCCGCTTCTCCATCCCACGGTGGGAGGACAGCAAAGCCGACAAGGAGGGGATGAGAGACCGCGTCATACGCCGGCGGTGGGTATTCCAGTCGTCAATCATGAGATAGAAGATGATGACGACGAGGGTGACGAGGGTGGTGACGATGAGGGTGATGACGATGAGGGTGATGACGATGATGACGAGGATGATGGGGGCGATAGTGACGGGAGCAACAGTGACGGGAGCGGCAGTGACAGGAGCGATAGTGACAATGACGAGGATGATAGTGACGAGGGTGACGAGGGTGGTGACGATGAGGGTGATGACGAGGGCGATACTGACGGGAGCGACAGTGACGGGAGCGACAGTGACGGGAGCGATAGTGACAATGACGGGGATGATAGTGACGAGGATGACTGATGGTAGTGACGAGGATGGGTGTGGCGATGAAGAATGAGAGTAAGAGAGTTTTAAAGGGTTAACTTGCGGATCTGTATAGTGGCTCTGGGCCTGGCACATGCGCTAGTTCTGCTTTTCTTCGTACATTTCTAACATCTCCACGTAACAAGATAACTCCACTCTTTAGGAATTGCAATTGCACTTATATTTTATTGTTATTTTTTTATTTACAAATGTTTTAACCTTTCTATGTGCAGTCAGTTGTGTCCCTTCCCCCCGTTAGGAAGCTCCTTAATCGGACGGAGTAAGATACGCCCATGCTCTCTGCGCATCTTCGACTCGTTAAGCCCTTGTCCATGGCCGCGTTTAGACTTTTCTTGTTGGTTATCTAGTCAGTCAGTCGAGGCGCGTCAAGATCTCTAGCATCTGTCATAGGCCAGGGCCGATACCATCCGGGCCAGTATATCAGCTCGCAGCGTTCCACTAGTTCGCATTTCTTCTTCTGAAAGAGATAAGAGATATAAGTCAGGTTGAGTTGACCATTAGATCTGCCTTTACATGGTCTGACGACGCTGAGTTTGTTATTGTACAGAGAGAGTTAAAAAATAAAAATAAAACAAATCTAGATCCCCAGTGCAGGGCCTTGGTCGGCAAAAAGAAAAAAAAATGAATTTGTATGCAGAGGGAAACCTACCTCTAGGCTCATAATAACCCTCACCTACAAGTATCAAAACCACGGTTAGAAGATCCGTTGTAGCAAAGTACAGAGAGAGTCAGCACTAAGCTCCCTACTAGTAAGCCATAGTAGTAGGGCGATCTAGGTAGTCCCGTACCGCGGCGTAGTCCAAATGAATGATCACTCCAGACTTCGCAATATGATTTGTATCCCATACGCCCCTACCACTGTTTGTCGCTGACCCTGGTCTTCGGGTAATACTGGGGCACCCGAGTTTCCGATACTCCTCTGGGAGATATGGGTAATGTCGACTGTGGTACTCCTTTCTATTGTTGCATTTCTGGGCATGTTCGAGCAGTGTGAATGATTTCCCGATCGCCATGTCGTCGTTGTCCGCAGAATAATCGAGAAGTCGGATGAAGCCCAAGGGGCATGCCGTAATGGCGAACTCTTGATCTGGGATCCCTCTCACGCCTGTGTCGCATGCGCGCATGTTGGCTTCAAAGTAGCCGAGCCTGGATGTGGCGCAATGAAGTTTCCACGTTCTGTCCTCCCATCCAAGTAGATAGTCGCAAAAGTCACGTAATCTTGCCAATGCTCTCAAGCTCTGCTCAAGCATGAGTGCCGGATGGAGAATTTCCAGGAATTCTTGACCTGATGGGTACGGGCCGGAGAAGTCGCCACGGCCCTTCCAGACGACATGCAAGGAGTCCGCTTCGTAGAGCCGTAGAGAATTGCATATGATCAGTGCCATGTATCTTACCATCTTGGACGCTTCCGATCTGTCAAGATTCCGAGCATCTTGTCGCGGTATCCGTAGCTCCTTCGACTCTAAGGCCTTGAAATCCTCTTGATCGGCGACAGAGATGATAATCATGTCGATGGAGACACCGCGGTGGCTATCAAGAAACGCGGTGGGGGCAGTAGTATTTTTGGTTTCCGCAGGGCTGCTCCCGTAGTAGTAAAGACTGTGCTCGATAAGCTTGTCCAACATTTCAGGAGTGTCGAACTTGAGCCTATTGAGTGACTCGTAGAGGATATGCTTCCGGTTGCCCCAGAGGGGACAATCGCCCAGTCGAGAATGCTTTTGTGCTTCGTGCCGTGGTGCGTCTTCTCCGTTGTAGGCCCACTTCTCCTTGAGGTAGCTCCAGACATCGTGCTCATTCCCGAAGCGGCGTCTACCCAGCTCTCTCTTCCTGTCCAGATTGATCTGAATCTGCCGCAGTACCTGCTCACCTGCCAAGATGACTCCGTTTGAGATATCAAGGAGCCGCTCGTCGTTCTCGTCAACCTGCGGGATACCCGGCCTAGGCTTGTAGATGAGTTCGTAATGCATCTTTGCCCAAGCATGCATCAATAGCGTCATCAGTTGCACCTCCAGAGTTTTCCCCTCGACTGCGGGCTCGGTGACGTCGCCTTCCCTCAGCTTGACCCGATAGTGGCGAGAAAAATACCCCGGGAATAGACTTTGTCGTCTAGAAGCAAGCCCGTCTAGGGTTGGGTAGGGAAAGGGACCAAAACGCTGGTCGGGCCAGTCTTGCGGAGGTTTGACTTCTACCAGCCGGTTCTTGAGAATGTCTTCAACCTTCTCAAGGTCGTTAGGGTGGTACAGAGCGATTCGGATTCCAGCCAAGTCGTGCATGTCAGAGAGAATTTCTTGTGCTGTCTCGTACTTCCTGCCCCGGCCGTTTTGGCGCCTGATGATCGATTGTCGCGTCGATGCTGGTGACTTTGCCCCGGCACTGGCAGAGCCCTTCTTTCCTCGGTCGAAGATTTCATGCTCGATTTCGAGCCTGTCCAAGTCGCGCACGAGAATCTGTTTTGCCCGCTCACTTAGTTTCTCGTATGCCAAGTATCCGCCATCCGTGTACTCCTTTATGAAATTATCGACGACACGATCGCCATCTATAATGGTTGGCTCCATTCCGCCAGCGTGTGATGGGTGGAGGTTGGGGGAGAGGTGTATGTGGATAGAAGGATGGCGCGGCTACGCTCGAATCTACGCCGGTACTGCCGTGGAATGCGTTGTAGGAAATGTTGAGCCGTAGCTACTGATTCTTGTGCCCGATCGCCGCCTACTGATGACGCGTGGGAGTGGGCCAAAGTGAAACGCGGAAAATGGGCGCCTTCGCGCAGCGGCATTCCTTTACCTATCAGGGAAATCCGCACTTCAAATCCTCACGAAACCCGGGCGTCAGTGCAGATTTCTTGGGCGCCAGAAAGCAACCCCACCACTCCACCACAACCATTTGGTAGCACAAAGTGTGGAGCATTACGAGCCCCCCCCAATACGGCCAGAAATCTATAAAAAGGGCCGTGAAATCAAGATTCAACCAGCCCCCAACCAGCCCCCATCCCGCACTCAATCACATGCTCGTTTCACATCCAAGGCAGAGTTCAGAGGGGCCATTCCCATCCAATGGCTAGCAACACACCGAAGACCTACAAGGATTTTGTGGAGTATCGACGACAGCGGAACCCATGCGTCGGCGGGCTGGCGGCGTTTCTAACGAAGCGGCAGCTACCGCAAGATTCGTGTCAGGTATATGCTGTTGGCTTCAACGTCGGCGGCAACGCGGACCACAGCCCGCCAGTCAGGAAGGTGCATCACAGTGACCTCCCTTCGGTTCTTACTACCACATCACCTGGCCGAGGGCTAGTCTTGATTGTTGAAGACCTCCATCCCTCTACTGTTGAGATCCTTGGCGCCACACTCGATATCGACCCCCTCTTTTTCGCCGATTACATTTCGACCAGCTTGGAGGATATAGAGAATTCGCCAGGACCTCCCTCCGTCGCCCTTACCCCGTCCCAGATCTTATCTCAAATGCGATGGTTCCATATCCACTACCAGCAAATTGTCGATCTGAGCCAGGACAGACCATTGCAGCTCTCCTCATGGGTCTTGAAAACCTCGGGAAACGTTACACGTTCCGTGCGACGCTTGACACTACCCCGGGGGCGTCAGTTAGGCATCGTGCGCGGCTGTTGTGCGGTTATGGTAAAAGAATTCGAGCAGTCGTGGGTCGGTAGGTCTTGGACACTGGAGAGAAACACGGGTGGTACTGACAATAATAAGGCATTATTCTTGTCGATTCGTCGACTTCCGACATCGTCTCCGACCCGGTTTTCAACCTCGATGTAGGTCTCCGGCTTCGCCGAGTTGCTCTTCACAACGGCTTTGAGGACTTCCAAAGGCCACCATCATTTCTGTCTTTCCGATCGTCTGGACACCGCTGTAACTTGAGCGGCCGCAGAGGATCCCTGCTCAACCAGACCCTAGCGTACATCTCCGAGCATCCACTCCTTTTCACGCAGGCCGCCCCCAGCACACTCAAACTTGCTTATTATCCCTTGAAAGCCGCCTTGTCAGAATGGGGGGTGTACAGCCAGGTTTTGGCGCGGTTCTTAAAGCACTACGAGTATTCCCTCGACGGCGCGAGGCAACAAGTCCACGAGGGCGATATGATACAGCTCCAGAAATGGCGACATCGCATAATACAGACACGATTCAAGCTTAACTCTACCAAGGAGTTCATTTCTTACCACTGCACAGCCGAGCCTGAAAGAGCCGCATGGGAGCTATTGCTGAGGGATTTGGACAGCGTTTCGCTAAAGATTTCGCAATACGGTCAGTCTCTCGAGCGCATTATCCCCGTGGCTGCATCAATGGCCTTGCTCTTTCACTATCAGCGCTCGGCTACAGAAGCTACGTTTATCAAGCGTCTTACCTGCGCAGCTCTCGTTTTCGTTCCTTTGTCCTGGGTGGCCGCTCTCTTCAGCATGACCGACGATTTTGCCCCTGGCCAGCCAAAGTTCTGGGTTTATTTTGTCGTCTCCCTTCCGTTTTGCTTGTTTACTGTCCTAGGTACGTTGGTAATGTCGAACTTCGGGAACGTGGGCGCCCCTCAACTCAATCCTACTTGGGAGGAAATCATAAGAAAGACCAGACCCTGGCTTCTGGGACAATTGTTTTAGGGAAGGGGTTAGAAACATGAAGATTTGAAGGCGGACGTACAGTCGTCCAGGACCACAGCGGAGAGATAATTCAGCATTAGCAACCGCAATGCAAGACCAAGTCCAAACGCTTGTGTGGTCCCAGTTACCGCAGTGAAACGTGCCAACCATGGCGTTCCGCCCGCCCAGTAGTGTGCCCATGCCATTGCCAGTAGATCGCGTATCATTTGTGTTCGGGGCTTCCTCGGGGCTCACCCAGAGGCTCCACTCTGAGGGTGCCAGCCTGGGTGAGCTGGTTGAGCCAGACCCACAAGGTGTATGCTAATGTAGCCCTGATCGGGGGGCTTGGCTCAATGACCATGGTTAAGAGGCTAACTCCTAGCTCACCGCCTTCTAATCGTATAATCGCCGCGTGCAAAACTATCCTCGGAGGCTATTATATTAGCAAAAGAAAGAATAAGATACCTTACTGAAACAGGGGTTATACGTATAATGCAGGCTCTGCTTACCTGTAATATAATTAGTAAGCAAAAAGCAGTTACTTAAGGCCGTCGTGTAAGACCATCGTATGAGGCTGTTGTAGCGCATCTAGGCCATCATGTGAAAGTATCGGAAGTTACAGGAGTCATCACTAGCATTTCAATCCCCTTATTAGGGCTACTATTTACTGTGTCATTACGAAAGAAAGATCGTCATCAAAAAGTAATAAGTACCATACTCGTCGCGTGTGGGATCGTGACTTAGGGCGTTTGTTCAGGCTAACCCTGTCGTTCTTTTTAGGCCCTGTGTGTAATATTACTGTAGCCGCTTTTGTACATAGCGATGCGTTCTCTGGCGTGTGCTACCGTCAAAAAGGGGCTACACCACGCGGTTCTTTAAACCGCACTTCTTTCAACAATCATCAATCTGACGATTTTCACCACAAAGACCTCCCATTAAAAGCCCAGTGACATTCTGGCCCTTCGATCAAAGGAGGATAACCTAATCTACAGTCGCGTTTCCTTTATTATTCTATGTTAGGCTCCGTTCCATGCTAAGTAACGTTACATATTAAGTTTTATTCCATACTAGGTACGTATCTGTTTTTCTACGTTAGTTACATTTATATCCCTCCGATCAGAGGACCAGTAGTCTGGGAGTCGGCCTTCTAAGCCGACTGCAACGTTCTGTAAGTGTGGTTCTCTTTATAGTTTCTTCCCTGTTACGTCACCGCACCAGTTTCATCGTTACCACCCCCTACCTCCGCTACCAAGGGAAATCTAAGTGAGCTAGTTTGGTGCTGACACAGTGCGCCTTGTCACTCTGAATGTGACGCTGACAATAGTGTGGTAATTTTGCCGAGTGCTATAGGCAACTATACTATTGCCACCCGTTGGGAACACGGCGGCCTATCCTTCCAGCCTGGAGCATATAACGTATAACGAATAGCTGGCTGAAATAAAGAAATGGAGTTAGTGTGAATTACCTATTAGTGAATTACCTATTAGGAGGGGCCCCGAAATCTTTATCTAGCGCGCACGCACCACTTCGGCGAATTCTAACTAATCCAATATACCCCGGCTGTCTTTCAGCTAGCTGCGTGGGTCTGGATATCCTACGTCTACTTGTCGGTTGTCGTAGCTACTGGATTTCCCCGTGTGACACCATCCGCAACAAGCTACATAATGGGAATGTTCTTCTTAAGCATCTGGGAATTCACGCAAATCATTAGTCTATCAAGCGAGCATAAAGACTAGAGGCAAGGTAGGCACAAGGCGGTGTAGAATTAAAACAAACCAACACTGGGTCTGCTACGTCAAGCACGAACAGCTGGATTAATCTAACGTCGAAACACAACGTCAAGCTATACAAAGTCAATCGGCTCGTCAACGTTAAGTTATTCAGTTTCCTTTCCCTTGAAAATCAGTACATTATGGTAAATAAGGTCCAGGGGACCCTCTGAAAACTTAAGGCCTAAGCACAGCCGGCTCATATCGGTGTAATATCCCCATTATTAATCATCGATCCGAAATCGTAATAAGATTAGGTACAAGAACTATACGGACGGGATTTATACGAATAAGCTAAAGCTTTAAAAACCTAGTAATTATATACTCTGATCATAGGCTACGGTTTTAAAGACACGCAAATAATTGACTCAATAGGAGCGTTTAGCTGGATTCAGTTCAAAATATAAAAGAATAAGGCAGCCTACTATCTCTTTAACACAGTCGTTTAGCTTTAAATTAAAATATAAGGTAAAAACGATAAACATATACTTATAAGTCTCGTCAGTAAGACTTTACACCTTATTATCTTTAATTAGTTAGTAGAATTAGAGTAACTTAGCTAATATCTTATTAAGGTACATAAAGAAACGCTTAAGTCGTTAAGGATTACAGCTCTTAAAGCTATAATAAACTTTAAAACGATATACATTACGTTAAGTAAATTTATTAAGGCTAATCTTATAGTGGCTAAAGCTCTGTAAGTCTGTAAAAAGAAAAAGACATTACCTGATAAATATCCCAATACGTTAAGGTATATAGTAAATCTTTTAATTATCTATTCTTACTAAAGGTAATAAAAGTGTTGATTTCTAGCTACTGAGCATTCTGTACCATGTATCTTGTAGTGTGGTTACGTACCCCGAAACCACCAGTTGAATCTTCTGGAACCCTCTAGGGTTCCAGAGGATCCTAACCCACTCTTGGGCCCCTTAGGGCTCCTGGAGCACTCCGAACCTTCTAGAATTCAGAGGGGTAGAACTCCCTGAATCCAGTAGGGATACTGTCCTACAGAATGAATTCGAATACCACAGTGATCACGTCAGCCACTACGTTAGTAGAAGCATGAAGAATGGCTCAGAATAATACTATTCCATTATTATATTAGTTAGTTTTACTTTGTAAAAGGCTCTATAATTCTTCCAGAGCCTTCTACAGCCTAGAACAAGCCCTCTCCTCTCCTGTATCTTGTTTTAGTTAAGTAAGCAACTCTACTCTATTCTAGTCATTTCACAAGGCACTGCCTTTCGAATCCTCTTGTTCTACAGTGTTAAGATTCACTGTAGCAAGCTTCTTTACAGCAGCACTGCCCTGTAATACAAGCCTTCGTTTGCTTCCTACAGCGCTGTTAAGCGCTGTAGCCGGCTTGGAACAGTACAGCACTTCTTCCTCTAAACCACAGCCCTGTACTACAGGCTTGTGGGTTCCTGAAGTTCAAAATATTATAATATGGTGTTTATTAAGTTAAATAGTTAATTTAGCAAGCAATTACCTTATAAATAGATCCTCTTTATAACTTATATTAGAGCTAGAAAATCGGCTTTCATAATAGATATAGTAACTATATCTTACTTATTAGCTCTCCAGCTCACTAAGTGATTAAATAACTTTATAGTGTAAGCTTATAAACTTTTTCATTTGATAGATTTATTAGTAAAAGACGCATTACTGGCTATAATAGTATTACCTTCACCTCTTAACTGTAGGGCTAGTTTTCAGCAGTTATAGAGGTAGTGGAGCACTTAATTATCTGCTTTATAATATTTTGGGCTAGGATTAGTATTAAATCTAATTAGCTGTAAAGCTGTAAAGGCTATATCTAACTTAATAATCATTACAGTATATAGAATTAATTTAATCTTTTACTAAAAAGCTTCCCATATAATAGGTAGTAGGGAGGGTTGAACTACCTCTTTATCTAGCCGGCGCCTTGGAAAGAGCAGTCGTGTAGTAGGTAGTAGAAGACGGATTGAACCGCCTCTTTACAGCTGGGAAAATATCAGTTACGCAGTAGGCAGGCATAACTACTACAACGCAGGACCTTGAAACGGAGAGTAAATACGCTGGCTACCAATCCCATTTCTTGGGACTGCCGTTTTTCCCCCTGGGGTGGGGACTAGAAATGAACCAGCGCCATCTGGCCCAAAACCTGTCTCTCGTCACTTAACGTTGACAAATTTATAGTATGGTAGGCTGGGAGTGAGCGATGGTGAGCTGATAGTGAGCCGAGGGTGAAGCGACCTTGATTTTAAGCAAACTATTACGACCTGCACTCGACACAGGCCTTGAAAGGACTAGCGTGAGTTAAGACAGAACGTATAGCAAGACGCCAACAAGTAAGGGGCGTTCCGAAGACAGCTTATTAAGCTAACACTCCTAGACGGGGGGTTTAATGTCACTGTAAGTCGTTGTCACTATAATGCACAGAGGCGAGTCTGAACAGTAGGATATAAATGAATAATTGAATACTAGTGTGAGGAACCAGAGTCCTTTATAGTAGTTATGGGTACGATTATAGCTATCTATACTAACTAACTTAGAGGTACTTTATACCTTACTTAGCCCGTTATGCTTAGTAGTGCACCACGCACTTACGGCTAAGCAGTTAACTGAACGGTACTTAATGTTATCAGTCCTTATAGACCACTAAGCGTTTTCTTACTGGTCGTAAGGGCTTCGGGTCTTTACACCCCTAGCCCAGTGCACCTGGACGGTATACACTGTCTTCCCACACTGTTCCTTCTGCAGGGGATTCGTCAAGCCGCCCCAGCCCAAGTGACGGCCTACAGGGTCGTTACACGATTCCTCCTCTTCAATATTCTTTTTCCATAAAGAATCGCTAAGTTAGTTTCCTTCCTTCCCCACTTTCGTTATATCTTCTAACCGCATTAAAAAGCGTAAAAGATAGAGAAAGCAGGAAAAGGCTTCCTGTAACTATCGTATTTACCTTACAGAATCTCTTAACGTTTTTAATTTACAGATATCTTCCTACACCCGTTATTAAACTAAATCTTTACTGTATTAAGTCGCAGCGCAGTCTGACAGTTACAGCAAGTGTTAATCTGCTGGTATGCCTTCTTCGTGTGACGTATTTAGTCACTCTAACGAGTTTATTAAAAGTTTAGTAGATAAGAAAAAGGAGTTAGACATCTTATATAACTAAGCGGTTACTAAACACTGTAACTCTTTTACAAAGTTATAACGTGTCGAAACTTAGCGGTGCGTTATTAAAGCGAAGGTGATGAAGGTGTTTTCTCGTAAGGCCGAGGTTTTATCTTTCCAGGAGCGGGCAGAGGTTAAGGTTTTATCTTTCTAAGAGCGGGCGGAGGCAGTAGACCCGGTCTGGGTAGAGCCGGTTTCCTAGAATTAGGACTCTTTTCTTACAGGTTTTCCTCCTAAAACGTCACCATAACTTATAACATCTTCTTAACTTAATTTATAGCTCTTTTTCTTTAATAAACGAAAACGGTCCTTTAACGTAATAGTAACGCGTTTGCTTTCTTTTAGTAAGAGGTCGTGGGTTTAACTTCTATAAAAGTCTCTTTATCGCTCCTAGTCCTTACCCTTTAAAGCTAGAGGGCTTAAGGTAATTTTTTGTTTTCTTTACTAACTTCTTTCCCCTAATAGCACTTATTCTCATGTAAAGCTTTATCGGGAGCTCTAGAAGCCTAACCTCCTTATCAAGTCTAAAGTCCTTAACCTTAGCTAAAGGTTCTAACAAATATCCTCCCGTACCTACTAAGGAGTTTCCTACCGCTTCTTAGGTTCTAAGTCTTACAGTAATCTTACTCTTCAGTATAGTAATTTAGATATTAGATCTTATCTTATTTCCAGTTCTTATCGTTAGCTTTAATCGGTCTAGATTCTTTCGGTAGAACTCTGTAATCAGGTTTAGGTATTTGAGATTTTTAACTAGTTCTTATAAGTTACTTTTAAGGCTGTAATTTAGCTACTTAATAAGATATTCGAACATATTCTTTCCCTTTCGTAAATCTATAACTTCCTTAATATCGTACTTATCCTTATCGGCATTAATCTCGATCTTCTTTTCTAAAGGAACTCTTTTTAAAGCGGGTTCTAGAAATGAGATATAAAAGACTTTAATCTGTACCTTTATACTAACAGGTAAGTTTAATTTGTAATTAAAGGTGGCGACTTTTTTCTTAACTTAGAACAGTCCGTATTTTTTAAAGTTAAGCTTCTTACTAGGCTGTTTTAAGTGCAGGTTTCGTGAAAAGAGGTAAACGTAGTCCCCCTTTTAAAAAGTCAGTCCCTTAACTTATTCGCTATTATAGTAAAGTTTTTTCTTAAGTATTAGTTATTCAGTTTAATGTTTATTAGTAAATTTCTTTATTCGTTCACATATAAACTTAAGTTTAGCTTATAAGTGGTTATGTAATTCTTACATTTAGTCTGTATGGATTATGGCTTAGGGGGTGCTGGTAGGTGGGTTTTAATAAAGCTTAGGCTCTTTACCGTAATTAGTAAAGAACGGTAATATACTTATTAACTTAATTAACGTTATATTATAAGCTATTTATACTGTTAGTAATAACTTAAGTTAATTATCTTATTTGAAGTTAACGTAAATTTAAAGATACGTTATAAGTATTTAGTTAACTTATTTTATTTAACTGTCTATCTGTAAGTGGAATACTGTTGAAAGTTTACTTTTCACACTTATTCTCTACATTAGTCTTTATTAGAACTTTAACACGATTAACTTATCTTAATCTGTAACAATATTATTTAGTTAAAGGTATTATAAAACTACCTCTTTCTTAAAGACGTAAGTAAGTTACTCCACTGTTATGTCTTTTAAAGTTAGCAGGAAATAGGCCTATTTCGTTAATCTGTCGACTACTATAAGGACTTAGTTATAAGTGACTCTTATAGCAGGGTCCCTTAACTTTAGAATCTTAGTAACGAAGTTAAGTAAGATAAAACTCTATAGTGCCTGTGGTACGGGAAGTGGTTTAAGAAGTCCGTAAGGCTTATAACGTCAATTTTACTTTTAATAGCAGATATTACAGTTATTAACCACTTCCTTAATTAGTTTCTTTATTCCTAGGAAGGTGTACACTTACTAGGCTTATACGAAGGTTTTAGCTTAGCTTATATATCCTCCAAGTTAAGATTTATAAACTTACTAAACGTACTCCTTTTACTTATCTAAGTTATAAATATACGGTTTCTCTTAATACTAAAGCCTTACTTTTAGTTTAAGTATATTATTTATACCTTCTAACAGTTATTCTAACTGATAACTAATTTCGTTATAATTTAAATACTTTAGGTACTTTTTATTATAGTCTTACAGATACCCTGAAAAATCTTCTAAAGGATATTTATACTTACAGGTTCCTTTTATTAACTTTCTTACCTAAAAGTCTTATTATTACTAATAGACGTTATACTCTGTTTATAAGTTTATACAGACATTAATAGCTTATTCTAATATCTAATTATCTAATACTTACAGTGTATATTATAATATACTGTTCTTAGCTTTATTAAATATAGTAATAAGGATTAAAACCAGATTAATGTCTTTATAGTCTTATCTTTAACTAAAAGTATCGGTTTACTTATTATCTTTTCCTTTAATATAGTGAATCTAGAAGTGGAATAAGGCTATTAATTCTACCTACTGTGCTTACTGTGGGTTAAGTTCCTTTGTTAAGAAGTACTAAAGGTTATTATAATCTGAAAAGACCTAAACTGGTTCTTCTATACCGCTTAAGTACAGTACCTACTTAGCAAAATATTAAATAATTACTATTAGTTCTTTACTATAGATTAGATATTATAAAGTTAAGTTATAGATTCCTTTTAATAGGAAGGTAATTAGGTAACGTTTTTTATTATCTTAAACTTAGTTAAGTTCTTTACTAATTATAAACTCTAAGGAGTCTGTCTTGACTTGAAAAGGCTTTAAGAAATCAAGGAGAGCTAAGATTAGCGCTGTAATAAAGGCGTGTTTAAGGTCTTTAAACGCCTTTTACTGTCTATTAGTCTATTTAAACAGCTTTCCTTTACCTATAAGTTTATAAAGTAATCTTACAATTTTTATAAAGTTTTTAATAAAACAGCGATAGAAATTCGTAAAACCGATAAAAGCTTATAACTCTTTTTAGTTCTTTAGAGTAGGTTAGTCTTAAACTGCCTCTACTTTCTCTAATTACATTTTAAGTTTCCTAAGGGTTACTCTGAACTCTAGATAATTTAGTTCTTAAACGTAAAAATGGCTCTTTTCTAAGTTTACTGTTAAGTTTACTTTTTTAAGAGCTGTTAGAACTTATTATATATACTTTCGGTATTCTTCTAAAGTTTCGGAATAAATTAGAACGTCGTTTAAATATATAAAGATAAACTTATCGAAGAAGTGGCAGAGAACACTGTCGATAAGGCTTTAAAAAGTCACAGGAGTGTTTATTAATCTTATTAGTATAATATAATACTAGTAATACCTGTTGCGAGTTTGAAAAGCTGTCTTATGCTCGTCCTCTTCTTTTACTTTAACGTAGTTAAACCTTATAGGGAAATTGAGGCTAAAGAACTAATTTACTTTAATAATCTGTTCTTACATTTCCGTAATAAGTAGTAATAAGTAACGATTCTTAACTGTATCCTTATTTAACGTTTAGTAATTAACAACTATATGTAGTTTACTATCTCCCTTTTTTAAGACGAATAGTATTAGGTACCCTGCTGGGGATTAAGATTCCACAATAAATCCGTTCTTTAGATTTTCATTAATATACTCCTTTAAAGCTTCTGCCTATTAAGGGTTTAAATAATATAGCTAGAAGTTATAAAGTTTCGCTCTTAACTTTAATTTAATTTTATAATCTTATAATCTATAGTCCAGTAGTCGCAGTATCTTTTTTCGAAATAAGGTAAACTTCTTATACTCTGTTAGTACCTTAGATAAGTTAACTTTTTCACTTATCTGTAAATCGGCTTTTAGCTTCTTTTTACCTTTTAAATTGTTATTTAAGCAATACGGTAGACTTTCTAATCCTTTAACCGTCTTAATAAACCTAACTTAAACTGTGCTTAATTTTAAAGGTTTAACGTGCTTTTAAATACTTTATGCATCTTTAAAACAGTTCAGTATCTTCTTAACTTTCTCTAAACAGTAATCATATCTAGAGGACTTATTAAAGGTAAAGTAACTACTCCTTTAATTAATTATAAGGTTATACTTTTCCAGTTAAGGTAATCTTAATATTAGGTTATAACTTATAATTAGTGTAACGTTAAAATCTACTTATTATTTATCCCTGTCTACTTTAATCAGGAGTGGTAAGTAATAAGTAACTTTACTATTATTATATTAATATAAGCCTCTTTCTCTATTTTAAATGGGAATAACCTCTTTATACTTTTAATTAGGGAGTTTCCTTCAGTTAACTAATAAAGGGTATATTAAGTTAAAAGCACTTTTATTATTAATTACTACTTTTACCTTAAACAGCCTCCCTTTTCTATCTATTATATCGACGTTAACAGAATAATACTTATACTTTTTAAATATCTAAGTTATAATAACTATCTGTCCTTAAAGTCTTATCTAGCCTAACTTTTAAATGCCTCTCCTTCTTTTTAAGGTTTTTACTAACTAACGAATTACTAGTTTCTAGCCTTTTTAAAGGGCCTGTAACCTTTTCTTAATTCCTTCTGGAAAAACAGGTAACTTTAATAAACTTAGCGATTAACCTTTCTTAGGTTTTCTTACCTTAACGTCTAGTTAACTTTAAATAGCATAATGTTTCTAAAGTCTTTAATAAGTCGATAGTACACTTTACAGGATTAGATTATAATAATGTCTTTTTACTTTTAGATCCGTTAGTAATTTTCTCACTTCTATTATTCTTTAGCTTTTCCGTTAAGGTATAATAAGTACGTTATAACTAAGTAGTTATTAAATACTCCTCCTTATTAACATATAACGGAAGCTTAGTTAATTACGGTAACCTTCCACTTACTGCTAAATTCTCTTATTAAGGAGTAAGAGACTTAGTAATAAGCTAATTCTAACTCCACTTTTATAACAGCATAATCCCGTCTTTATACGCTAAGGAAGTAGTTATAAAGGGCCTTAAGTCCATAATGCTAATTAAAAGTGTAGTTATTATATATATAATTAATCTACAGTATATCCCTATAGTTAAAGTAATCGATATTAACTGTAAGTACTGCAGTTATAAAGTATAGGATAAGGAAAGTAATACTTTATTTCTTCTCTTCCTCTACTTACCTTTATATACGTTATTTTTCCTAAACCTCTTCCTAAAACTTAAATAGTAATAAACTAGCTTATTCTTTTACAAAATAATCCTCTTTAATAAGTTAGTATTTAAGTTAATTAATAAAGTGAACTTTATTATAGAGTTATAGCTTAATTTCTACTACTTTATCCTTAAACGTTACAGTAAGGCCTTCAATTTACAGGTCCTCTACTTTATCTACTAATTCTTAATGTTTTTCCTTTAGCTTTTAGACCCTCTGTTAATATACTTACTTTATACCTTCTTAAAGGACCTTTAAGGTACCAGTCTAAAGTACACTAACTTTAATACAGAGTAGCTATTTAAGCTATCCTTCTTCTAAAGAGGTAAGGGTACTGATTTACTTAACGTACTTAAAGTGTTCGAGAGTTTTAAAAGGTACTGTTAAAAAAAACTTCCGCTTTTCTAACTCAATTCTTTTAACTTACTTTCTTTTACCTTTTAGGGTTTACTTTACTACTTAAGTAACTTAAAGGGCTAGTTCTTTAACTCCCTTAATTATCTTAATAAAGTTTAAGTTAAGGTCTTTCTTAGATTTCTTTAGTTTTTAAGCTTACAGGGTAAGGTTTTTAAGGCCTGTAACAGCTAACTAGAACATTTCTTCCTAAAGTTAGTCTTTTATAACTTATATTTCTAATAGTTCTGAGTTTTTACCTTAAAGTTAATCTGTAACGACTTACACCTTTATAACTGACTCTTTTAAGACACTTTTAAGGACTAAATACATTACATTTTAAAGTTCTTTTTCTTCTTCCTTATCTCTTAAGTTACACTTGTCCATTTAAGTGCAGTTTTCTTTATTACTTGCCATCTTAATATAAACATCTTTAGAGTTAAACTTAACGTGCTTTCCTCCTTCTAAGATAGGTTTCTAACCGACTTATTTTAATAATGGGTATTACTATACTATATATCCTTTTCTACTATAATTAAAATATTAGACTTATAATAAGTCTTTAGACTACTTCTACTGCTGTTATCGTTAAAGTTTATTACAGTTAAGTCGATTTTAATAATTTACTATATTAATATCTATTAACTTAAGGTAGTAACCTGTTACAGTTAATTAGTTCCCCTTCTTAAGCTTACTTAGCTAATAGGGGACTTATTCTTTCCAGAAGTTCTTCCGATAATAGTAATTGTAATACCAGTTATCTACTTTAATAACTATTTTAACTAACTCTTAAAAGCAGTTTAATTAATCCTCCTAGTAAAGGTCTTTAGTAACGTACTCCTTTAGATTACTTTAAAACAGTATTACTAAAGCCTCTTAGCTAAGCTTAATCTTTACTGCTTCTAATTTAAAACGTGTAAAGAACTTAAGGACTGAGGATATTTACCTCAGAGCCATAAGGTGTTACTTAGCCCGCTTAAGGGCGTCTAGTTCTTTAAACTTAATTTAGAGTTAGTTAATAAAAACGTTAAAGTTATCGAAAAGGGCTTAAGTCTTGGGGGCTTCTTTACGTGCTTTATTTACGGAAAGGTTATTAATTATCTTCACATAAGGTTTATATTAATAAGTAGTTACTCTGTCTAGTAAAGCTCTTACAAACCTAGCTTTTCTTTCTTCTTTAAAGAACTGCTTATTGTAATAAGTAATATAACTTTAAAGCTAGGCTATTTAAGACTTTAATTATGTAGAGTCTCCCTTAAAGCACGATAGTAGAAGGAGCTTTACCTATTTCTTTTATAAGCCTTTAAGGTTATTATTCTTTAACTTAACAGTGTTAAGTCAGGCTTAAAGTTTTTCGATAAGACTGATGTAACTCTTAATGTCTTTAGGGAAGGCTTTATTAAGTTCTTTAACTAGTCCTTACTAGTTAAGGTTTAAGTTTTTAAAGCGTGTAATTAACTTATTAATAGTAGGGAGTTAAGGTTAAGCTTACACCTTCTCGATCTCCTTACCTTTTCTAGAGGTTAATATATTAATAGGAGATAGGTAATATCTGGGAATTTAATAAACAGCGTTTAGAACTGGGACGCTAGTATCGTATTACAACTTACACTTAATATAAGCTTTGAAAAGACTAGTATAAGTTAAGACAGAACGTATAGTAAGACGCTAATAAGTAAAGGGCGTTCCGAAGACGGCTTATTAAACTAACACTCTTAGACAGGGGGTTTAATGTTACTGTAAGTTGTTATCACTATAATGTATAAAGGTAAGTCTAAACAGTAAGATATAAATAAATAATTAAATATTAGTGTGAGGAATTAGAGTCCCTTACGGTGGTTATAAGCACGACTATAGCTATCTATACTAATTAACTTAAAGGTACTTTATACCTTACTTAGTCCGTTATGCTTAGTAGTGCACTACGCACTTACAGCTAAGCAGTTAACTAAACGGTACTTAGTGTTGTCAGTCCTTATAGACCACTAAGCGCTTTCTTACTGGTTGTAAGGGCTTTGGGTCTTTACACCCCTGGCCCAGTGCGCCTGGACAGTGTGTACCGTCTTCCTATATTATTCCTTCTGCAGGGGATTCGTCAGGCCGCCCCAGCCCAAGTGACGGCCTGCAGGGTCGTTACATAAACCAACCTTAGATAAGGCTGTTTTCCTTTTAAAGACTGACTATCTATACCTCTTTAGTTATCCCTTATAACATTTTCTAACTAAGTCTGGATTAGTTGCAGAGCTTAAGTTGAGGGTAAGGCGCAGCGAGCACCTCCCTGAGCCAAGGTGAGTTCGGGAGAGCAATTTTTAGCCTGATTATAGTTACTATAATCTAACGAGTTAACTTATTATACTCTCTCTGACGGTTAAGGGCCTGTTCGATCGCATCCCTCGACACTTAAATAACGGCAGCTCGGATACTAGCTATCTAGCCCCCTTATAGTAAGAGCTTCCTGCTAGATATTTGTAAAACAATCTAATAGTGAACTATATACCTATACGGTCCACTCCGCTAGCTCTGTCTCTAGTAATGTTATAGTAAACAGGGCATAAATAGTATAAATACTCTAACAGACTAGTTAGCTAAGGACCATAACTGGTATAAAAGTCGATTATAATTTCTATAATAAGAATAAAAGTAGATATAAGGAGAGCCTTTAAGAAAGCCCTTAAGTAATAATATCGCTTAGAGATAGGTAAGTCCTGCTTCTATAGATGTGGGGAGCCTTAGCTTAAGCTAAGGCTAGCTACTATAGCACTAGCCCTGTTAAATACACTAAAATAATATAGCGGGTCGAGTGAGTAATAAATAGTAGTAAGCTACTAGTTATCACTATAAACTAATTCTGCTTAAAGAGCATCTTTACTAACTTAAGTACCCGGCAGAGTAGATAAAGTAGCCGACGCCGACCTTAAAAGACTACTAAATTTTCTCAATAACGTAAAATTATTACGACCTGCACCCGACACAGGCCTTAAGAGGACTGGCGCGGGTTAAGACAGAACGTATGGCAGGACGCTAACAGGTAAGGGGCGTTCCGAAGACAGCTTATTAAGCTAGCACTCCTAGATAGGGGGTTTAATGTTACTATAAGTTATTATTACTATAATGCGTAGAGGTGAGTCTAAACAGTAAGACATAAATGAACAATTAAATATTAGCGTAAGGAACTAAAGTCCCTCACAATAGTCGTGGGCATAACTATGGCTATCTATATTAACTAACTAGGAGGTACTTTGTACCTTGCTCGTGGTGTTGTAAGTGCTTATTGTGCAAGCACCTTGCACCGCGCGAGCGTTCTGCTTGTGAGGTTTCTCCTGCTCGCGATGCGAGTACTCGGTATGCTGCGAGCAGCACCTCATTGGTCGTAGGGGCTTCGGGTCTTTGCACCCCTGGCCCAGTGCGCTCAGACGGTGTACACCGTCTTCTTGCACTGTTCCTTCTGCGGGGGATTTGTCAGGCCGCCCCGGCCCAAGTGACGGCCTGCAGGGTCGTCACAAAAATGTAATACTAGCTTATTCTAACTATGTCTTAAAGCTTACGACTCTTCTCGTAAGGCGTTTTAAAAGCATCCCTCTTCTTCATCATCGCCGTCATCAACCCATTCGTTAATACCCCCTTAGGCGGCACACCCAGTAGCAAGATCTGTAGATCATGTAGCCAAAACAGCTTCACATCTATCCTTCTCCTCCATACCGCCCTGTCCACCCTATCCACTATCTGTTGTCCGAATAAATCCTAGGACGGCGCACCAGACGGTACTTTACGATTTTCCTGAGTCCGCGGAAAGTAGGAGGCACTCGCGTGCCGTCAACCGCTTTGTCTGGTCGGCAACCGCCATGCCCTGCCATGCCCGCCAGCGCGCCAAGGATCATTGCCGACCCCGTGTCTCAGCGTGTTCCGCCTCAGGCTGCCCTCGTCTCATTCGGGAGGCCGCCGCCTGACAACCGGCTTCCAATGCAAAGTCATCCCGCGTTGGTTCTTAAATGGATTACGGGAGGTGGCGTCGGGACATGTAGAGAAAAGCAGTTCTGAAATGATACCTAGGCTCCTAGGCTAACTACGATACCTCACCCACGGAGCTCGCAGCGTCGATGCCCACGGCCTAACCCTAGCCCGAATTACGCACTCGGAAAATTGTTCGACGTTTCAGCCTATTCTCCGTACAATGCGCAATATTGCTGACGTATGAGGCGTAAAACTACCCCGCGTGCTTCCAGTGGCGCAGCCGTCAACTTGACAGGCTCAACGCTGAGGACCGACATATAACGAGAGGCGGATCTCCCACTAGCGACTACCAAGGGTGGAATCAGACGCTTTCGTCTTGGAAGCAAAGCGCCTTTCACTATCTTATCTCGTCTGATTCAAAAAGCCCCTAGATTGAAACCGTTTTCGGTCGTCGCCAAAATGGTGAATACCGCGATCTCAAAGTCGGTGATAACGTTTGGGTTTGCCGTTGATACCACTTTTGAGGCGGTCTCCAACTTAGGCCCTCTCACCACAACGTGGACGATGCCCAGCAACTGCCTCGAGCCAACAGATCTGGCATTCTCAGTAGCTGCTCTAGCACCAACTCTAGACTTCAGTCCGCAACGTTGGTCTTCAGAGTGTTACACAGCATCCATATCAGACTCGAGATGTTACCCGCCTGCGAGCGACCAGAGGCAGTTTTCAGCACCTGCGATGACTACCTTTACCGCGTCACCCGATGTCTACTTCCACTCCCCAGGCATCCACTGCCCAGCCGCATGGACCACCGCTTTGGTGCAGGAGGGGCCAGGGCCATATGCAAATCCACAGCCAATCACAGAGAGGATCAAATATATCATGCAAACGCGGATGGTTTCCGGGGAAACACTGGTCATTTGCTGCCCTAGGTGAGCTTCTACCCGGCGAATGTCCCAGCTGGCGATAGGAAAAAGTAGCCGCATCCTACTGCGGATGACTTTGTTCTTTTTCTAACATGCGGCCCGAACAAAAAGCGCATACGATTTAGGTGGCTTCCTGTGTCAGTCAGAAACAAGGGCAGTTCTGGGTAGCACACCCTGCACCACCGACGTCCGTACAGGCTCCGGCGGTGTCATCACCAAGTCGATCACTCGCACGACGGTCCAGCCTGACATTGCTACCTCGACGCGTCCTGCCTTTCATATGATTACACCGGTCGTGCTTGTACATTACACAACCGACTTGCCGTCAACGGCAGTTCCGATTCCGACCACCAAAGCCGGGGCTGCAGCGGGGTTTTCGATGCCAAAGCTCAGAGTCGTTGTGGCTGTAGCTGCGGCAGCGGCCGGATGGCTGTTGGCATCATCGTCGTAGTCACTCTTCTCTATTAACGGCCGTGCACACTACCTACTGCCTATAGCGTACCTTGAACGCCGCGAAGCCGGGGTACACAGGACGATTCGACGCATTGCAGGGTCGATGTTAGGTTTCCCGGGGTGGAGAGAACGGCAGGCGCGTAGAATTTGCAAATGGACTGTGAAAGTCATGGCATTGGTTTTAAGGACGGCGTGGCAAGGGAAACGATGACTTGGATCGCTTTTCTAACTGGCTCGGATTCTCCGTGAATCTTACGTTACATGTTCACAGCGAAGGAATTATTTGACCTCGTGCCGTTTAAAAGAGATCCCACCATGGATTAATAACGGCTTTTAAGTTCCACGTCGATTCCTTATAGGGTTAACGACTAGGGACACATAGGTCTGTCGGGGTAGAAAAACTAGGGCGCTTTTTTTTCAGGGTTCGCCCTACACAACAGACCTTGCAGTCGACGGTGCGCCGACCCATCCTACGCTGAGGGATCAGCTTATTCCGTGAATAATCGCTTGAAAAATTCCAGGCCGGGAGAACGGCGTGGGATTTTGCCAGGGCGCCTGGGACGGATGTCGATGCGCACCCACCGCTAGGA
>Ga0247758_1000595_pt1 | contig 31758 bp, 20 predicted proteins | sample UWRJL156409C4_FD_180950 | JGI IMG/M metagenome (GOLD analysis project Ga0247758, IMG submission 180950) | Plant litter microbial communities from Arlington Agricultural Research Station in Wisconsin, United States - UWRJ-L156-409C-4 | ecosystem: Environmental > Terrestrial > Plant litter >... | reverse complement strand
GGCTTGAATTCTGACATTGTCGTAGAACATCATCTCGCTCGTCTTCTTCGTCACGTACGTCATCTGCCAGCCGCCATCGACCGTCATTGTGCGCAAGATCGGACCCAGGATCCATCTGTCGGCCATCACTTTCCTCTGGGGATGCCTCATGATCGGAATGGGCTTCGTCAAGGACTGGCAGACTATGGCCGGGCTCAGAGTCGTGTTGGGTATCTTGGAGGCGGGATTCTTTCCCAGCTGTGTGTATTTGCTGAGCACGTGGTATACGAGGTGTAAGTTCTCTGCTTCTGGCGGTTGGTTGGGGGAGGGACTTGTGCTCATCTGTGATGTATTTAGTTGAGGTTGGAAAGCGAAATTCGGTGTTCTATATGGTTGGATGTGTCGCTGCGGCGTTTGCTGGCATTCTTGCCTATGGGGTAGGGTTTATATCTCCCCTGTTGTTCTTAGGGGTTGAGTTGCTGACCAGACCTTGTGAATACAGATCATGCAGATGAAGGGCATTGCGGGCCTGAACGGCTGGCGCTGGATCTTTGTCATTGAAGGTCTTCTCACCGTCGTCATCGCTGCTGGCGGATACTGGCTCCTCGTCGACTTCCCCGACTCCAAGCGCGCCACCTGGAGCTTCCTCAGCCAGCGCGAGCGGGACTGGATCTGCGCACGCGTGCACGCCGACCGCGGCGATGTCACGGCGCCGCCCTTCGTGCTCAAGGAGTACCTCCGCGTCGGCAAGGACTGGAAGGTCTGGGCCTACGCCCTGCTCTTCTTCAACACCACCACCACCACCTACGCCCTTGCCTTCTTCCTGCCCGTCATCCTGAACAAGAACATGGGCTTCGACACTGGCACCGCCCAGTGCCTTGTTGCGCCGCCGTACGTCCTGGCCGGTATCGTCATGTACGGCACCAGCTGGCTCGGCGACAAGTACCGTCTGCGTGGACCCGTCGTGGCGTTCAACATGCTGCTCGTCATCATCGGCCTGCCTATCATGGGATTCCACACCAACGCGAACATTCGCTACTTTGGCGTCTTCCTTGTCACTGCTGGCGCCAACTCCAATGTCCCCGCCATGATGTCCTACCAGGCCAATAATATCCGCGGCCAGTGGAAGCGCGCCTTTTGCAGCGCGACATTTGTGTCATTTGGAGGCATTGGTGGTATTGCGGGCAGTTTGGTGTTCAGGTATTTATAACCCCCGCTATATGTTGCAGTTCTTGTTGTTCGGAACATGGGCTGACAGCTTTGTGTGTGAAACAGGACCGAGGACGCACCGGCCTATAAGAACGGGCTGTATGCCTGCATTGTCACGACCCTTGCGAACTTGGTTATCGTTAGTCTGCTGAGCTTGTCGTTCTACATTGAGAACAGGAAGGCCGATCGCGGCGAGAAGGAACTTGAGGCCGATGAGGTGAGTTCGAGATTTCAATATATCTAACCCCTATCTAGTACGGATCCAGATGGCTAACGTATCGTGACTATCTACAGGATGACTTCCAGCCTGGTTTCAGGTACACTTATTAAGTAATTTCGGGCTGTGGGGGTTAGTTGGATGGTCCTGTGCTGTGCTGGATGCTGTTGGGATGAATCAAGACGGTCGCTTATCTCTGGTGGGTCGAGGAATGAATGATATCTGCCTGCCTCTTGGGTATGTATTGCAGGTAGTCTATATGATTGAATTGAAGTTTGCCCCTTTTGAAAAGCTAGGGGTATTGTTTACCTACTGTTGTGGACTTCGTCTCGTTAATGACAATGCCAAGGAGCCAAGTTGAACCAACGAGTTACGGCATAGACAGCGGCACTGCCTGAGTACCGAGTGTTGGGGGCCGTGATATCCGTTCGCTTCAAAGCTTGTCCTAACATCACCCGCTTGAATCTCTGGAGCTCGCATAATTTGGCCTCTGTTTCTTTCTTTTGACACACACGAATGGTACGGCCCGCTTCTGAATGTCCCCGAACTACTTCGTACCGCTATGAGGTCGGTTCAACTTCACCTGAGCTGGTGATTTCCCTTGACTACCTACCTACTACCTATGTAAGGTTACTAACTACCCTTCCCAAAGGAAATCTTTCAAGCTCGTATAACTTCTCCGGCAAGAGTGCCGAACTTGACGTGAAAGTCCACCCCTTTTTCCTGACCCTCATGGGTGTTGGCATGGTCGCTGTGAAGACGGAGCCCTCGAACGCGGAACTAGATTGAGAGGCCAACCCTTTTTTGACTGAACTAAACATTGCTGTTGGCCTCCTGATACGGATGCAGACTGCGTCGAACGACCGATCCCTCTCGCCCCCTGAGTACGAGTCCTACCACCATTGTCGCAGGACAAGATACCGCCAATATAGCCACTGAATCAGATATTGAAAGGCCCACCCTTTTTCGTCCCACCAGGCGCCCAACATGATGAAGTTCCCGGTACGAATATCGGACCGAGTTGAAAGACCAACGTTTGTTTTTAAGTTCCCAGAGGGCCAACCACCATTTTCTGTTCGTAGATCTGATGTCTCAATCCCCACTGGTAGGTAGCAACCAGAAAGTCATCCCACACCCACTTCGCCCCTGGGTACCTACCTACCTATACCCATTCCATCCCAGGCGGCGCAGGCAGCGACGAGTTGAGCCTGATCCTGTTCGAGCTCGAGCCAATAAAAACGTACTTCTGCTTGTTCCAGATCTCCCAGTTCTGGCTCTTTGTGTCCCAATTGCTGATATCTCTTCTCGTGAGCTCGAAATTGACTGTCTTAGTCTCTCCTGGCGCGAGTGTCACCTCGTCAAAGCCACGGAGTACTCCCCAGGGGTTCTCTTCGCCGCCGAGCTGGACGTACTAAGCGGTTGGTTGTGTTAGTGGCCTAATAATAGCAAAGCTGTTGTAGGGAAAGGGGGGGAGGGCTTACTAGCTGAGGGATTTCAGTTCCCAGGACTGTACCCGTGTTTTTGATCTCGGCGGAGACGGTGTACATGACGTCGTATAATCTAGGATTCCCCCCAGGGGCGCCACTGGCGGGTAGAATGGGCTGCATTGAGGCGTTGGTAGCGGGCGTTACGCCAGCGCTGCTTTGTACAATGGTGACGTTTGGTCCGCTCAGCCATGGGTATATGTATGGCCATATTTTCTTGAATCCTGCCGGGGGAATATTTGCGCTGACGGTCCGGTCCAGCGTCCCGAACGTCGGGGCAGGTTCTGTCCGGCCTTCGCTTATCACATCCGTCGACGTCGACGTGTCATTGCCGGTATGGGCGACCACTTTGAGCTTTGCGTAGTCGAATTTGGTATAGCTCAGGCCAAATCCAAACTCCCAAGTGGGTGCAATTCCGGCCTTCTGGAAGTGGCGATAGTCGATGAACACACCTTCATCGAAGCTTTGGGTTGGATTTCGTGGGTTGGGCGCGTTGAAGAGCAGCTGGGCGCCGTAATCCTCGACTGACTTGCCCCAGGTGAAGGGAGACCGGCCCTGAGGATTTATGTCGCCGTAGAGGACGTCAGCCAGCCCGTTGCCAGACTCTTGCCCAGGGTAGCCAGCCCACAGGATGGCAGTGACGTTAGGATGTGCTTTGGCATACTCGAGGACCACGGGTCCGGCCGTGTGCAGAACGACGATAGTGTTGTTGTTCACAGCCGCCACAGCACGGATCAGAGAATCGCCGTTATCCCATAATGTGAGGTTGTTTCGGTCGCCCTTGTTGCCGTCGACAAAGACAAAATCCTCGCCCGCATGCGCGGTTGCAAAAACAATGGCGACAGAGGCGCCGCGGGCTGCGGTTTGAGCCTGAACTAGGTCCCAATTTCCAAAAATACTGGTGAATGTGGTCCCATCGGCAGCCGCGCGTGCCTTCAACGCTGTCGATGGGGAGATGAGGTAAGGAAACTCGGCCGTTCCAGAGCCCCAGCCCATGGCGACGGTGGCGTTGATACATGCCCGCTCAATGCAGGCGTTTGGGCCCAGCGGATCGTCCTGGGCATCTCGGCCGATGACAGCGATACTTGCTGGTTTCTTCAGGGGTAAGGCCGCATTCTCGTTCTTGAGTAGAACAATCGACTTGGCGCCGATCTCTCGTATCAGAGCCGCATGGTTGCCTTGTACGTCGACGAACTCGTTTACCACGCCCCAAGACGAATTTGACGATGGGTGCATATAACCCTCGGCCTTCTTCTCCCAACTGGAGAAGTTGATCTCCGGGCGAGCTATAAAGCTGCCCGTATGGACCTTGAAGTACGCGGCCATGATGCGTACGACCATATCATCCAATCGCCATTGTGGGATGTCACCACGTAGCACTGCCTCGGTCAGCAGACCACCCCAGATGGCACCACTGTAAGCCCCAGGTGTTGGCGAAAAAGGACCCCCAGGCATTGCCATATCAAGCCCGTTGAGTGCCGAGCCGAGCGTTGTCTTTTGCGCTCCCCAGTCGGATACAACTAAGGGGCCATATCAGTGAGGAATACATCGTCACATGGCTGGGCTCCCAATACTTACCAAACCCCTGAAAATTAAGCTCGTTCTTCAGAATGTAATTTGTCGTCCAGTTGTTTTCGCATGAATAAAGCCCCTCGATCTTGTTGTAGGAACACATGACTGAGCCAACACCGGCGCGAACCGCGTCCGCAAATGGCCAGAGATAGAGCTCGTGAAGTGTCCTGTCATCAATCTTGACACTAATCGAGTTCCGGTAGTGCTCCTGCTCGTTGAGGATATAGTGCTTGGCACACGCGATAACACCGCGGCTCTGGATCCCTTGAATAGTTTCCGCCATGGCAACGCCAGTGAGATAGGGGTCAGGACTGTTGGTTGGTTAGAACAAAGCTGTCCGGTGGCTTCATGTCCAGCGGCTTACCCGAATCCTTCCCAGTTTCTCCCTCCCTGAGGCACACGGCCCAAGGGTCCAGCAACCGGTCCAAGCTGGACATCGATTCCCTTGCCGTGGAACTCCTCTCCCATTGCCTCGCCACGTAGTCGCATCAGCCGTCTGCTGAAGGTCGACCCGACATTTATCCCGGCGGGGAAGGCACTGTTCTTCTCAGCTGTTGACAGTTAGTTTCTTTCCGTGGTTCAAAGCCTCCCGTGGTTGTGATATTTGCGCCCTCTTTCAAGCCCGAATTCGAAATCCCCAGGGTCCGGCCCTCTGTGTGGTCCCACTTGCAGCTTCCCTCGACTCCCCGTCACACACAGAGCAAACCAACCCCCAACAATAACCTCAACGCCATTTCCCCCAAGATTCACTTACTGTACCTGATCCCCAACGGTCCATCCTGGAGACAGAACCCCCTAAACCCAAGCCTAGGCACCGACCCAGTCACACCAACACTACACCCATCAAATGTTAGCATCAATTCCGAATCCAACCACCCCCAAATAAACCATACATACCATCGATCCGCCTCCCACCCGGTCCCCGTCGTCAAGTTCACCTTCTCCACCAGCGTCAACCCCGACACAAATTCCTTCGCCTTCGAATACGCTTCATCCCATCCCAAACCACCGGCAGCCCACGGCGAAGGAAACCCAGCGGGGTTCGGGGCCGTTGCCGCCGAGGCAACACTGGCCACAAAGCCAGCAGCAGTGGCCAAGATGAAGTGTCTCATCGTGGCTTCCACCTCACCCCACAGTTCCTTCCGCTTTGAATTTTCCTTTCCTTGTACTAGCTGCAGTGCTCTCGATAGAGTTGCGCCACGCGCCTCAGCACAATTTGACCCAGCCGGCCAAACCGAATTCACAAGCCCAGTCCGCTCCGTTCGACGCAGGTCGAGGAAGGGAAAGCCCAACAAAAACTTGAACTTGAAAAAGGGTCTCAAATCGCAAAAGCCCCCATCAGCAAACAGAATGGCAGAAGAAACGACGACTGGCTACCCAACCAAGCCCCATTTCAGCGCTAGACCGCAAGACGTCGGCATATATACCTTACCTTGGCTACCTACCGGGCGGGCAATATCTCCCCGGCCCCATCCGGCCCCATCACGGGAGTAATTATTGCAGGCACTTACAACGTTGTACTGCTGCTGCTGCTGCTGCTGCTCAGATGCAGCTGCCATCCCTACCTACCTACGGTTTCTACACAGGCAGGCAGGCAGGTGGGTATTTAGCCATAGTAGTATTAAGAGGTGCGGAAGGCATTCCCCACCAGACGAGTCCCTTTGATTTCCCCGTCCGAGAAACGGTTGTGTCGCGTCGCGTTTGTGTCTGGTTGATTACCCGTCCCGGCTATGGAGGCTCATCCGCTTCGGCTCCAGCGGGGACCGCAACGCGTCCACCGGCATGCTTTGCTGGCAAGCTACCGGCCGGCATTCAAATAGCTGGTTGTGGGCGGGTTGACGAAGCATCTATTCCCGTGCGCTCGCTCATACATGTCGAACTCCCAGTGCGTGCTCCGCGTCTTTTGCCCCCGGCCGTACCTCTTGAGGGGTTTTTTGATTTTCCTGGCATGGAATTTGACACCATCATCCCAAATCACATACAAAGTTCTAACATCAACACCAAGCAGTGAGAAAAATCTCTTATTAACCAAAACCGACCAGCTGCGTTGAAGCAGCCGCTCTAGTACGTGTAACGCGTACGAAGCTATATCGAAGCCAAACTCCACCCGGTACCGAACTGGCAAGTTGATGACCAAGACCCCAATTTTGCAAACGCCTGATGAAATGCCTTGCAAATGGTGATTTTCTCCGATTCCCGTGTTTTCCCAGACCCATTTCCCTTGTTGAAGATCGCAATGCAAAGCTGAAAACAACGACGCCCCTTGACCCATCTACATCTTGTTGAACATGTCTCCCCCGTCCCCCGATATCATCAAATTTACAAAATTTGGCGCTTAAAGGCCAGCATCAACTCTCCAGCCCTCAACGGGGAGAGGGAATCCGCTGCACCACGAAGAAATCTCCTTCTTCAGCTCGCCGATGCGGGGCACCTCACCGCTGGCCACCTTCGCCTTGAAGTCCTTGAGCTTGTTGGCCTCCTTGGGGAGCGAAGCCTGGATCTCCTTGCAGAGCTTGATGCTCTCGTCGATGTACAGGGCAACTCTCTCAAAATCGGCTTCGCCGAAACCACGGCTGGTCATGGCCGGGGTGCCGATGCGGAGACCGCCGGGGGTCAGGGCGCTCTTGTCGCCGGGCACACTGTTCTTGTTGCAAGCAATGTTGATCTGCTCGAGGATGGCCTCGACACGGGCGCCGTCAAGGCTCAGCGGCCGCAGGTCAACGAGAACCATGTGGGAGTCGGTGCCATTTGACACAAGCTTGAGGCCGAGCTCCTTGAACTTGTTCTCGAGAGCCTTGGCATTGGCAACCACCTTCTCCTGGTACGCCTTGAACTCGGGGGTGGCAGCCTGCTTGAGGGCAACCGCGAGAGCGGTGATGGTGTGGTTGTGGGGGCCACCCTGGTGGCCAGGGAAAACGGAGAAGTTAATCTTGTCTTCAAGGTCATAGAGGGTGTCCTTTCCGGACTTAGGATCGGTGGAGCGCACACCCCTGCGGAAGAAGATCATGGCACCACGGGGGCCACGGAGAGACTTGTGGGTGGTGGTGGTGACGACATCGGCGTACTCAAATGGCGAAGGAATAACGCCAGCGGCGACAAGGCCCGAGATGTGGGCAATGTCAACAACCAAATATGCGCCAACAGAGTCGGCAATCTTGCGCATGCGAGCATAGTCGATCAAACGGCAGTATGCGGAGGTACCGGCGACCAAGATTTTGGGGCGGAAGAGCTGGGCGTTCTTCTCCAACTGATCGTAGTCAATGATGCCGGTCTCGAGGTCGACGCGGTACGGCATGGTCTCAAAATAGGTCGAGACTGCTGAAATCCTAAGCATTGTTGTTAGCAAGTGTTGGATCGCGGAGGTAAGGGGCCGTATTCTTACTTCCGTTGAGGAGTCTGGTAGCCGTGGCTAAGATGGCCACCGTGAGGAAGATCCAAGCCCATCAGTCTGCCGTGGGGAGGCATGATAGCCTGGTAGACCTGGAGGTTGGCGGGGCTGCCGCTCAAGCACTGAACGTTGACACCCCACTTCGCCGAGTCGAGATGGAAAGCCGAGAGGGCGCGGTTCTGGCACAGAGTCTCGATCTCGTCAATGTGCTGGTTTCCACCATAGTAGCGAGCACCGGGGTAGCCCTCAGAGTACTTGTTGGACATGGGGGAGCCGAGGGCATCGAAGACGGCACGGGACGTAACATTCTCGGAGGCGATGAGGATGATAGACTCGCGCTGGCGCTGAATCTCCCTTTTCTGCAAATGGGATCAGCATTCTACGGAGCTTTTCGATAGCCGGGCTGGCAGGCTTACCATGATCTCAGCAACCTGGGGGTCGGAGTCGACCAAGGACTTCTCGAGCAGCTGAAGGCGGTGAGTCAGTCTCTATCACAGATTCCCAGCGCGGGGTATTCACAAACCTCCTTGTGAGACTGCGAGAGCGCATAGGACGCGCCATTGGTACCGTCGGAAGCCATGATGAGTGTGCTGAGGAGGATGAGGATTGTGTGTGTTAATGTGTTAAAAGATGGTTGTCAAAGGGGTAGAGTAGAGCTGTTGGGTTCAGACAAAGACAGCACCTCGAGCTTATAATGGATCGCGGGGCAAACCTGGAAGAGAAAATTATTTCTGCCCCACCTCCGTCTTGGAGACGACTCCTCGGATGGTCAATGCATAGTGGGGCATGGACAGCTCCCCCGGAATCGGGAGGGCGTCAGGCGGGGGAATCGGCCATGAATTTTTGTCTTGCGCGCAGCGATTGAGTCGCCGAGTTCTCGGTTTATTTGGACAGTTTTTTTTGCATTTCACTGCGTTTCATAGACCGGCCGAATGCCTTTCATTTTCTTCATTCTTGTTGTCAGTCGCGAGGGTCATCTCCGCTTCCATGAGACGTCTGTAAGTGATTCCAGGCTGTATGCGAGACCGTTGAGGTTCCGTTGAAGTTTCCTTCCGTCCATGGATTCGACGTTGTTGACGACTGGTGAATATGGCCGGCATCGGCGACCAAGGCCGCCTGGATTCCATCAAATTCCGGGTTATGGATGCGCAGCAGTATTTGAGCCAAGACCTGTTCGAAGAGTGTGGTAGGTATCATGACTGCTGCAAGGTACCCACCTGCGGCTTTTGGTCTCACCTGGATACTTGGTGGAACACCCTGATGATTGCTGGACTGACGACTCATCTGACTGCGGTGAACGCAATGGCGAGACCGGACGGAGGGTGGATCGGTCGGGCCGAACATATCGAGTTTGATGTCATTCGCTAATACCTACCTATGAAGGGTCATGGCGAACAACATTGATCTTTCCTTCATATTCTCAAGACAGCCCGCGCAGGTCAATTACGAAGGCCAAATGAGGCGTCTTTCCGCCACTACGACCTGGGGCTCGGAAGGCTAGATGCCTATCCTCTACCAAGCCCACAATTCAAGTGCTAAATTAACCAAGTGCGGTGATGGTCGCCGTTGCGAATCAAGTGACTCCTCTCCCGCTAGGCTTCTTTTGCAGCGTAGTGTAACATGCTTAGTAACCAACCAACACGGAAGGTTAGCAAGAGCCCAGGAGAGGAACATACATCGCAATGCTGATGCTCAGGCTTACGGGCAGTGCAGAGTGTTGGGTTTTCTCAAGCAGGGCTGAGTTGCTGTTGCTCAATTGAGCGTTTGAGCAACTAACATTGTCCACGTGGACAGTGCCACCTGGCGATGATCGCTTACCTAGCACTGATGACTGGGGAAATGCACTACCGTTGTCTTGGCGCGAATTGACCTTCTGTGCCTTGGTAATTGAAGCCATGAGTCGAAAGGCATCGCGGGCGACCGGCTGTGTTGAGAAGCTGCCCAGGTGCAACAACGGACGGGGCCTTCTAGACACAAAACGCCTATGTTTCATACCAACATGAACGCCAACGGGGGCGCCATCCTCCAGGAGTGACCTGAGGAGTCAGCAAACTCTTGGCGGAACGGTTGCTAGGCGGTAGGCAGGACTGGGCTCTTCCCCGCCAAATGCGGAAGGCTGCAAGAGAGCGTGCGTCATTGGTTCAGGGCGGTTCCAGGCACAGTAGCGAGTGGACGGCAACCGGAGAGTCCGCATGACCCCGTTCACCTCCCAACCCACGCCACCACCCCAGCTCGTCGTGCTCCTCTTCTTACAACCACCTCCACCTCTCAATCCATCTTCACCATCAACAAACATCGCCAGTCGCACCAGCTGTTATCCCGTTCATTCGCACCCGATTCCTTTCCCCTCCGACGATCCCCAGCCAAGCCGCCCAAGATGAAGGGTGCTCTGCTGACAGCAGCTGTGCTGCTCGGCTCCGCGCAAGCTGCTGTCCACAAGATGAAGCTCAAGAAGGTCCCCCTCGCTGAGCAACTGGTACGTGGATCATTATGGGATTGCGTCGCGAACGCTTGCTGATTATTTGAACACAGGATTCTATGCCTATCGATGCCCAGGTGCAGCACCTCGGCCAGAAGTATATGGGCGTCCGACCCCAGACACACTCCGATGCAGTCTTCAACGGCATGCAGGTTGAGGCCAAGGGCAATCACCCAGTCCCTATCTCGAACTTTATGAATGCTCAGTGTACGTATTCTCCGTCACTCCTTGCCGCACTCGCCGGGGCCTTTTGCTGACGATGGGTTAGACTTCTCGGAGATCACCATTGGAACTCCGCCCCAAACCTTCAAGGTTGTTCTGGACACTGGCAGCTCCAATCTTTGGGTCCCTTCTTCTGAATGCGGCTCTATTGCCTGCTACCTTCACCAAAAGTACGACTCGTCGTCTTCCTCCACGTACAAGAGCAACGGAACATCGTTCGACATCTCGTATGGCTCAGGCAGCCTCAGCGGGTTTGTCTCGCAGGACACCGTCACCATTGGCGACATCATCATCAAGGGCCAAGACTTTGCGGAAGCGACGAGCGAGCCGGGTCTTGCCTTTGCTTTCGGCAGATTTGATGGCATCTTGGGTCTTGGATATGACACCATCGCCGTCAACCACATCGTCCCTCCGTTCTACAAGATGCTCGAGCAAAAGTTGATTGACGAGCCCGTATTCGCCTTTTACCTCGCCGATACCGAGGGCGAGTCGGAAGTTGTCTTTGGCGGTGTGGACTCCAACCACTACAAGGGCAAGCTTACGACTATCCCCCTCAGGCGCAAGGCCTACTGGGAGGTCGACTTCGATGCTATCGCTTACGGCGATGATGAGGCAGAGCTCGAGAACACTGGAGTTATTCTTGACACTGGCACTTCCCTGATCGCGTTGCCCAGTCAGCTGGCGGAGATGCTGAACGCCCAGATTGGTGCCAAGAAGGGCTATAACGGACAATATTCCGTCGACTGCAAGTCGCGCGACAGTATGAAGGACGTCACTTTCACCCTTGCTGGACACAAATTCTCACTCGGCCCGGAGGACTACATTCTGGAGCTCTCTGGTAGCTGCATCTCAACCTTTATGGGTATGGACTTCCCCGCGCCTGCTGGGCCTCTGGCAATTCTGGGCGATGCCTTCCTCCGCAAGTACTACAGCGTCTACGATCTCGGTGCCTCTACCGTCGGTATTGCCGAGGCGAAGTAATTGCCCTCACAACAGATGTCGGGTTGGGATTTGAAATGGAAGTCGGCCAAAGGAGGTAATATTTGGTGCGACATGTACTTCTTGAGCGGCTTGTCTTGGGGTATCACGGACGCCCTGTCTTAGCTTTCAGTGCTTCCACTCTGCTTTCTAGTCTTACCGACAGCGATACCGCAATGCGCTGGAGACACTCTACTTAGGTTTCCTTTTGTAAAGTAACACTAAATCTTTAAACCTAAATACGTTCTTGCCGAAGTGGAAAACTGCACTGCGCACAGCATGTTCCCACTGTCAATGTCTGATACGGCCTCGTTGCACGATCGATGCGCCTGCCTGTCTCCCGCTGCCTGCGCTGCCTTGCAGCTGAAAATGGGCCAGCTGGATCGGACGCGTTGAAACGGCGCTGGAATGCATTCCACTGCCCCAGATGCCGGCTGTGAGGGATCCCGTCAAGTTGCGCTAGCCTAGTCAGGGTCGTTCAATCCACACAGCCAGGCCACCTCAACATGTGTACTCCATACTGCCGCGCCTCCCTCACTAAATGGCAGATTGTGATACTGCCTTTTGCGAAATGGGTGTCTTCTACTCGGCTGGGCTGCATTATCAGGAGGGCATTCAATTCCCTGACGTCCTATTTCAATATGCAGGTAATGCGTGATATACTGTATAGTGATCAAGGCCCCTCACGATGCAGGTAATGCCTGCAATGTAAGAAGCCAGCCCTGCCAACCTTGACCTGAGCTGTATGGAGTGTATGGTTGTGCTGTGTTGAAAAGGTAAATGCCATTTTGGGTTACTGAATCCTACAACTCGCAGTCAGGACTGGCAGCCCCTCTGCGACAAATCACGTGAGATCTCACGCATCCGGCTGCGCTAGTGCCAAAAGCGGACTTAGCGCAGATTAGCCTCGCGCTGAACGAAAAAGCCAACTCTGTGAAGTCGGCATCTTCTCTGCACACACACAACGCTGTTATCCTAGGAAATGACCAGAAGAAGCCTAATGCCGTGCAAGGTGGGCTTCTAATCGATTTCCGGAGTTGCCTGACAATCCTATTTGTCTGTGTTGGATGATTCCGCCAACCTAAACCCGCCGAGTTGCCGACGACGAAGTTTTGGAGCTGGTACCAAGCCCCGAGCAACCTCCCTTCGCGAACGCGAATCGGCGCGACAAACCCGGCTCGTCGAACACCACCATCTCATCACCCGCCAGCCATTCCCAAAACTCTCGACGCCCGCCAGAGGTACTGCATCGCATTTGCTGCCCACCATGGCTTCGCCGGGCCTTGCCACGGTGCAGGTCAACGGCGTCGCTACATTGTCGCGTTCGGACTCACCCGCCTCCATCAATTCGTCCACCAAAAGGAAGCGCGATGCAAGCGACGACGGTGACCCGGAACCGGACCACAACGGCCGCGACGGCCCCAAGCTTACCGTCAACGGAGTGCATAAATCCCGGGATGAAAAGCCATTGATTCGCGACTTCTTTGATGTTTTGCAAAGGTATGCGCCATTCATCTACTGTGCTCCATTGCCGCCATCAATTCTCCTTCGTCGCAATCCCTTCACTTCTACCCTCGCTGGCTGCTAACACCATCCCTCTAGTCTTGATACCGCAGCCCCTAGTCTTTTCAAACGGCCACTCCCCGAGACCTTTTCCGATGCCGAGCCCTCGGCGAAGAGAGCGAAATCCGGTGAGGATGACAAGCCAGCATCCATCGCCGACAAGGTAAAACACGATGTCTACGCCGATGTGGAGAGCCTATTTCGCGACTTGGATCAGATTACGAAAGCCCATATCAAGGATCTTGAGGCTACCAGGTCCGATGCGGACCGTGATGCGACTGACGAGGCTGCCGCCAAAGTCAAGGCCTTCAGGAGCAAGGCTTTCGAGCTTTGGCGCCGCGAGTTGGCATATCCCAACGTGCCCCGGCCATCTATGAAAGCCAACCTGTCACTCGCGCCGAATGACTCCGCCGGCTATGTTTTGACGACTGTTGGCGCAGCGCCAACGCTGAGACCACTGTTTACCAGTCTCAGGCATGCCACGACTCCGGACGGGGCTACAAAATTGCTCGCTGATGAAGTCCTACCTAACGGCGTCACCTTAACTCAGATCCTGCCTGATGTAACGGCCTCATCCGAGAAAATCAGTCGGTCGCTCACGTTAGGAGAGTTGTTCCCATCGCCGAGAAACCTTCCTCCTTTACAACCCCCAAAGGCACCAAAACCAACGACCAAAGGCAATGTCTTGACGTTTTACCACCCCGAGCTAACGGAGAAGTCCAAGTATCGGATGGGCACTTACTTCTCGCAAGTCATGTCTTCAGGTCACTGGCTTGACTACAGCAATGCGACCCCAACCACGCACACGAAGTCGAAGCAGCGAGAGCGGGCGCAGAGCTTGGCCGGCCACAAGCCGTCATCTGTGGAACTTGAAATGTCTGAAATGGAAGCTCTCTTCAGAGGGGCCTTTTCTAGCTTCGCCCCTTCTAAGGACGACTCGGCAGCCATCGTTCCTTCGCGCCAGGTTGGCCGTGTATGGTGGACACGCATTGGACAAAAGCACTTCAACAAGCTCGTCGACTCGGAGGCCCTTGAAGACGACGCAGAAGACGGAATTGCGTCCGAGATGATGGAGATTGCCGACTTTGATGCGGACCGTGTCAAGGACATTATTGAGAACTGGGACGACAGTTTAGTCGATCCCAGCCTTGGCGAAGTTTTAGGCAAAAAGAGCGATGCCGATAAAGATACAGATGATCTTCTGGAAGAAGTATCGGATTTGATTGAGACGTTGCTATCCTACCAGCGCAACCGCAACTTGGCTTTGCCAACCAGCCAGGATCGCTATTCTGCCGACCCCGTCAATGGCGACATGCTCAGGAACGGAAACTTATCTCATCAGCCCAGCGACGAGGAGGTTCAGACGTATGAGGCACTCAAGGCCCAGTTGTCGTTGATCATCAACCAATTGCCACCATTTGCCGTAACCCGTTTGAACTCCGACAAGCTAGCGGAGCTCAGTGTCAGCACGAAGATCGAGGTTCGTACGGACGAGTACAAAGGGGTCATGGAGGAGGATGAGCCGGCGCGTCTCGCACGGCAGGCGGCACAGGCGGCAGCCAACAGCACCCAGCGCCAGCAACACAGGGTTTCAAGCGCAGCCTCCCCGAGCCCGTATGCCAATCAACAATATCCCGGGCATTTTGTGCCAAATGCGCGGCCTATTGCGAACACTCAGCACTTCCCCCAGACACCCTCGCGTGCTCAAGTGCCAAACGTGTACCAGCAACGAGCGCCTGTCACCGCGCCTGTCCCAATACCGCAGCCGCAGCACTACGGGCACCAACGCCCACAGCCAGCGCCTCAGTTTAGACCTCAGGGCGCACATGGTTATGCGCCACAGCTCGCCAAGGCACAGACACCGTACGGGCATTCTAACATGGCTCCGTATGCCGCAAGTCCTACCCAACCGCGGATGCCACAGCATCCCAACTTCAATATGGGTCCAGCAGCATCTCCCAACCACCGGTATCCGCAAGGCTACCAACCTGGATACCAACAGCCGCATCAACAAGCCCACCCCCAGCATATGCAGCCTCATCAACACCCTCAGCATCCCCCTCAGCATGTCCAGCATTCACCTTTACCGCAACATCCGCAAAACCCCCAGATGCAAACTCAGATGATGCAGCACTCGCCGCAACACGCCCCAATGCATATTCCGCCACACGTCCCACAGCATGCTCCTCAACATGCTCCTCAACACCCACAACAAGCGGGATATCCGCCATATGCTAACGGCGGCCAACCAATGCCGAGAACAATGTCGCCACAAGTCCCTCAAGCGCACGGATACGGACAAACACCGACCCCACCGCAACAACATCACCAAATCCCACGGCCCCCGTACGGTAGCCCCGGGATGCCACCGAACCCAATGCATCGTCAGCAGTACCCGCCAGCCCAACAGGCTGGAATGATGCAGGTCGGCAGCGGTAATCGGCCGGCGGGTTCAGGTCTCACGGGATACGCCACCGTAATGCCTGAAGGCCAACAACGACAAGTCATGGAACAGGCGAGAGCACGTGCGGATGCCGAGCAAAGGGCAATCGGCCATATGGGGAAGGTTACTCAGGGTGAGGTAGTGGGTCTTGCCGGCATTGGGTTAGGAGGGACGTATGACGTGAATAAGGTCGCCGCCGCTAAGATGCAGATGGGGGCCAGCAGTATGTCCGCGAGCCCGCGCCCGCAGATGCAGAACGGCCCGAGCCCGGTGAATGGTCAGCAGGCACCCTCACCGAGTCCATCTATGGCAAATGCACATCACGGTGGTGCACCAAGCCCTGCGCCACCACAGGGCCAACATCCTCACGGCACGCCCAATCCAGGGTTGGGACAGGTCCAGTTACAGGGGCAAGGGATCAATACGCCTGCACAGGCTTGATCGATGTGATGACTGAAAGCGATAATGCAATTAATTATGGAATATGTCGAATGGAGAAGAGCGGCAGTCGGCTGGTGTCTGGCATGGCTGCCCCATTTTGAAGATGCCCCAGCCTCGATTCATTCCGATTGTGAATCGGAAAAGTTGGGCTTGGGTTCCGGTTATGTCCATGGGGAAACCGGACGAGAACCCGTATCCGGAGGCACGTGCCAATTTGACAACTGTCAGTTCGTGGGTGCCGAACGAGATTCGAAGTTGCGATTTGGGGGTGTTTATGGTGCAGGTTCAGCGATGCAACGGTTCTGCGGTAGAGAAAGGATTAGGAGGGCTGCGATGCCGCGACATCATGAGACGACCGGGCGGGAGGGGACGTCTAAGGTTGGAGGATGGGCGTGGACTGAATAGTCAACATCGAGCTGACTTGGGTTGGGGGGATTGGCTGGTGACGAAGGAAATGCGAGGGACCTCAGCGATGCATACCTATCTACCTTGGGTGCCCGGTAGCTCCGGATTTTCTTTTTATTATTTATTTACTCGCCCCGTGCGGGGTGTGATAGTTTGCGCCTGGTCTTGGTTGGGGTTTTGGGTCAGGGATGGAACTGGGAATGAATGGGCCCACAGGGACGGACGGTTGTGTCTGTTGTCTGTGGGCATAACTTGTGTCATTAGTGTACGAATCGTAAACTTGACGTTGGGTCGTTTTTGGCTGGCTGGCTCTGGGTGGCGGGCAGCGTGGTTTTGGCCATGCCGGGCGTGTGGTCTTGTTGTTTGTAGCAGCTTAAAAAGAAGACAATAGACGAGTTATTGGTTTGTTGTAACTTATGTGGGATGTGCGAGCTTGGTGATACTGACATGTTCATGACGGTATGGAGTGATTGCTTGGGAACGTGCTTGGGTGCAGGTAATGGCTTAGGTACCTGCATGTCCGGAAAATGCGGGGTCTGCACAAGAGGAGAACTGTATGACTTCCCGACTGGGAGAGCTGAGTACTTCACAAGGCTGTGAAAGCTGGGACAAGCTATGAGCGACAGCCAGCTTCGTAAAAGGAGCTTCAACTGAGCGTTGCTACTTTGGACAAACGGCTAAGCTGGAGGCGGGACGCTCCGAGACGGGCCGGTTTCCATGAGGGGCGGGCTCCTCCGGGTGCTGTACCCCCTGCCTTGTTCAAGCACCGAAAGGTCAGGACTGGCTGCCCAGTCACAGCCAAGGCCAATGAGCTTGCGGGGTGTGTGTGGTATGTCGGGCTGGGAACTCGGACATGGCCATGTAACAATACCTTCATCGGTAATATGTGCTCCTTTTTCACACTGACAGGCAGGATCTCTTCGGCATAGCTCTCGCTGTAATTCAGGTAGGTAATAAAACTAATTAGCTATTAATACCTGGTACCCTTGGTATGGGCCAATAATGGTCTCCATCCCTGTTGTGAAATTGGAAGGTGTGTTATCAGTATAAGGCACATTTGATGCTCTCATTAGCTTTCAGATGAATCTGAAATTACCCAAAGACAGCTGCGTTTCAGAATTGCCCACCAAATAATGGAAAAGGCAGAATGAAAGACAAAAATGAAAGTTAGAAGCCCCCCATCAAATCTCAAACATACCACCGTCTTGTCCGTACGACGCCAGCCGCTCCAACCGGCGCAAAGTAGATGGCTATCCAGGTCTTGTTGAGAATGTATGTGGCGGGAAGGAAGTAAGTCGTCTCGGAGGTGGTGTTGAAGGTTCCCGCGTCCAAGACCTTTTCGGGCGCTGTTTCGTTGAAGAGATCGTTGAGTGTCCCAACTGTGCTGGAATATCGGGCCACTGATCGAAGATAAGTGTTGAAAGACAGGCCCAGTCGATCTTGAAATTTTTGAATCGGGACGTCGCTCATTACAGGAAAATGCCACCTAGTTTGGCCGCCAGCTCCGAGCAACCATCACGGCTGCTAACCTTCAGTATCCTGCATAAACAATAGATCATAGAACGACATACCTATGAAGAACAGGCTGGCTAGAATATATAAGCTTTCCGAAAGGAGGTGCCATTTCTGGTATCCGCGCCATTCGACTGCATTCGATGTCGCAGACTCGGGCGAGGCTGGGCCATCTTTCGGGCACGTAGTATCCATAGAGACGTCGGAGTGTATACTCTCAGCAATGCAGACGGGTTCCAATGCCCCTTTCTCACCTTTAATCATATCAGTGAAGGCTTCACACGGTGTGAAGCTAAACAATGTACCTACCTGGGTAGGGCGCGCTCGCGTCACGAGCATTTTAGGAGGCATATGACGGCTCCATCTCAACTGGGTTTCATGTACTGCCCTTCGACCAACCTCAAGAATGAAGAGAAAGGGAGCCAAAAGAAGAAACCGCAAAGTAAGGGGTTGCTCTCCATAAATGGCCGGGCGAGAGGAGGATCATATGGGGTTTTGTGCGCAGATATCCGTCATGGTCAATATACCCCGTTGGGCTGATTCGGCGGAAGAACGCTTCGCAGCGTGATCAATTCATTTGGCTTGTCTCTGTAGAGGTTTAGCTTCTTATGATCGACCTCACGGGGTCAAGAAGGCAATGGCGACAGCCCTCTTCATTGGCCCTCCAGGACAGCTGCGTAACAACCTAAGCTCTGCGGTGCTCTGTGGCAGCCGACTCAGCTGTACATGCCCGTCGGCGTTGCCAATCTTGGCTGGAAACGGGCACCGCAGTGCTCATGTTGTAAAGTCCGCCCCACGTTTCTTATGACGTCGACATCTCTGATGGTTGACATTCAGAATCCCGGACCTGAGTGTCGCTACTGCCTCGGTTTTCCCCGTGCTGCCACAAATTAGGAACAAATGTTCAGTTTGGGCACCGCCCAAAATGTAACTCCTGGCTCGCCACTATAAACGGTATTGGATATTCAGGTTTTGTGAAATTTGATACCGCGGATGGCTGCTAATCACTAAGAGGTGGGTATCGTGTGAGCGCTCATAATGTACATTTTGTTGACAAGCGCCAAAAGAGGCGCAAAATATTTACTTCACTGCCGTCTTGACGCCATTATCTTGCTGCTGCTCAAGGATCGCCTTAATGTTCCTCAACTCAGCCACCGCTTCCTCATGAAACGTGTCGTACCTCTCCATATAAATTGCCCTGACTCCAAACACAACCTCGATGGCGATCAAGATGATAATGATCCACTCCAGGCGCGTACTGTGCTTTTCGCTTGACATCTTTTCGCTGATATCGAGGACATTCTGAGCAACGGAAACAACCTCTTGAGCGTAGGTCATCTTGTCGTTGAGGGTCTTGATGCGCACGCCAACATCGAGAGCTTTACCAATCTTTGAGTAGTACGTCTCGAGCTTCTCCTCGCTATCCCAGAACAGGTCGGGAAGCGCATCCGTAAGGTCATTATAGTGGTTCAGCTGACTGCGTAGATTAAGCAGCTCGCCCGTCTTCTGCAAGATCAAACCGCGAGACGGCGGCGCCTGCAGACCCCGCGAGAGTTGTTCCGGAATGTGACGTGTACTCTCGAGATATCGGGTTAACGAGCTCTCCAGAACCGCCAACTTAGTGCTCCGCGCCAACCCAGATGAAAACGCGATCTTGGCCAGCGTTGTGTCGGTGCGGTCGCCAGCCAGCACCTCCCGCTGTGTGCCCAGTACCACAACATCCCCGCTCATCCTGCTTTGATCCTGCTCCGGGTCCTCCACGAAATCAAGATCTTCGACCTCCTTGTCGGCTACAAACGGGCCCTCCGCGGCAGGTAGTAAATGCTTGGTTGCCAGTGTGCTGACAATATCGGGCGGCAGTCCCCATGTCACAACAGTACCCGAAGGAAACACAAATATATCGCCTTGATTTAGTCCGCGCGCGTGCACAACCTCGCTGGCTTCGAAATCGGTGCCGTCGGGGTTGAGCTCGAATCCGTGGTGCGCTAGGATCGATGCTACTTTGTCCATATCGAAGGACGTCGCCACACAAACAGCGCTAATTGTGGTGCTGCCTTCTGATATTCCTGATGTTTCCGCCGGCGCTGGCGCCTTGGTCTTGGGGGGTGCGCCCTTCTGCGCGATGATGGCCACCCGGTGGAGCGAACTTTTAAGTGGCGGCTTGCGCTTGTTGTGCGCCGCCGAGCGGAGGGCTCCATTTATCTTCTTGTCGGTAGAGGACTTGCTACCGCTGCCATTCTCTTCTCGAGAGGGAGGTAGCTTGCCATCCTGTTGGAGGAAGACATTGGATGTAAAGAACGTTCGGCGGCGGGGTAGCTCCGTGAAGGCGGTTCTGTGGAAGTGTCGTCGAGAGATCGGGCTCGACAAAGTCGCGTAGCCACGCGCGCTTATGCCACGGGCAATCGATTCAACGTTCGGGAGGGCGGCTCGTATCATATCGGCGTTGCCATTGACGTGTGCTGGCGGGCGGAAAAGAGCGTTGTGCTGGTAATTTGACGTTGTTTTTTTCTCCCGGTCACCACAGCGTGGTCCAGTGACGTATCCCGGCTTGGCCCGAGTGGAAGCTTTGACCACCGCGGAACTTAACTACTTTGGTATGATGGGTAAAAAGAATGTCCCAGTCTGGTATAGCAGGGGTTTGCGCCAGGGCCGCACAGGGCAGGAAGACGCCCGTGAGGCCGGAAAAACCTCAAGTGGGCCAGTCTGAAGATACCTGACAGGGTTATTTTCTTTTAGCACGCAACCATAGTAGGATCTGTCACCTTGTACGGAGGCGAATAGGTAGATTTGTGTCAAAATCAAAATCGTCAAAGCGCCAGCGCAAATTTTGCCCCAAACTGATTTTTTTACCCCACCACCTTCTCTTCCACCCACACCTAAGGCGTGGAATTGTTTTCTCCTCGTTTAACCAGCCACACTTCCCCCACGCAACTTCTCACTGCGATCTTCACCCACTATTGCAGGCTGGGTTATCTTCCCATCTGTCACAGGTTGTGACATTTGACCTCAATTCTGCTTAATTGCTGGCGATTAAGTCGTTACGCTACTCTTGTTAACTAAGTGCGCCATCCCATTTCAAGAGACACACATTTACTACCGTAACACACTATCCTGCGCATATTGTCACAATACCTCCCACCTTATTAGCTGAGGAGGTAATTAGCGAGTAGATTTTAATAAAGTTTAAGATTAATAGTGAAGAGATTATTAACATAATACTTTAAAACGTAACATATTTAATGTAATAGCGAATTACCCTTAATATCTTAAAAAAGATCCTATTAATAAAGAATAAGTAGGTTTTAAATTATTTAACTGATTATAAGGTAAGTAAGAATAAATGTATTTAAGATAGTAGTTATTAATATAATTATAAGATATTTAAAGAACTTAAAAGCTGTTTATAAAAAATGTATAGTAAGGAGGTTAACTTATAAATATTAATTTAAAAAAGATAAAAAGTAATAATTAAATTACTAATTTTTAAAAGGTGATAGTAATTACGTTAATGTTATTTAAAAAGTGGGATAAAAGTATAAGAATATACTTAACTTATATAGATAATATTTATTAAGGCCTGTTAATATATTATTTTATCTTAAAGAATATAAAGTATAGTAAAGGAGTATATATTAACTGTTATTTTACAGGTAAAGGTAAAAAGTGTAAGTATTATTTTAATAAGTTTTAATTATAATTACTTAAAATAGGATAAGGCTGACTAATATAAATTAAGAGAAGGAGGAGTTAATTAAAGATTTAAATAAGTAAATTAAATTAAAAGATAAGGAGCTTAAAAAGTTAACATTAAAGGAGCTTAATTACGTAATTAAAGTAGTTAATAAGGAGTTAAAGGAGAAGAGAGCAGTAAAGGAGTAATATATGTAAGAAGCTTAATTTACTTTTATTTAAACTAAAGGTCTTATTAGACCTGTTACTCTTATTAAACGGCCTATACGTATGTGAAAGCGTGCAGTATTATAATAGATATACTAAGTTTAAGGCATTTAGGATAAGTTTAATGTATAGCTTATAATACCTATAGGAACGGCGTTTAAAAACAAGATAGAGATAATATAATATTACATTTAATATAATAAATATATTATAACTTTTAACTTTATAAAAATAATAATAATAACTTTATAAAACTAGTACTTAATTAACAGTAATTAGGCTATAATGTAAGAAATTAAGGAAAGTTATCTTATTATTAACAAAACTTAAATAAGTTAATTATCTTAAGCTTATTCTAATCTTTATCTAACTAATTAAACTGCCGCTTAAGATTATATAAAACCTTAAATATATATAAGGTAATAATATAAAGGTTACGAAGAATTAACTCTGTATAAACTTAAGTTTTACTTACTGTAACATTATCACTTAAACTTTAATAGCGTTTCTGCCTCTTTAATTAAATATCCTTCTCTTAATCCTTAATCCACCCTTTTCTCTTTACTTTAATAACTTTATATTTAACCTGATAATCTTCAGTTTTAACCTTTTTTATAAACTAATCTTCCCATTTTATCTTAAAGATAACCTCCTACTTAACCACCTTTTCTTCTAAACTATCCTGCTTCACTTACTTAAAAGTGGGCTCTTATTTCACCCCCCTTTCCTGTTAACTTCCCTGCTTTCTCCCTTTTTTCCCCTTTATAATAAGATTACTAATAAGCTTTATACCACTCTCCTTTATAATATAAGCAGTAACTGTTATAACCTCTTTAGGTGAAAAGTCTTTTTTAGCCTTACTATTAAGCTTTAGCTGGAGAGTTTTTTAATTAAAGGTAATACACTTACTAATAGTAACGTTTCTAACTGTAAGCTTTACCCCTTATTATTTAATCTTATTATTATTATTATTTGTCTTACACCGTAGGAGCTGAAAGCTCCGCCCGTGAGGGCAAGCGGTCCCTCTACTGCTAACTATCTACTGTCAGGGTGTAATCGGGGCGTTTCCACCCCGCCCACTCTTCTGTTTATCCTACTGAAATACATATGGTTTAATCTCAACTACCAAACACAGTGACAGGTTATAGGGTTAGTGCCTTATACTAACGTGTGTTATAAGTAAGATGGGGGTGTGAGCAGGTCGTTCTCGGTTCTGCTACGCTTACGCCCCTTAGCCGTGATGGCTTAGAGGTCCTACGTCACCTCCTTTTTCATCTAGGGTAAAAAGGGAGACCTCTTTAACCTGGGACAGCTCCCCAGGGTTCAACCAGGACCAAAGCGCTAATAGCTTAGGGGTAACTCCGTGATATCTCCCCCCCCCTCTTAATCCAGTCTTCTTCACATTACTCCGGCTATCGCCAGTTCGTGGTTCTTTATTCGTTATAACTTTCAGTTCTACACTCTACTAACTTGTTTCCTTTAGGTTATTATCACTTTATTCCTTCCGTCTAGGGTCGTTAATGTGGCTGGCTAACCTCTATGTACCTCCTCTAATAGCCTTGTGGCTTCCATCTAACCTTTTTATTAAAGCTAACTAGCCTTCACAGTTCTTACAGCTCTGCTCTCCAACCTTTATAAATTCTTCCTTCCTCTTTAACCTTCCTTTAAAACTTTTCTTCCTTTAACCACTAACTTCCTCCTCCTAAACCTTAAACCTTACACACCCTATAATCACCTCTCTATACCCTTACTCACTCACTTCTATTATTATTATATCCATCCTAAGCCCCTATAAGTGTAACTCTAACGGCTTTAATTATAACCCTCTTACTACCATTACCCGTAACCGCCCTATTAACACCCCATTAATTATCTATATTATCCCCTCTCTATTATATTATTAACATGTTATTAGTAATAATATTAATAAGTTACCCTACCTAACCTGTATTAACTTATTAAATAATTATACTTATCCAGACTCCCCCTTAAACCATTATAAATACTATCCTGTTTAAAGTAAGTAACTGTTCTTACTATTTACAGGGCACTTATTAACTAATTACAGACTTAACTTATTACTAAAAGTGTAGTAACGGTTATAGTGATTATCTTTATATAGTAAATTCTTATATCGCTTACACTCCATTTACTATCTGCTGATCTATTTAAGGTCTAGGCTTTACCCACACCTTAGAGTGTCACGTTACCATTATGGTGATCTATGTGTCTTATAAGCTAGCCACCACTTTAGCTTACTAAGATATAAGTAATTTCTTTTATTAAGTCGTATATAAGTTATTAATAGTGTGACAGCTAATTAACCAGTTTAATATAGTCTGGCAGGTCTAGCTATCTCTCCACCCCAGTGTTAAAATAGTTAAACAATAGGTTACTAAGCGTTTAAGTTGTAGTTAAAGCGTCCCTCCTACTCCCTTTAACTTAAGTTTATCCGTTACAATTCACAACAGTCCTAATAACGGTCCCATAACACCGGCTCAGGCTACCCAGGTACCTCTGCCTACCACTCCTATAAGTGGCTTACAAGTTAATATCACTCTACCTACTTAGGCCTAACGTCTTAAGACACACTTAAACCTTATTTAACGTTATCTGACTATACTTAGTAGTCTTACTAATCTAGAGGGCTAGATTACTTAATAATAAGCTAGTTAGGATGTAAATATATATTAATTACAGTCTGTTTATAGTTTATTTATTATTAACTGTTATTATAAGTTACTATTAATAACACCTGGGACTAAAACTGTCCTCCTCTTAACAGTCTTTAAGTTAATAATAATAGCTATGTTTAATTAGTGTATAATAATATAAGGGTTATTTACAGTATATTTATAATGTGTTTATAATATATTTACAGTTTAAGTCTTTAGTTATATAATTATCCCTTAATATTATTTACTATCTTATCTTCCAGGTTAGGTCTTTACTATACTACTTTAAAATTTAAGCTGACGTCTTAATATCTTCTTCTTTTTTATACCCTGTATATTATTAGGGTTAGTGCGGTTTAGTAACGGTTTACCTAAACCTCTCCCATTATTATTAAATATCTTAGCCAGGCTGTATTCTTCCAGCCTTTTAATTTCTATAATCCAGTTAATGATAATCGCTACGCTTACTAAGTGTAATAGCCTTACTTTTAAATCTTACCAGTTATAGAGTTAAATGCTGTATAAGCTACTCTTATTATACTTTAAGCACTTTAGGATTATATATGCCGCTGTTTCCAAGGCGATACTGCACTAGCACTGGGGTAACATTACCTTAAGGACCTTTCTTTAATAAAGGAAAGCGTTTAGGCTAATCTTCTCCGTTTTAACCTACGTAAGGATAAAGCTTTAAGCCTTTATAAGTTCTTAATAAAGTTAAAGTGGTATCTTACTCTTATTAAGGTTATATATATCTGTTATAGTAATGATGTAACTGTAATACGTAAACGCTTTATACCTTTTTTTTCATCATCTTTCCTTCCAGTTATAAAGGGTAGAGATATTAGGGTTACGGTCTGTCTACTTCTTTTAATTTAGGTTTTCCACTTTTCTTAATATAAGCCCTAACTAGTCTTTTACCTATACGGTTTTCATCAAACTGTTATTTACTAGAGAGGCATATATTATTATACCTTATTTTTATTTTATTTATTTAGTTATTTTCTTATTAATATTACGTAAGAGCTTTATAATCCCTATACGTTTAAGTTACTACTTAACTTTTATTATTTATCAGTTTAGGTAGATGTTAAATAATAGGATTTAAGCTTTTAACTTTAAGTTCTTTATTAGGGTTACCTTATACGTTTTAAGTATAATCTGTAAGTACTGTGTTTAAGTGGTTTCCAGCTTTTTAACTATCCCTCTTATTAATCCTCCTAACTTTATTAGTGTATATTATATATTTACTCTGTAAGTAAGGACACTTTTAATAACTTTAGTGTAAATTTCTTAAGTATAGACAGCCTACACTCCCCACATTTTCCCTATAAGTTAGGTTAATATAAGGGTTTAAGTTTCCATTTTTTTAATAATCCTCTTTTAATAAACTTTTTAATTAAGCTTTCTATTAAGCCAGACTTTTAAAAACCTGGCTGACTTTATTAACGTTAATCTTAAATGGTCTTCTCCCAGAATCTTTACTCTTTCAGTTTATAAACACCTTGCTTATAAGAAGTAAATAAGCTTACTCTTCTTTAAGTTAAATATTATCCCTTTTTCCTTTACCTATTCCTTATAGATCTTATACACGGCTTTAAGGATCTTATAACATATTAATATGTTATATATGAAGGCTTAAAGGTTTATATTATCTGTAAAACCTAATGTAATTAAGCCTTTAATATATTTTAACTTTTTATATAATATATTAATAAAAAGGATAAAGAGGATTACTAATAGGGGGGATCCCTGGGAGATCCCTTAGGTGATGTCTTATAGTGTTAATAGCCTGTTATTAAATAGTAACCAGGCTGTTCTCTTATATATATAACTAATTAACTAAAGGATAAGCTTTCTTTTAAACCCTAAGTCTCTTAATATAATAAACAGCCAGTTCTAATCCACTTTATTAAACGCTTTAGTGATATTTAGCTATAGTAATAAGGTGTAAGCTTTACATAACTATACTGTGTGAATGCTGTTAACGATAACTTAGATAACTATATCTATTACTCTTTTCTTTCTAAATCTAAACTAAAGGTTAAGGAGTATATAAGCCGTTTCTATTACGGTAGAGATCCTCTTTATCAGGATAGCTTTAACAATCTTCCCTGTTACATCTAACAGGGCTACAAGGCGGTATACTCTAACGTGTTTCTTATTATTAATCGATTTCCCTAATTTTAATAATATTATAACATATACAGTATACTAATACTTTAAGTAATAGTTAAGGTCGAAGTTTACTTATATAATCTTCGCTAAAATAGCTAACAGTTTTCCATCCTTATCACAGGTTTTTAAAAGGCCGTTAAAGATCCCATTTAATCTTAACGCTTTTAAGGCACCTACTCTTTAAATAACCTCTTTTACATTTAAGTCCTTTACCTTCCAGTCTATTAGTATGGTCTTTAAGAAGGAGCCTGCTCTCTAATTAAGGTTTTTAAGTTTTAAAAGGTCTGCTTCCAATGTAGGGAAGAAGTGTTTATTAAGTTCTTTTATCTTTTCAGTATAGGTGATGGTTATTTAGGGTCTGTTAGGTGTGGTGTCTTTTATGGCTTACAGTGCTGGAATAACTGGTAGTTTAAGGGGTTAGTAGCTGTGTAATCTAACTTAGTGTTTAATATTCCACATTACTTTTAGGTCCTTATTAGTTACTATCTCATTAAGGGAGCCTTACCAGCACTTTATTTACACCTTACTAATCACCTTATCTCTATACCTCTTAACCTTCCTTAACTCCTTTTTTACAGTGTAAGAGTGCTACGTTCTCCATATCCTTTCCACTCTCCTTACGTCTTTTACAGCTCTTTTTATTTCGTCATCCCACTATAACGCTATAATCCCTGTGTTTAGTTTCCTTCTAAGTACCGTAGTATCTGTGATATGCAGGAGCTCCTCTAACAGTGTTTTAGAAGCTTCTTCCAGTTTATAGATGTTATTTATACTAGCTGGTATTATAAGGTGTTTTACTATTACTATAGCCATTACAGTGTTTATCATTTTATAACTATAGCCTTACTCTCCTTCTTTTTATTTTACTAATATGTTATTAATCTTAACTACTTATAATACATAATCTAACTTAACTATACTCTCCACACCTAGGTAATTAACACCTAGCGTGTGGGACACCTATACGTGGTCTATTATGCTATCTCTTTTTCTATTTCTACATTTAAGTTGTATTAATTCCTTAAATAAGGTCTTTAATATTAGGTCTTAATCTTCCACTAACCTTATTAACAGCTTAACCTTAAGGCTCTTACGTCCCTCTTTATCCCATATTAAGTTATATATATTAAAGTTACTTATTATAACTACTCTCCCTTAGGGCACTTTTACCCTAATTTCAGTTAAGGGGATAACTTAATTATCTGGTTTTTTACTTAATATGTAGATTAAATAAACTGTAATAGCTTTCTCTCCATGGCTAAACGTTACTAACACCTAATTTAAATTAAAGTTTATAATCCACATTACATTAATAAGCCGTTTGCTAATATATAACACTACCCTCCTATTATGGTAAATTATGTTAAATTTCCCTCCTCTTTTATATCTTAAAATGCTGGTAAACTGGCTCTAAGGTGGTTCTTATATCGTTATTAGATTATAATTACTTTATATTTCCAGCACCTTATTAAATCTCACATCTTTATTATTAATATTCCAGTACAGTACTTTTAACTTTATTAACTGTTTTATAAGGGGCTACCTGCAAGTGGTGATATAACTAGTTATAAGGGTTATTAAACTCTATTAATAGTTATTATTAGTCTTATTAAGGCTCCTGTGGGCTGCTATCTAAGTGGGGTTAATATAGTCTCCAGGGCGCCACTAAGGCTTAATAGCTTTATATATTACATAATGCTATTACTGTTAAGTATTCTTACTTTCTTTAAAAGACTAAATCTCCCTACCTTAACTTATAAGATTTATCTTCTCTTATTAGCTACCTAATTTCCATATCCCCATATAACTGTAAACTAATCAGCTACAGTACACTTACACTTAATAATAAGGGTGAAGTTTAAGTTCTGCTTATTCCTTTCCCTATACAGTTTTTCGTACGTTATAGCTTTATTAAGGTAAATCACTCTAACGTACTTATAATACTCCTTCACTATACAGCAGTCCTTATAAAAAGCTAAGTGGTTACCGTTATAGTTAATGTACACTAGCTTATATTATTTTAGCTTTAATTTTATTAAGTAAGTTACTTTTTATTTACTAACCTTTATACTATTTATATACAGTACTCCTATATATAGTAAGCAGTGTGGTATCTCTTTATAAAACTTCGCTTTATATCCTTATTTACCGTAATTAAAGTATTAAATCGCTTTCACTTTACCTTTATAACGCTTATAAGGAAAGTGCTTATACTTTATAATTATACCCTTCTTAATTAGGCTAATAACGTCTTCTAAGCTATATACTTTAATAATAAGCTGTATAGTAAGGTTTGGTTCGCCATTAAGTTATTTACAACCTTACCTATAGTTAATCTTACTAATCTACATATTATTATAAGTGTTAAGGTCTTCTATTATCTAACCTTTATCTATTACAGAGTTATAACTGTTAATAAGTTTAATATGTAGTCCTTTCACTAACACCATATAAGTACGTCACTTAAAGACCGCTCCCTCTCCCAGAGCTTAATATACTTAACTTTTATTATTAAGGTTATTATACCATTCCTATTTATCTTCTTCAAACGTGATCACTACATTACCGGACTGCTAAAGGAGCTTTACTACCACTACACCTATCTTTTTAATGTTTTAATTAACCCTTTATATAATCTTTATAAAGGTATTATTCTCTAGGTTTATATTTATAATTATAAGCTCCCTAAAGGCCTTCTTAGGTATATAGTGCGTACAGGTCACGTTTAGGGTTAGGGTAGTTGTGTTTCCTAATCGGAGCGCCCCTATATAGGTACGGGCTTTATTAAGTCTGGTCTTCTAATTAACCACTTCTTTAATTTTCATTACTTTTTCAAAGATCTTTTAAATGCTTATATCAGTAATACTATTAGTAATAGTAGTCAGATTAACGGGCGTTTTCAGGGCGCTTATAACGTGTTTATATATCTGCTCCGTCCTAAAGATAGCTTTAAAGTAGGCCCTTACGGCTTTAAGGATCGCTTTAAACGTACGCTTTTCAGCTCCCCTACCTATTACAGCGTCTTAAAAGTTTTTATAAAGATTTTCCTCTTAGTTATTCTTCTACTTCCCCTTCACGATCAGTCTACAAGCGTGCTGTAAGCGTTACAGCTTACTTAACCTACTTTTCTGCTGAAAATTTCCTCGTCGGTTTAGATGGACGTTTTCGCCCTTAAAAGAGGGTTCAGCGCCATCGCCAGCCGCGCCTTCAGTGCGCGATCGGTGCGCCATCACTGCGCGAGGCAGTTTAAGTCGCTGATTCCAAATCCGTTATCCAAACAGTTTTTAGGGTTTTATAACGTAAGAATTCAGCTTTCTAACTTTATTATTTAATAGTATTAGCGTTATAATAAAGGTGTATTATTTAATCTTATTAGCTAATAAGTAAAGGTTAGCTAAATCGAACGTTTAAGGGTTATTATACTCTGTCAATTATATTAACTTTTTAAAAAACTCCTATAATAACTTAAAAGACTAGTTTAGTGGGAGTGTAATGTTATCCTAATAATAAAAGGTAGTTAAGTCAGTTAAAAACTTATAAGTTATCGTTTTATTAGTCCTAAGCTACGTAATAGCCTTTAAAATATAAAAGTTATACAGTAACATAAGAGTGTTAGGCTGTATAATAACGTTAATAATTATAACGGTCTGATAAGCGTTATTTATAACTAAATGTAACTTGATATTAAGCGTTAAAGCGGGAGTAGCGTGGAGAGTAAGGCTTTAATAAAGAGGCGGCACTTATATTAGTACTGAAGTTATAATAAGCGTAAGAGATTAAGATATTATAACAGGACGTGGTTATTAAGGGGTTACGTTTGGATTCGAGGTTATAAAGACTAGTTACGGTAGAGTATAATGTTACGTATTATGATAAGGTTAGTAAAGTTAAATAGGGCTGCTATCTAGGCTTACTAGATTAATAACGCCTTAAGGTAATTAAAAAGGCACCTTATATTAAAGATAACATTCTTAAAGAGGTTTCACCTTAAGTAATATATAATATAACACGTGTATAACCTAGTATTTAAATAAGGTAAAGGCTGCTTAGGGTATATTAATAGCTGTAAGGAGGTTATCTGAACACTATTAATATTTGTTTAATGTGGGGTATGTTAACTTAAAGTAGTCGTGTTAAATCTTCTACTCTAGACAGAAATGCTTTAAAATTAAGAGGGTAGATATTACTGGAAATGGAAGGACAGTGTTAATTAATAGAAGGATTAGTAAGTAATATGTAAAGTGAACAGTACTATAGTTAAATTAACGGTAATTAAGTTAAGTTAAAGGTAATAAATAAAAGTTAATAAATGTAGTGAAGTGAATAAATCTAACTAAATCTTTAGGAAAATAAAGGCCTTAAACTGCCTAAGTTTAAACTTAGTAAAAAAAATTTACAGGGTTTCACATTATCACTTTTCTAATTTAATACTTATTTAACTATAATTTCATTTAATTATCGGTAATTAAGCTCCACTTTTAACTTATTTATTAAAACCTCTCCCTTTTTTTTCCTTCTACCTCTATCCACCCACTCCTTTAACTAATATCCTATGTCTTTTACACCTTATTAACATTATTATAATGGGAAGGAAACCTTATAAGCTTAAGGCTTTTCGTAAACACCTTATTAAGCTTTATCGTAAAGGAATAAATAATAATGTAATTATTTTAATTCTATTTAAAGAATATAGGCTTAAGGTCTTACGCTCCACCTTTTACCGTTACCTGCGAGTCTAGAAAGTCCTAAAGTGAAACATTCGCTTAAATATTACTAATAACCTTAAGAATAACTTTTACGCCCTTTTCTTTAAATGCTTTCCTAATGATAATAAACTATGGTAACTCGTAAAGGATAATAGTTACGAAGTTAGCCTTAACTTTATTTATAAATTACAATAATTAATAGACCTTTTCCGCTAATACACATTAGAGTAAGCTAATTGCCTTTAAGAGTACTTAAAAGAAGAACTTTATAATAATACTCTATTACCCCACGTTATATAATATTAAGGTTAATGTTGAAATGCAAAAGAGGTCAAGGCATTGGAAAGCAGTGTGTGTTGAAGGTGATTAATTCTTTCTATCTTCGAGAGTGGAAGCCGTGTTATTATAGCCGT
>Ga0247758_1000593_pt1 | contig 31839 bp, 30 predicted proteins | sample UWRJL156409C4_FD_180950 | JGI IMG/M metagenome (GOLD analysis project Ga0247758, IMG submission 180950) | Plant litter microbial communities from Arlington Agricultural Research Station in Wisconsin, United States - UWRJ-L156-409C-4 | ecosystem: Environmental > Terrestrial > Plant litter >... | reverse complement strand
TCCTTCTGCAGGACAGAATTCTAATCTTTCCCTACTGCACTATAGACGACGACTACTTCGACAATCGCCGGATGGACAACCGGGCACATAGGACGCCCTCGCCAGGGCACCCACTCCAGCATGGCTACCAGCTGGAAGACAACCCCTACGGTCGTTCCCAGACCACTCTCGAAACGCCGCCTGTTGGCGCTGGCAGATACAGTCCAGGCGATTCGCTCCAGATGCAAACAGCTGTGAGTTGACCTTTTGACTGATTCCTATCTGCGCCATGTATACTGATGCCTTTGCCAGCAATCCATGGATAACCTGTCGCAATACCCCCAGCAGGGACATGGCGAGTATGCCGTAAATCCAGAGCAGCATCACGATGCGTACTACAGCCAACCCTACGAACCCCAACCCATCGAGGGCACGCCGGGCTACGATCATGGCGCTACTGGTTACGACTACGACGACCAACGACCCATGTTGACACATAATGACTCCCAAGTCGGCGCGAGCGACCCCTACCACGATAATCCGCAGCCTCCTACGAACAACGCGCCCATCAAGAGGTGGAAAACAGTGAAGCAGGTGCTGCTGTACCGCGGAAACTTGGTGTTGGACTGCCCAATCCCCCCTAATCTTCTGAATAAGCTACCTCATGGCGAGCGCGATGAGTTTACCCACATGCGATACACGGCTGCAACTTGCGACCCCGGCGACTTTTACGAAAACAACTTCACACTGCGGCAGAAGTTGTTCAGCAAACCGCGCCACACCGAGTTGTTCATTGTGGTCACCATGTACAACGAGGACGATGTTCTCTTCGCGCGCACCATGGCCGGTGTGTTCAAGAACGTCGAGTACATGTGTAAACGGCCCGAGAGCAAGACCTGGGGTAAAGATGCGTGGAAGAAGATCGTCGTGTGCGTCGTTAGTGACGGCCGCGCGAAGATCAACCCACGGACAAGAGCCCTCCTGGCCGGTATGGGTGTGTACCAGGAGGGTATCGCCAAACAACAAGTCAACGGGAAGGACGTCACAGCACACATCTACGAGTACACGACCCAGGTTGGCATGGTCATCAAGAACGATGTCGTTCAGCTCATTCCCAAGCAGCAGCCTGTCCAGATATTGTTTTGTCTGAAGGAGAAGAACCAGAAAAAGATCAACTCGCATCGTTGGTTCTTCTCGGCATTTGGTCGTGTCCTGGATCCTAACATCTGCGTTTTGCTTGACGCCGGTACGAAGCCAGGAGGCAAGTCAATCTATGACCTCTGGAAGGCATTCGACCTGGAGCCCATGTGCGCTGGTGCATGCGGCGAAATCAAGGCCATGTTGGGGACCGGTGGAAGGAATCTCCTGAATCCATTGGTTGCTACACAAAACTTCGAATATAAGATGAGCAACATCCTCGACAAGCCCCTGGAATCGGCCTTCGGATTCATTTCTGTCTTGCCCGGTGCCTTCTCGGCCTACCGCTATGTTGCGCTTCAAAATGACAAAAACGGCCAGGGCCCATTGGAAAAGTACTTTGCTGGCGAGAAGCTCCACGGCGGTGATGCTGGCATCTTCACAGCCAATATGTACCTTGCCGAGGACCGTATTCTATGCTTTGAGCTTGTCACCAAGCGCAACTGTCACTGGATCTTGCAGTACGTCAAGTCTGCTACCGGCGAGACGGATGTGCCAGACACCATCGCCGAGCTAATTCTCCAGCGTCGCCGTTGGTTGAATGGTTCTTTCTTTGCTGCCGTTTACGCCATCGTCCACTTTCACCAGTTCTTCCGGTCCGACCACTCGTTCTTTCGCAAGATCGCCTTCTTCATCGAATTCGTCTTCAATACGATTAACATGGCTTTTGCCTGGTTTGCTATTGGCAACTTCTTTCTGGTGTTCAAGATCTTGACGACAAGTTTGGGTGACGCCAACCTACTAGGACAAGTGGGAAATATCCTCGGTGTGGTCTTCGCCTGGCTCTATGGCGTCTCTCTGATTACCTGCTTCGTTCTGTCCATGGGCAATCGACCAGCTGGATCATCTCGATACTACATGGCCATGGTCATCTTCTGGGCAATCATCTTCGTGTAAGTTTTTACATAGCAAGTTATGTGGAGCTATTTACTAACGGTGCCGCACAGCTACCTCATGTTCGCCGCTGTCTTCATCGCAGTCAAAGCCATCCAGGCGGACGTCGCCAAGGGCTTCTCGATTGACAGCTTGTTTAAGAACCAAGTTTTCTACACTCTCATCATTTCAGTCATGTCAACCTATGGCCTCTGGCTGGTTGCGTCACTGATGATGTTCGACCCTTGGCACATGTTCACGTCGCTACTTCAGTACATGTTGCTCAGCCCCTCGTATACCAATGTCCTCAATGTCTACGCTTTTTGCAACACTCACGATATCTCATGGGGTACCAAGGGCGATGACAAGCCAGACGCACTGCCGTCCGTCAGCACTAAGGATGGACAGGGCAAGACGGACCTTCCTGACGAAAGTGACTTGAACGCACAATACGACCGTGAGATGCGTGTATTTGGTAGCAAATACGTCAAGGAGGTCAAGACGCCCACACCCGCGCAACTCGAGGAGAAGCAGATGGACTACTACAAGGGTGTCCGAACAATCGTCGTCCTCGCCTGGATGATATCAAATTTCGCCCTTGCCGCCCTGATTCTGTCATCGGCTGGGTTGCAACGCATTACCTCCGGAGACAGCGCGGACTCAGAGGAAAAGATCAAGGCCGAGCGCGCCAATATTTACCTAACAGTCGTTCTGTGGTCAGTGGCAGGTCTATCGGCGTTCAAGTTCATCGGAGCCGTATGGTTCCTAATTGTTAGGATGTTCAGAGGAGTATAATGGGTCATGTTCTGTTTGATGGGAGGGGAAGGCCAGCTGACTCAACCAGCCACTGGTTTGGCTCATGAGAGGTAAAGCATAGGCGTTCTGTTTTATCCGTCCATGTCCGGTCCTTGTCTTGACTTGATGATTGTATGTACACACAAAGATCGCATTTTACATCTTTGCTTGTTTTAGGCTACTTCATGGCGTGCGTTTGTTTTTTTCTACCTTTTCTCGGCGATATGATAATTGTTTTTGAGTCAATCGAGAATGGGCTGTGTGGGATAGAAAACGAGAGGCGAAGCGGTTATCTAACTTGTGTTCCCAGGAGTGATTTGTCTATCTCCTTCCTAACACGGTTTCCTCACAATTGTTCATTTCGGACACATGGACGCATCTTATAGTGCTCAAGGTGTTTGGGTAGCCAGGGGAGGTAATTGGGGATGGCACAAGATGAATATGACAAAAATAATACACATACTTTTCCGAGTCTACTCATCGTGTCAACTGTCTAGTCAGCTAGAATGTGACTGTTGTTGAATACGTTGATTATTTGGACTCATATAGAGAGGACGAGTTTTGGTATTTCCAGCTTTCTGGGGCTCTGATCCTCTGATCTATCTAAAAAGTCGAGACCTCCGCAAAACCTCCGAATATTAGTGACAAAGTGACAACAGGGCCGCCGAGTGAATTGGCAAAAATGATGATAAACTCATAAAAAAACATACAACACCAGGGATTCGCTGGTCATCACCGACCCAACTACTAGCCTGGCCCTCACTGGCTTATCTATGGGAGAGCGGACGGGATCCCGAGTTCTCCAGTGGGTATGGTCGTATGTGGAAGACTGACCTGGTGAGAATGCTGATATCCGGCCTTCGTGGTGTGGTGGAGTGACCTTTTTGGAAACTCACCATGCCTCATGCTAATAAAGAGATTGACATTGCAGTCAAACTTCATGCTTCAAAGTTTCATAGGAAGGTAGAGCCGTTCTGCGAAGTTACAATGGAGCACCGGAGGGCGCCGGAGGGAGCCATCGGTGTAAGCCGGTCTTCGGTATAAAGTGGGTCTACGGTCGGGCCGAAGTGGGTCCACAGCTTTGCAAAAATAGTCCGTACGGACTGCCGACCTCGGCAATTGCCTTCCACAGTTCGTAAAGACTCTTCCATAAATGGGACATCTCGTGACCTCGCCCTATTCCGGTCTTTTTTTATGAGTAGCTGATACCACGCGACAGGCTTGCCATCGCATCACAGCATTGGGAATCAAAGCAGCAGGTGCTACGTCGTCCGACTAAGCGCGGACTCTGTGAGAACATGTTAGATTTCCGGTCACGGGACTGTCCGGGAGCCGACCATAGCGGTGAGGCCGATGGCAACTTGTTGTGAGTCAGATGACGTCCATCTGGTGAAGGATCGCGAGATTGGCTGAGGTGCGACGGAATGCCGGAGGCCGAGCTGGCCGTGGCGTAGCTGAGAAGACCTGAGCTGGGGCTGGAAAAGAGGTGTTGCCTCAGCCGTCGACAGCCGCCCGCCCAGCCATCCCGATCCGGCGCCGAAGAGCTCGGCTGACTTTATGCGGTCATGACTGAACATTGCGTCGGGGGGTTTGTCCCTTTGGGGCTCTGACGAAATCCCCTGACTCCCAAAAATATCGCCTGCGATCGCCAGGGTCAGCACCATTTTTTTGCCTCCACTGCTTCGGTGACGTGCGACTCGCGAGGTGCGGTCGGTGAATTCGCCTGGGGTTCGCGCTAGCAGTGATCTCTCAGTGTCCCTGCTGACCACGTTCATGAAATGAACCTCGTGAGCTTTAGCTGCGAGCGTTCCGCCAACCTGGAAAATTTGAACATGCGGAGGCTTCCCGGCTTCCCGTGATTTCATTTGCCAGCGCTGTTCCCGCAGCTTGATGACAGCACCGCCACTAGCTGTGCTCCCGCGCTCATTGGGCGATCCGTCTGGGTGAAGCCGTCGTGCAGAATGCGGGGATGAGATTCAGGAGAGCCTCAGGGCCGAGCCTTGGTCAAGCGAGGTGGGCCATGGTGGGCCATGTGGGCTAACAATCAATCCTTGTAAATCCGGGGTAAAAGAGCAGACTTTTTCTTTTCGTCTTCTCCAGGAATAGTGGCTCGACTTTAGAAAAGGGGAAGCTGACTCCATCACGGCCAAGGAGACCCATCGAATGGCGTCCACTTGGCCTCGGCGCCCATGAGAAAAACTTTTTGCAGTGTCCACTTATGCGAGTAAATTCTGCCCGACCCTGCCGGCTGAAGAGCCGGCGAGGATGCTATTTCTGCCAAGAGCTCTCATTTCTGCATTGTGGCTCGGGAGTGGCCCCAGATCGCTATTAGCGATGCCGTCGTCAGCCAACTGCTGCGGTATTGGGCAAACACGCCCCGAGATGGCGACATTCGCGATCCATGGCGGTGTGAGCTTGGACGGAAAACGCCTGATGGCCAAATCGGAGGTCTCAGTCGCCGGGCGTTGTGCTGTGACGCGAGATGGTTGGTCGGTGATGCAAAGAAGGAGGAGAGATGCCCATCTCCGCGGCCTCGAGCTACCCTTGGTGTGTGTGACTTCAGCCAAGCGGATTCCAGCGGCCTTGGGTTGCAGAGGATTTTCCATGGGAAGCAGTCGCCTTCTATCGTCACTACCCCTTGCAGCAATGCAGAATGCCCTAGTAAGTACCCAGCGCCGCAAAATACAGCGGGCCAGGTACTGACGGACCCATAGCGGGGTGCAAACTATGGGGTAATCATCTCGTAACAAATAGCCTCTCAGACCACCTCGTGACTTCCTTTTACGTTTCCATATGCTAAGCAAAAGCTCCTATGGATCGTTGAAACTCTTGCCAGGGCTCGGCATCAAATTTTCAGCCCACCTAAGCGCTGATGCCAGACAGCTGACGCCATCACTCAGCGTCGAAGCGAGCGAGCGCGACCGAATGCCTCCTCCGTGCCCAAGCAAGGCCAAGCTCCCAAGGCCAGCTCACAGCCAAAATTTTCACCTCCTCGTGGCCGCAACGTACCCTCTGCGCCACGCATGCCTTGACCGGTACTTGGCGACACCTGCTGTGTTTCTTGTCTGCGCGGTGCTGGGCAAGTGCCTAGCGCCAGCTTCCGGGGTCATGTGGCTTTCCTCCAAAGACGTACCGCACCAATGTTGGCTTTGTGTGTACTGCGGTAGTGTCTCGTCACTCCCGAGGCGGATGGAACTCACCGAAGGGGGCGTCGAGCACACATCCCTACCTTCCCTATAATAAGCTCCATCCCATCCCACATAGACCAGTTTGAGCATCCACCCTAGATCAAAACATCAGATCACCTCAACCTTGTCTTGCCTACCCACACTCCGAGAATAAGAACCCCTCGAGCTCTTTCGCAGCTTCTATCTCAGCAGCAGCAACTCTCCACAAACACACTCTCTCACACACACGTATCAAACTCTAAACAACCGAAGACAAGATGCCTTCTTACACCATCACCGAGCCGCACCCCACCGTGCCCAAGAACAGCTACACCCACTCGGGCCGTGGCGGCGCTGGCAACTTCTTCCGTGCCCCCGAGACTACCTCGCCCTCCGGCGTCCCCGTCCGTGCCCCCGCGGTACCAGCCACCAGCACCACCACCGCCACCCGCTTCTACTCGGGCCGCGGCGGTGCGGGCAACATCCACTCCACGGCTCAACGCCAGGCCCTGAACTTTGACGAGGAGTTCCAGCGCGCCGAGGTGCGCGAGAAGACCTCCACCATCACCCACGTCGGCCGCGGCGGTGCCGGCAACATCTTCAGCACCATCACCGGAACGAGCGAGACCAAGTCGCGTCGTGACTCCAACAGCACCAACGGCAGCGTCCGCTCCGGGTTCTGGGGCCGTCTCAGCAACGCCGGCAGCCACTAAATCCCGTCATGGTATTCTTCAGTTTCGACAGCAGCGACAGCGACATAATATCCTTGCCCTGGTTCCATCTGGGCAAACATTGTACCATCAGCAAGGCGTTCACGGGATTTTCTTTTATTTAACCACATAAGGGGTTGGTTGGCATTACGACGAAAGGGGCAAGCACATGGGAGGAAAAGTTATCATTGATTTTACAGCAGGGTGTTCGGGATGGTTGGGAAAGACCGGTGAATTTGGGGACCTCAGAGCAAACAAACAGCGGAGCAGCTGGTCGATGAAGCATCAAAACGAGTTTCATGTCTTGTGTCATTGGGATTGGTTGGTTTTCCAGCACGGGTTGGGAAGGTGTGTTTGGTTTCTTGTGGGGAAAAAGGGGGGTGGGAGACAATTGTTTGCCCGTCCTCTTGACCCACCAGCAGCGGATACCCCGAGCACGCAATATTTCCTGCCTAGCAGATTCTAGGGATTGGTGTGGCCTTTCGCGACGCGAGGGAAAAAGAGAGAGCGACAAAATCCACAAGCAAGGACAGAGCAGAAGTTGGTTTTTCAAAAGCAGGCAGGGCGGTGTTTGTATCTGGTGATTTTTGATACCCTTCCCCATAGCGAGAGCATGGCGGCCAAGAGCGCAGACTTTTATTTGTTAGCTTAGCAGTGATATAATTCGATATTTCTCACCAAACCAATACCTACTTCCTTTCAGCGTGACATGACCTTAGTAGAGCAGAAGCAGTGGGTATCATTTCCGGTTTTCTCTCACTCTATAAAACGTACCACAGTAAAGGCCAATACAACCTGTCAATGAATTCCACCTACTCTTTCGCTGGCCTTGGTCCTACCGATCCCGAAACCCCAACTCCGTTGCAGCCTGGGCCAGAATCTTCTCACACCACACCCACACCGGATGTCTGATCTAACAGACATGGAAAGCCGAGGCTTGGTCCAGCTGACTTGAACTTGGTCTCTCCTCTCCATAAATACGACGCTACCAAAGCCCCGGAATATTTTGTGTCCCCAAAACCGAGCTTGTTAAGGCTTGGCGATTGCTCCTCAGTTAAACTTTTTGTGGATGATCTCCGGATCTTCATGCCAGTCGTCAAGACTGACCCACATCTATTCACCCAGTTAGCACATCTTTCTTCACCCCTGCTAGCTGTCCCGAATTTGAGGGGATGAATGCACAAACCTTTTTAAAGGTGCTCAGACCGCCAAGGATACTACCGCCGATCCAGGTCGAGTACTTGCGTTCTGGTGGAGCGAAGATCTTTATCCTCATGTCCTTGACGGCTACACGTTGTATCTCGGTAAGTAGTCGGTCGCCAAACCCCTTGGTGAGGGTGGTACCGCCCGAAAGGACAATATTGGCGTAAAGGTCCTTGCGTAGGTCGAGATCCGTTCGGTTGATGGAGTCTACGACCATCTGGTGCACGCCGGGGTACTCCGTCCCGATGATCTCGGGATTGAAAAGAATTTCCGGGGCGCGGAATCGTTCGGTTCCGATCTGTAGCCTTGGTAAGTATCATGAAGCAGCCGTGCCCATTGTGAGCTTGAGATTGGCGGTAATTACCTTGAGTTTGTTCCCATCCGGCAGGACATACTCGGCGCACTTGGACGGATCCGTCTTGGCGGCAGCCCATTCCTTCTCTTCCTTTTTCGGATCCTTTGCAACGTACGAGACGGCCTCCTTTATCAGTCGCACCACCTCCTTCTCGGCGCTGGTGTGGAATACGTAACCATTTTTGCGCAACAGCTGCTGCAGGTGCTCTGTTACGTCACGGCCGGCCACGTCTATCCGTCGGATGCTGTTGGGTACGGTGAACCCTTGGAATACAGGCACCGCATGCGACACGCCGTCACCAGCGTCGAGCACCACGCCCGTTGTCCGGCCGCTGGCGTACAGGGATAGTACTGCTTGAATTGAGATATACAGCGCGGGAACGTTGAATGTCTCGAAGAGAACTTGTGCGGCCATATCGCGGTTCGAGCGGGGGTTGAGAGGCGCTTCTGTGAGGAGAACGGGGTGCTGTTTGACAGGCGGACTGATTAGCATCCCTATTGGCGAGCATTGAGGAAAACGCTCACTTCTTCGCTGAGGGTTTTTAGCCCTTCGTCATAGACGTAGCTCCAGATCTTATCCATATCTTCCCAGTCCGTGACAATGCCATGTTCGAGCGGATAGTTGATTTTGAGCAAGCCTCGTAGCTCTGTCGCCGCCTTTTGGCCGATGAAGACGTCTCCTTCCAGAGCGCCTGCCAACACCCGTGTGTGCTTGGGTCTCCCTACAAATGAAGGGAACACACATTTGGGGACATCGTCGCCAGCAAAGCCCGCTCGAATTGTGCCAGACCCATTGTCAAGCACAATGGGCACGTTGAGTAGCGAGTCCGACATGTTGCCCGCTCGCCTCTACAGCGCGACCGGACCGATGTGGTGCCAGTCAAGCTTCGTTGTCGGACTGACTGTCACGAGAAGGGCCCGTTCAAGAACTGTTGGTCTGGTTCGTAGCTTTCCTCGTTGATCGTGGGTGTGGCCGTGGCTCCTCAATTTCGGCGGCGGGCAGCCGTTCGATGTGGGCTGCTCTGCCTTGTCGGGATGATGTACTATCGTTATATGATTCTCGATCCAACGGCTTGTCGTGGTTTAGGATACAGCAACAGCGCTGCCTGCAAATTCATCAGAGCGGCAAGACACGTTTGAAAACAGAAAGGCTTGCTGAGAATGCGAGCCGGAGCTCCAAATCACGACGCGATCTTCAGATGAGAAGGGGCGTTGTCCTCCCTGCAAGGGGCGCATGGCCCAAGCTCGCCGCGCTCCGTGCACAGACCATCGGGGCTCCAGCTGGAAGTCCAACCCAGGCTCCAAGCAGCTTCTTGCGCGCTCGAGGCTCCAATCAAACCCGCGAACTTGCGACTTACTCTTTACTTCTTCACCACGATTGCTTGCGCATTGCGCCGAAAGTCCTGTTATGATCCAAACTTCAATATCTTCAAGGTCCTCAGAAGCATCTACTATCTCAAAACGCAGCCGTCCATCTCTTGTCCGCATTATGAGTGCTTCAGCCGAACTTCAAGTTGGACCGTCGCGCCGATACCTGAGGGATAGACTCTCACCAACTCCAAGCCAGCGGCATCAAATATCTCGTTGAATTCCTTCTGTGTCTTCTCTTTCCCCTACATGACCATCAGACCGAGATCCAGTCAATACAGCTCCTTCGACCCGTGCACCTCAACCGTGTCGGGGACCAGCATGTCACAAATGATCAGCCGGGAATTGGGCCCCATCGCCTGCGCTGCGTTCTTGAGAAATTCGATGCACACATCACTGTAAAAATCGTAAAGTAACCTTCCCACGGAATAGACGTGGGCGTCTAAGTGGTGTCCAGTTTGTTAGCCGGCGTGTTCATAGGGTAAGGCTAATGCCTCGAGACACTCAACTTGCTTTTAACAGGCTGAGGAGTGAAAGCGTCATATGCCATCTTCTCAATGTAGGGATATCGTCGGGCGTCAGAGAATCAATGACGGCAGACAGATCTTGGAGGATGAGCTTTCCACCCAAGACTCCCGGAACGTCTTGCTGGAGCTTCAGTAACGCCTGACCCCTTCCTCCACCGATATCCACGACAAAGGGACGCTCTGGCTCCTTTTCGACCTGTTCCCTCAAATCTGTAAATGGAAACATGCCTGAGATGGGCATATTCTTCTCCATGGCCTGCATCACCCCGTTCCAGAGAGGGCGCATTTCTTCGTCCGCATCCAGTACCTCGTAGTACGTCTTGCCTTCCTGGCCCAGGGCCCACGAATACGGCGATTTCTTCAGGTCAAACACATCCTCGCGATCATGGGATCTGAAGTAGGCGGGGAGACTGACGATCGCTCGATATTGCTCCACCTTCAGGATCACCATGCCGCCAAGAACATTCGTCCGAAAGGACTGGGAAAGGATATTATGGCCATATATATCTTTGACCCGTCTCGGTGAAGAAGCCGTTGACGAGAGCCATGCGCATCAGCCGGATGATGACCGAGACGTCAATATCGACGGTGGCAGCGATCTCGGCAGCGGTGATGGAGCCTCGATTGGGGACCTTCTCAACTTCACCAGTGTATAAAGAGCCCCCATGAGGCTTACCGTCTCTGCAAATCCGGTGGCTATGTCGTAAGTTTGCTCAACGAGCGCGGTCACGGTGTTCGAAAGCTTCACCAGCCCACTACGACCGACGAGGACATTCAGAGCTTCTTGAGCGCGATGTCCTCTCTGCGTTTCCTGACAGGGGATCAATGCATCAACACGCGCAGTATGACAGCCCCGCATGGAACTACTGCGTATGCTCGACCAGGCGGCGGGCGCTGCCGCGGGTGGGGGGTCAGAAAGCCGCATTATTTCTAGTCTTATTGGCGGTCGTTCGCGGATAGCGAGAGGCGCTTTCCTGGGTATTGGGATCGTGCTTTCTTGGCTAATGGTGTACGGGTTTAACCAAGAACGGCTGTGGCGACCGCCTTCATTGTACTATTGACGCAGATGCGTCGGGTGTGGTAAGTCGATGTGTTGTTGTGACTTGAGAGGTTCTGTTGGATTTCGGATGTCTGGGGTCAATTATCATTTGTTTTCAGGGATGGAAAGGTTTTGCGTGATAGTCTCTGGCTCACTCACACTACAGTCTCGATACATGTCCCTGGTAACGCTGGTGTGTCACTAACAAGGCGGTGCAAAGACTTTCATATTGCAGGCCGTCTCACATTTGTGTTAATGACCTTCCCATAAGTACCTAGGTATTATTCAACGGCCGGCCACTTACAGCATACCTTAATCAAGGCCTCTACTTCAATATCCTAAGTCCTGTTGTAGCGGCATAGACTGTGTGACTGGCTCTCTAACGTATTTCTGAATTGAGTAGAGAGACCTCCAAGGTAACATAAGGCTGTTACTAATCCGACTGAATGTACTGAGTTTATAGAACTGTAGTTCAAGGAGACATTCTCATTTTAATGCCCCTGAAAGTCGTCAGTCTACTACCCCTGAAAGCCAACAGCAAATCTCAGGGGTCTGCTATAAGACAGGCACTTACAAGGAACCTACGTAACCGTCCTATGTTATAATCTATCTGTAAGCTTACAGACAGCCACATGCGTTGCAATTCGAAACGCTCTGGAAGATGAAGACGACGAATGGGTAATACCTCCCCGAGTTGATGGGCACCCATGTAAAAATCAACAGGCTACAAAGTTTTCACCCAAAGGCCATGATCGAAGAGTATTTAACATCATCAAAATTGACCCTGCCTTATATCTATTTTACGCGCATTTGTAACACCGGCATTGACCCAGACACTTGTCACACTCACTCGATCACCCACTATGAGCCACAAAATGCTGCAGCACCAGAGGCAACAAAATAGTGAAATATATTCTGTGTAGCTTCATATTCTAAAGCCTGCTCGGTATCACCTCTCGCGAAGTATGTACCAGATATATAAGGTAGGTAGGTGGGTTATTCAACACCCCAAGTCTTACCTTGGGGCGGAAACCAAGCCAAAACCCAAAAACAAAACAAAACCGCCTTCCCCTAAACGCCGTCCGACCATGCAATGTATGCTATGTTATGTACCAGCCGGGCATGATGCCAGCCACGCTCTTTGTTTGTTTGCCTGTTTCTTTCTTTCTTTCTTTATTCATTTCTTCAGCCATGTCTGAAAGTCCCGGGAGACTGGACTCAAACCCGCCCGTCAACCACCACCTTGGCGATGGCGGGCCACCCGAGGATGAGCATGAATGCTGGAAGAAATCTGTTTTCCCACAACACGGTTAGTAACTATCTCTCAAATCAATCACAATAAGGGGCTGGGGGGAAACGTACACTGCGCCCTGAGCAGCAGACCTCTTAACTAGACGGCCCCAGTCGGAAGCGGCGCCGGCTGTTTTTACGGGGAGACGCTCGAAGGGGTGGGACTCGAAGGACCGGGCAAAGGTCCGGAGCGAAGTGAAGCCGGAGAATTGCCTGCGGGTGGTGGCGGTAGTAGCGGCGCGGAAAGCGGCTCTCGCAGCGATGGGATTCATATTTGCTTTTGTTGGGTTGGGTTGGTGGTAGTGTGTTGTGAGGTGGTACAGTCTTTGACAGTGGAGTATGGAGATACACTGACGTTGATGTGAGGCTGAATGGGTGGTGTGATAGTTGGTTGAAGCTGAGTGATGAGGCTTGTGATGATGCTGATGCTGATGCTGAAGCTGATGCTGAGAATGGGTAGGTACACAAACACGGACGGCTACGTCCTCTTATACAGCATGGACACATTCCCAGGCACAATCCTCCCGAAGATCTGGATCCCAGCACTCCCGTACTATGGGCAGATGCAAATGGCTTCATGGCTCAGTCCGGCCATTCGCTCCGGCTTGTGTTCGTCAGCCGGCGGCACCCAGGAGCAATCCAAAGATCAATCCAAGGAACGACAACGGAGCGAGCAGGACGGCAATCATGCCACAACGCTTGCAAAAGCATCAGATGGCAGCTGCAGCCCTACTAATCAACCAATGGGACGGGGCGAGGTCGTTTGAGGGCCAGAAGGAGTCAGCCCAAGTCATTTGGGCCGATGGTGCGCGGTGATACTGCCGCGCAGGGGGATGGGTCGATTTTGGGACGAACTCGATCCAGCGGACCCTGCACGCCCTGCAAAACTCGCCAATTGTGGTGTGATCGGAAGCAGCCGGTGTGTATTCTCCACTCTTTTGTGGGGGTGGGTCCGGACCGCGTCGCCTGGCCACCAGCCTGTTCTTCCCGAGAATCAGGATCGACCATGACTTTGGGATCCGAGAGTCCGGAACATGAATAACCCTGGCCGGCTCGTGCATGACGTACAATCCGTACTCGGTTCACGCCGATGGGATCCAGGATCTGACGGTATTTTGAACCCTCGTCTTGCCCATGATGTTTACTCTTTTCGTCGCAAATAACCCCCTGCTCGCAGCTTCGTTCAGGTCCTGGACAACTGAATAGGGGTCGCGGTATCCTACTCCAGGGCGAGGCACAGCACGTAACTCAGCCCGCGGCCCATGACTGCGACTGCGACCACGGCCACTTCATGTTGGGGGTATCATAATTTCTTTCTTCTCTACTGTTATCTCGCGTAAGTGACAGTGGTGCCTTCCGCCGGCTCCAGTACCTTCCAGTTGCACACGATATTCTGCTTCTCGAAGAAGGAGATGATGCGGGCCGCAATCTCTTCGAAGTGGCTCGTCGCCAGCGCCAGGATAGTAGGCCCGGCCCCCGAAAGACACACGCCCAGAAGCCCCTCCTGTGTCGCCGGCGTCATCGACTCGACAATCTCGGTCAGACCCGGGATGAGTGTCTGCCGGTACGGCTGGTGCAGCTTGTCCTGCATAGCGAGGTAGATGAGCTCCGGATCGGGAGGGGACTGGCCAAGAGCCACAGGCAGAAGCGCTATCCTCTGAAGGTTGAATGTCTGCCAATGTTAGCCCGTCGTCAAATATCAGACGCTCTATCCATAGCGAGGTACCTACCACATCTGTTCGGGGATACAGAGACGGCAGCACCTCGCGGGCCTTGGCCGTGGGGACCTCGAACTCGGGAATGATGGCGACAGCCTTGATCTCGGGCGCCCACGGGAACTTGATGTGGTGGCCGATTCCGTGGGGGGGCTCGGGCGGTCTGATACCGGTGTCAACACCGCCGGCCGGGGCAGGGAGCACCTCGCTCAAGGGAATCTCCGTGCGGGCCACATCCTCAGCCTTGAGCGGCTTCAGGTAGGTGCCGACAAAGCCTCCGAACAGGGCGGCTCCCACGTTGTCCGGGTGGCGCTCTTTTTGTAAATGTCAGACATACACGGGCAGATTGGCGGATAAAGCACGGGGCACTTACCAATCATCAAGCAAAAGTCAAACAGCCTCTCGGGCGTGAGGTGGTGGAGCTGACCCACCTCCTTGCCGAGCAGGACGCCGGCGACGACAGCAGCTCCGGACGAGCCCAGGCCCCTCCCGAGCGGGATGGGGTTCTTAATGTGCACGTGGGTCTCGACGGGGAAGCTGCGCTGGTCGTGGCAGCGCAGCACGTACAGGGCGACGCGGGCGATCAGGTTCACTTCCGGGTCGAGGCTGATATCGCCCGACTCTTCGCCCTGGCCCTCGTAGGTGACACGGCAGTTGAGGGGGTGCTCGGATTTCTCCTTCGACCTATCAACTGTGACGTGCAGCTCGAGGTACATGGACAGGGCCAGGCCGATGACGTCGAAGCCGGGCCCGATGTTTGCGCTCGAGCAGGGCGTCTTGATGACGAAGGATTGGGTCGTCATTGTCTCGTCTGTTTGCTGGCCACAGCTTTCCGGGCTTGTCAGTTCCTCTGTTGGAAGGTGTCACAGCTAGCGGTCTGGTCCTTGTTTCGATCTCGGAGCTTGGGTCGGAATTGGGAAGGAACAACCCTAACGGTGAACCTTGCGGTGCGGCGAAATTTTGTTGGTCCGGTGGACCGATTACGGAGCGCGGGGCCGGACCTTCAAAAGGTCGGGTCACTGACAGGCCTCGCTAGACCGCGTGGGCTCTAGCGCATCGGCAGGCCTAGACAGCTCCACGCCGCTTCATCCCGCATGAGGGCCCAGCCGCGGAAAGGGTCGGTACAACCTCCAACAAGTCAATGAACTATCCACATCCTTTGCCCCCCAGGTAGTGCGCCTTATCCCCCAACCTGACCAGCTAAGCCGCCTGTAATTGGGCCGGCGTCATTGCTCTCCATATAGATGTACATTTTACCATGACTCCTTTTGTCTTTGGAATCAATTATATCACTTGATGTATTATATTCCTGCAAGATCAATATCGAACGAGTACTCATACGGAGCACTAGCGTTGGTCCCCACCATGTAGCCTAAGTTTGAACTATAGGTTAGTCTGTAGCAAAGGCACCCATCCAACCACTTACATTGATAGATATGAACCGCTTTCTCCTCAGGTGATAGGCCCAACAAGTGATGTATTACAAGACCAACTATGCTCTAGATAACGCTCCAAACACCTCGGTATATCCAATGGTATCACTTCTAGGCTTTTTGCACTTTTCTCTCGACCCTACACCTCCAATACACTCACACACACAAACACACTCACAGAATTTCACACATCCCTATTCACCCATGAGCCGACACCGTGAGGTTGTCACGTCAAGTCACAACGACACTTTTCTCGACTTAGCCCTTACAAACACGCCCTAAACGCTCGACTTTCTTCCCAATCCAAGACACCATCAACCAACCCATACCCTTCGCCTGAAGATAACACCATCCAGAGAAGAAAGAGTAGTTGCATTAAACGGCGAAGTAAAGAATCCTTGCGAGAAAAGCAGAGAGTTCATGGGTCGTGATCGTCGTTAACCTCCTCATCTCCTTTTCGTCTTCTTCTCCCACCTTTCCCTAACCCCCCTCGCCATAGCTGAAAAACACAAGGCGATCCCCATTTGCCCCTCCACTCGGCCATCGCTATATGCAGCGGGCATACCGATCTGCCGCACCCAACCCAACGGATAAAACACTATCACCACAAATCTATATGACGGATAGGGCGGTGTATAATCGAGCAGAAAGCACACCGTTAGAGATTCGTCGCCAAATGAGACAAGATAGCGATTCTCCTGCCTGTTCCGTATTAATTATTTTCGGAAATATTTTCATCAAATGTACCGCATGATGCTATGTCTACAGAACCATCCGGCAGTCCTGTAGTCTAAGTGTCGCAAAACATCATCCATCATGCATCTGCTGCAGCAGTTGCCTCGCAGACGATAGCTGAAGCTCCCTCTAGAAGGTATCTGTATCTTGTGAGGTAACGGTACCAAAGGTATCTGGCGCGCTGGGTTAACCTTGCTTGCTTGGTTCGAGGTATCCACAAAGTTGCTCACCTCGCTTCCTCTTAGGGTCTGACATCTCTCTGCCGTCATCGCTCGCCGCGCTGCCAACGCTCTTCGGCGTCATCGGCCTCGGTCCACTGGGACGCCTTGAAACACCCAGCGCACCGCTGAGGTTTCGGTTTTCGAGACGGGGGCTACTGCTATCGCGGCTGTGGCTGATGTAGCTAGCTGTCGGGACACCGTGTGTCATGGTCCCGTAGCCGCTTTCGACGCTGTGATGCGGCAGTGGGCTCTGCTTCTGCAATTTGCTGAGCCTCTTATTTTGAGGCGTCGTGCCTCTGTTTGGTCCGGGGCTGGACGAGTGATCCATCGGCTCCTTTGGAGGACGTGGTGGTCCGGAGGTAGCGGTTAGGTTGGCCGCCGCCGGAGACGACGTCCAATGTTGCTGGTATTGGTCACCAGCGGATCCGTAGCTGTCCCGGTTGGCTTGGCGGGGAAAGCGGTTCAGGCTCGAGGTTGATCCTGCCCAGTCCGCTGACTTGGGGCTTGTTGGTGAGTCGAATCCCATAGCCTGCGACTCTAGTGCCACCTTGAAGCGCTCTGTCTGCCCTTGGCGCGGCTGAGGATGCTGAAGATTGAGCGAGTTCCTGTGTGCCTTGTATTTGGGATCCTCGGGGGTCATGCTCACATAGCCTGGAGCGGTGATAGGTGGCGGAGGATACAAATCTTCCTGACTAAGTGCATCAGGATCGTCCTCGTGCAAGTCGTAGCTCAGGTTCTGCTCGGAGAAGCCAGTGTGCAGCTTGTCACTCTGGACTTTGTGGGGATCAGAGAACTGGAAGTTGTCTGAGTAGCTGGCGAGCGATCCCGTGCGGGAACGGGAGGGTGCGCTGTGAAACTTCCTATCGTCCGAGTGGGACAGCGGCCTCTCTCCTTCCTCGTCGTTCCGGTGTGACTGTCCGCTGCGGCGGAAGACCTGAGCGACGCTGGACGTTGTAGTCTCTGACCAGCGAGAGATCTTTGGAAACCAACTTGATCTGGTTCCTGACTTCTTTTTCCCCTCTGCTGTTCGGGGGGTATTGTCGTTGCTCGCAGATGTATGCGTCTGCGTCTGAGCTAAAGTCTCTGGTGGTGTAGCGAGCGGGACCGAGCTGCCGCGCTGCTCCTGTGCAGGAGTCATCAACATATCGGCCTTGCTGTAGTGAATACTCTCGTCGGCATTGTCCAAGTCGTCGTATTCATCTTCGTTATCCTCAGGGACGGTGCTTATCCTGTTCGCTGAGGCCCTTCTGTCGTAGCTTGGCTTGGTTGACGCGCCGCGAGATTGGACCGAAAGGTGTCCTGATTGTGAGGCATGACTTGCGGTCGAGGTTCCAGCATTTCCCTCGGGCTCATAACCGCGGTCTTGCTCGTACTGGATCTCTGGCTGTATGTGGCTGTACAGCTGCTCGTCTTGGTTGTTTCCATGAACTGTCTCCGGAGCTGTCTGTGCTTTGAGAACGTCGACTTCAGTTAGCAGCTGATTCAGCATGTCTTCGATCCTGCCGAGATCATTGGCCCCCTTCGCACCCAGGCCCTTCAATGCGCGCCGGAAAATGCTCCTCTTCTTGGCGTTCACATCGTCTGTGCCTGCCTGAGAAGGTGCTTGCAACGAGCGGGCACCGCTGCCTGGATATGGGCGCGGGCCGTTGATGGCGCGCTGGACCGTCTTCTCTGTGTTATCTTTGACTTCGGTGATGATCACGTCTTCGGTATCCGCGAGCATCTTTTTGATGTCCTCAAAGTTGTTACGCATCTCAGTCGCCGACCGCACAAGGGTAACCAAGATTTCGGTGTCGCGCGCACTTCGCTGCGCATCTCGAACCATCAACTGCAAAACGTTAGAGAGACGCTCAAGGAGGACACATTACGACAGGGGGATCTTACGTGTTGCATCAAAGCAATAATATCTTTGGACTCGATTTGGTCAATACCGCCGCCCGTAGCGGCATCGTAAAGCGGCGAATCTAGCCCATGGGACATGCCACTGAGATGCCGAGTATGTTTAGGTGTGTAAAATGGGTCCTCAACCGCTCCGCCGCCGCCAATGTGGGGCTGGAGATCGAAATCAACGCCCTTGCCCTTGGTATTCTGCATGTCAGGGGACTTGTTGGGGCCTTGCGAAGCATACCCCTCGTCAACCTTGTGACCTAGGGGGCTGCGAGTAGCATAGCCAGCACCATATTCGGGGTTGTCAAAGCCGCGAGGCGGGAGAAGGTTGTCGTTGATGCCGGGGAGGTTGGCGATAGGGCTTGTCCCTTCGTAAGGGTTTGTGACGAGCGTATCCCGCTTGCGATCGTCCGAGGTGCGATACCACTCCTCTTCTTGCTCCTGGCTCGGCTGGCGGCTGTGTTGATGCGGCGAGGCCAAAACTGCCGCGGCGCCCAGTGCGGCGACAGCGGCACCTCCAGCAATTCCGAGTCCATGCCCGCCGCTCTTTTGGCGATTGCCGGGGGTTCCGTGGCCGTCATCGAGCTGGTCGTAGTGGATATCATCGTCGGAGTGTTGTTGCGCCCGTTGCCTTGGTGTTGTCTCGCCGGCCCAGTGTCCCTGCTCGTTGCGATCCCCTGCTTGTCCATCCAACAGGGACGGGTTGGTGATCATATCATCCTCCTGCCAATTATCCAAGTCGGGCAAGGGATCATTGGGGTCTGGCAAGCTGTTGAATCCTAGCTTGGGCTTCTCGTGATGATCACTCAACCGATCAACGCTGCGATCAGTCTCGACTCCCGCCTGCGGCACATTCTTGCTGCGCTCTTTGAATGACAGATTGCGCTGGACTCCAGCTGGGGTGAAAATCGCGGTGTCGTCTTGCACTGTCTGCTGGTTTCCGTTTTGCGCACGGAGAACGGCAGCGGCAGAACGGACCGCGGCGCTGGTGATTGCTTCTTCTGAGGCGGTTGGTGACTGCCGATAGTGTGACTGAGGAACCTTGCGGCCATACTCGTCGACGTCGTACTCTTCATACTCGCGAGACTGATGGCTTGCAGAAGCAGGCGTCGCACCCCTTTCATTTAGATACTCGTGGTGACTCCCAACGGATCGTTTCGTCGGAGTATCATGTGTGCGCGACCGTTCTTCCTCCAGTGTTGCCATTGACTCTCGTCCGTTGTAAGTCTGATGCCCGACAGCACTGGACTCCGTTGTCAGGACAGACCCATCCAACATCGAGCCATCAACTAGTGATGCCACGTTGGACTCGATGCCAACAGGATGCACAAAATCAGGGTTCATTGCCACGGCACGCACGGCTTGACCAGACGTGACGCGATCAAGCTCACTATCAGGTGCACTCATGATAACCCCCTGATCAATACCAGAGCTCCGCAAGCTCCGGTCATCATCTGCAAACTCGCGGCCCATGATATTGCTAGGGATCGAGCTGGGAGACCGCAAGGAGCGATCGACCCGCGGGGATCTGTCTGCGGACGAAACAGATTCCGTATGTTGGGTAATCCTAGAGTCACGGTTCGGGGCTTCGCTTCCGCCTTCCGTGTAGCCCGAGACACTCGGTATCGGGCTGAGCCCCCGGCGCTCAGGTTGGTATGGCACGTATTTGAGCGGGGGCGGAACATCCTGGGTGCTGTAGTAGTCGTACGCCCCAGGCTGTCCGTACTCAGGACCGGGTTCATCGTACTCTTCGTCGTCATAATCTTGATCGTTTGTTGGTGCTTTGTTGCTGTAATCGTCAGACTCGTAATCCCCCACACTCGTCCGTTGGCGAGGTAGCGCTTTGAGATCGCCGTGCGAGATATTTGCATGTTGGGCCCCCAAGGCCTGCAGGGTAGCCGTAGCCCGTGTGGGCGTCGGGCTCGACTCCGGAGACAGCATGCTCCTGTCGAGATCGCGGCCTGGTGTGAGCTCCTCGGTTGCGGAATGGGGTCTGTCGCTGTCGGCCGAGAGAATTGACGTCCGTGTCAGTTCTGACGGGTTGATGTCGCTCATCAGCGGCAGTGGGATCGGCGGGCCGGGTGCAAGGTACTCCGACTCTGCCTCCTCAGGCTCGGGTGTTTGCTCGGAAGTACCTCTTCGCATCTCGGCCCTCCTTCTCCTTCTAGATCTCTTATCATCTGAGGGCGACTTCAACGCTTCGTGAGCAGCAAGGGCTGCGGCTCCTAGACCAGCTCCGACAGCAGCTGCCTTCAGGCGATCGGTGCTCCGCATTGGAGTGTCATCGATATGGTGTGCATCCTCAGTAGATTCGTGGCTAATGGCACTCTGAGACGGGCTGTCGTCGAAGTCATTGCGAGCTTCTCTGTCCCGTCTTTCCCGGGTCTTCACGCTATCACGGGGTGTTATGCTGTTTTTCTCTGTGCCGGAAGATCGTCGCCTGTCACTGGCATAGCCATCCCTGGAAACAGTTGTCGCGCTTGATGTTGACCCTCTCCGATCTTTATGCTTGCTTGCCTCTCGCTTCAAGGCGTTGAGCTCCGGGAGGATAAGGCGGCGGATCGCATCCTCCACCGTCTCCAGAAGCTTCGGATTGTTGATGGAGGATGCTTTGGATGTGGTCGAACGGATGGAATGCTGGTCCACGGACCGGTGGCTGGGTGTGAGAGCAGACGACAGGACGCTAGAGTCTGCCCCCGATATAAGGGACTCTGAGTGCCCTTTACTTGACTTTCTGCGAGGCGATTTCGCTCGTTCGCTGTACTTATCTTCCTTTGAGAGACTGCTGGTCCGGCTTTTGCTTGTCTTGTGATGTCGGTCCTTCTCCTTGTCCCTGGTTTTGGAAACCACGACCCGATCCTTCCCGCGAGTTTCACCACGGCTCTTATTTCGGAGTCTGTCAGCGGCTGCAGCTGCTGCGAGGCCGGTAGCAGCGCCAGCGAGGTAGTCTCCTCCTCTTGAGGGGCTTCTGCTCCTACCGCTCTTGGACTCCGACATTCCGAATGATGTTGTCGGACCGGACCCGTCGAGAAAGCTGTCTGTCGGGATGGCGGAGATCTCGCTGCCCGCTGGTAGCATGTAGCTGGTCTTGCTACTGCTGTCGGCGGCCGGGATCAGTGGGCTCGCTGGTCGACGGCGGCGCACGTTCCCGCTGTGATCGATCTCAATGTCGATTGGGTTACGGCTGACGTTGCTTTCCTCGGTAGCTGAAGCGTACGAGCTGGCGTCCTCAAAGTCACCACTCAGGACTGAAAGTGATTCGCCCTCACTGCGACCCGTGATGGCGCTATTCGGGGCCGACCGGCGGCTCAAGCTTGCCTTCCTCGATTTTGTCTGGGTTATTTCGATGCGGTCTCGGTCCGATCCGCTCCTTGACTTGTGCTTGCTACTCGGGGTCAAGCGGACACGTACACTGGGTTTCCGCTGCTCGCTCGAGCCCGTTGTGCTCCCTTTGCCACCCTCGAAGTACTCTATGAGGAGTGAGGTCTGCGACTTGGTCGCCCGGTGGCCCGGCCTAATGGTGACAGGAGTGCCGTCTTCTGGGATTGAGTACGACGACTTGTCGTCTCCAGGCCTGGACACATCGGTCCCCAGATCCGTTCCTAGATCGGACGGAAGTGCTGTGAAGGTCGACTCGGTCTCGGTGGGCGCGGGGAGCGGCGGAGCGACGTATTTCTTCTTCCCCTCAACACCCATCGTGATGCTGAGTGGGCAATTGGGCCGTGGTGTAGAGTACCACGAAGCCCTCCGTAGTTGGTGCCCGAATTCTTTTCCCGGCCTTACCGTCCCTTCCGCTGCGGGAAAAGGGGGAGGTGAGGGGGAGGCGAAAAAAAAGCGAGGTTGATGCGGGCAACCAACAAATGTCGCTCGCTTTCGTCAGGAAGACATTAGGTTCGGGATCAAAAGCCTACAAGACGAGAAGTGTGAGCGATGCCTTTTCTCATAGGCAGAGCAAGCAGGTGCCGGCGGTCACGGAAGGGGGACAAGGCCGGGGAGCCAGCATCCGTTGGAGCAGAAGTGGTGACGGAGGCTTACGGGCTGCGGACGCACAAAAACAATGGCCGGTAGTCGTCGTGGGAAAATGCAGAGGCGGCGCAGGATCCGGTGTTGAAGCAGCAACAGGGTCGCTGGCAGCGAGGGGCGACAGCTGAAGAGCGCTGGCAGACCCAATCCGCAATCGAGACGATGCGAGGCGGGTGCTCAGATGCCGGTCGACGCTGCAGGAGCAAGCAGGAAGCAAGCAGCAGTCTCTTGCAGTTCTTGCAGGGGCGGCGATCGAGACGAACAGATGCGCCGAGGTCGACTGGGCGGTGGAAGCAAGGCTTGCAGGAAAGAGCTGTGTGCGACGACGGAGTCCGCAGGGCAGAATGTTCTGTCGGTTCTCTGGCGACCGGCAACAGGCCTATGGGAAGCTTTGTTATTGTCCTGAAGCGGCTGGGATGGGCTCGATGCGTTGGCGGTGCTTGACGGCAGCCGGCCAATTGCGCTCGAATCCTGGGGGTTGAGCTGCAGCGAGATGCAGCGGAGGCGAGGAGTGGGAGGAGAGACGAGAGGCTCAGATTCCAGAACGGCGACTTGGTGCGGCCCCCAAGCCAAACGGCACGGATTCGATTTTTTTTCCCCTCCTCTTCTCACAATGCTGCAATGGTCGCAACGGCGAAGCAGAAGGTCGCTGCAATCCGATCGCTTTCTCTCGATTTCACAGTACCAGTCGAGACGGCAGCGGATAGCAGGGCCGATAATGGGACAGAAACAGTCTGGGCAATGGAACCAGGCAATAAAGGTGGAACCTGGAGGTTTGTTGACATTGAGGCCTCGCCAAGAAAATGGAGCTAGCCTGATCACCAAGTGCTCCGACCACCGTAGCCAGTCCTGGGGTTCGGTGGGCTAGGCGACGGCCCCGACGTGGAGATCACGGAAACAAAAAACGGATCCCCAGCCCGCCTTCTCGAGCGCCACTGTCACCCAATAACTGGGTTCCCTGGCGTCGTAAAAGTGCCGTCCTCTGTTGCGCTTCTGCCTCCAGAACAGCCAGCTGCACGCCCGTCACGCCGTCGGCTGCCGCCTTGCCGCGATAGCAGCCCAATCTGTACATGTCTCGAGCAATCCCCTTCGTTACGATCAGCTTCACCAGGGATGCACGGGATGTGCGCTTCGACAATTGAGAAAGGCGGTAAGTGTATCGCTTGCAGCACCGAGACAGCGGCACGTCAGTCCCATGTTCCGCTTCGAATCCGCCGCCATGACCGTGGGCTGAGGCTGGAATGCCGTGAATGTTCAAAAACGTGGAGATACGGATTGACGGTGCGAGCCGGCAGGAAGCGCAAGCAGCAGCCTGAACCACAGAGCCGAAGCCTCGTGGGAACCGCCATCACCGTCCCATTCGCCACCGATCTTGCAAGTTTGGGAACGAAAAGCGCACATTGCCAAGCTGTGCCACAGCCCCTCCCGCGACGCAGAACTGCAGATCACAAGAAACCAGGTTTCTGCGTTTGCTGACGGCGAAACTGGGGCCGCCTTGCCCTACCTCGCTGCTGCTGCGCCTTTCAAGCAAACACAAACACAAGACTCTGCACATTATATATATCAGGGGAGAAGATCGTTTACTCTATTCCAGTGGATATTGTACAGACCTAAATAAATGATAAATGAAAATTTCGAGTGCCATTACCTCCGGTCAATTCCACTCGCGACATGGTTGACTTCTGCGCTCTCAAGCATATCCCTGACAACGGGGTTCTCTTGGTAATGAGTGGGCAGCCCGCCACCGAGAATCATCTTGAGAGCTTCAACCCGAACATGTAGCAGCCAGGTGTCGATCAGAACGACTACGTTGTGGACTCGGAGATTTTCTTGGTACCCAAATTCCTCAAAGTTGTCCTGGAGCCGCAGTTTCGCGCCGCCCACGTGCGGGTTGTATCCTCGCCCGGCAGTCGAATAACCAGGGCCGACGCCGCGCTCTAGCGACGTGAGGATGCTTGCGAAGTTGAACCGAAGCTGCTTTCTCCCCTTCTTAGATATCGATTTTGAGGAGTCCTTGACAATCTCGGCCATTCGTGTCATGACCCGATAGGTGTGATGCTGCATCTTGGAGCTCTCGTCATTATCGCGGGCGGCCTCAAACAAGAACGCGATATTTGTGCCGGCGCTGCTCTGAACCTCAGGGTCTGTGCTGTCAAGCTGTTCAATGAAAGCGTCCATAACCTGTTCCCCTCGCTCTTCCATGTCATCTAGAAAGCTGGCCACGAATCCCCAAGCCCGGAGTGCTGCAGTCACTACCGCACCACTGTCGCTCGCTTCCACAGACTCGCCATCACTCTCGATAATCTCAAGAAGAAATTCGAGCAGCTCTTCTCCTGCAGCATCTCCGCCCCCGCCGTAGGTTACGGCAATCATTAGGGCGTAGATGGCTTGCGCCTTGACCTTTTCCTCTTCCGCGTCTTGACACAGGCTTTTCAGGCCTGAGAGCAGAGCGCCCGAAAAGTTCTCCGAAGGTGTTGTGAGGAGAGTCACCATCAGCGCTTTGAGCGCCAAAACTCGCTCATCCAGGCTTGCACCCTCCCTGACACTTCGTAGAAGCGCGGGAATTATCTCGGAAGAAAACCTGCCGATCTGATTTTCCGAGAAATGGTGGCGTGTAAGGTGCAGGTAGGCGGCCAGTGTCCCTTCGCGCTGCTCTGCGTTGCGCTTACGATCCTGCAGCTCACCGACTCGGCTCTGCAGCCGCTCGGCCCACGTATTGCTCGGGTCGTCGTCGAGGGCGTCGTCACCCGAGGCCGAGTTCGTGCTCATTGTCATGACGTCGTATTCGGAATCACTTGCGCCCTCGTCTTCTGACGCGTACCGACTTCCCGGGCGTGAGTTGGGCCGCGAGTTGGCGCGGGAGCCGGCGCGAGAACCCGCCGGAGAGGCATCGGGGGAAAGATTGGCGGGCGAGCTCGTCGACTCGGGCTTCGAGCGGGCCTTGCGCGAGACTGTCTTCTGGCTCTCCAGGAGGGCCTTCTTCCGTAAATCGCGCATTTTTCGATGGCACGAACTTTGCGACTTATGCGTGGAGGTGATAAATTTCAGGTGATGGCGTCAGTCGTTCTCTGCGACGGCCTTCAAGTTTTTAAAGGTCGGAATATCGGTGGCGTGTAAGTAAAGCTCTGAGACGCTTGTAGACTGACTGAGTTTCGTAGTGGCCAAATCGTATTCAGAGTAAAATCCATGGGAGACGGCGGTGGTATTCGTTGTAGTATTTATTCGGCGGTGGAAGTGGTTCGTTGTTGAGCCTAGCAGTGCAAGTGAAGGAGGCAGACAAAAGATTTTTTGGGATGAATAATGGAGCCAAAAAAATGTGTGCGAAACGTTGGGGAAAGGTAAACTGCAAGACGCGCCACAGGGTCAATTTCAACCCGACGCGAAAACGAGCACATGTCCCAACTTAAGACGCTGGCCCGGGTCGCGGGGCCTGAGACCACCGCGCTCAATGCGGGTTGTCCAGCTGGCATCTCCGGCTGCATTAACTTAACCTGGAGATTGCCAGCCAGACTCCCCTTGCTCCGTGCTATACAGCATGCAAAAAATGCCATCATCAGCATTTCTGGGCTCAAGCCCAATACCCCAGAGGGATGGTGGATACCTACATTCCGCGTGGATCAGAATCTCGCGATGAATGAAGGTACGACGGTTAAGTGGTTGCAGACCGCTAGTCCCAAACAAGGTCAATCACGCGTCAATGGGAGTCACTGCCCAGCGCACTAGGGTAGAGCTATACTGGGGTGAGCATGAAGGACGGACAGGGCAATCAACGATCAGGCCGAGGCATCACGCCAGATGGAAATTCAAGCATCACCTTATGCAAATTCCTCAGATTTATTATCGGCATTTGTCTACTCTACACTGCTCAGGCCATGATGTCTTCGGCGGAGCTCGTCGGAGTGGAGAGAGCGGATTCCCCCCCCAAATCTCCAGGTCCATCATCCACATTTGGGCATGGATCCCTGTGCTGGTCCCGTCACCTCACCCCACACTTGACACCCTGGCGATAAGATTACAGCGAGCCCCTCCTTCAACGACATCGTGACCTCAGCTTCGGAATACCCCTCCTTCGCGGTGCCCCGAATTCTGCTACTGAGTTAAGATGTCTCGTTAAAAAAGGAAATTTATTGGAGAAGTGTGCTGGTCAAATTCCCGCCCGTCCAGCCTTGAGTAAGAGACGTCGGGTGCTGAATGTAACAATAAAGTCAAGTCCTTTCGGCAGGTGACAGCTGCTCAATACTTGGGCAGTTCCATAGGTTGGGCGCCTTCGAGCATCCGCGCAGCCACCCTATCCACGTAGGTGCAGCCCAAGCCATGACCCAGGCCATGAATCACAAAGCGAGGGGCCCAGTCTTCCAGGCTGCTTGCTTCTGGCGTGCTTACCTGGACTCGGAGCTCCTGCCTGATTCAAAGTGTCGATTGTGTCAGAAGCTCCCACGTAGGCTAGGCCGTCGCAGCAGCTCCCTAGTCAGGTCGGCGCTTCTTCTTCAAACCACAAACCACAAACGACAAACCCAACCTCTGGGTCACCCATTTCCGCTAACCCATCACCGCTTGTTGATGAGTTGGTTCCAAATTTCTCGGCAAGGCCAATAATTGCTAGTTGCCCTGGCGGGAGCGAACAAGGCTATCAAAGCCCCGCACCAGCAGCTTCCCATGACCACTTTCATCCCTCTGCCTCACCATTCCAATCGAGAAAGGGCCCATCCTGCAACAACCAACACAAATCTTGACGAGTAGCCGCAGTTACGAAAGTGAGTTCATTTTGCGGAGTCATCTTTCTCCCTTGGTTACTGCTTTCGCCTCGAGACAAAGACAGCACAAGCACAGTACGGCGCGCGCGATAAGGCAGCCCGCCGCTTATCCGACCTGTCTGCCTGATTTGGGAGCTCTCCTCATACACTTTGCCCCACCTCGAACCACAGTATCCGGGCTCCTCACTCCTGTCTGAACCTTCTTCTTGTTCCCCTTCATCCTCAATTCCACCCAAGTCCAGCCAGGCGGGAGCAGGCGAATGGGAAGGAACTGTGATACTGCGCCTTCCCGGAACTTTCTCTTGCGTTGCGTGCTCCTTCGCCAACTTGAACACTGTTAACTCGGCCCGGCCAGTCAACCCTTTGTCCGACGTGGTCAACGACCCGACCGCCAACATAAGGCCTCGGCAGCCTGTTTCTGCGAAGCCTGTTTCGCTCTCCCAAGCTTAAGCTTAACAAGCAAGATTGTGCCCAACATGGACGCCCGGAGCGATTCGGCGAGCAATGGTATGTTTCCAACCTACTTATCACCCGTCTCTGAGGTTCTATCCATTTGAGACGTTTACCCCGCCTCCGCGACTGATATTCTAACCATGTTTTGCAGTCCACATCAGCTTGACTGCCGGTGATGGCTCACCTACCGAGCTTGCGTTCCCCGAGCGTCGTATTGCTCTGGACGTGAGGAATAGCTCAATAATCATTGGACGAGCCTCGAAGACATCTTCAAAGGGGTTTTTGGCCGAACGGGACAATGGCTGGTTCGACTCTGCAGTCATGTCAAGAAAACACGCAGAGATCAAGGCCGATTTTGGGGGCATGGTAATTGTTCATTCACTTTCCTGCATATTGTCCAAGCTGATTAATTCCCTTTAGAAAGTGCAGATCAAGGACCTCGGCTCGCTCCACGGAACATACCTCAATGACGACGAGGACAAAATTCCAAGTAACGAGTCCCGCGAGCTGCAGGACGGGGACAGCATTAGGTTCGGCGTTGGCGTTTGGCGGGGCTCTGAGAGTTTCACACCAACCACGGTAAAGGTTGGCATTACCTTTGATCACAGGTGGGTGAATTCCAGGAATATACTTCCCACAGATTCTGACAATTCTTATAAGGAGCGAGCGCGCTAGCAGCACTTTTAGAGTCCCCGAGGGCTCAGACGACGGATCGGACATCGAATGCTGTTCAAGTGACGGTGGCCGCGATATCGACGACGACACTGAACCCGTTATTGTCCTCGAAGGGCGCCGCGTCACCGAGACTATCGATCTCACCGGACAGAGGCCTCGGAGTTATACGAACACTATAGTCTCTCACATGGAGCCCTACGCTGGTGTTCATCACACCAATGTCATTGACTTGTCATCACCTCCGCAGTCTCCCGCTGCCGGGGATGATGACGATGGCGAGTCTGAAAGCGACAGCCTTTTCGAGATTGACGAGATGCCCCTCCATGTCATTGAGAACTCGCCACTCCCTGCCACATTTGTTTCTGTCCCCGAAATCATTGAGGAGGATCTTGAAATTCAAGAACCCGCCGATTTGGAGCACGATTCTTGCTATGATGACATGTCAGAGGGCTACCCAAATGATGACTGCGTATCTATGAGGCACAGCAGCGAAGAATCCGACCACGACTTCAACGACTTCACTGATAGCGACGCCGATAACATTTCGAGTACCAGCAGTATCGCAGGCAGTGAGGCATGCCCTTACGATATGGATAGCGAACATAGCAGCGATCTCGAAGACTCGGAGCATGAATCGGTAATAGATCAGGGTGATGTGGGGAGCGAGTCTAATGATATGGAGGACTCTGGCATGGATGAGGAGGAAGACTTCAATCGCTGCATTGGACTTGAAGATACGTCTGACGAGGACGGTAAGCAGTGATGTCCCTTTGCCAGCCTTGCCACCAATGTGCTGACTTTTCAAGACCCAGCAGATCCATTTTGGAGGGTAAAGCCCGACGAAAAGGCAGTCGCTCGCCCACTGGCCCATTCGTCTTTCAGCCCATTCCGGCTTGCCGACTTCCTGGCGCCGGAGCCGGTTCCAGCGCAAACAGTTGCTCCCCAAGAGGTACCTGCGACAACGAAGATCACACCGCCGGTGACGATTGGCGGCCTTCTCAACAACGAAATTCCTGAAACATATGTGTTCCCCCATCCAACTCCCAACGGCCATATGGACGACTTCAAGTTCATTGCGGGCCTGTCTTGTGCAAGCCAGATGCCAGCCTCTCAGGCACAAAGACAACCCAGTCCTTCTGATGTCATCATGTCGAAGAGCTTCCTTAAACCGACAGATACCCTTTCGGCGAAGACTGGGGCAGAGCTCCTTGGCCAGAAGACGGGAAAACACGACTTCTTTGCAGCTCGGGAAGAGAACAAGTTGTTTGCTGGGATTCAGAACAAGGCGACAGTGTTGTCTTCCGTGCACTCGCTGTGCAACGTGGACCATCTCAAAACCACCGAGATTGTCACCTTGCCCGGCGCTATTTCGACGCTTCAGACTGAGAATGTCCATACCCAGCGTCCGAGTCTCCCACGTATTTCCCACTTGACGCCTTTGTCAGCCGAGGTTGCCCCTCCGCGAGGAAGCCCCGAGATATCGAACACACATGCTACCGTCAATAACGAGGAGACGCATAACGTCCCGGTCGTAGTTGAGCAGGGTGTCGAGCCGTACAAGGTCCCCGGTGGGGTCGATGTTTCTCGTCGTACGTACCTAGAAATCTCGGATATCGTCGAAGGCTGTCAGCAAGCAGTTGTTCAAGGCAAGGGGAAACGAAAGGCAAAGGATATCTCGGCCCTGAGCGAGGAAGAAGAGGAGTGGGCTGCACAGGAGAAATCGGCAGAGACGGAGATCGTGGCACCGATTTCGCCCACACCTTCACGTCTTTCTGAGCCTGTGCCGGCCCAGCTCCAAGCGCTGAAGCCCTCACTGTCACCAACGAAGCTGGGAACGGCAGAAACGGCGCCATTGGTTCTTTCGGGGACGGATTCGACTACCACCACTGTTTCGATTCCCGAGGGGAGAGCTCCAAAGAGACAACGCCTACGCAAGATCGCGGAACGCGTTGGGTATGCAGCCCTTGGTGGTGTTACGGCAGGTGCCATGATCGTTGGTACACTGATCTACACTGCGCCAACTTTTTAACTGAGGGACCTTGTCAGTGGATGAGTAGGTCATCCTCTGACCTTTGTGCACTGGTGGGTGGGTTTCGGGGGGGGTTGGTTGCCTTGGTAGGCCTTTTCTATCAAGTGTTTTATCACGAGTGTATTTCGCGAGGAGAACTTGGACGAGGGGAGGCGTTATGGTCACTAGGGTTGGCTTGGACCTTTCTACAACAAACTACCGGCTGCATCGCATTGGGGGCAGACTCGGAATGGGACGGCGAGGGTGGGAGCCGATGCCGGTGGCAGATCTTGAAGGCTGGTTAGGGATGAAACGGCTAACGTTCTCTTTCTTGGTCGACTGATTACTATCTATTTTCATTCGTTTTCAGGCTTTCTCTGGGGGGATGGATGGTACTTTACTGACCGTCTTCTCTAACTGGCACAGGTAAGTGCCTGCATGTCTGTTTTGCTTCTTTGACATCGGCCGGGAGAGTGTGTGGTGAGGAGAATGCACCTCTTCTGGAGCGGCTAATGCGTCGGTTTGAGCAACACGGATCAGCAAGAATTTTCGGACCGTTCAGATATCTAGGTAGTCAATCGAGTCTCCAAACAGCGGTCTTCTTATCAGAACTTTAAGTGGGCAATTTCCGGCTCTGGTAATTATGACACAGGCAATGTCATATCTAGAGCGCAGCCCGCTGGTAGGTATGCGGGCTGGGAGAGCGGGATGAGGTCTGGTGCCTTTGCCGGCTCGAGGGGAAATCGGGGGATTGACGAACCCGAAGGATCAATGGGGTCATGGCGTATTTGGGTCTCGGTCCAGTCAGAGTCCCGTGTCTCTCTAGGGGCAACTAACGGCCCGCAAAGGGCGAGGGTGGGCTGTCTGTATATACACCTAGGTAACTTGAAAGCTTTGTGTTTGTCCGCTGGTACAATGTTAACACTCCTGGTCATCGGACTCGATGGGGTTGTTGAACAATATTCGCGGCACATGGCAGTCCCGAGGCCAGCCCGAGATTGTGCTGGCATGCTCCGGTTGCTCAGAAGGTGTAAAGACCTGCCCTGGAGAAGCAGTTTGAAAGCCTGAAGGTTTCGACATCGCCGCAGCGTATTCCTCTCAACTCCGGCTATCGCCTCCTATCTTCCACGAACACTCCGCGGCCACGAGGGTGTTGACTCCACTTTCGCTTTCGCTTTCACTTCCACTTTTAGTATTCGATACATAACCCCATGCCCTTGACGGCAGCTTGCAGGTAGGTAGGTAGGTAGGGACCCTGGAAGTAGAAGCGACAGCAGGTGGCCACGGACGACACAACCAGGCTTCCGTATTCTCTGATATCGCTTCATTCAAGGGAGAGGCAGGTGTGCGGAAGAGATGGAACTTGAATGGAACAGAAGCTCCGGAATCCAAGCCCAAGCGGGTTGAAAACCTGACTCCGCCGAGGACATCGA
>Ga0247758_1000592_pt1 | contig 31879 bp, 31 predicted proteins | sample UWRJL156409C4_FD_180950 | JGI IMG/M metagenome (GOLD analysis project Ga0247758, IMG submission 180950) | Plant litter microbial communities from Arlington Agricultural Research Station in Wisconsin, United States - UWRJ-L156-409C-4 | ecosystem: Environmental > Terrestrial > Plant litter >... | reverse complement strand
CCAAACCACATCATCCCCAGCGCCACCCCATACCCCGTTTTGTATCCTGGCGCCTCCGCCCTAATAAAAATAAACGCCCCCATGATCCCCGCAAAATTCCCAATCGTCACCTGCGCTGACGCCGCAAACGCCCGCTTCCAAAACCCCGGCACATTATTCTGTAGCCACGCAAGACACATGGGCGTGATCATGAAGGCGCGGCCAAAGACCAGAAAGACCGCCGTAAACTTGTAGTCTGACTGGCTAAGCTCATCATCCAACTATGGAGGCTGTAGCACCCCTGGCCGTAATAGTGGATTGGCTGGGGGGCCTTATGCTTATGGTGTGCCGGATTTGGAGCCACTGGTTTGTCGAGAAAAGGGGTCACCCCCTGAATCTGGGTCTATAGCCCTCCAGCTACGGCCTGGACCTGGAACTCTAGGTTCCACGTGTCAGAAAAAAGGGGCTCCGGCCGAAGGCTGGAATGCACAGAAAGAAGGTGTGGATAACCGAGCTGAATAGAGCTCAGGAGAGCTGAACTGACTGCGTCAGTTCAGCTGGTCAAGGCCATGGTTTGCCACCACTGTTGCCACCACGCAGTATTATAATAAGGGGCTCTCTGGCAAAGCCAGAAAGCCGGAACGAACACAAGCAATTCAATCAAGCAGTTGCAACCCCATTCAATTTCACAGATTCCAATGTGCAGTGTTTTCTGACACCACGACTCCCAGTCTCAACACTGGCCAGGAACACAGTCTTGTCGTTCTGAGTGGCCATGTTATTGAATTTAGTTAAATTGGTGTAGATTGAACTGGTTGGTATAAAATCCAGTAGTACAAGTAGGTTGTTTCTTGTTGTTGGGGTTGGCTGACTAATCGGCTTACGCAGGCGCCGTGGTGCAAAAGTAGTGCAAAAGTGGTACGAAAGCGATGTGCCAGAGCGAATGAGACTCTTAATTGTCAGAAACTACCCACTGCGCCAAAAAGCAGGGGAACCCAATTACTTTTTGACCCTAGTAGTTACGCTTATACCCGACATGTCAGAAAGGAGGGGGTTGAACACCACCGGGCGGAGTGTGGTGGAAAACGGCTGTTCGGAGCTGATCAGAGCTGATCAGAGCTGATCAGAGCTGATCGGGGCTGATGAAGCTGAACGGAGCTGACCTGGCACAGCCAGTTCAGCCGTGCAGAACCTACAAGTATATAGGCTCTCTGGCGAAGCCAGAGAACCAACAAGAACAAGCAACTCAATCAAGTAGTTGCAACCCCCATTGTTTCCACAGATTCCAGTATGCAGTGTTTCTGACAATTAAAAGTCTCAGTGCCTCTGCGGTCCTAGCTGCTTAGAGAGGTCGTGGGTTCGATTCCCATACAAAGCAAAATTTATCTGCCACCTGACCTTATATAAGCTCAGACGAGGTGCAGGTGACGAAGTCGGTGGTCTCTGGGAGGCAAAAGATCTTTAGCCCTAAACCCTTAAATATGTCTTAGAGCTGGAGGGGGTGTGTCAGACATAAACGTAACTACTAGGGTTAAAAAGCAACTGAGTTCCCCTGATTTTTGGCGCAGTGGGTAGTTTCTAACAATAGTAACCCTCCGAGAGTTGCGCTAGCCTTCATTCAGTCATCTTGCACCCTTACCTTAGAGCAATTGGACCTTGTCGCTCTTATAATCTGTCTTTACTAGGATTACTACGGTGTACCTAGAGCAGGTTATAACACTTTACTAGGGTTTAGCCGTTGGGGCGTAGCCTCACTGTCGTCGGTGTCACCACCAAGAGTCACTGAGGCCATCACAGGGCTCAGCCCGTCACAGCAAAATAACAAACTGGCTAGCTATGTTATATACCATTCTAGAATATGTACTGGCATGCTCCGAGAAATCCTATTATGTGCTAGATTATCATGTACTATCTTAAACTCTAGGCTAGGATACTGTGTACCATCCTAAAGTCTAAGATGGGATATCGTATACTATCCCAAGACATATACTGGTATATTCTAAAAGGGAAAATCAGTGGCATAAAAATGGGTATCAACAGCCTAGAAGTGGGTTAAGTAGCCCAAAATTGGGATCAGTGGCCAAGAAGTGGGTTTAGGGCCCAGAAGTAGCTCAAGACAAAGCTCACAGCCGCTCAGGTTAATTCAGGCTAAATCTGGCAACTACTGCTTAACTTCCATTCACATACCACTTGCCAGTACATCTACGCACCGCATGCGCTACGCACTCTCCAAGGACATAGGCGTCGTCTGCTTTTATCAAGAGGAAACTTTAACCGGGGTGACTGAAAAGGGGCCTCTAAGGCCGTGCTGCAGAGGCGAATGGGATCACCCTAGCTCAGGGAAGAATCAGCCACAGCTCACCCCAGCTCAGGATGACGGACGAAAAAGGAAATTTCGTGTGCCCAGATTTGTCGCATGAAACCAGGTTGTATCTGTATGTCTCGAGCCTGACAGTCTTCAAATTTGGAGGCGGTGAGATCCTCAACGGTATTATGGCCACCCTGACGCGGCGAGCAGCCAAAGCGAGTAAGCAGTCAACCCCGGTCTGGTGCTAGGAGCAGAACCTACCGGCCGTCGATACTGTGGATCGTCCGACACGAGCGATAGACTGTAGCGCTGGTTTAGCTGTTTGTAGTCCCTTAGAATGTCCGAGATACGCAGCAGCGTCTTGAGCACGAGCGGGCTGTCGTCATCGCCGTCGCCTGCCGTCCTTGGAGGCTGGTGTGAGGAACTTGCTAAGAGCCCCCACTCCTCTCTCCAGACTTGGAGTCTCGTTTGCTGTATTCGAAACTTCCATATCAATGACTGGGAGTCGCTTCCCAGCTCTTTGGCCTCGCTGAAGAGTCTGTACGTGTCCAAATAACTTTGGAGGACCTTGGTGGCTACTCGTCTTGCTTCCGCGCTGCCGATTTTCTTTTCGGGTCGATTAGAGAAAAAGAAGAGAGGTTTTAAAATAGGGTTCACGGGGAGGAAGGGGGGAGGGGGGCGGGAAGAGGGGAAACTGGACGGGGTTGGTGGGGGGAAAGGGGGGTTTGTCTCGGATATGGCTTGCGTGACTGTGCCGCTGAAGTCCCCCGGCGCCACCACAGCGCTCTGGGGACGCTCAGCACCAGAAATGGCACAATGCGCTAGAATGGTCAGTTTAGTGTGGCTTGATGTGGCTGGCTGCGGTCATGATGAATACAGGAAAGGTTTTTTTTTCAAGCTGAACCCGCTTAGCTGCCCCGTTTTCGCGCATAACCATCTCCACGCAATCAATGCAGTCGTGCCGCCTCAATTCTGCTTCCCAGCATCTCTAGCTTCCCCCCTAATCATCTTGGCCCGTCATTCATCCGCTCTTCCGCGCAGCAAACAGAGCTAAGCGATGCTGAGTTCAGTCGTCTCCTTCGGAAGATCAGTCTTGTCGCTGCCTGACGCCTCCGATGCGCTCGGAGATGTCACGCAAGTCCTAGGGCTTCGCACTGCCAGTCCACAAAAGCAGAGAAGCAGAGTTCCTCCGCCTGGAGCCCAGCGCTTCCATCGGAGCACAATCAGCGGCAAACCACCGACGCAACGTGGTGCGAGAGTTCAGTATGACGAGCTGGTGTTATTGCAGTTCCTGGCCACGCAGAACAAACTGAAGAAGGGGCCTCCTTTGGACCTTGGATTTTTTCCAATCACCGGAAAAGGACGTGTCTTTACCGTCAGAAGATTCCCAACCAGCTAGGGCGATGACCAAGCTTTCCACAATTTCAACGCCCTGGCCGCCGCCGTCAAGTCGCTCAGCGCCGCCCCTACAGACACGTCCGAGAAAGAAAAGTCGTTGTAGTACCGGTCGATAGTGCAGGAACTACGTATTCTGCTCCATGACCCGTTAAGTGAGCACTTTAACTTTGTCCGGATCCAATCGGCCTGTTGGGAGCCAGACCCGTATCGGCCTCGCGACTTTCTGCCCAACCTATTCGTCGAGTTTGCTAAGTTTGACATAATGGGCACCTTTCTCGAAAACATCGAATCAACCTATGTGTGGAAGCAGCGCATGATCCTAGACGTTGCGGAAGCCCTTGCCGCGCTCTACGCATGTGGCATCGCACATTCAGATGTAAAGCTGGACAACATCCTTGTCTTCCCCTGTGAAGACGTAAAATTCCCGCTTGTGGCAAAGCTTTCCGACTTTGGCTTCTCGGTCGATTTGGCCGAGGCATCCGGTCTAGTCGGCCTGACGCCTGTCTGGGCGGCACCAGAGGTTCTCCATGGCAGACCAGACATGAACCTTGCCCAGGCGGACGTCTACTCGCTCGGCTTTGTGATATGGGCCATCGCAGCGGCCGGTGCGACGTTGTTCGAGTCCTCCCGCTTCGCGGACCCCAACACAAGCATGGAGACTTGGACCATGTGGAAGGAAACCAACGAACTCGTCAGCATGGCGGTAGGACAAATGTATGCGCTCGAACAGCTCCCGCACGACACAGATGTGGACGAGATCTGCTTGCTCCTCGATGCGACGCTGCAGCGTGATCCAGCAGAGAGGTGGCTGCAGGTGGTTCTCAACTGCTTGCGTGAGCAATGTGCCAGAGAGTCCCGACACGAGCCGGGTGCCGTACCGCCGGTGCCCATCGCGCCGTTTGATCCCAACGAGGTAGGACTGCATGTGTGTAATAACTAAGTTTGCATCGATGCTAACCTTGCTGGTGCGGTACGATAGATTAGCGTTCCCATGCCGGTTTTCCATAGTGCATGGATGACGTCTCAGCTCCATCTTCAAATTACACGGCGTCTGGAAACCATTGCTCAGGCCCACCCTTTGCCGGCCCCAGGTCACGATCGCGCCCATGCCGCTGAGGAGGACATCTCAGAGTGGAGGGTTGTTAACAAGCCTCCTGACCGAGCGACCGGCGCAGCATTTCTCCTGGGGCATCTCGGCATGGAGGGCTTCCCGGAGACATGTGTTGAAAAAGCCTGCTACTGGCTCAACATGGCCGCAGAACGCGGCCATGTGCTCTCCAAGACACTAGTGGCGACGTTGGCGCACAAGTTTCAGCTCCCAGACCTGGCGCACAAGACGCGGCCCTGGCTCCACTTGGCTGCTTGCCACGGATCCAAGCCGGCCTTGCGCCTGCTCCGACAGGTCGATGCAGCGCTTCATTCGGAGGCCATCAGGATGTACCGCCGGACGTTTTGGGCCTTGCCCGCCGGGGGTGCAGATCTCCACAAATCCAGTCATCGCGACGGCATCTTCATCTCTGAAGTGGCATCCGTCTTTTACCACAATGCTGAACCAGGCACCCCACTGCACCGAGCCGTCGCCGCCCAGAACCTGGCAGCAATTCAAGCCCTGCTCCAGCTCGGTGCTTCGACCTTGATTGCGTGCGGTCGATCAATGTGGACGCCCTTGGGTCGTGCGGCGTCACTACGGCGAGTCGATATCGTGAAGCTTCTTCTCAATGAAACGAGGCAGTCCGATGATTTCAACAGGCCCTCCAAAGGAACTCGTTCGATGCTGGCTTCGGCTGTGAGCAACCTGAAGAGTGGGAAACTAATGCTCCATTATACTTCGTCCCAGTGCGATATAGGACAGGCGCTCGCCGACGTGTGTTCCTTGCTGCTGCAAGCCGGAGCAAAGCTTGAGGTTTCAGGCGATCCGAACACCCCAGTGGCCAGGGCCATCTTTTTGGCCGAGCACGCGGCTCTGGATGTGCTCGTCCAGCACGACCCAAGGTCTCTGGAGCCACCGCAGGCCCATGGCGAGATGGTCACCCTGCCTATATTGCAGGCCGTTCTAATAGAAGATGTACGGGCCTTGGAGATTTTAATACGCGCTGGTGCATCTCCATTCGCGTCCCTGCGGTTTGGCACAACATGCGTGAAATCCGCACTTCATTTCTGCCGGTGGCATAATGACTCTGCTGTCACCCAAAAGCTTCTCTCCTACGGGTTGGACCCTAACGAGGCCGGAGATCCGGAAGCGTCCGATACTCCGTTGCTCTACGCATTAGTATCGGGATACCTAGACGTAGCGGGCAACTTACTCGATAGCGGCGCCACGCTAACCAAGCAGAATCCTGGCTGCACAAGAGGAAATGTCCTCGGGGACTTCCTCTACCTTGTTCCCAATGCCAGCCACGTAAGGTCTCTAGAGTGGTTAGTCGCCCGGTATTGGACAGTCATTCCTCTTTACACGGACCCATCGAGGGGGCTTACAGTCTTCCACTCCATCTGCGGACACATTCAAATAAGAACAAAATTCCTTCGAGCGAGCGACTTTCAAGCCGTCTTCAACCTTCTTCGACGCGTTTTCCCCGATCCGAAAGTGCTCGACTTACAGGATGCGAACGGTTACACAGCTCTACACTACGCCACAACATATGTTAATCCCATCGCAGTTGAGGCTCTGCTGCAGGCCGGGGCTGATCCTCGGATTCATTGGTCACCCGTTCATACCAAGATGATTGGGCCCCTACTAAGGTTTGTTCGGGGCCCGACACCGCTGGATATCGTCGAGCAAGATCGTTTCACTCCCACTCCAGATGGGTTTCACTTAACGGCCCGAGATAGGGCTTTCTGGATGGCCCAACGCGAGCGTGTGAAGATGCTGATCTGTTCTGATCGCAGTTAGCCGATGTTTCTGTACGCTTCAAGGTAGTCCGAAAGTTTTACGGTTATCGTCAATGGCAAGAGATTCCAGGTGCACGTTGTCTGTATGTCGGTGCCGTTCTGCAATGGCGCACCAATTTATCATAGTGTGGAAAGAGGAGGATTTATCCTACTAAAAGATGGGGCCAGGAATAAGCGCTTCCTATGACATGAATTACATCACTTGATCGCAAACTAAACCGCCACATGCAAACAGCCCAGTTTTCAGGCCGTTTCACCCAAGAGCCCACAATCAGCATGCTTTGACAACTTGACCGTAAACTGGGCCGCTGCAGTTTAAGACGGAAAGAAATTGATAAAAGAAATAGAAAAAAAGAAAAGCCGATACATGTATTAAAGATTTCTCTTGCCGTTACGTATCTACATGATTTACAGCTGCTGATTACTTCCTCCTCCCTCTTAAAGTTACTCACCTTTAAGGCTATATTAACTAGGCTGGACCGGTCTTAGCTAACTTGGTAAGCTTTACTACGTTTATATTACTTTTATAATTTAATAGCATTTATATACTTAACCCACTGTTTATATATTTTACTAAATTTATTTAATATCTCTTCTCTCTCACATACGTTATCCACCTGTAAAATAAATCTTAGTTAAGCTAAAGGAGAGTAAGTAAGTTAGCTTACAATTTTATTAGGTTTCATAACCTGCAGGTCCACTATGCCGGTGTCCTCCCTGGTGCGCAACTCGGCGACCAGATATTGGTAGATGCGCCGTCGGATCTCGAGCGGGAGCATCATGAATGGGAAAGTCACATTTCGCATCATGTAGTACTCTAGAGGTGCGGGTCACGAGGCACCGTAAATCGTCGTCTCTTCATCTCGACAATCGCTACAATTGAGGCAATTCCAGACGTACCCACGGCCCTCACCCCTGACATAGAACGAGCCGAACCCTTGGGTGAAGTCAGCGGTGTTCTCATCTTTTTTGGCCGTCTCCGACTCCGAAATGTCGGCAGCGGGACTGTCTGTTGTCTCTAGCTCAGGTCCTAGCTCCTGGGGGGTAACTCTCTTCTTCTTGACAACGGCCGCCTTGAGCTTGCGGAGTTTACGTCGCGCGTTCAGAACGGATAGCTGAAACATGTTGTGTGACTATCTTTGGAGGGAAATGATAATGGTACCAACACTGAAACAACCACTCTCCGGGATGGAAGCTGGGCTGGGTAATAGGTAAATACGAGGACATTCGAAAATGAAAAGAAGGAAGGGGCGGCAGTTGTTGCCTGCCAAGTCCAGAAGGGCACTTCTGCCTGCAGATGGGTGGGGGGATGGCGATTGGACCTTTTCCCCAGAATGCCATAAAAGCGCAGCGCGTCAGCCACTTTATTGTTTCCAGCCTCTTTATTTAATGCCGCCAGCTCTCCTTCTAGGTCCCGGCAAGGCTGTGTAATTCCCTAATGAGTCAGATTTGCAGAACCCTTCCCTCCCTGTCAGGCAGGATCCAAAATGTCACGTGGAAGTCCTGCACAACTCGAAGCTTCGAGGCAGGCTGAGGAGAATTGGGCTGCAACCCCGCACCTCGATGCCCAGGTCAAATGGTCCAGTTTATTGCAATCGCTTCGGAAATTTCATCTGCATCTCCCGGATCACCCGTCTCTCGCCCCTCGATATCAAGGAAGTCATGGAGCCACTAAGCGCGCTCGCATTCGCATGTAACGTGCTCGACCTCGTCGAGAAGGGCATCAAGTGCAGCCAAGCTCTTTATGCGCTGTATAAAGAAGGTGCTACTGACGACCAGAATGATCTCGCAACGTTGGTTAGCACTATAGACGCCGTCGTCACTGGCTTACAACAAGCCCCGGCAAATGCCGGCATCCGGAAGTCTGCCCTCGACTCTCAGCTTGCCAAGCTCCTCGTCAGATCTACGGAAATATGCTCTAAGCTTCGAGATCTCACCAAGAAGTGTCAGCCCGAGGGCAAAGGCTCCATCAAGGCAGCAGGGGTGGCGCTCTTCAAGAAAATCGTGCATAAGTCCGAGATCGAGACTCTCGAAAGGGATCTGCAGACATGTCAGGCGGGCATTGCATCACTGCTTTCGACTGCAACACAGTATGTCTTGGTCTCAATTGCCCCCGTTTCGATCGAGTCACTAACCGGCCCGAAGCCAAAATATCACCGAGATGCAGGCTGCGCTGAAGAAAATGGACCTCCAACAGGATGGTATCTCGGAAAGGCTACAGGTGTTGGGTGATGAGCTCCGAACCAGTGCCGCCGACTTAGACGTGCAGCTCGGGAAGATACTCAAGGTGTTCACTGAGGCCGGGGACGCCATTACAGAGAAGAATATCCTGAACAGCCTCGCATTCGCCTCCATGGATTCGCGGTTCATTTCCGTCCACGATGCCGAAGTAGATACCTTTGATTGGATTTTTGACCAACCGGACAAGGTTCTAGCGCGGGAGCCTGACCTCACTCTTACTTTCCCAAACTGGCTCAAGTCTGGATCTGGCATCTTCCATATCGTCGGGAAGCCTGGATCGGGCAAGTCGACGCTGATGAAGCATCTATGTGGTCACCCAGAGACGATGGAGCTCCTCGAGGAGTGGGCTTTGACTGCCGACAAGGAGCTCATCTTCTGCAAGTTCTTCTTTTGGAGAATTACTCCCGTTGCCGAACAAAAGACCCTGAAGGGCCTGATCCGTGGACTGCTCCATGGAGTCCTCAGACAAGTTCCTCAGCTCTCGAGGAAGTTGTTCCCTAAGCAGTGGAAGACCGAGAGGCGTATCCCGAGCTCGACGACCGGCAATTCTCTGAGGCCTTTGAAATTCTAGTCGGGGATAGCGATATACTTCAGGAGTATTGTTTCTGCTTCTTCATCGATGGGTTGGACGAGTTCGAGGCCAGTATTAGCCTCCAACGCGAGACACACGCCGCCCTAGCAGACAAGCTGCTGATGTGGGCCATCAATTCGAACGGTGGCGTCAAGATATGCGCCTCCAGCCGTCACTTCCCTGAATTCACCACCACCTTTCCCTCGTCTCAGCAGCTTACGCTGCAGAAGCTTACTGAGGATGACATCTCTACTCTGGTAGCCAGCCGCCTGCAGAGTAACAACCGCTTCGTCAAACTTAGCGAGATGTCGGAAGCCCATGAGATCAGGTGCGACGCCCTGGTACGAAGGATTCTAGCCGAAGCTGAAGGGGTATTTCTCTGGGTTGTACTGGTTCTCAACGAGCTAGAGAGAGCGATAGTGACCTCGGAGTCAATCGAGCTGCTTGAGAGAATCGTGGCCACTTCGCCCAAAGAGATCAAGGACTTTGTCCAAGCCATCATCCTGTCAATTCCAGAGATTCACCAGCAAGGCGCCCTCTACCTGCTTGCGGTTGTAATGAGAATGGAAGGGGTCCTTACGTCCAGATACAAGGTGGAGGCTGCGTTTCAGGCTGTGTTGGACGCTGCAGTTCGGTGTTATTCTGCGGGCGATTTCTCCATCAGACTTCCTGAGTGCGCCATGCTTTTCAACGCAGCGGACCGCGGCAGTCTCCAAGACTGCAACGAACACTTGGCAGTGATCAGTCCCAGAGTTGACCACGACCACACCGCCGCAGCAAAAGAAAGAGAGCGCCTGGCCGAGAGATGCCGAGGCCTGGTCGAGGTGGACACGGAGCTCAACATTCGCTTCACACATCGTGCAATACCAGAGGCTTTACAGGACTTCTTCTTCCACGACGAGTCTGGAATCTACGTCAGGGACAATGTTGTGGCCGAGCTACTGGCCTGGATTGCACTTGCTGACGCTAGGCTGCTCTACCGTAAGATAACCGATGAAACCACTGGCAGGATGAGGTTGCCAAATAATGGTTCTATTGCCTTTCGACTGGGATGTATAACTAGGACACGACTCCGAATGTATCCCAGTGCCGTTTGTGGTTCTGAGAAGCTGATGGGGATTCTCTATAAAATCACAGAGGTCATGCTATCTACCTGGTATGATACACCCATACCCGAAGACCAGCAGTGGAATGATTGGCGGTGGGATCAGTCCGGTAAAGCGGAAGGACGCTTAGAGATGCTTGGTGTCTTCGACATCTTCCAGCTTCATGAGTTCACTTGCTGGCTGATCGACAACAAACTGTCATGGGAGAAAGATAGGCATCGTCTTCTTGCCTTCCTCGTCGAGACAGTGCGATGGGCTGGAGGGGGGTTCCCGGACATGTCTAGGACATCCTTCGAGTTCGTCCTCGGCAAACTGCGGCAACGGGGTCTAACGCTTGAATGCGGAAATTCGCACGGCCTTGCGCACGAAGGGTGCCGGGATTCCGCATGTTCGCTCTGGTACGAGTTTGTCTGCAGGGAGATGCACTACGGAATGATTCACGCCGTTTTCAAAGGAAGGTATTCGGGGTATCCGCACGACGATGAAGAGACGCGAATCTACTGGCGAGGCCTTGAGGATTTGCTCCTCCTGGGAGCAGATCCCGAGGTATTCTTATCCCGGAAAGGCACGGAGCGTAGAGTTCTCTTGGGCCCGAATGATGAACCGCTCTTTGAGCTGGTCGAGGATGACCTTCATAAAACGTTCTGGTCTCAGGATCTGGTGGAAATCCCGGACTGGCCAGCGAGGATTTCCCTGGAAGACTTTGTCAAGTCTCACAACCCGCCGAACTTGGACCGGCTGTTGAGTTCGATCAACGATAACATGAAGAAGAAACACAGCTGGCCGTTTGCGGTTACGTCAAAGCACGACAGGGGCGCCTCTGGTGAGTCGGAAAGTGCTTCAAGTGGGAGTGTCGGACAGGTGTTAGAGCACAGGCATAAGCGCTTCCGCACCGAGCCGCTTGGCGAGTGACAACAAGTCTAGGGCTTCTGTAAGCATTGGAGCTATGTCAGGGTATTTCTCCGGGGTTCAGCCGATGGGTGGCTATTTAGGGGCCTGCGGCCCCCTCCCCTGTATTCTACTGTTCAGGTTTCAATGCTGTCCCCAACCACCACCTAAATTATACTGCTGTTGCGCACCGTTCACGCCTCTACCATGCTCCAGTCGACCATCAGCTGGTCATACAGGCGACCCTACCTTACCTATTTATTGATGATTGGTCCATCGGACGTCCAACTGGGCATTTCCGACATCCACCCCGCTCTCCGGAGGGGGGGGGGGAAAGCCCCGCATCCTTTGAACCCTGGACTTCCTCTTTGCTCTAGTACGGTATACCTTTTAGGTTCTTATATTATTATAATGAGATTATATGAAATATAATAAAATATTAAAATAGATAACTTTTATCTGTTAGTTTAAATAATACATTATAAATTCAATAATACGTTTATGACATAAGTTTAAGCATATATAAGTTATTTTATCCTTAGAGTATATTATATTAAACTTATAGTTTAATTATATATAAACTTATTATATATTAATTATATCATTTTAAACCTTACATAACTTTTATATTCTTATTATTTTACATATCAATACTTAAAACTAGATTTTTAACGATTATTATATTTTATATAAGAGTATTGAGAAAAAATGATAATTAATTATAAACGTTAATTAACTATTGTTAAACTTGAGGAACCCACAGGGTTGTAGTAGAGTCTTGGAGGAAGAAGTGCGTACTGGTCCAAGCTGTACTACAGTGCTATAAGCACTGTAGGAAGCAAACAAAGGCTTGTATTACAGGGCAGTGCTACTGTGAGAGAGGTTGCTACAGTAACTCTTAACACTGTAGAATAAGAGGATCCGGAAGGCAGTGCCTTGTGCAATGACTAAAATAGAGTAGAGTTGCTTACTTAACTAAAACTAGATACAGGAGAGGAGAGGGCCTGTTATAAGCTGTGGAAGGCTCTGGAAGAATTCCAGAGCCTTCTACAAAGTAAAACTAACTAATACAATAATGGAATAGTATTGTTCTGAACTGTTCTTTATGTTTTTGCTGACGTGGCTAACGTGGCCACTATGGTGTTCTAGTTGATTCTATAGGTCAGTAGCTCCACTGGATCTGGTTTCAGAAAGAAGGGGTTCTAGCCAGAGGCCAGAACTGTCAGAAAGAAGAATCTGGAAACCATTATATATAAGTGGTATGTATTATATAACGTTATAATAGAAGTATATATAATGAACAGCGATGTAAAAGGATGTTTAATAGTTGTATTTTAATTAATATGTGAAGGTTAGAAATTTATATCATGAATAACTATATTATAAGTTAAAGATTACTGTACGTTAGCTTTAAAGTATATGTATTAATATGTATGTAATAGTAAAACTTATACCTGCTTTTAACATTAAGGTATTAATATCAAGTTTTAAAACGCTAAATATATAATACGCTTCCTTTATATTATAAGTACTAAATTATGTCTCAGTAGTTTCCCCTTAGTTTTACTAGTAGTAGTTTTAGAGATAGGAGCTATTAAAAAGTAGGGTTTTTAGTGGAAAACCCGTTGTAAAGTCAGGTCGTTGCATGATTAGGTAAGCCTTTCTACGACGACTACACCTACTTCGAGATCCCATTCGACAAATCGTTCGACTATCCCGGAACATACACTGTGCGTATCAAGGTTGAATACATCCCAAGTTTACGCTCGAAGAAAATATCCGTCCGCACTGCGTGTTGAGAAGCTTCCGCCTTTTAAACTCAAGGTCGTCGACAAGGAGGTCCTGCCCCGGCAGTTGAGTAGGCACTTCCATTTCTCTCACTCTTCCTCGTTTAGAAAGCCTTCTGACAGATTCTGCTTGTCAAGATAGGCCCGCGTGAGGAGATAATCTTGAAGCTGATCAAAGAAGAACGACGTTGGGAAGATGCTACTAGGGTTGCCTACCGCGTTGATGTGGGCACTGACTCCCAAAGCCACTCTGGCCCTAGAGGCAGTTCGTAGAGAAGCGATAGTATCTTTCCTCGTATCTCAAACTCCGGCTTTGCTTGTTTGGTTTTGTCCGGAGCATCACATTTCACCAGTAGGTAGCACATCGAGACCTCGAAACTCGTTCATCATGATACCTCACATGTGTAGAGCTCTGAGAAGATATTATTGCAATGTAAAGAAACACATACTCTGCCAGGTACAAGTGAAACCCCCCAGTACCCTCCAACTGATCTCTCAACTATTACCATCAACAAGATAGATGCTGGCAACACCCCGTCCTCCCCTCTCCCCGTTCGCTCACACCCCCGTCTCCCGAATAAACTCCAACAAATCCGCATTAACCCTCTCCACATGCGTATTCGGCAACGCATGATCGCCCCCCTCATACACCTTCAACTGCCCCTTCTTCAACAACTTCACCGCCCTCTTCGCCGTATTCTCCACCGGCACCAGTTGATCCTCATCCCCATGAATCACCAACACCGGCACCTCCACCTTCTTCAAGTCCTCCGTAAAATCCGTCTCCGAAAACGCCGTAATACAATCCAGCACATTCACAAACCCCGCCTGCATCGCCTGGTCGTACCACGACTGTATCAGCCCCGGGGAGGTGTTGTTCGGGTGGAGGTTGTACCCGAAGAACGGGCCCGAGGGAATGTCGAGGAAGAGCTGCGCGCGGTTGGCGCGGAGTGCTTTGCGGTCGGCTTCGAAGTTTTCGAGGGGGATTCCTTCGGGGTTGGTGGGGATTGCGCCGAGGATGGGGGTCACGGCGCCTACAAGGACGGCGCGGGAGACGAGGCTGGGGTCCTGGGAGGCGTGGCGGCCGAGGAAGCGCGCGACTTCGCCGCCGCCGGTGGAGTGGCCGACCATGGTGGCGTTGGTGAGGTCGAGGTGCAAGAAGAGCTGGAGGAGGTCGTCGGCGTAGGCGTCCATGTTATTGCCAGACCAGGGTTGGCTGGAGCGGCCGTCTGTTTGGTTTTGGTTAGTCGGCGGTAGAGTAAGGAGGAGGGAAAGAGGCTTACGGCCGCGGCGGTCGTGGGCGATGACGCGGTAGCCGTTGTTGCCGAGGTACCACATTTGGTTTTCCCAGTTGTCGCTGTTCAGGGGCCAGCCGTGGGAGAAGACGACGGGAGGCCCGGTAATGTTGCCCCAGTCTTTGTAGTACATGGAGTTGCCATCGGCGAGAGAGAGGAACGGCATTTGCTGTTGGGTGAGAGGGGGCTGAGGTGAGTCAAGCGGATGTGTTCTCTCCGAATTGATAGACTCACTGACTGACTGACTGAGGGTGAGATGCCACTTTTTAAACAACTCGAGAGCTCCAAAGGATCATCACGTCAATCTCAATCTGAGCATCCGTGACACGATTGACCGCCTTTACCCGCCCGCCTGAATAATATCTCTCTCACTTGACGCATTACCAAGACGATGACAAACCTCATATTGAAGCCGTGGCCATTAGTTCTCCCACAAAAGTTGATAGCGACGCAAGGTGAAGCCATCGTAAACCAGCGCGTGAGTAAGCCACCCGTCAACAAAGCTAAACGAGGTGACGAATGAGGAAGCGCCAAGGCCGAAATCAATACTAAGACCGACAGCCAAGAGGTGAGATTTGGATTTGTCTGCACCAACAGCGGCTTGCAGTTGAGTTGCCGCGGGAGGGTTGTGTCAATCTGAATGAGGAAAAAGAGTCAAAACCTGCCTAGCGCGCATTGTGTTAGCATTTGCTTGCGTCAACGTACTCCGGATTCCTACGTACCTACTTGGAACGGATAAACGAAAATATGCATCGTCTCTTTGATGCACCTGCACGCCAAAATCCCCACCAGCTGGGGCACGCGGGTAAAAGGGGATGAGGTTGCTCTCGTCGCTGTCATTGCCGTTTTTCCACCACACTGGTACCAGCAAAAGGAGAGCGACCTCCCCTGACCTTCCTGCACGAACAGGGCCCTCCCTGTCAAAACTCCACTAAAAAGAATGTTGTGATCATGGACCACGGAATCAAGTGGAGGAGCTAGGAATCGAACCCAGGGCCTTTCGCATACAAGATAGGATGCGAAGCGAACGCTCTACCCCTGAGGTGTTTGGTGAATGGAGAAAGTGGGGATCGTCGGCTTTTGCGAGCCTGCGAAGGATGCGATTTGAGAGCGAGGTTAGAGGAGAGGGATCATACGTAGAACTAGTCATTGTTCCTTGAAGAAGTGCAACCAGCACAGCTGAGTCTTTTCAACAAGTCCGAGAGGTCAGTATATTCGGATGTAAAGAACTTGGGCTGTATGGACTAACCTGGTGGCCAGAGCTGTCCCGTATTGAAGACTAGATTCCTCCTATTACTTACCAAGCCAGAAGGGGAAGATGACGAAGCCCCGTGGGGTCGGGAATGCCGCGCGGCGAAGGCTGAATAGGCCTGGATAGGGCTGCACGTCGCCAAGACTACATATCTAGGTCAGGGGTATCGAGATATCAACCTCTAGACAGACCTCTGCCTGCCGTTCTCGAGATAGTCGGCTGCCATCTGCCGGGGCTCGGAGCAGCCATGCCCCCCAACTTCAGTGCCGGTACCTTTGGTGATGGAAAAGGCAGCACGGTCGGCAGTAGCTCTGGCGAGTTCTCCGCGACCTCGCTCCGTCCCTATGCCGGTCATGCCACAGCTGTTGTGGGCGTGACTGCCAAATATGTCCTCTAGTGCCGTGTAAGAACAGATTCCATTGTTTCCGCATGGATTTCTAGAGCAGCGATGATGGCATGCCCTCGGCTCGAGCTGACCAAGCCAGTATGTTACGTGGCGACTATGCATTCGCAGGAAATAATGGGCGCAACAACTTCAAGGTGATCCTCAACTTCACAACAGTCCAGAGCACTGGTAATTCTCAGGGTGAGAGCTCAAACTTCGTTCGTATTGTTGCTAGTCGTCACAGGCCGAACCCCATTTTTACGACTGGGCACGGATCTTCGCGATTCTCTCCTTCGTGCCCTTGATAACGGCTTCCTTGTCGTAGATAGACAGCACACTCGGGTGTGCCGCGACCGCCTTAGCCCACTTAGCCACGTTGGGCGCCTCCTTTTGAACCGACTCCCACAGCTGGGGCGAGTACACGCCGGCAGTGGACAGGCTTACAAGTCTCAAAACAAACGATCCAGTCAAAACCTGCGGCTCGTATTAGCACTGACAACACCGCTCGAACAGCAAACCACTCACCTCAGCCTGCGTGAGCTTCTCGCTTCCGCCGAAGAACGGGGCTGCGTCCGCAAGGCGGGGCTCGACCTCTTTGACGAGGTTGGTGATGGCCCCCTCAACGACAACGGCCTCCTCCTCGGGAGTCTTGGCAGTAAACAGCTTGAACAGGGGCTGCTGGAACTTGGTGATGTAGGCATCAACAAAGACATCGATGCGCGCACGCTTTACGGCATACTCGGGGTCGTCCCGCGCGGGCAGCAGGTGTGACGGATATTGGTTGGCGAGGAAGTCAGACACGATGGCAGACTCGATGATGATCTCGCCATTGTACGAAAGCGACGGAACGAGACCGCGCGGGTTGATAGCGAGGTACTCGGCGGTGCGCGGGGTATCAAGGTCAATGATGACCTCCTCAAACGGCACTCTGATCTCGCTGAGGGCAATGTGTGCGCGATGCGCCCCTTTTCCTGTCAGCATCTCATGCCGCCGATGTCGACCAGAAGCTCTTACATGGGCACCGGTGGTTGGTGTACAGGACCAGCTTGTCTGAGGCAGCCATGATTTCGGTGTGGATTGCGTGTCGGCGTGAAGTGTGGAGGGCGGATTGCTGTCTTGGACAAGGTTTCGGAGTGGTGAACTGGCGCGGACATGCGAACCGGCGGACACGTGCGAATTTATATCGCGGAACCCTGCATCGCAGCATCCACCAGTCTTGCACCATCGATGGCGCTATGGCAAGTGGGTGACTGGGTGTGGAGGAAGCGGGGGATTTCTAAGCATGTCTTGCGCATCCGTGCATACGCTGCCTCTTGCTTGCCCTTTGTGCCTTCCACCTCAAAGACCCCCGCTTTTGGCCCAAGCAGGCTTCGTCCAACAGCAGATCTAGTAGCGGGAAACCCGTGCTTTGCAACCAGCAATAGGCAGATTTCCAATCAAGTCACCGGTCGGCCTATCTCTACCTCCGGTGCCGAGAGCGGCAGCTGAGCTGATTGGCGATGAGAGGGGCAGCTCGCTCCGTGAAGGTGACTTTAAGACCGAAGGAAGCTCGAATTCCACCGCTGTACTTCCAAGACATTCTTGGCGGGGTTCTGAGCGGATCACCAACGCGGGCACAAATGCGGAGGCTCCTCGGTGAGCGGACTCCACTCTTGGATCGCCGCCCGGCGCCAAGGCGTGCTCTGTCCCCGCAGCAAGCAGACCACCATCTTCTTGCTGGCCGGCCGATGTCTCATGTCTCACCCTGAGGCGCGCCTGCCCGGAGTCTCTTCCGAGAAAACTCTCCGGGGGTGGCCCCCAAGGCCCAAGCCCGGAAGGTCAGATGCCGATGCCGAGGATTTGACCGACTGTGCCCAGTGCGCGGGTATTGAGCCAAGGTCATTTAAACTGGCAGTTCCCCCATGGGGTTTTCTCTGCCGCCCGTCTTTTGAGTAGCTGTTTCGGCTAAAGCAGCCGTCCTTCCATACGACATGGGCGGCATAGCGAGCACAATCAAGGCGCCTCTGGCAGTGAAAGAAGCCGAAAAAAAAATTAATCAATTGTCAACCAGGTGCGCCAATTCTATGTCTGACCCTGTGGGGCTCCCCATGGGGATCGGGCGATAAATAACGTCGGGTCACCACGATGCGGCTCCTGGTCCAAACCTGGTTGGCACCCGGTTGACATCTTTTGACGCCATTCCACCGAAGTGACAAGACTCAAAATGAAGGGACAAGGTCTGTTCGCAGCTGCGATCGCACTAGCGAACGTCGAGCTGATCCAAGCGCACACCTTCATCTGGGTGAGCAGCGTCAGCAAGCATGCTATGGGAAGGAGAGAAGCTGACAAGCAATCCAGGGCGTATACGTCAATGGCGTCGACCAGGGGACGTTCCGCGGTATGCGCGTTCCAGCTTACAACGGTCCCCCTCCAAGGGGATACGCAAACTCGCCGGTAAAGGATGTCAACTCCATCGATATGCGATGCAACGTCTTAGGCGACCTCCAAAACCCATACACAATCAAGGTGCAGCCAGGAGATAACCTGACCCTTGACTGGAAGCATAACAACCGGACGAAGGCCGACGATATCATCGACTTCTCCCACCACGGTATGAGACATAAAGCTTGAGGGAGGGGTGTTTGCTGACCAGTCTTTCAGGTCCCATTCTAGTGTATCTCTCGCCCGACCCTCCGGCAGAGAACTCCTTCGTCAAGATCTTCGAGAAGGGCAAATACGAGGAGGGCGCCGAGCCCCATGCGCCGGGCAAGTGGGCCATCACTTCGGAGCTCAAAGCCAACAATGGGCTCATGAACGTCCGCATTCCCGCTGGGTTGAAGGCCGGACAGTAAGCAACACGCTGGGAATGTTGGGGCCGGCGCCGACACTAACCTGTGACTAGCTACTTGCTCCGTGGCGAGCTGATTGCGCTCCACGAAGGAGACGCAATGTTCGACATTAACCCAGTCCGCGGTGCCCAGTTCTACCCGAACTGCGTCCAGCTCGAGGTGACCGGCGACGGCGCAGTCGAACTCCCCAAGGGCGTGTCGTTCCCGGGAGCGTACAAGTTTAGCGACCCGGGCATCCACCACGATGTGAGCAGTCTTTCTTCCTCGGTACGTGAGCGCGCTGACTGGTTCGTTAGGTTTATTGCTCGACCAAAACCACGTCACTCAAGGTCCCCTGCACATCAACCTACCAGATTCCTGGCCCAACTGTCTGGTCGGGCGCGTGGCCAGAGACGACCCAGGTCGAGCTCGGCCCTATGTCGGGTCCGAACACGGCAACCCCGTGGAGCCGGTGGATTTCCAAGTCGGTGGTCACGTCGGCGACGATTGTGGGAGGATCGGCGCAGATTATTGGCACGTCGACATACCAGGCGTCGTGGTCAGCGAACTATGCCGCACCAACACCGGTTGCTTGATTTTGGCTGTGCAGGTGGTAGGTATTCCCGAATGAGGCTGCCCCGAGTCAAGCTTAGATCCAAGCCGAGCGCAGAGGGGAAGGAGCGAGACACACGCTGGGCCGGAGATGCGGCAGCCGAGTCGACTGCCGCTCGGAGTTACCTGTCCAACAATACAAAATCCAGATACTTGACGAATCTGCTTCCCTTCAGGCCTGCGCCTCCAGTGCAACTGGCGATGCACTTCATCTCTCCGTCTTACTCTACATCTCCCGAATTGTGTGTTAAGGCTCAGCGGATCCTCATTTGATTGCGCCGCACGGCGTGACTACATAGCGGCACTGTCTCAACCCCGCTGCCAGTAGTTTTGGTTCATGCCACGAGGCAAGGCCGCCGTTTCAGCTTCCCCGCGAACGAGGGCCACTAAAATAGTATTATTCCAAATGCCAGCCGGCGGCAAGGAGGCGTGCCGACAGGGAGGGATGCGCCGTTGGAAACTTTCGATCGGCATTCGCTAGCCTGCAGCTTAGCGGCAAGGGTCGGGTCACGGTACTTCCCTTCTGTGTTCGGCCTGCCGATGAGGCCTTGGTATTGCCTAGATTGATATTATCTGTGGTTGTGACACCCAAGAGAGGGCCGCGGCCCATCTTGAAATCTTGGTCCTCGTCCAATCAAAGGACCAACATCTGGGAAGCGTGTGCACAACCCAGGCAATTGGCTTTAAGCAACACGGCAAAGCAGCGCACAGATCAAAAGTACAATGACAAATGCTCACAAATACTTCGGGTAGGTGTCCCGAAACAGAGACATCACAGCCAAGTGGATTGCCATACAGATACCTCGTTCACCACCCCAACCCAAGACCGTCTTTGAAGAAAGTGGAGAGGGATTGAAGGAGAGCTTGTTGAATTCAGGTAGCTCGCAAGCTATCATCTAATCGGGTATGGTGTAGTGGCTAACATCGCTGACTCTCATGTTGAGTACTCAGCAGCCCGGGGTTCGATTCCCCGTTCCCGAGTGATCATTTTCTTTTTGGGTCCCACAGGATTCTAGCCCGCCTTCATCATGCCTTCCTTCCCTCGTCTGATGTTCAGCCCCGGCAGTGGCAGGAAGGAGCGCTTGTGTTAACCTCAGATTTCCAAAAGCGGATCGCTCTGCGCCAACTTTCATTTTTGCTAGGGCTGATATCAGAAGCTTTCATTGCTGTCAGGCCAACTTTTCGGGCTGCAAAACAACCTTAGCGTCTTCTGCTCCTCCCATCCATAATCCTTCAGACTCGGTGACTGGCATCCCAGAGGCGCAGTGCCTCACCTAGCATTCATGCGCTGCTATTTTGTGCCCCTCGCGGCCGTGGTGATAGCTCACTTTTGACCGATTTGAGTTCCCTGATTGCTGCATCGGCCGTCGGTTGCTGCCTATTCCCGACCCCAACTCGAGAGCGCTCCCGTCGAGGGACAATCGCGACTCTTACGCTTGGCTTGACATCACACCACCACACCGCGACACCTGTTCCAGCAACAACCTCACACCGAGTCGGGATGTCTCACGCACCTCTTCTCGCGTCGAAGGCAACAGTCAAACTTCAGACGCGGCGTCTGCAGTCATCCTACCCCGGCACACGAGCCACACAAGCGCGAGCACTCGGACCCAACGACCCACCAACGCACTCCCGCTACCCGCAGCGGGTCACCCGTTAACCCCAGACCCGGTGGCGTCGCCGGAAGTTGGCTTTGGACCCACGGGCGCAACGGCACAAGCGGCGGGCGGGACTTCTCACGCCCCTCCCCTTCCCTTCCCCTCCCCTGGGCTGCCCTTGCTCCCGCGCGACTCTGGACACCACGCACTAGGCCCGTTCCGCTGCTTCAACTGCCCGGGTTTCCGACAAGGGAAGGAAAACCCGTCCGATGCTGACATCAGACCTCACAGTATTGTGCAATTCGTAGTGCCGACCGGGCCCTCACTGGCCGACCATGTCCTGCTGATCGGTCAGAGCCAACTTTGTCCCGTCTGCCGGAGTGTGCGGAGGTCGAATACGACTCACCAGCGTGGGGTGACCGAGTCCCAGGGCGAGAACCTCGAAGGAATACCGCGCGGTCCACTCACAGCAGCTAGTGGGGCCCCAGTGTGCGGCACGACGCACGTACTTGCAGCACGTCGTGGGTGGCGCGCCCGCCCCGGCCTCCCGGGTTCAGGGGTCTGAGTTTCGGGACTGCCCCCCCGGCCTGCTTCAGACAGATATTCCACATCTGTACCTCGGTACTGGCTGCGTAGGGTTGCGGAACGCAACAGCGCCGCTTTCGCTCGCCGCATGTTACTATATTTTTCCTGCGCTTACGGCGCGTGCACCGACGCGTTAGGAGACGTCATCAACGGGTCAAACTTGCGCCTCTCCCTGGCACATGCATGTCCTGCTGTCCCAGAGCCTGATTGGCTCCTGCCGACTTCTTATCGAACTTACAGGACCAACTCGCGATCCAATGAGGAATCAAAGACCGATTGAACCGGATATTGGTCACTGCTTGGTCACTGGTTGAGCCGCGGCTGCTGCGCAAGCGGATGGTCGGCGGCTTTCCTGAAAGGCATATATCGCCGAAGGCCTTTGCTCGGAGCCCGGAGGACTCGGCTCGCACAACATCGCGATGTCGTGTGGTCTCGCACAGTGTTATTTTTGCATCGGAGGTCGGAGAGACCGACGCCAGCTCCTGTGAGTTCCAAGGCCGGCCCTCGCAAGGCACGCACGCAGGCACGGAAGCACGGAAGTGGCTGGGAACCATGAAATCACCGTGGGCCAAAAGTGACAGGTATGTTTTCCGGTAAGCGCATTGTAACACCGGCATGGCCAACAGACATCGCTGTCGTCAGGGTGGGCAGATTTGATCAGCGAACCCTGGAAATATGCTCTTGGTGACAGGTTCAGGGTTCACATGGTCGCAGTGACTAAACAACAAAAAGACAAAGGCCCGATATACGAAAGACGGCGCGCACGCTAGCATTTTGCAACGGTTGCCGACCTGGCCCAGCGTTGCATGGTCCCCCGCGACGGACCGGGTTCACGGTCCCAATCGGCTGGATTCCCTGTCGCCTCTCTTGACGTTGGCGTCCCGGCTGCAGGGGACTGGGACACCCGGCGTGGGTAAAAATGATAAGGGCCTGGTCGGCACAGGCCAATTACATTCGCGATTCATCAATCCGCAGCGTAGCGAGGGGGGCTACGTTATAACGCGCTGTTCGCTAGCACTTTAAGGAAATGACATAACCGTCGAAAGCCAATTCTTGGGTCCAGAGTCATCCACCTTCCCACCTGCGGCAAACTCGGGTAGCTGGCAGCCCTATCAGGCGCAGCGGCGGCGGCGAGTGGCCCAGACGCACCCGACAGGAGAAGAGGGTGGGGTGGATTCCCAGCAGACGCCTTGCTCAACTGGGCCGTCACCTGCAGTTGGTGTGCAGCACGAGTGAGGCGCTGCACTGTCTGCGCGCAGAAGGCCCTCGTCACGATGCTGCAGGGGGCGCCCCGTTGGGGACGAGGAATCTTAATACGCCAGGGCAACGAATATTGTGTGCCCGTGGGAGGGTTGTGTGCGACAGACTAACACGCCACAAGCCTCCGTCGGACTGTCCTCGCCCGTCCGGGGCTGACCTGGGTTCAAGCCACGGGCAAACCGTAGGCAGTCGCCAGCGACGATATATACCGGCCGACAAGACCGGCTGGGTTGCGGACGATTTTCACTCCGACTCCATTCCATGTCCCTGTTTCCTCGCGGTATCCATTACCAGCTCGCGGCACCGTCACCCCACAGCGCTCGGTACCCACATTGTCCTCTGCACAGACGACATTGTATCACATATCACGACTTCCCTCTGCTTTGACAGCCAGCGTGCTCCCTGACCCCTCCCCCCTCCCCTCGGCAGTTTTCCTCTGCCATACAGACAAACTCGGCAAACGGACTTGGCAACACAGCAGTCTTCGGACAAGGCAAAATGAAGCAAGCGACAAGCACCAGCACCGCCTGCCAGGACTCTATGTCAATGAAGTACTGCGACCACAACCTTTCACATGGCTGCACCGCGACGGTGCTTCCCACGGAGAGTCTTTGCAGCTCTTGCCAGAAGGGCTACTGCTAGCCACTGCCGACCCGGCAAACATACGAATCTGCCATCGACCGGGTCCTTCCCGTCCCACCCTCCCGACAGCACCTTTATCATTGATCAAAGCTGCATGACTCAGTTGTCCTATCATAAACGCCTACTAGGGCGAAATCCTTCCGGCCGCAATTGGAGTCGGTGTCACGCCCAGTTTTGGACAGCGCAGAAGCACGCATGCACAACACATGCGTGGATGAGGGTGTAGTTCGTCCGAGAAGAACATGTCGCCCTCGCACAATTGGGTTGTGGAATTGATGGTCCAATCGCCCGAGAGTCTGGAGGTATCGTGACCTTTAGGCGGGCAAAGACGGATAACCTCCATTTCTTATGATCAGAATGATTAGTGTGCAGAGCTGGAGTTGGGCGCGAATTCGAACAAGTCACAGGCATGATGGAAGGGTGACATGCCCACGTGGAGTAGACCCGTTAATCAGCTGGAGCGATTGGAATTTTGTCGGATCTCTTCTTTCAACTGCTAATAGCGCCGTGCTCTCTTTCCTTGGACTGACTGGTGTGTTTATCTATCTATAGCTTGGAAGCCCCCAATGCAACTCTGTCTCTTCGGGACTGACACCCTTGGCCCCCCATGTGATCGGACGGGACTTATATCAGATTACATAAGGTGTAGGTAAGGGAAGTAAGATACATGTATGTATGCTGGTCAGACAGGCCCTGCGCTGTGTTAATGCGGACCCCTACGACGTGTATCTTAGACCTGTAACCGTACATCCTTAGACTTACGACCGTGACATACCTTGGAGTTGGAGATGGAAATTGGATGGTGGATTTACTGCTATTGTCTGTACTATGGTGTGAAATGATATACGCTCAGATCAAATTTGCTTGCCATTTTAAAAGAAGGACGTCCGTTTGTGTGCAGAAATTCACGGATGAGATTAGAGCTGCTCCGCTTTTCGCAGATACTTCACGCACGGATCTGGCCGCAACTGTCTTCACCAACACTTTCGAGGACATCATCGACGACTAAGCAGACCCAAATACTTCATCTATATACAATGGCGTCTCTTTCGCCTCAAGCAGACCCGGACCCCATTTGCCATGCGAGCCAAGAAAGTCTAAGAGGGGATACTAGGGATGGACACTACCCCATGGGCAGAGGAGTTGGAGCATCTTGGGCGAATCTCGAGGGGAACGGCGATGTAATGAATGGGAAATTGCTCGTCAAATGCATTGCGATAGAATCGGAAACAACTTCTGCTTCATACGTGTTAGCAGGGGAAACTTCATTCATCGGGGATATACTCATGCTGACGACTACACCTACTTTCACTGCGTATTTTGTTACTGATTTCTTCACTGATCTTTTTTCTGAGCCGGCGGACCGCATTATCCTTGCCCTCGCCATATATGGGGGGATAAAGACACCGAAGAGAGTATGCCCAATCTTCCTCGCGTGTAGTTTGGCAGCTACCACCATTTGAAGCGCTCCTCGATCCTAAAGTGTGTAATATCGTTTCCCTGCAAATTATCTATTGGTTTCGGCCACCTAAAGGTTTGCAATTAAACAAACTTCAAATCAACACCCCACCTGTCAGAAAGAAAGGGGTTCTGGCCAGAGGCCAGAACTGTCAAAAAGAAGAGTCTGGAAACCACCAGAACAATAGATTTGTAACCATTGCCACAGACGCGCAATTGTAGCCGCGCGGCTTTGCCACAAGGCTTGCCACTATTCACAGCTATAAGGAAGGTTCTCTGGCTGAGCCAGAGAGCCGAACAAGCAATACAATCAGGCAGTTGCAACCCCTTCAATTCCACAGAATCCAGAGTGCCGCGCTTCTGACATAACAGTACCCTAGTTATAAGTAGTACTTACCTAGTAAAAGAGTTAACACTTACTGTAAACGTGCTACATTACGTTAAAGTGTTATTGTTAGGCGTTAGTAAAGTCGTCTTATAGATATAGTTATTAAAGGTAATATTTACCCTTAATACGCGTAAAGCCAGTAAAAGATTTAGATGTGTCAGCAAGCTCTAGTTTTTTATAGAGGGCGTGACAGTTAACTAGGTACTTGGCTAGCGTTGTTTTTTAGGTCTCCTTCTCGGCCTCGCAAGCATGCTGTTCCTGTACCGCGAGTTATCGTCGTAACTCCTTAAGTTACTATTATGTCTCCTCGAGCTCGCGCCGCAGGGTCTCGAATTCGCGTGTCGGGTCTATAATGTCGAATTTGGGTTCGACCGCGTTCCATCAAATGTTTGGCTCCGTGGGGTAACGACGTAATCCCCGCCCGCGAAATCACGTAATACCATAAGGAGGCAAAAGTCAAAAATCAATGTCAGCGTAAAGCGCCAAGAATTGTCGCGGGCCATATTAGCTATGACATAGTGCACTCGGTAAGTACTATAGTAGAGAAGGCCACAGGGATCACGGCGAGGAGCAGTCGTCTCTGGGGGCTGTGAACATAGCAAGCTGTGGAGAGCATCAACAACACCATCCCGTCAGCTCAACACCATCGTCACCTCCGAAGACGCGGCTCATCAATGTGTGGACGCGCAAGTTGGAAGAAATCCACGGCAACGACATCCGAAAGTACGTAATTCTATCCCACCGATGGGGGGTAAATGAGATATCGCGCCGGCCCTACAAGCCTCAACTGCCGGCCTCCGCATCGAAGCCATCTCCGAAGGTATCGAATACATCTGGGCGGATACGTGATGTATCGAGCTACGCGGGTCCCGCCAGGGTGTTGGCTAAGGTGACGGCCTAGCAGCCTAGCGGGAAGAGCACGTCGAGGAGCCCGCGGGTTGGCGAGGGCCAGAGTGGAGAGATTGAAGAGTGATGATACTGATGGCTGGATAGTATTGCGCTAGCATTTTTTCTTCTCGGAGCTTTACCAAGTCACAAGTTCAAAGGGTGCTCGGGTAGTCCTTAATACGTCATACTTTTTTTTGCACGGTACCAGCAAATCTATTGTACAAGAGTGGAGAGTTCTGTGTGGTCCTTCCTGTGCTATCTATGATTACAGTTCGTGTCCCCGAAATAAAATATGCTTGACCATTTGGCATGTGCCCGCGAATCTTCCCTCCTTAGAAATCCCCTGGGCAGCCGCCCGTCCGCTGAGGGAGCTCATACTCTCTCCATCGCGCCCTCGGCGGTGTCTACCACTTTCGGGGGAGGCGCGCCAAGAGGCGGCCCCAAGAGGCGATCACGGCGTTGGCCGGGCTTATGATGAGTGAGGTGCCACGGCGAGAGATAGAGGTACCTAGGGTGGTACTCTGGAAACCTCCAGAAACGATGCGGCGCTTGAATGAATGTCCAATTGCTGGGACGGCCGAGGGGAGTTGTGCCAGCGTAGAGAGGGGCTGCCGCTTGTTGCCGTTGTGGAACACCCCATCGGCCACGAGCCTGCCCGCAATAGTTGAGAGGGATTGCTTGCCGCCAGTAGACATCAGGGCAGCACGTGAAAACGTAGAGAGGAATCGCTTGCCACTGTTTGGCGTAGTAGAGTAGGGCGCATTGGGTTTGGCTGTGTCGAAGCTTATGTCGTAACCGTCGGTGGCAGCGGCTAGAATTTCGGCATACGGAACGGTGATGTTGGGCTGCTGATGGTTTGCCCTGAGAGAGAGTAGCAAAGGTTAGAGCGGGGCACCGGACGAGGAGAGAAACTAACATCAAAAAGAAACTTACCCAGCGTGAAAGGGTCGAATGAACTCATCTGGCAGACTCTCACGTTCCTTAACGAAGTCGGACAGCCATAATTTGACCCCCCCACCTGGTGTAGAGAGGGGCTCCTGTTGCACAACCGTTTTGACAACCCCATCAACCATGGTGAAGACCGAGACGAGCGAATTTTGGGCCAGACGCTGCATCTTTCTCGTGCTGTCCATCTTTCCCGGGAGAGCAACCTTGACAGCGACTACTGTTTGGGTATCTTGCGGGTGCTTGGTAATGAGCTGGGCAAATCTGCTCGAGCCTTGGTGATTTCCATAGTAGAAAATGAAAACACAAGAGGGGTTCTTGTTCTTCCTGGTACTATGGAAGTTCATCAACACAGCGCAGTTATCTTTGTCTGAAATGAATTTTCTCTTCACAACACCAAGGGCTAGTGGGCCAATGGGCTCTTCGAGTTGGCGGAAGGATCCCAGGCCTTTAGCCACAAGATGGTGAAAATCAACCATGATGGATAGCATGGCGTTTTGGAACTGATCACGATCCATTGTCGCAAGCTTTCCGGTCGATGGGTCAAATTCCTTAAGGATCGTACTGTTAGATACAACGCTAGCAGTGATACGAGACTAACTCCTACTACTTACAAAAGGTATTCCCCACCAATAGAAGCTCCTGGCAGATTTTCTGGTAACCTTCGCAAGACGTTGTAGCTCAGGAAAACCGTTGTCGATACGATGGTGGTCTTTGGGATCGACAGTGAACTCAAAATAGTATGCGTCGGAGGCGGATGGCGGTGCAACCTGAAAGCAGTGGAGGGCAGCAAGGATTTTGTCAAGAGACTCCGGCTGATCAGGGTCAAGGCCTGCCCAGAATTGACGGGGTTGACACACCAGGGTCGCCTAGTATATATATTAGTTGCTGTCTCCAGCTATTTTTTTGGCCTTTCAGCAATTTAGGAGGACTTGCCATGATGCTTGATCCAGTCGAAAGGTTGCTTCGCGTGTCGAAGGCACTCGTTGACAGAGGAAAGAGTACAAAGGCAGAAGAATTGAGGGCGGTGCTCTTAGCAACGAAAAAAAAAATAGAAAAGGCCTGGGGAGGCACGGGACTCAGGTCAGAAACATCTTCAGACGAAACGTCGAGCACGGGCCTTGTGTGTACCTTCACAGGATAGAACAATAGGCCGGCCCTAGCCAACCATGGCCATTGAATAAAGACTCATCTTTGTGCGCAGCACCACCAAGGCTAGGCTATCGAAGCGCTTCATCAATTTCCATATGTTTCCATATGCGAGAAGCTTGCTGTGGAACCAAGGTGCAAATTTCATACATGCACCTTGTCTCTCTCTTTCTTTTTGCTAAAAGAGGTAAAAGTAAAAGGATGGAGGGGAGGAAAGCTTCTTTGCGACCAAATATCCATAGGATTCCTTGACGGGCCCAGCATTGTTCCATCGGTAAAGGCCGTGGATGATTATTCTCACTCATTATATGCGCTTTGTGGGTTGGATGTTGGGGTGTTTTAATGTTCGGGACACTCTGCGCGATGGGGGGGTTGCCGGTGAACAATATGAAAGTCCGGAACCACAGACACCAAAGACAGAGCGAGGCAATAAAGCAATCACCAATGGCGCATATTTTCCTCAGAGATGCATTCAAGTAAAAGACATCTTTCGACAGCCTATTCCGCAAGATGCATGAAGCAGGAGTCAACCCAAAAGCTCGGAGGGATGCGTCTGGAGCAGCCACTAGAGACAAAGACCGCCCAGCCACCGCCTTCCTACAAAGAAGATGGGCGATCAGAACAACCCGCATCAATTCAGTCCAAGGTGCTGTGTTTCCAACAAGGGAAGCGAGTTGGTGTGGGTGTGTTGCTGGGGTTGATCAGCTGATCAGCGCGTTCAGCGTGTGAAGTGAGAATAACTTGAGCAAATGTTTGTTCGTAGGAAACCCACCCAAGCGCTCAGCCCGTGGCAGAAAGTGCTCACATAGCATCAGAGTGGCGAAATTATGTTGAGGCATCATAAAGCAAATTCCATGCTCCCCCATGAGCCGTGAGCGTCCCTGGCGTTAGGAGACACTGGGCTGGGGCACCTCTGGCTCACCCGACGGCCGCTTCGTGGTTTGGTCGTCTGACAATTATACCATACGTATCTGGGACGCCTAGACGGGCGAGCTGCAAAACGTCCTCCGGAAAGACGGCGGCGGGTGGATACACCGCGTCGTTTACTCGTCGCAGGGCCTCATGGCGGCCCGGGGCGGGGGGGCAGCTCCGTCGGGATCTGGGATAGCATGACCCATATCCTGCGACGAAGGCTCGCACCCTCTGATCTCGGCGACGAGTACAGCGGAGACCCGTTTCAAGACGTCACATTTTCATACGACGGAGCTTGGATTGCCGTGGTTGGCGCTTCCAATAGCGTAACCATTCTCATGCGCAAAAGACAAGAAGAGGCGATCTCGGCCAGAGTAGCACCGACAACTTCATCCTAGAACCCGATACCAGTCAAGTCTTGACAATTGATGCTACCACACTCGAAGCCTTGTCGAATCAGTGATGCCGCCTGTAGTGTCTGTTCTTTGATCTTGAACCCTATCGCCAATTCGGCCAAGAGCCAAGTTTTCAGGGCTGTTAAACACCTACTCAACCACTTCGGTATCAATGGGAAAGTGATCCTGATGTACCCCAATGGTAGCACAGATTTCCGAGGGCCGAGGCCCTGCGAGGGCGAGCTATACCTGTCAGAAGTGCCAGTGCCTCATACCCCTCGTGAGATGAGTGGTGTCCAGAATCGATCCAGCTTTGGCAACCGGATCGCCAGATCATCGTCAGTTAAGCAGTGGGCGAAGACGTCGCCTTTCAAGTCGTCCTCGCTCTCATCACTCGATCTTTCTCTCTTCACAAAGGCAACTTGGCGGCGTTTGCGAGGAGTCTGCTGAAGTGTAAACCCCCCATTTGTGTTGAAGGGCGACATGTCGCTCAGTGATACAACCAAGCTTTAGAGGAACTGAACCTGAGTTCTCGGAGGCGGTTGAAGGATAAATTTGATGAAGAGCGGATTTGGGCGACGTTGGGTTTGGATTGAGCCTCAGTACATGCAGCCACTCAGGATTGGGATATGCTGTAGGCCTCAGCTGCCTGCATCTGCGATGACACCCTGCTCCCAGCAGGGTCACGTTACACCACTCTTCGAACACCCTCATCAAGTAACCCCACTTGCAACATTTGCCGTCTGAAATGGTTTAACAAATACGGTGGTGATCCGCCCATCTTTTTAATGCTGATGTGTTCGAACCATTGATGGCCCATAATGTCACCTGCCAACCCTAAGACTAGACTTGGTAGCCTGCATTGTGCTAGAGTGCCTCTAGTCAGAAAGGGGGAGGCTTTCCCAATCGTTCCACCACTGCGCCGTTTTCGGTGGCCATAACTCCTTAAACACCTGTTCGAAAACCCTGTCCCCGTAATAGCCTCCCTCTCCGCTCAGTTGTTGCCATTCCTCACCGCCACCGACGGTCTCAGCCGTGTGACGTTCCCGAACCGTGACTGCCCCTCGGACATCCCGCTCACATGTCCAGGGGCGGTTGAACCAGCGCAGAATATCCTGAAGGGGCCCGCTACCCATCTGCGCCGGTCCATTGAGTCCCGTCTTACGGCTCATGTCTATCATCAGGCAGGCCAACGTGTTGTTGCCAGAGGAGATTGTGTGGAAGATGGAGAGAGCAAGGGTAGCATCCAAGGCGCCATTGCTGAAGGCGTCGCTAAGGTACTCAGGCGGGATGTTTTGCTCCTCGAGAGAGAATTCCAGCGGATACTCGCCATCTCGTTCCTCGTCCCAAAACTGCTCGTCAGGCCCTATCGAATACTGTATGTTTAGCCAGATGCGCCGCAGCCGTGGAAATCTGCTGAGCGCACGGTAAATAGCTGTCTCTTCCCGGTCCCCTCGTGTTCTGTTGATAGGAAAGCGGAGTTGTTCGAGGTTAGGACATTTCTGTGCTAGTCGCTGGACCATCGATGCCGAGAACACGACTAAGGGGTTCCGTGACTCTTCATCACGGAGTAGCGTTACCGAAAGGCTATTCAGCGTTTCGCTATAGCGATCTAGGATGATTTCAAATGTCTCGGGGCTTATGTATCCACCGAGAGTCAGCCGCTGGAGAGTAGGCAGGTTCTTGAGGAATCGATGTAGCTCGTCTTGTCCCTGGCCAGACTCGTCGTCGATGTCGGTCAGATGCAAGGTGTCGAGGGACGGGAAATCACTGCCCAACAAGGCGTCTTCTAAATCCCACGACGTGGCTAAACGGCGCAGAAGGGTAAAGTCGATGTGAGGAAACCATTTTTCACCTGCAAAGCTCGAGACAAGACTGTTCAGCTTGCTGGGTGTCGGCGTCAAGTGGGGTTCCGCTGCCCCAGGGAAGAAGCCAGCCCAGCGAGGTTTATCAAGACCAAGAGCCTGCATAAATTCGAGCTCACCGCTATTTCCGCCCGCCCTCAGCCAGATATTGTCAAATTACGTAATCGCGCCTTGGCGCCACGGAACCGCAGCGCGGCCGAGCACCAGAGCTTCGCTTGGCTGAGAGGACGGCTCCCGGAATACAACAAGACTTGATGGCGGTAATTACTGTGTTCT
>Ga0247758_1000591_pt1 | contig 31923 bp, 34 predicted proteins | sample UWRJL156409C4_FD_180950 | JGI IMG/M metagenome (GOLD analysis project Ga0247758, IMG submission 180950) | Plant litter microbial communities from Arlington Agricultural Research Station in Wisconsin, United States - UWRJ-L156-409C-4 | ecosystem: Environmental > Terrestrial > Plant litter >... | reverse complement strand
CCTGGGGGCGGGCGGGGGGGGGGGGGGGGGGGACTGACCATGTGATTTCTGATTCCCTCGCCTGTTGTGTTGGCCAGAAACTCGCGCGGCCCAGAGCTGTGTGGTGCCGTTAGGCGGGTGGGGATTTCTGACTCGAGGCATGGGCCCATGGGGGAGTTGACTTGAAAGATGCTGACAGGACGCATGTTGGTCGTTGGGAGCGGGAGTTGGGAGGGCAGATGGTTGTTGGGCTGCTGAAGAAAGGTGCTAAATTCTAAAATTGAAGCTTGCAGTCAGATGGAAGTGATAGTGGTGTGTACGGTGACGGTGACGAGTTGATAATGGCGGTGGTGCTAATGCTATTGATAATGTCTGGTGTCACGTCGTTGATGAGGGCCGATAGCCATATTTATACTCTTGTACCCCTATCAGTCGGGAGCTCGCTCCACCATCGGCGCCGTGTCCAGACAAATTCGGCATGGCCGCCCCTCACGAAGTGTCAAAATGATGCCGGTGCGGCTGCTCTGCAACATGGCCCGGCAGCTCGGCCGGTTTGAGCCGAATGGAGAAAAGGTGCGGGCCAAACACCGCCAAAGAGAGAAAAAAAAAGCCCTGCTTTGTTGCCGGTCGCGGGTTAACTCAGAGGTTGGAACAAAAAATATTTCTGGACGGTTTGTCCTTGGTGGCTCGCGTATGTCTCGCGCGTGCTGCTGCAGCGCCAGGGGGGGGGCAGGCGAATCGGGAGGGCCAGTGTGTGCGATCGGCAGCGGGGATAGATAAGGTAAGGTCGGTTGTGGTATTGCAAGTCGGCAGTGGCAGGTCCATTGAGGTTGATGGAATTGCGATTTTATTGCCTCATCGTGTCTGGGGCGCCTGGGATGCCGGCCGACCAGATGAGCCGGCTGGCACCGGTGAACGCTCGTGCAGGCGCGCAGGAAAGAAGGTGCTGACCGGTGGGGGGCACTCGAAGACTTGCAGGCCGTTTACATATGCGGCATTCTGGGAGCGCTGGAATGGCTGATGTGCTACATGTGGGCATGCTACCGAGACGCTGCCCCGGAGTGGATCGGGTGGAGAATGGGCGTGTTGGCAAGGGCCGGGACGGGGACCGATCACGGGAGGAGGGGCGATGCACGGCCAAAAGTGCCGGGAGTGCGTGCTGGCTTGCCTTGGCTTTCGGGTTGCGGTTTCCAAAACCCTACCTACCACTTACACGACCGCACGGCAGGTGCGTTGTGCAAAGCGGGCCAGGCCGCCCAGTGGTCCAATGGTCCAATGGCCAGTGGTCCAGCAGCCCAATGGTCGAGTGCTGGCATTTTTCCCATGCTGCCATGAAACGGGACTTTGGCGGCTTTTAGGCGTGCAGGGGACCATTGGTGATCGCTCAGTGGTGCCCTGGGGCTGCATGTCGCATATGCCAAGACCGCGGGCGGTCCAAGCTGCTGCACAATCGAGTTGCGCTCACCACTAACTATTTTGAAGACCTGCCCCCGTGGACCTACCAGGCCTGGGGGAAGTGCGTCGGCCCGGCCTGACGCGCGGGGACTCGCACGGGAGTGGTTGGTGCTGATCATTGCCATAACCGAATCTCTGCAGCGGTCGTACGATGGGTAGAAGGGGTGAATGTACAGATGCAACATCAGTGAGAACATCGCCATTTACGGTAACTCAATCCTTCTGTGCCTATGGCCTTGTTCTATGGTCCAGCCCGTACCAGGGCACCCATGGTCTGCCTCTAGGTGTCACACCACTATCATATGCACCTTAGTTCCAGTGGGCTCATGGCCCCAACGGCACGTAGTGCACAAATCGCCGGAACGTGATCTCTGGTAAAGCCATCGGTTGATCGACTCGGGCTCCGATAGCGCACGCGTGGTTAGATCGGCACATGCTGTACCTGCCGGCGTTATTCATCCCCAATGTTACGCTTTCGTCTGCCAGTCCAGTGCTGATGCCATCCGCTAATGCAGTAGGCCGGAGACATCTCTCTAGGGTAATTTAGGGCAGTTTCGCATGTTATGAGCGCAGGAGACAGGTACCTGGTAGTCTTACTACGTCGGATGTCCCAATCATACACCGTCTTCGGAGTTCTAGACCCGGGATTACGCCTGGACCAGGTCGTCGACCAGGGTGATGTTGCACTTGTTCCCCTTGGCGTAGGTGAAGAACTTCATCAGCTGCGTCATCATGTCCTCGCTCATATCCTTGCTGATCATGGCGCCCCTGCAGTCGCGGAAGAAAAGGGCCGTAGCGAGCCGCATCTCCATTTTGGCGAGGTGGATGCCGATGCAGCTGCGGGAACCGAGACCGAAAGGCTGTGCGACGCGTCGCTGCTTCTCCGTGGGGTGCTCAAACCGTGTCTCGTCGAAGTGCTCGGCATCGGGGAACAGGCTGTCGTCTCTGACCATAGTCCACTGCTGCGTCGAAATATCAGTGCCCCCTGGGATGAAGTACCCGAGCCAAGTGACGCCCTGCTCCGGCACCTGGCGGATGATGTTGCCCGATCCGGGATTGTACAGGCGCAAAACCTCGTCGAGGACGTTGTTGAGCAGCGGCAGCTTCTCGACGTCCTTATCCGTTAACTCTGGATCCAGGGTTGCCACCTCGGCCTCCATCCGGCGGCGCAGATCCGGTCGGCGTAGCACCGCCCAGACCATATAAGTCAGCGCCATTCCCGTCGTGTCCGATCCCGCTAGCAGAAACCCCGCCGCCTCGGAGCGAATCGCATCGTCCGTCAGCCACTTGGCACCCTCATCGCCTTCCCGTGCCTTGTCCGCCAGGGCGAGCATGTTGCTGAACAGATTCTGCCTCCCGCGTCCCTCATCGCGCAGGTTCTGCACTGCAACAGTCCCCTTCTCGGTAATCACCCGATTCGCATCCAGAATCTGCCCCAGCACGCCCCAAAACCTCCCCACCACTTACAGACATCCGCCGTCCCCCTCTCGCCCTCCTCCCGGATCTTCCTAATTGCCGATTCCACCTTCCCCCTCACCCGACCCTCCCAGTTCTCCCTCAACACCTCCATCGCCAACGCCCGTGCAAACAACTTCCTTCTCTTCGCATGGACTTTGACATCAGTGATACTAAGAGCATGTGATCCGGCCCGACCCTGATCTTTTCGTGGAAGGTCGTCTTCCGAAAGCCAGAGCCCATCCGGTGGATATCCTCCCATATCGAGGAGTCGTTAACGGCGACCCGAGTCGGGGAGAGGCGCACGATGGGGCCATAGCGAGCGAAGTGGGAGTGCGTCCAATGGGTGGGGGTGCCGACGAGGCGGTGGTATTCCAGAGCGAGAGGGGTGAATTTTGTGTAGAGGGGACCGGGGAGCCTGGAGAGGGGGGAGCGAAAATTGTTGAAGAGGGTGTAGAGGATGTGGGTTAGAAAGAGGAAGAGAGCGGTGATGAGAACGAGGATGGGGGTTGGCATTTCAGGGAGCTAGGGGTTGAACGTGATGGGTTGACTTCGCGTTTTGATGGCGTCGAGGTCGACCAGGATTGACGGGTCTGTTGTCCAAAGCGTGCAGTAACACAGGTTGTGTTACGATGCGGTGGGAAATGGAGGACTCGGTTGCCGCGATTAATGGTGGGGGCTAAAGTATTTTATACGCTGCTGACGAAGATACCAAGACCCAGCATTGTGGTCGCAGATTCTTGTGCCGCAAGAAGCTGCAGGCATTCATCGATGGCACTGCGTGGCGCCGACGCTTATTGGAGGACACACAGTCCGAGTCTGACAGTGACATTCGGACAAGGGCTTACGCCCCCGAAATTGGCGCCGAGTCTTGTGGGTTTTTTCTCAGTCATGATATGATGGGACAGCGGATTTCACGGAAAGGTCGCAGACGTCTCGAGGGATCAAGGTGAACTTGTTATTGCTGATTAGGACTAATGCTTCATTGTCTGCGTATAAATCTTGCGTCGTCAATCTGAGCCGAGGCCGCCCTGCCGATCATGTCTTACCGTCATCCTCAGGTTTGACTCCCTAACATCTCCACCAACCGGGAACCGCCCCTCGCTAGGCAAACACGCCGTGTCAACTAGCGCCAAAACAGTCTCACCCATCCACACTTTCCGGTTTCTTCACCCTTCACGCTGGCGCTGTGCCATTGCACAAAATCCAAAATCTTACCGTCAGTCAAACCCATGCCTCCCGCCCACCTGCAGGTGCATCATCGCCAGCCCGCATTTCCGAGCCTGTCACATCACTACTACGCCCTGCGAGAATCACTCTCCCCATCTCGATGCCCTGTGTACCACTCGTCCCCATCGCTATGCCGAGCGGTGTCAAGCCATCCTCGTCGGGTATATCCCCGTCTGCTCTGGCCGCGACTAACCGTTCCACAACAGAAAGGCTCTTACTTCCAACCGCCCAGTGTAATGGTGTTCGTCCCCGACTATCCTTCATGCCAATCTGTGCCCCGTATCGAAGCAACATCGCCGTGCAATCGGGACTGCTGTGTGCGAGATGCAATGCCGTGACGCTCTTCACCGCCAGTGGTTGTCCATATCCATTTCCATGCTGTAGATCCCCTCCTCTCTTGCGCCCTTGCAGCCCCAACCCCACAGCAACCTCCGGACGAGGAGGACAAATTGACAAGGCCGCCTCAAACCTCGCATCTACCCTCGCATCGTTCTGCAGTAAGACACCAAGACACGCCGACCTGTCCGCAAAAACCGCAACATGAACAGGTGCCATACCCATCCCGCCACTACCACCCAGCAGGCCTTTTCTTACCCCACTCCCAACAATCCGATCGACATCCCCGCCGTATCTCACCAACGCCTTCAAAACCTCCACCATCCCCAGCACCACCGAAGCAGTCAACGGACTCGTAGACTGTGTCCCCATATTCGCATCCGCACCACACCCCAACAAAAACTCCACCATAGCAAGATGCGACTTTGGCCGGACTGGGGCGCGAGGTGACGCAATGGCTGCGAGGAGCGGAGTTGTGCCGAGGGCGTTGGCGGTGTTGATGAGAACTTTTGTTGGGTTTGTGAAGAGGGAGTGGATGACGGAATCGATGTCGAGGTTTGTGCAGGCGGTGATGAGGCCGGAGATTTCGGAGATGGAGGGTTTCGGTGGCGACGCGGCGGCGGCGAAGGTGAAGTAGCGGGAGAGGGAAATGAGGCCGATTTGTCGTGGATGTGGTCGGGATGATGGTTGTTGTTCGGTATGGAAGGTTTCGGCCGCGGAGGAGATCTTAGAGGCGAGGATTTCGTCTTCGGAGATGGTATTGTTGTTGGCGGCTAGTGGTTTGTGTGCGCAGGTACAGCTGCTGCTGTGCATCCATACGGCGGGTGTTGGGTTGGGAGTCCATCGGTTAGATGACAGCAGTTCGCGGCATTCTGTTATTGTCTTGTTTGCTTTTCTGGACACGCTTTTCCAACCCATCCGCGCGAGCGCCTGTTCGCTAGCGGTCCTTGAAATGGGCGTGCCAGGGCCAGCGCCCCAGTGCTGGGAGTTGGCCTTGACAGTCAGTGTTCTTGTTCCCGTCATCTGTGCCAGCGACTTGTGTCGGGTGTCTTTGCAATGTTATTGATGTCGACGTGGGTGATAGTGGCGCCTTCGAAACTCGAAATTGTGAAGATTTCTTCTTTTGGCCTGGAATGGGTCCTGGATATATCTGGCGACTTTCGGAAGCCTATATCGTGACTCTGCGTCGTTTGTCCGTCGGGATGCGCCTCGGCTCCCTCACCGTGTGTGACGTTATCAGCCTCAGTCCAACAAAGCCCCGCGGCTTGGTGGCAGTCTCACGGCATAATCTGCAGCGGTGCCACGTCAAACACATTTTCTATCTCGGCGTTTGCCGGCGCTGCGTCTGCAACTGTGCGATCTTTGCAGGCCTGATGAATCAATGCATGCATGGCTCAAATCAATGTCTCAGGCCCGGATCTTTGGCATCAATATTCTTATCGTCAGCCGCATCCATTACCGTCGGCAAACACTTTCAGTGACGGGAGATTGCTGTTCTCCTGGTCAGCTACTCGGTGTGGTGCCGGTTTGTGGAACGTCAGCGGAATACGAGATCTGAATGTGGACTTCCCGGTGACTAACAAACCACTGCGGGATCGCAAACTGTTACTCAGTCACGCGCTAGTGATTACAAGTTTTCGCGCATCTCATATCGCCCCATCAGACACCGCAGGTAATCCTCGCCCCTGCGGTAAAGTTGCACAACATAGACGGGTAGCTGCACCGTGTGCTAGCTTATCGGCGAGAGATTACAAGTCCAATAAAGCCATTCTTGCAGCTAGACGATTGTTTTCCCTCAATATTGGATTCTCGGCAGGATCTACTATTGCTGCCTGATGTGGTGTTTGAGCATCACTGACATGTGCAAACACTGATCAAAAATGAAGTCACCGCCAAAAATAACCTCTCCCGCCGGGAATTGAACCCGGATCCCGAGCGATGACAAGATGACAAGCTCATATACTGACCACTATACTACGGAAGATTTCAGGTGTGGGCACCTGATGTAGGGTTAGGGTTCTATTGCGAGACCTTGTGAATTAGCCCCCCATGTAGAGAGTAACTCCGCTTTTGGAGAGCGGATGCAGTGTGTAACCTCAAATGAAGAGGCCAGCGCCATCCCCACATCCTTGACGGTGTTTTTTTGCGCACCGCAAAGAAGGACTTGGGGAGGGGATGTGCTGAATTCTGCCTAATTTCCGCCACCCGCTGTCGTCGTCACCATTCTCAATCTCAAATGTTCTGGAATACTTCTTTAATAACTTTAATTGTGGTTCCCCTGCTCGAAAGCGGGTATCGTGGACATCCTTGACCCGGAGGGTGGGTATCCCTCCTCTGCGGATCTTCATCTACACAGCGACCGAGGTAGAACCGCTCCTGTCAATTCTGGATTGGCGCTCAACTAGTCTATCTAAACCGTCCTCTCGTTTATCTCGTCAAAGTTGGGGTAGCAGTTCGTCAATATTCTCCAAACGCTGTGGTAGACAACTTGAACGAGAAGCATTATTACCCAGGTACCTTACTTGCCCAGAAACAGCTGTGTCTACAAAGGATGTCTGGCATCTATGCCGCTTGCGAGGTATCGAACCCTTTCTCCCCAAAGGACGGTAGGTCTCTGCAATTTTGGAAGCCCAGCGTCGCCAGTATCTCAATTGTCACAGTGGTCTAGATTATTCCATGCACCGGCTCGACTCCTATTCTTTCGCCAAAATATTCTCAATCTACCTATGCAGTTTCCAATTTCGTCGCTCAATCTCGGCCGCGATGGCGCCGTCGATTGACCTCCATCACCGAGATATCCGATATTACCTACTGTCACCCTCAATCCCAAATGCTGCCGAGAAAACCAGGTCGCGCAAAATGCCCAATCTCATCATGGTCACCCTCGATGTTTGCCTGTAATCGCCCCTTCTCCGGGGCCAGGGCGGCAGGGGTGGGGTTTGCGGAAGAATAAACACGGCTAGATTGGCTTAGACCATTTTCTCTTGGACAAAGGCATGGCGTCTAATCGGGGCCAATCACCTTGCCGTCTGTTTACCCCGGATTTATCCATGAGGTATCTCAATATGCGGCAGTTCACCTCGACATGTAGCCAAACATGTCAAGGCCACGGAGTCCGGCACAGCATGCGGGTCCAACCAGTACGGCTTCGAGGGGCGGGAGACACGCCGAAGGAGTGCGGATGATGGCCTGGACCGGGATTATGGATGGGCCCGCCACTATAGTATTCGCTGCGTGTTCCTTGGGGCTTCCACACTCATATAATGGGCAACTGAGGGACTCCCGTCACACAGAGCCTCCCCTCTCGTGTGTGTTTGCTGTCCCGGTGTCACTATTCCCAGTCGTCCCCCTGACCACAGTCTTTCCCAGTCAAGATTCTCAGCCCTCTTCCTCCACGATGAAGACCCCCATGATTGCCGCCGGCGCCACGGCGCTCCTCGCGCACCAAGCAGCCGCGCAGTTCGCCCAGGCCGCCATGATGCGCTTCCAGTGCAACCGGCTGGTCGTCGAACGTCTCGATCCCCTCGTCAACCCCGGCATGCTGCAGACCCCCCATGTCCACCAGATCGTCGGCGGCAACTCGTTCAACGCGACCATGGAGCCCGGCGTGTACGACCCGTCCGAGAAGTCGTCCTGCACATCGTGCACTTTCTCGGAGGATTTTTCCAACTACTGGACAGCCAACATGTACTTCCACGCTGACAACGGCTCCTTCGCCCGTGTCCCGCAGTACGTCAACCTCGGGCTTCGCGGCAACGAGGGCGTCACCGTCTACTACATCCCGCCGTACGACGGCAAGACCAAAGTCACGGCATTCAAGCCCGGGTTCCGAATGATTGCGGGAGACCCGAACCAGGCCAGTGCGTCGGGTATGCAGCGCCAGATTTGCAATCGGTGTGTGCCGAACTATCAGCAGAGTCCTTTTGGCGGAGCGCCGTGCACGGGGGACGATACGGTTATTATTCCCAAAAAGTACTGTGCCGGTGGAATCCGGACGACGATTACTTTCCCAACGTGAGTACCCCACGTAGAACCGGGTCGGGGTGTGAGAGAACGGCCGCTGACGGGAGACATGACACAGATGCTGGGACGGAAAGAATGTCGACAGCCCTGACCATAAGAGCCACGTTGCGTACCCCGCCAGCGGAACCTTCGAGTCCACTGGGCCTTGCCCGTCGTCGCACCCGGTGCGTCTGCCGCAGGTCATGTACGAGGTCATGTGGGATACCCCGAAGTTCGAGTCGATCTGGCCCAAGGACAACCGCCAGCCTCTTGTTTGGTCGATGGGTGACTCGTAAGTTCTTCCTTCAACTGCGCACTCTTGCCTCGATTCCAGGCTGCAAACTCTCCGAAACCACTTGGGGGATAAAATCCATTGATGACTAACAATTCCGCAGCAAGGGATTCGGGCTCCATGGAGACTATCTCTTCGGATGGAAGGGCGATTCACTCCAGAAGGCACTCGACGCTCGCTGCAGTGGTGATCGGTGCTCGGCGCTCAAGACGCAGAGCGCCGAGGCCGCTGTCGCTTGCACCAAGGCCCAGACTGTCGAGGAGAAGGTTGAGGGCTGTAAGTTTTGATTCCTCCACTCGCCAAGGGAGTCCACTAACATTTATCCACCTAGGGCTTGACGAGATCCCCGGCGGTGTTGGCATCGTCCACTAAGTCCAAGATTAGGTAGATTGACATTTAGTTTAAATGGGACATAGATGGGGGAGAACTGCGGATAGGTAGTTATGATGGCCGCACTGGAATTAATTGAAATACGAACTCCAACATTGAAGGCCTCGTGATGGCATTGCCGCCCCGCATCCCACGTTGCATTGCATTTCATTTCGAGCTTTTGAAGGTGCTGATCGTTGCCATTTAACGGGGGAGCCTCCAAGGCGGCCTAACAGAAATGATTCGAACGCAAGAAACGCCTTACCGCGCGAAGTAGCATTTAACCTGGTTTTGCAATTAAATATTTCCCCATTTGGACCATGTTGAGTACCGTTGGGAGGCTGAGAGAACCCAACCGCTTTCCCACTTGCTGCGGCAAGGGCACAGGGTCGACTTGGCACGGTACCGGAGCGGCGAGGTCACCCGCATAAGCCAATCAGGACTCAACCCCACCCTGTGGGATCACGAACCCGGCATGCCTGGGGTCACACAAAGGTCCTGACTCGAGCCCTGAGTGCTGCACGACTCACACTAAAACCCAGGCGTTGCGCCCCGCTGGGGCCCCGACTTTTGACCTTCAACTCCTTCGAAGGAGAGGAAATATCGAAGACATGGCCGGCTGGATAGCCTCCGCGCTTTTCCTGCTGGCCGCGTCGCGGCTTGCGAGCGCACTGGCGGACGTGTGTAATCCTATGATGAGAGGTAGCCTCCAATTCCACGGCCGTTTGGCACAACCCCATTCGTCCTAGACAAGACCAGCTAACTTTCAACTCCAGAATGTCCGCCCGTCCCCGCACTCGGAACCTCTCTCTCACTCAACCTCACCTCCTCCGAAGCTACTCTCGGCGCCTACATCACAAAGATCAACGGCCCGCTCGACTTCTCTGCCACTGGCGAAGGCCTCATCCTCCTTCTGACCAACCCTACAGACCGGCCTAAGATCGAAATCTCCAAATACATCTTCTACGGCCGCGTCGATATCGTCCTGCGCGGCGCCGCCGGCATCGGCATCGCCACCACCGTGCTCCTCCAATCCGACAATGACGACGAGTTTGATATCGAGCTCCTCGGCCACGACATACCCTTATCCCGCCTCGAGACAAAGTACTACGGCAGGGGGTGCGATGGCCTCCCTTCCAGCCAACCCGTCCCGGAGTCCACTAACGTGGTAAGCCCCCTCGAGATCTACCACACTTACACTCTCATCTGGACCCCGACCCGGCTGGACTTCCTCATCGACGGAAAAACTGCCCGCTCCATGGTCCCCACTCCTCTAGTCGGTCCCGCCTCCTCACCCCCGTCATGTGCCAACCAGGGATACCCCCAAACACCCATGAAACTAAAAATCGGCGCGTGGGTCCCCGGCGCCAAGAACAACAGTGCAGGGACCATCGAATGGGGTGGCGGCATCGCGGACTTCAGCAGTGGTCCCCACAAAGCCTTCATCAAGTCGATCAGTATCACGGATGATGCAAACGGCGTGAAGAACGCAACGCAGTATCGGTACAAAGACCAGACCGGGCTGGCAAGGAGCATCGCCGTGGAGACTGCGGGAAACGAGACCAAGTGGACAGTCCCAGGTATCCCCCCAGGTGGAGAAGTGACATCGAGTCCAAGTCCGAGCCCGAGTCCGAGTACCAAAGCAGAGCTATCGAGCGTCTTTGTGAGTGGTGGTCTCGGGCCATCAACAATCGTTGGAATAGCAGTTGGCTTCGTCGCAGCAGGGGTAGTCATTGGAGTGCTAGTTTTGGTGGTGGTATTGCAGAGGAGGAAGAGGAAGAAGAAGTCAGAGACCGTAGAGGGGTTGGTTGATGGGGGCAGTGTGGTTGGGGGCGTGGATGGGAAGCAGGAATTGGGGGGTAATGGTGTCTCGGAGATGGATGCAGAGAATCCACCAGCGAGTGAGCTGGGTACGAAGGAGATCAGGGTTGAGCTGAATGCAGATGAGGGTGATAGACTGCACGAAATGCTGTCACCGGCATCGCCGGTGGGTCTGGGGTTTCCGGTGTCGCCACTATCGCCGCCCAGTGTGAACCCTGGAGGAGATGATGTAAAAGAGGCGGGGCTTGAGAAAGAAGCCGCCGAAGAAGAACCAGTCGAAAAGGAGATGTATGAACTTCCCGGAGACTCGATAAAGAGGTGACAGGTATGGCTGTAATAATAATAAATCGTTCAAATCCACCGTGGCGAGTCTCTTGCAACTGAGCAATACACCGTCGTTGTATCCGTTCACCCTCACCCCCTGTGCTCGTCCCAGTCAACACCACCCAAAATTTCGCATATGCTGCTGTGCTCGCCAAGACTGCGTCGATGCACCGGGGGTAAGTGCTATATATATCGGTGAAGTGGGATAATTACGGTGGTATGAGGTCCTCCTTTAAAACATCGTGGATTTCCTCATTCTGATGTTATCCTTCTACATCCTCCTTGGAGCTTTCCCCGCATCGTGCTGGCTCCGCGCAGTCAATCTTGGATCCTCAAACTCTTACCGAAAGTAAAAGGAACTGTGCGGCCACCCGGCGAAGCCAATCGATCCGGCCAATAGCCCGGTCGACGCCTTCTCCCAGTCAATTGGCGCAATGGGATAGAGACACAGACACTCGCATATATATAAAGATATGTTTCCCAGTAAATCAGAATACTGAGATGAAGACACATTGACACTTACATAGATATGTGTATATATGTATATATATTCTTCCGCTGAATCAGCGCAATCGGATGGAAATACCCTTACAATCACATGGCTTCCTGGGGCGAACCCCTCGTGACCGCTCTCGTGCCTCCTGATCCTTACTAGCGCTGCACAGGATTGTTTGAACATGTAGATCTGGACGCCTTACTCCCCAAACCTACCTACAATCAACTCGATAGAGCAGTGGGCGGAATGAAACAATCTTACAAAGGTAAGAGGACAGTAAGGGTGATGTAGAGGATATTACCCTTCCTTGAAAAGACCAAGGCATTTAGCGGTGTTGTAGATACAGCGATCCAGTCCAACCCAAACGTGGCCGCTATGGTATGAGTTGGAAGTTCGTGGTCAAAGGCTCCATTTAATGTCAACATCACGAGAACCACGACACACAGGGAGGTATTGAATTGGCAATGACTGTTATATATAGAGCTCTGATGTTCTGTGGGAGCCGGGTAGTGTAGCTACGATAATGGAGTTGGTTTTCATCGTCATGTTATTAATTGTACCTGGCCTTCATCCTCTCACCCTGTCCCATGATTGATAACACACAGGTCTCTTAGTACCGAGGGTAGTGAAATTCAGGGGAGGCGGTCTGTGTTGGGCGACCGTCTGAATAGTGGGTAGGAACACACTTCTAGTTTACTCATTGTTTCTCATCTCCCACGGGCAGTCGCCAACACGGATGCGATAATGATTGGGTGGCGGTCAAGGGCGATTACAATTGGCCTCTGACGGCTTGGATCAGACCACCATCATCCAACATAACCCCGCAATGCTTTCGCACATTTCTAGCACGACTGCAAATCCATGACAGACGAATTCGAGTTTATCGATAACTTCCAAACAGGAAAAATATGGCAACACCTCCGCAATTTACGCCTACACTTACCAAGGGCACCTACGCCGCTCCGACCCCAAACGATGTGCGAGGTCCCTGCCCAATGCTGAACACCTTGCAAACCACGGGCACCTTCCCCGCGATGGACGCAATGTCAAAGGCAGCGACATAACCAATGCACTGCACGACATCGTCGGTGTCTCAACTTTCGTGAACACGGTGTTCACCCACCCCATCTTCTTCACCCACAAACCAACCCCACAACTCAACTCCTTGTGTTCGACCGTCTGGCACTACCTTCGCCACCCTTCCGCTCTCCTCTCCCGCTTTGGCATGCGCCGCCCACATCAAGTTGACCCCACCACCAAAAAGCGCTGTCTCAACCTTGACCAACTCGCGCTCTCCGGTGCCATTGAGCATGACATCTCGCTGACCCGTCGCGACAGAGCCCAAGGTGACTGTTGCACGCCGCAGCCAGATCTGATCGCCACTCTGCTCGCATCGTCATCAGATGGCGGACAAACGCTTACGGCAGTAGACCTCGCTCATTTGCGGAAGCAGCGAATTGAACATCAAAAAGAGGCCAACCCGAGGGCCGAGTACGGCGCAATGCAACACAGCTTTGCGTGTATGGAAATCGCACTTTTCTTGGGGGTGTTCGGGGATGGGAAGAAAGTACGCTGCGATTTCGCAAGGGCTTTCTTCGAGGAGGAGAGACTTCCTATTCGGGAAGGATGGGCGAGGAGACAGTGGTGGCGGCGGTTGGGAATTGCAGAGTTGGGGCTCACGGCTAGGCGTGTGAGACGACTCGTGGGATTGAAGGTGTGATTTTGGTCCTTTTAATGCTTTTGTTCATGCAGAGAATTGAATCCGAGTGCGGCGCACGAGAATTCAGAAGATTGCAGGCGGGTTCCAAGTCGAGGTGACATTCAGAGAAATGCTGGAAAAAGGCTGGCTACGTTTTGCTCGGTGACTGTAGATTACGGTGCACATATGTACCTACATTGACCTTCTGTATTCGAGACAATTCACCGAGAATATCCACTGTCCTCCCTATATCAGCTAGAAAGGCTTTCAATAAGCGTTGCTGACAAAAAGATGTTTTCATCCATTCCGCCATGTCTCAACGGCGGCCAGGGTAAATCATGAGAAAAAAGTAGACTTCTTGTTTTCCGCGATCAAGATAAATCATACCGATGTTACCGCCTGGTCTGCAAGAGAAGGGCCACTACTATTCCAGACACAAAGATCCAAGTCCATCCCTCTTGGTGGGAAATTTGCCAAAGCTCATTACCGCCACATGGGGGCGGGATAGTTTGGGAAGTCTGTACCACTGGTCTTGAGAAAGTTTTATTAGTAACCCATTGCATACGCTGGATGGTGTCCTCTCGTAGTCCCTCTCTACAGAAAGTGCAACCTAGAGGACACCCCAAGGATCCGATGTGTGGTTCAAAGTCAATATCTTCTCCGTCCCAACCAAATCACTTCACCCAAGAATCCCATACACCCCCTTCACCTCCTCCACCTTCCCCTCAAACTCCGCCTTGGTCTCCTCCCAAACAATCCTTTGTGCCTTCTTCCCACTTGCGCGGAGCATGAACGGGGGGTACCTGCATCCAAATTAGCACTTCAGTATGGCTCCAAGCCCTCCCACCATCTCCTCCCTCCCGTTCTCATCCTTCACCATGAAGAATAAAGTAACTCACTCAAGCGTCCCAAAATCCCCCATCACCTCCCCATGCCCCTCCGGTCCGACAGAAACCCCATTGACCAGTGCCGCCGCACAAAACTCTGGTTCTCTTGCGGTCAAATCTGTAATCAACTTCGGAATCATCCTCTCCCCGTTCGCAGCCGTGAGTGGCGTCCACGCACATCCGGGATCAGCGCTATTGATAGTTACTTTGCTTTTGAGATTGGTAGCGTAAGCGGCGAGTTCCCTTGCGAAATACAGGAGGAGGGCCTTGGAGCGGCCGTACTGAGAGCCTTGTTGGAGGCCGGGCTTGTTGTTGCTGAGGTGCTTGAGGTAGGAACCTGTCTTTGGGATGACCATTGTGGGGGAGGCGAGGTAGATGCCAAAGCTGGTGACGAAAGTGAGGACAGGGGGATTGTGGTTGGAAGGCGAAGATTTGAGATGAGGAAGGAGGAGAAGGGAGATTAATGCAGTGGAGAGGTAGTTGACTTGGATTGCTGGGGTTGGATTAGTGATGCGGATGGATGGTGCAGATGGGTGAAACTCACTGGTTTCCCAGCCGTCGGGCGAATCCTTGCGGTCGTAGGAGAAGAGGCCGGCGGCCAGGAGGGCGTGGTCGAGATTCTTGAGTGACCGCGCTTTCTGGCCCAGCTCTTGGCAGCCCTTGAAGGTCATCATGTCGATGCGCCAGATCAGAATGTTTGGTGCAGGCTTGCCCTGCGTCTTGCACTCGCCTAAAATCTCATCTCGGACGGCTGACAGATCCATGACGTCGACGAGAACGAGAGTGTCGATATCGCGGCGCGCAAACATCTTGGCCGCGAGGGAACCTAGCGCACCGCTTGCGCCGGTGATCAAGGCGGTGCGGCCCGCGTAAGATTTGGTGGTGACCGTGGGTTTGCCCGTCCGTTGCTTCGAAAGGCGCTGCCAGGGAAAGTACTCGTCGAGCAGAATTGGAATGCCATACGTGAGCAGCCCGACCACTGCGGCGACAGTCCCGATGATTACGTAGTTTGCCATGGCCGTTTGTGGTTGCTAGAAAATTGTGTTTGGTTGTTTTGTGAAGGGCGTCAGGACGTTTGAAATGAATGAGCGAAGGAAATTAGGGAAGTTGGCGGCTGGCCACGGGAAGGTATATACTCAGGGTAGGGGTAGGTAGGTTGCATCGACGTGGATCCTGCCGAAAGGATGGATCCTGCAAGTCACTCAACGCAGGACCATACTACCTAGTATTCCCGGAGGATGAAAAGGCGGGACTCGAAGGGCGACTCCAATGAATTTCTCGCCAGCTCGCTCCGAATCTACTACGGCTCTCCTTCCAGTCCTCAACTTTCCATTCGGAGCCCTGACGGCGCCTACTCGTCTTCTATCTGAATGATGACACTCTTCGTCTCCAAAAAGTTGTCCATACTATACAACACGCCCTCTCTCCCCTGGCCACTACCCTTGTACCCCCCAAACGGCAGATCCCTCCCCGTCAGCGGGCTCGTACAATTGATTCCCACATAGCCGCTCTCCAACGCCTTCGCAACGCGCATCGCCCTGTTGATACTCCTGGTGTAAACCGACGCATACAGTCCAAACTCGGTATCGTTCGCCTTTGCAATCACCTCCCCTTCCGTCTCAAATGTGTTGATATTCACCACCGGCCCAAACACCTCCTCCTTCATGATCTTTGCATCCTCGGCTGTGTCCAAAAACACCGTCGGCTCGATCCAAAAGCCGCCATTCCCTTCCAATTTCCCCTTCCCTCCCAAAGCCAGCGTCCCCGTACCCTTCCCCTCCTCAATGAACCGCATCACATTCTCATACTGCACGCCATCCGCCTGCGGCCCATGATTCGTCTCCTTCGCCAACGGATCCCCGTCTCTCACAGCCCCAAACTTCTCGGTAAACGCCTTGACAAACTCCTCGGCTACGCCCTTCTGGACATAAATCCTCGTGTTGGCCATGCACACCTGCCCACTATTGCTCTGCACGCTCTTCGCCGTCTGCTCGACCGCCTTTTTCAAATTCGCATCATCAAACACAATAGCAGGGGACTTCCCGCCCAGCTCCAGCACAACCTTCTTCAAGTTGGTCTGCGCCGCCGCCTGTTGGATCAACTTTCCCGTGCGACTCGACCCGGTAAAGCTCAGCACCCTCACATCCATATGTCTCGACAGCACCTCCCCAGACGGAAGTCCATGCCCCGAAATGATATTAAACACCCCCTTCGGAAAACCCGCCTCGACCACCAACTCGGCAATTCTCGCCACCGCAAGCGGCGCCTTCTCACTACTCTTCAACACCACCGTATTTCCCGTAATCAGCGCCGGCGCCGCCTTACTCCCGAAGAAATGAACGGGTGCATTCCACGGGATAATCAGCGCGACAACGCCATACGGCTGCCGCAGCGTCATGGTCACATGCCCGGGGGTATTGACAGAAGACTGCCCCTGGATATGCGGCCATGCTTCGGCGTGGTTGTCGAGCTGGAAGGCGCAGGTGTGGCCGTAGTGGAAGTTGGAGATCGGCATGCCCATGGAGATGGCCTCGAGATGCGCGAGTTCAGCGTTGTGGATGCGGATGAGGGCCGCGAGTTTCTTGAGGCAGGCGCCGCGCGCGGTGGGGTCGAGGGCCGACCATGCGGGGAAGGCGGCCTTCGCCGCGGCGACGGCGGCGTTGGTGTCGGAGGCGGTGGCTTCGGGGACTGGGGGGAGGGGGTTAGTGGAGGTAAGGGGGAAGGTGGAAGCAAGAATGGGCGCACCAATTGCGGAGATTTCGCGGGTTGTCGGACTGTAGACGGGGAAAGTCTTTTTGTCGGAGGCTTCCACTAGCTATGAGCTTTGTTAGCGGGAGCTTGGGGGGTAGGGATTGATGAGCCGACCTCTCCATTGATCAACATGCGCGGCTTAACCACGCCATCTTCGGAAAACATGTTGAAGGAGGTCTGGGGGTTTCAGGTAGATGGGCGGAAACAAATAATTGTTGCAATGGCTAAAAGCTCCAAGAAAAGAGCAGCGAGGTGTCCATCGAGGGTGTCGATCTTGTGGGCGGTCAGCTTTGTTATCGAGTCCTGCAATGGCGTATTAGTTTGTGAACAACCCGGGACTATCGGCTTTTTCCCCAATGCTTTACCCAGCGGGCGGTCCGTGGCGGTATCCAAGGGTGCGTCCCGAGTCCCGGCGCATATTGAGGTGGAGTGGCCCGCTCGGAACAGCTCATCCCCTCACGGCAGTTCTAACAATCTACCCCGCAGACGTGCATCCCCACAGCCATGCCCATCCTCCAAGAGCCGGTTATGGTTATGTACGGGGAAGTACCACCTCGGAAATCCTGATTAGATGCACATACTGCAAATTCCCAACCGCAGCTCTTGGCCCCCGTATCACGTATCAAATAGGTTTCTTTCCGCACTTACACCGCGTACACGTACAACACCACCATCATAATGTCCACCGCCAAGCCCCCCCGCGGCACCATCGCCATCGAAGAAGCCGTCCTCAACCCCGACGGCCTCTCCTGGCTCGCATCCAGCGCCGCCCTCTTCAACCCCGGCGCAACACCTTCCTCCACAGCCACCCACGGCCACACCCCCCTGCTCCTCGACATTCACACCACCCGCCTGGCCAAAATGGACGCCCACGGCGTTGAATACATGCTCCTCTCTCTGACCTCCCCCGGCGCCCAAGGCGAGCCCTCCCCGTCTGCAGCCGTGACCCTCGCGCGCGACGCAAACGACTGGCTCGCCGCCGAAGTGGCCAAAGCCGCCACCCGCTTCGGTGCATTCGCCAGCATCTCGATGCACAACGCAGAAGACGCAGCAACTGAAGCCCGCCGCGCAGTCAAAGAACTGGGGATGTACGGTATCATGCTGAACGACTACCAAGTCGTCCAATCAGGGGGTGACGTAGAAGGGAAGAAATACTACGACGCGGCCGAGTACGATCCGTTCTGGAAGACGGTGGAGGAGTTGGGGGTGCCGGTGTATTTGCATCCGAGATACCCGCAGGATAAGGACTTGGAGAAGGGGACGAGGTATGGGGAGCGGAAGCAGATTTTGGGGGCGGCGGTGCAGTTCCATCTGGATTTGAGTATGCATATCTATGCGATTTGCTCGAGTGGCGTGTTTGATCGGTTCCCCGGGGTGCAAGTTATTGCGGGCCATTTGGGCGAGGGGTGAGTACCGTACTTCCGAATTCTTGACTTGGTGATAGGTGAAAGTCGTGAGACGGATGGGAGGGCTAACAGCGCGGTGCGACGGCAGGATTCCGTTCAATTTGTGGCGCGCCGATCATTGGTACAACAAGCCGGTCAAGAAGGCAACACGGCCATCAAAGGAGGACTATAGCTACTATTTCAAGCACAATGTCTCGATCACGACGTCGGGTGACTTCAACACTGAGGGCCTCAAGTTTTGTATCAGGGAGATTGGGGTGGAGAGATGTTTGTACTCAATTGGTAAGCATTAGGGGACAAGAAATCGCGGGCAGTGTATGGTGCTGACTTCGACATTGCAGATTATCCGTACGACACGATTGAAGAGGCGCAGGAGTGGTGGAAGGGGGTTGATATACCAGCAGAGCAGAAGGAGGCTGTTGGTCGAGCGAATGCGATACGACTATTCAAGCTGCCCTTAGACCTCTAAACCTTGGAGCTTTGGGTTTATGCATCTCCCTGTTCGTGTTCGGAAGCTTTGACCGGAGGATGTGACGCAATAAGATAATTGGTTGACGTTGAGGTTGTACAGAGAGTTGAACTTTCCACTCTGCATGCAAAAATGGAAGTTAGGCGGTGAAGCTTCGTTATCACACACCTGCCCCTGGCAAACTTCGACTGTGTGTTATGAGAGTATGTCGGTAGCTGCAAAGCAGACCTCATGATCCAGACTTTGCCGACCGACAAAGAGGCTCTAAGTTCCAAATTCGCTTTACCATCGAAATTTCCCCTTTTGTACGCCACACAGTACCATCAGTCGTCCCGACCCACCCTCCGCCGAGATACCCTCAGCCGACAAGCCATGTCACAAACGACGGGTGACGGCTCTGCCGAGGGCATGAATGACAGTGTTGCAGACGCTCTCTGCGATGCAGAAGTCGAATCGCACACCCATTCGCGGATTTCTTCGACAATCATGCCCTCAAGGAACCCCCGTCTATCATGGGACGTGGATCATTTGAAAGAGTTCCTAAAGCACAACTTGGATACGATATCCGGTGATTATATCCGAGGCCTCCTTAATATTCCCCCGTTACCCGAGCGTCGCGGCGGCGCGGATGATACTATCTGCCGGACTTGTCTGTGTTTGAACTTCGACCTTTACCATCAAGTACGGCCAGAGAGGGGCTAAGCACACTCTACCTTCTGGCATGGTACCAAGCTCCACAAACTTTGCTTCTCAGCGAGGTCTTGCCTCTTGTCATGTTTTGTTCAGCGCACTGGTTCAGTTCTGTGATCCCTTTATAGTTAGAGGGATGACATTTCCTGATTGGATCATGCATTTCCCAGTGGAATCTGTCTACATAACACTCAGACTTGGTCATACTCCTGTAATTGAGTTATGGTCAAGGAAATATTATGAACCTGTTGGCGCCAGCATAGTACATCCAGTTATCGAAGCTGAAGATTTCTCGACTTGTCTCTCCTCTGATGGTCAGTATAATAAGCCCTCTATTCCGCTATTTTCCGCATTGATAGATGGATCTGACAAATAATTAGGTCCGCTGCCCTGGCCTGCCCGGGGCCGCTCTAATGTTATCTATAAGCGCCTCACCCTTGAGTGCTGTCTGTCCTTCGTTCGGCCTCTCTCGCAATAATTTACTCAGTCCCTCTAAACTAAACCTTCAGCACTTGCCAAGCAGGCTTCTGTCTTTGGGGAACTCTGAAGAGGGCGAGTGTGTCAGAGTGATTTCCATAGCAAACATCCACAAGGAGAATCGGCGAGGCCGCCTTCCGAATTTGCGATACACGGCTCTGAACCATTGCTCGGGTGTCTCCCAAGATCTCCCCTCGCAAAACGGGAAAACATCGACGACCAGTACAAAGGAGTTTCATGGACAGAACTAAGCAACACATTCCGTCACGCGATCCAGATTACAAGGGGACTGGGGGCGGAATACATCTGGATCGACTCCCTCTGTATCATTCAAGACGACCATGAAGATAGGACATTGGAGGCCACACAAATGGGGCACGTGTACTCCAACTCCTTTCTGACAATATCAGCTACCGGAGCAAGAGACGGCTCGGTAGGCTGCTTTTTCCTAAAGGGCTCGCTTGATGACTGCTTTCCCGCAAGACAGCCAAGGGAGGTTCTCGTGCACACAATGCACAGCAGCAAGTCACTGCATCCATGTCAAATATGGGCTTGCTAGTGTGACCGCAACTGTGACCCTCACAGAAACCTGTAGCATGAACCGGTCTTTAAACGTGAAGCGGGGCCCTTTCTCACACGGGCATGGTGTTTCCAGGAGCAAATGTTTTCAGCTCGGGTCCTGAAGCGGGCGCGGTGTGTGAGTGTGGGTATTACAAACTCTTAACGACCGCTGAAAGAGAGAGACTGGGCAGCATCGTGCCGTACAGGCAACAACTCATCGAAATTTCGAGCGGCTGAGTCACGAGAAGAGACATCTTTGAAACGTGGCGGACGGTAATTTCGGGATATTCGCACCTCTTCCTCACACAGGAGACAGATCGGTTCGTGGCTTTGGCGGGGATAGCCCAGCGTTTCAGCCAGGCACTGGGGTGTTGTAGCTACCTCCCCTGACTTTGGTACGATAGTGTTGACTTACACCAGCACCCAGGCCCAAATCTTATGTGCTTGATGATGGCAATAACACCGGCGACGGAAATATTATCTGATACCTATATCAGCTTCCTTATCATGGTGGGGTTGCCGTCCAGTCAATTTGAACGTGTTGGTAGGGAATGTTGGCGAAAAGGATCATAAGGACTTGTTAGCCGGGGGGCAATCATGGAGATCGAGTTGATTTAGACCATTGGCAGTTAGGCAGACTAGCATCTCCGATCTTCTATGCGCCAGCCAGTCCAGTTCGATCGGGCCACACCGACCACATTATTTGACTTGACTTCATGAATCTTCCCGAGTCCTTCGGCGAGGTGGTACGCTTGCATCAAAGTGGCTCTTGGTATCGTCGTCTCGGTGCGACTTGACGAGTAGGACGACAACATCCACATTGCGAGCAATCAATACATTCCCTAGGGGGCGATGAAATGGGGATGAACAGGTGATGAGATGGTGATATCAGTTGGCGGCGAGCAAGCTGGCTACGGTGACATGGTTGAGTTGAGCTGCTGTTAGTACGATCCCAAAAACCAGTAATAGAAACGGCTTCACCTTCGCAGAACCGTTCCAGCAACTGGTCTCATGCAATTTTCGGTGCAGCTCGCGTGTCTCGACCCATCTGTCCCGAGCCTTAATTGCTATCACTTCCTTGCTGGGTTTATGGCCGTCGGTTGATATGCCATATTCAGTTCCCCATACTAAAATCCCTTTCGCATCAACCCCATCGTGAGTGTAACACGACAGGGTGCGATCGGAGGAGGTATGACGGTGTTGAATATAGGGACTTTGGTGAGCACCGCATTCCATCTGCAACTCAGTCCAGGCTGTAAAACATGGCCCATCACCTCAGACGCAGCCGCCTGACACCAAAAGCCGCCCCGTCCAATCCGTCTTCGACGTGTGTGGCCCACTGCGCTACGATTAGTTCAAGTTCTCCCAATCAATGGGTTACAGCCTCGGGCTGTCAGCGCTTGACCGAAGCATTACGCAAGCCAGGTCGTGCCAGCTGTGGTGACGCGGTGCTCAGAGTACAGGGGCAGGACAGAAGTGCAAGAAAATCGCAACCTCGCTCTACCCCTAGTTAACCATAATTCCCACATTTACTAGTTGCCTCTATATTATCCTCCAAGTTCTGTCAGACAGGCAAGGTGGAGATCCATTGTCTCCCATCAAATTACTCAGACCCTTCCCGATGGCGACGTCTCTACTGCCCGCGATTGCAGCTTGGTGTACCTGGGCTCTGGGGCTGGTAAGTTCGCCCTCCAACCCTCCAGGGAGTATCAGTCAACTTCGACTGACGTCTTACATTGGAACCATAGGCAGGATGTTATCTCGTTACAATGTGGCTCTACAACATCTATCTTCACCCCCTGAAACACTACCCTGGACCCAAACTCTGGGCAGCATCGAACATACCCTACACGATTTACTGTCTCACTGGAACGCCCGCATTCTCCATTGCCCAACTCCATTCCGTCTACGGCGACATTGTCCGAGTCGTGCCTAACCGCCTCAGTTACACTCACCCCGATGCATGGACCGAGATCCGCGGCCGACGCAATACGAGCGAAGGCGAGAACCCCAAAGACCCAACGTCCTACCTCTTCTCTGCACGTAACATCCTCGGAGCCAACCGCCCTGGTCATGCCCGCTTCCGCCGCGCCCTCGCCGACGGCTTCTCCGCCAAGACCATGCAACTACAAAAGCCACTGATAACCCAATACGTTGACCTCCTCCTCGACCGTCTCAAAGCCAAAGCCAAAGTGACCTCCCCCACCCGGCCACCGTCGACATCGCCGCCTACTTCAACTACGCCACCTTCGATATCATCGGCGATCTCGCCTTCGGGTCACCGTTCGACTGCCTCGCAACCGAGACTCTCCACCACTGGATCCGCGTGATCTTCTACGCCACCCGCGATGTCGCGGCACTCTACGTGCTGCGCCGGGCTGCCCCGCTACTCATATCCGCCATCCGTACCCTCACACCAAAGGCCCTCGGACAGACCATGGTTGAGACAAGCGCCTATGCAACACAGCAGGTCGATCGACGGCTTGCTTTGCAAAGCTCGCGGCCGGATTACATCGACGCGATGCTCAACGCAGGCTCTGGCTCGCATGATTCGATCCTCGACTTAGACACATCTCTGGACTTTGACATACCCCCTCTAGAAAAAGGCCCTTCCCAAGCCAACTCCAAACAAAAACCAATCTCCTACTCCAAAATCGTCTCAAACGCCCGATTCCTTGTCCTCGCCGGCAGCGAAACCACCGCCACTGCGCTCGCGGCAACGGCATTCCTGCTGGCTACACACCCCGACACGCAGCGGAAGTTGGCAGCCGAGGTTCGGTCCGCCTTCAAAACGGAGTAGGAGATTGACTTCCTTTCGGTGCAGAAGTTGCGGTACATGTTGGCTGTGCTCGATGATGCTATGCGGATCATGGCGCCCCTGTCAGGTAGCATGCCAAGGGTTTGCGCAGACGGGGGGGATGTGATTTGTGGGCGGTTTGTTCCGGGTGGGGTGAGTGATTCTGACTTCTGAGGGGGTGAAGTGTTCCACAGCCCGAGGAACTTTACGGACCCGGATGAGTTCATCCCCGAACGTTGGCTGGATGGGGAAGAGAGTAGACGCTTTGCAAATGACAGGGTGCAGGCGTTTCAACCGTTTTCGGTGGGTCCGAGGAACTGCCTCGGGAAGAAGTGAGTGATCTATCCTTACAAAATTCCGGCGTTGGCGTTTATGGAAGAACGGAGAGTCTCTTGTTGTTGCAGTTGCTAATCGCGAGGCAGTTTGGCATACATTGAGATGAGACTCATGCTCGGCCGCCTAGTCTGGAACTTTGACCTTCTCCCTGCTGACGAGAAGACAAAGAATTGGTATGCTGACTGTGCCCCTTACTATCTATAGTACAAGCCGCCGCTGAAAATTAGGTTGGTTGCTGTCGATGGGAAGGAGTAGGAAGGTTTAAAGAGAAGTGTGTGGGAAGAAAGATGATGTCGCATTGAATGTGTGGAAAATGTGCTGAAGGATAACGTGTTTGTAATAAATCTCATCTAAGCTAAGAAATTGCAACTGCTCACCCTTTCGCCATTGCCAGCTCTTCTTATACTGCAACAGCCGTAGATGCTGGCAGGGCCACGGGCTCAGGGGTCTGCACTTCTCCAGTCACCTTCTTGAGCACATCATCGAACGTATCCTCGGCCACCTTCTCAGCGTCATGGTTATGGATCCAATCCTCGCGGCGGAAGGAAATACTCTCAGGATCCTCAGACACCTTCTTCCAGTCGGTCTTGTGCCACCTATCCCGGGTCGCCTCGCCCGTTTTTTGAACAGCCGCAACGCGTTCGTACCTATCACCATGTTAGCACGACTCGCCCCCTGAGAACGAGCAACATACCGAATCTCCTGATGCACTCTGACTGCGCCAGGCACATTCTCCTTGCCCGCTTTCTTCAAGCACACCGCGATCGTCACACCGTCTTCCATCGCCTGTGTCGCCCCCTGCGCACTCGTCGGCAAAAATGGATGCGCCGCATCACCCACCAACAAAATCCGCGCATGCTTGCTGACCCACGTCGGCAACGGGTCGCGATATACCAGCTTCCAGTCCACCACTGCCGGCGTCTTCTCCACAATCGCCTTGCACACCGGATCCCACCCCTCCAGCACCTTGTACACATCCTCCAACTTCCCCGGGAATACCCAGCTCTCATCGATATCATGCTCATCCTTGTGCGTCAACACCCAACAACAGTCCTTCCCCCCCTTGATCGTACTAAACAGGAAGTGCACATCCGGGCCAATCCACCCGTTGAACGTATCCCCATTCTCGCAAAACTCCTTCGTCCTCGGATCCTTGATCATATCCTCATTCGGAAACCAAGCCCGCCACACGGCATACCCACTGCTTTTCGGCTTGTCCACATACCCCAACACCAACTCCCTCGCCTTGGACCGCACTCCATCCGCGCCAATCACCACATCGGCAGTGACTCTCGTGCCATCCTTCAGCACGATCCCCGCCTCGTTCTCATCCTCAAAATACTCCTTTACATGATGCCCGAGATTGATCGGAATACCGAGCTCGTCCCGCGCATAGTTGAACACCACCTCGTGCAATTCCCCGCGATGTCCGTTGAAGATCGGCGCATCGTCCGGACCCGGAGGTGAACGCTGGTGATGCACCACCTCGCCGGTGTCGTACTTGTGAATCCGGAAGCCGTATGAGGAGAGATCGATGCACAGCGCGCGGAGACGCTTGGCAATGGCACCTTCGGACCAGCGGTGGTAGATGCGGCCGGCGTTGGCGCCGAAGGAGATGATGTCGCCGAGGGTTTTGAGCTGAGGGAAGGACTCGTAGATGGTGACCTTGTGGCCTTGGCGATGGCATTCGATTGCCGTGGTGAGGCCGCCGAAGCCGGCGCCGACGACGATGACGGAGATTCCGGTGGGGGTGGCCATGTTGGGTTTTCAGAAGCGGTGAGGGGTGATGTCTCGAGAGGGGTTGGATGAGGAGGTTCGCTCCAGAGAGTTCAAGGTGAGCTGGGGATAAATGCGGTGTTGATGTGGTGGGCAGAGGCCAGCAAAGAGGTTGAAGGAGTAAAGAAGACCGCTTTTAATTATGGCTGCCGACGTATTTGGCCTCGGGATCCGGAGTTCTCTTGGTTGTACTTTCGGTGGTCGGCTCGTTGTGGTGCCACAATAGTCGGTTTGCCCCGTGGCCAGCGGTTATGCCGCAGCGCTACGGGCCCAAAACGGATGTAGATCAGGCTATACCGGGTGTCGTGCTCCTCATCTGCCGAGCCCGAGAACGTGGGTGTGCGGGGATACCGCGCCCCCCAAGGATTGTTGCAATGCAGCAAGTCCGAATCCCAGCGGCGGTTGCAGCGACAGGACCTGCCAAGCCCTGGATGCCATTTTCCGCTGCCCGCTAGCATCAACCCCAACCCAACATCTGCACATGATGCAAACCACCACATGATGGGACGACGCATGCTAACCCCTTACCGGGGAGCCGGTAGTGGAGGTCGTCTCATTTGTTCCAACACGTGCGATAAGGAGTTATCCCGGAGTGTATTGACATGCCCCCCACGAAGGCACTTTTAAGCCAGTCTTGGCATGGGGGGCCGGTGAGCTTCTCATGGACCGTGAAAGCAACGTCATGCAAGGTATTCGTGCCTGAGGGATGCCACGACACTATTAACCGTCGAGTAGGTCTCGTAATATGTAGGATTTCAGATAGCTTGAAGGCGAGTTAGTCTGGCTCGCAAACTCTTCAAGCTTGAACCTCACGGATCTTATCGACACCAGGTGGGATGTTCAAAATGAAATGTTTTCTTTTCAATTTTGGACGAAACATATTTTGAATTCCACGGCACGCGATCCTAGGGTGGCATCAAATCATTATGCCAAAGTACAAAGTGTAAGGCCCAACTCAAACAGCCAATCCCATGCCACAATGACTCCGGTAAGCTCCATCGCAATATTCACCCCAGACTCTCACAATCCTAACCCCCCTTCCCATCAACCCCCTCTACCTTCACCTTTCTCTTCTCCTGCTGATAAAACGTACTCATCCGATACTCACTCTCTCCATCATACCCCGCCAGCTCCTCCCTCGCTTCCCTCCCCTCTCTCAATATCGTCCCCTTAACCTCCTCCCCCCTAACCTCAATCCGACACCTAAACGGCTCCGGCCTCATATTCAGCCCATTCGTAAACTTGAAAATATCCACCTCCTCCTCCCTCCCACTGACCTCATCTCTCCACTTCCCAATCTCAAACCCCCACAACAACCTCGCCACACTAATCCACGTCCCCTGCTCCGCCAGCGCCTGCCCCGAACACACCCTCCTCCCCCATCCAAAGGTCATATACCCCTTGTCACCCGGAAACGGTCTATACAACTCACTCCCCTGTATAAACCTCTCCGGCGTAAAGCGATCCGGCTCCGGAAACTCCCTCTCATTATGATGGATCGCCCACACATTGCCCTGCACCCACGACCTCGCAGGGATCAGGTACCCATTCCATTCATCATCCTGCGTCGGACTGTGCGGCTGGCCACCAATAATCGCCACGCTCCGCCAGCGGAAGACCTCCTTGACGAAGGCGTTGACGTATGGTAGCGAGGGGGAATCATCCCAGTGCGGGGACCGACTTGCGCCGATCACGGCGTCGAGCTCGGCCTGAGCTTTGCGCATTGCCTCGGGGAAGGCGCAGCACGCGAGGACGAAGGTGATGAGTGTGGAGGAGGAAGTGTCTGCGCCGGCGCCGAAGAGGTTCCCAGTCAGACCGGAAAGTTCGTTGCGGGGGAGGTTGTATTGGGAGGCGGAGGATTCGAAGAGGGTTTTCACGTAGGGGGTTGGTAGGGTGGCGCGCAGGGAGGGAGGTTTCGCGTCGTATTGGGCGATGGCTTCTTCGGCGAGGGTGTAGAAGAAGTAATGGCCGGAGTTGGGGGATTGCTTGCGGCGGGAGCCGAGGCCATTGAACCAGGGCATGAAGGAGGGGAATTTGGCGAGGATGGGGAAAGTTTCGAGCAGCATAGGGAAGGACTTGCCGGGGACGTTGAGGTCGGCAGCGAGCTGCATGAGGGCGATGACCTCGGTGATGATGGGGTCGTTGTAGGAGGCGACGCGCCGGCCGAAGCCGATGATGGAGACGACCGAGGTGGCGTAGCGCTCGAGGTGCTTGACGTAGGCGGTTGGTTCGTGGAGGAAGTCGAGGGCAACGATTTTGGACTCGTTGTCCTGGATGGAGCGGTAGCCACGGACGGTTTGGGTGCCCACGCCCAGGTGCATCAGCTTCCGGTGGATGCGCCATTGGTCGCGTTCGGCGGTGTTGCGGATCTGCATGGTTACGAGGTTGGACTGGCCGGAGCCGAGCTCGCCGAAGACGACCATGCGTGGCCGCGAGGTATAGATCTGCGCTTTTTTCTCAAAGATCTCGTGTGCGGCCCAGGCGTCGTTGATCCAGACGGTCGGGTTTCTGGGACGTGTCAGTGGTGGAAGTGAGGATACCTCGGTTGAACACGACTTACCGGCCAATCCAAAAGGTGATCACGGGTGAGTTTAGCTTCTTGGAGATCTCTTCGAAGAGTATCCAGGGTTTGTTTTTGGGCAGTGACAGTGTGTTTCCGAGGATTGGGAGAGGGAATGGCCCCGGCGGCATTCGCGATCTCAGATGGAGCATATGGGCATAGTCAATGACCAGTGCTGTGGCCGCGACGGCCAAAAGCGACCACAGGACATTGGAGGTGTGGAGTTCGGCGCCGGCAACTTGCGCCTTGACGAATGCAACCGTTTCTAAAAGTGCGCGATCTGCAAACATTTTGTCGTTGTTGGTGCAGTACAAGAAGTCTGCGTTGTGAGGCCCCAGACTCGACGCGGATGGTGCGTGATGTGATGTCTGAAGTTCGAGCTTCGCCCGGATCTCGGCTCGTGGGCGGGGAAGCTCAACTTGAGCTCCCCGAGCTTAGCGCCAGCTTCCAGTGGGAATGGCCCGAAGGGCACGCAGCTCGGTTCAGCGTCGCCCGGGGAAATGTCGGGCACAGATCTACCTCCGTCCCATTGGTGGGACCGGACATTTTGGCCCAGGAGCGGGGATGCGAAGGACAGGCCTGATGGTCGGAACAGGGTTGCATCCGGAAAATCTTGGAGACGTCAGAGTGTGAGCCTGGAATTGGAAATCTCATCGACAACGGCCACGGACTTGCACCCTCCAACACCGCCAAAGTGTTTGTTGCCCGGTCGGAGGAGCTTTGTCTCCCCCTTTCAAAGCGAAGGGACCGGATCCCGGTGGGTCGGAGATTTGTGGGCCCCCGGCTCGGCGGGGTGGAGCCTGTGTCTCAACCCCGCCTGTGCCGGCTGCCTCCGAGTTGGAAGTCCTAGACCTGCTCTCACCACGTTTGTCCTTGGCCTCAGCGAACGGGGGTTCTATTTCCGGCAGGCCACTTGTTCCAAGATTGTTGTAATACATCCCCTTAGCCCACACAAACATCGCTTTTGTTGAAAATACACCCAACGGTTTGAAGGGCGTCAAAGGGCGGTGGGCGAAAAAGGAAAAGCTAATGGAGCAAGGAAGCAAAGACAGTAATATTGCTACTATCAAAGAAACTGCAACGATTTGGAGGGACTCTGTGCCAACAGACGATTGGAGCACTGTCGAGAAATGAATGAAACTGTTCCTCAGGCCTGCGCATTTGAATGCAGACATCTCGTTGGCATTTTTCGGACGCCAGCTGGTGTCGTAGTCCGTACGTTCGCGACATTCCTCGAATATCCAGCTGAGTCAATCGCCCCACTGCCCCATAGAAATACTTGGCACCTGCCATTCCCCCTCCACTATCCACCACAAACTTCGCAAAGGACCCGAAGCTGCTCATCGTTTGGACGGCTACTCACTCGCGTAGTCAAAAAGCTATTTCAATTATGGCGACACTCACCATACTGGCTAGACCCGCTGGGGAGAAGCCGACGCTCCTAACGCTCCCTGCCGAAGTGCTATGCGTCATCATCACGCATCTCACGCCGACCTCGCTCATCGACCTGTCGCAAACCTCAAAGGCCTTCCGCAACATCATCAAACCGACCCGCGGCGACTTCCTCCGGCGGCTCCTAGCGTGGGAACTACTGCCCGAGTTTGGCGGCATCGTGCCGCTCTTCCGCGCGCGTGACAACGCGCTTACCCCGCCGTGGGACAGCCCCGAATGGCGCCGCAACAAGTACGCATGCTCCGTATGCCTCAAGCTCCGCTCGCACATGTGGTTCGACAACCACTCCATCCTGCGCCTGGGTATGCGAAAGCCCCCGCCCGGAAGCAGAGAGGCCGAGAAGCTCACCGACTGGGAGCCTCTGGAGCTGAGAGACCCCGCGGCGCGATGGAAACGCGTCCAGCAACGCGTCGCCGAAGAGCGCGAGTTGCTGCGACCAGAGCGAGAAATTTTCCACCGGTACTGCAATGGGGCAGATAACATGAATAGCAATTTGCTGAGGGTAGACTTTGGGCCCATCGACAGGCGCGCTGCGCAGGCAGAGAAGATGCTCTGTGGGACGGAGCGTCACAAGCGGGCGTGCAACGAGTGTCGGAGGTTGCGTGGTGACTGGAACCGCCCGAACCAGAACTATGGATCTCTCGAGGCACCAATCATCAAGAGCAGGCAGGTGCAGTTCCCGCGCGGCCTGGACCGTAACTTTCCTGGTCTTGTTGACTACCTCAAAGAGCTGAATCCGGGTGCGAAGCTCTCACTTCCCGATCCGCTCCCAAGACTCTTTAAGGTATGGCAAGAGGATAGGAGATACAACCTATGGACTCTGCATACGGCTTGGTGTGGTTCGTGCCATCAGTGGCAAGAGTTAGCCGGGCTTCGTCAATACGTCTGCTACCCCGTTGAGAAACCGGTACGCCTTCGAGCTGGTGAGGGTCCAGACATCAACGACGACGACAACGATCACGGCAATGACAACAGCTCACGCGTTACATGGCCGTCTTGGTGTAATGAATGCGCACGGACTGTTGCGCCGTATGTATTCAACGAGCAACACTCGCCATACGACTTCAACGAGCAGGTGTCCAATGTCGTAATCAAAATGGCTGAGAGATCCCTCGTTGGGCTCGCCTACCAAATGACCTTTGGTTGGACCCTGCTCCACCGCGACTTTACCAGCGGCCGACTGAAAAGCTTCGCCGATGTCGGGTTGCCTATCGTCTCGATGCTACCATGGGATCCGAAATGTTTCGAAGGATCTTCCGGCGAACTGCGGAGCCTGGTCTTCAACGAAAGTACATTCGCCCTAATTCGTGACCAGCTTCGGGAGATTCGGCGCTTCCTCATGGAGGAGCTCCCCGCCGATCTCCGTGAAGAGCTTGTTTCCACATGGTTCAAGTTTTGGTTGGAAGACTACGAACTTCACGAGGATATGTACCTCAGAATGCACGAGATCGTCAGATTGATCAAAGAAGACCGTGGGGTGATGGAAAGTTATTTCCGGGATCGGGATCCGTACCGGATTTAGTCGAGGCTTATTCAAATCTGGGCTTCATAACAAGGGCCATCCATCTCATACAAACTGGGTGCATCGTGAATTACAACGCCTCTGTTGGCTCTCCTCGTCAGGGGACAGAAATTGAAATATTATTAATCTCACCAACAATAAACTCTCCCCGACATGTGCACCTTACCCCCAGAACCCCTCTCATCTTACTCTCAGGGTTGAACACCATACGCCCCCCCATTCTGCCAGCAAGACGTCGCTGCTACTGGATCATCGGCTATTACGAGATGCGTTTGGCTGTAATACCCTATTAGTCGAGAGAACGCAAAACAGGAACTGTACAGCACTTACACAACCATGACCGTCTCTGTCACATGGCTTGTCGAAATGATCTCAGTGAGTTGCGTCACTGTCGACCCTGGCTCGGTAACCACAGAAATCACATCCGGCACGGCAATACAGACCGTCGAGGTTACCGGTGTGCTGTATTCTCGTTAGTCCCCGGAAACAAAACCCTTGCTAGAAAGGAGGGAACTTACACTGTCTGCACCGAAGTCTCTAGAACTGCCATTTAGTCATGTCAGCCATTCCAGTCCACAACCCCCACCACCTTCTCCCCACGCCATCACGGTAACATAAGGCAGGTGGGTGCTCACCTCTCCTAGTCACCGTCTCCCCTTCCAAAACCTTCGTACTGACCACCGTCTCAGTATACGTAGTCTGCACATACGTCGACGTCCACGCCCTTTTGACTGCCGCCCCCATTCCTGCCCCCGTTTCCCCCGTATCCCCCCTCCTCACC